>Ga0210403_10001978_pt1 | contig 18905 bp, 15 predicted proteins | sample IncBWC19MmetaG_FD_150863 | JGI IMG/M metagenome (GOLD analysis project Ga0210403, IMG submission 150863) | Forest soil microbial communities from Barre Woods Harvard Forest LTER site, Petersham, Massachusetts, United States - Inc-BW-C-19-M | ecosystem: Environmental > Terrestrial > Soil >... | reverse complement strand
AGATATGAATGAGGACGTACTGGCCGTGGCGATACCGCTGATGGGTGAGACTACGATCCCGGTCAATCCCAGACCTCTACCGAAAAAAATGAAGGGCAGCATCAACGGCGAACTGGAAAGCTGGGAGAGCGAACTGGCAGGGACCAGATTGGGGTCCACCGTTCCCGTGCGGATGATCTGGTCAATGACACTCTGGCCGATCGGCCCCAGAATCTTTCTGACTTCGGAGGGTATGTTGAATACCTGGAAGTTGGTAGGCAAGTTCAACCCGGTCTGGCGCGAGAGCGAAGAGCTCACCTCGTAGGCCTTGATATCCAGCAACGCCTCGGGAATCCCCTGGAGCATGTCCTCGAGCATGGCGGAAACAGCGTCGAGCGTCGCCCGGGGTGCGCGCACGGTGATGGTGTTCTTCCCGGTCTGCAAGCTGACAAACCGCAGGTCAAATATCGTACGCAGCATGGTGACTACATCATTCAGGTCCTGGGGGTTGATCGCATTGCTCACGTAAAAGGTCTTGAGAGACAGCCGCTCGAACTGGCGGCGCAAGTCCTGCGTATTGTTGGCCACTATGGCCTGGTTGGCGGCGATGGGGGCCCAGAAGGTCTTAGTCATTCTTCCGGCCAGGCGCATGGCAGCGGAAAAGTCGATCTCATCGACATCAAAACGCACACGCTGGCTGTTGAGCGGCTCGTCAAAGAGAATCGTGACTTCAAATGCCTTGGCGATGGCCTGGTAGATGTCGCGGGTTTCGCCGCGCACATGAAAGCTGCGATTGCCCGGTTTGGGGACAACCTCGATCTGGTCCACGGAAGCCAGCAACTGCAGGACCCTCTCCCGTTCTGGATCTGAGGGCGGCGCGATGCTCTGCAGGCGTTCCTGCGCATAGCCGTTCTGAGGATCGATGTTGAGGGCCGTCTGGTACTGGACGGCCGCCCCCGGCCGGTCACCGATTTCCGCCAGCAGATTGCCGCGCTGGATATAGTTGCCGGCCAGTTGTCCGCGCAACAGTTCGCGCGCGGTCAGAAACTGCGGATCATTGGGCGCCAGGGCCGCGGCACGTTCCGCTTCCTGAAATGCCTCCTCGGTGCGGCCATCCTTCTGCAGATCCAGGGCATGCTGGTATTCCTTCTGGGCCAGCTTCAGGTCGTGTTTCGATGGACCAGACGGTTTCTCACCGGCTGCACAGATTAGGCAGGTAAACAGGGCCGCGATGGAAAGACAAAAGCGCATCAGTTCTTCATTCTACCCGTTTGGGCTGCCGGGGGACGATTGGAGTGATTCAGCATGTTTGAAGGTTTGGAATACATGGTGAAAATGGCGACACTCATAGAACGTCGCCAGAGACAATGTTTGCGTTAAATATTTCGGATTGGGTGTGCCGGATACATGGGCCAAACCCACTCAACAGGCATTAGGGTACTTCCGCAAAACAGTTAAGCATTCGTGCTCACATGCCAGCCTGTGGAAAACTAGCGCTTGACAGATAGCGAATAAAAAGCGAATATAGAGCTTCACATCCCCGACAGAGGAGAAGACACCATGCCGATGAATCAGGCGATGCTGGGCGAATATGACCAGGAAATGGCCAATACGCGCAAGACGCTGGAACGCATTCCGGAAGACAAGTTTGACTGGGCGCCGCATCCCAAGTCGATGAAGTTGGGCGACCTGGCCCAGCACCTTGCAGAGATGACAGGGTGGGTGGCCGAGACCCTGAATCGAGATGCGCTGGATATCGCTCCGGGTGGCGAATATGTGCAAAACCCGCGGCTGAAGAGCCGGCAGGCGTTGTTGGCCTTATTTGAAGACAACGTGGCCTACGGCAGAGAGCTGCTGAGCCAGGCCGGGGACGACCAGGTCATGATGAAACCCTGGTCGCTTCTGTCCAACGGGAAGCCACTCTTCACCTTGCCCAAGGCCGGAGTGTTGCGTAGCTTCGTGATGAACCACATGATCCACCACCGGGCCCAGTTGGGTGTCTATCTGCGGCTGAATAATGTCCCGGTACCGGCGCTGTATGGGCCATCGGCGGATGAAAACAAGTTTTAGCGGCAAGAGCTTGAACCGCAAAGGGCGCAAAGGACGCAAAGGACGCGACGGAAAAAGAGAAATGATGTCATCCCGGTTTCTTCGTTCTTTCTATTCTCCCTGAAATAGCTGAGACGAAGAGCAGAGGGCGGCTAAACGGCCGCCCTCTGTAATTTCAACGATTTCAATTTCTTCCACGTCCAGCGGGCGGGGAAGAGCAGGAGCACGGCCCACAGCAGCAGGCTGGGAAGCACCGAGAGCAGTCCCAGTACCACGCTGACGACGCCCTCGATCATGGTGCGATATCCCTCGACCGCAGCGTTGCCCATCCGGTTCCAGGTCGAGACCGGCACCACCTGCAGTTCGGCTTTATATTCCTCAGCGAGCGTGACCGTGAGTGTGGCAAAGTCCACGCGGCTGCCCAGGTTCTTTCGTTCTGCGTCCATGGTTTCGATTTCTCCGCGCACCCGGTCAATTTGCAGCTCCACTTCCATCACGTCTTTCAGTTTGCCGGTGCGCTCCCGCAGAAGCTCTTTCAAACGCTGTTCGCTGTTGCGGGCGTTCGACAGCCGGGCCTCAAGATCGACATACTGCTCGGTGACTTCCTCACCCGTCTGCGCCTCGGCGGTGACCCGGCCTAGCTTTTTGAGTTCCGCCATGGTTTCCTGAAGATGAATGGCAGGCACGCGCAGCGTCGCATTCAGCGTGCGCCCGGAACCCGCAGGCGCAGCCACGTTCAGCGAGCCCACGTATCCGCCGTGGCGCTTCAGGATTTCCTCGATGGCAGCGCGCCCGTGGTCGAAGTCGCGGCTCACCAGCGAAAGTTGGGCCTCATGGACAATCATCGGACTCTGCGCCTTTTTGGCTGCCGGTCGCGGCCCTGCTTCTCGTTCGTCCTTGGCCTCGGCATCATCGAGAACGCCGTTTTGCTGACGCATGCCGTTGGTGCTGGACGAACCCTCAGCATCGGCGGATTTAGCGTTCACCGTGTTTCCGGCGGCGGCAGTGACAATAAGAGCTGCGCTCGTTTGTGCAGTTGCGTTTTCCGCGCCGGATGCTGGCGCAGACACGCTGCCCTTGAAGCCGTATGCGTTTGATCTCTTCGTTTTGTCCGCAGCTCCAGCCGCCTCGTTGCGATTCGCCGGAGGAGGTGCAGGGGGCGGAAGGACGCCGTTGGAATAATCAAAATTTGTCTGTCCCGGCTGCGCGCTGTTCACGGGCGGGTTCGCGTATCCTTGCATCACGTTTTTTTCCGCAAACCCTGGACGATGCGCTCTAGAAACAAAGAACACCGATGCTAGCGCCATTACTGCGACCATGCTTCCGGCCCACACCATCCGACTCAACTGGATAACCTTCCACCATTCCAGGATTCCCTTACGAGCAGCAATGGCCGGTCGTTTTTCTTCTTTCTCCAGAACGGTGAAGAGATCCGCTGGGTTCGCGCCTTCCGGCGTCTCTACCTGCCAGTCCATCAGTTGGTGCGAGACCTCGCGCAACTCGGCGGCCAGGGTCTGGCATTCCGGGCAGTGTTCCAGGTGCGCGGCCGTCTCGGCGGCGCGCGGCTGCGACAGCTCTCCGTCGAGATAGGCCATCAGCTCTTCGGGTCCCACGGGATGATTGCTGGTATTCATTTCATGCCTCATCTTCACTCGTACCTTTGCTTCTCTTGCTGTCGATTGGCCTGGATGCCTGTGAGGCCTTTTCGGAACCGGCAGAACAGTCTTTTTCCGGCTGCAGGTAGTTCTTTAGGGCCATGCGTGAACGAAACAGCCGTGAGCGGACGGTGTTGACCGGGATGCGCAGCAGCGTGGAAATCTCGTCATAGCTGAGCTGCTCGTATTCACGCAGCATCAGGACTTCGCGTTCCCGTTCTTCGAGCCGTCCGATGGCCTGCCGTACCCAGAAGACCTCCTCGGAGGCATCGTCCACTGCCGGTTCCGGGCCCTCATCGAGCGGCAATGGGTTTCGCGCCTGTTTACGGCGTTCGGAAGCCAGCAGGTTCAAGGCGATGCCGTACAGATAAGTCCGCACCAGGGCCCGTGGCTCATAGCGTGCGGTTGCCCGTATGACCGCTAGAAACGTCTCCTGCGTCAGGTCCTCGGCCCGAGCGTCATTCGCCAGCCGCCGCCGGAAGAACCCGTAGAGCGGCGCGCGATAGCGGGTAAACAGCTCGTCGAAGGCCTCGCGTGATCCTTGCTGGAACTGGAGCATCAAGGCTTCGTCATTCGTCATTCGATTGATCGCCGGCACCTGCGCGCCCCTTTCCATTACCGTCTCCATGGAGTGTCCTGCATGTACTGGTAATGCCGCAAGGTCCAGGAAAGTTCCCGCAAAAGCAAAACTAGCCACGAATTTACACGAATGAACACGAATCAAAAACAGAACCAAAAACAGAACCAAAGACAGAACCAAAAATGCTTCACCACCCTCCAGATAAATTCCCATTCCCATTTTTGGTTTAACTCTTTTTTGATTTAATTCGTGTCATTCGTGTTCATTCGTGGCTAAACTTTTGTTCTTCACTCCATCGCCCCGGTGGATTTTGCTATTAATTTTCGTTATGCTTCACAGGCTTCGAATTACGAAGAGGGAAGGTGAGGATAATAATGCGCGTTCGATGGATCTGTCTGCTGGCCCTGATTTCGGCTTCCTGCTGTTTTGCCCAAACCACGTTGTCGAAGGAAGCGCTGGAATTTGTCCGGGTGCAGTCGCCGGTCATCGCTCTTGAACATGTGCGTGTGATCGATGGCACAGGGGCGGCCGCCAGGGCCGACCAGACCATCCTGATTGCGGGCGGCCGGATTGCCGCCATCGGCGCGAGCGGTGCTGTCGCGGTGCCGGAAGGCGCCAACCGCATGGACTTCACCGGATTCTCCGCCATCCCTGGCTTGGTGGGCATGCACGATCATCTTTTCTACCCTGGCCGCGGCGGTCTCTATCACAATATGGCCATCAGCTTCCCCCGTCTGTATCTGGCCAGTGGTGTCACCTCCATACGCACAGGCGGCAATATGGATGGCTACTTTGACCTGGAGATCAAACGCAGCATCGACTCGGGCCGCGCCGTTGGGCCCAAAATCAATGCCACCGCGCCCTACCTGGAAGGCAAAGGCACTCCCGTCTTCCAGGCGCATCAGCTCAACGGGCCTGAAGACGCCCGCAGAATGGTCAACCACTGGGCAGAAGAAGGCGCAGGTTCCTTCAAGGCCTACAATTATCTGACCCGGGCGGAACTGAAGGCCGCCATTGACGAAGCCCATCGCCACCATCTGAAGGTCACCGCCCATCTGTGCTCCATCGGCTTTCGGGAAGCGGCGGAACTGGGCATCGACAACCTCGAACACGGCCTCACGGTCGACACGGAGTTCTTCCCGGAAAAAAAGCCCGATGTATGTCCGAATGCAAATCAGGCGGCGGTGGCCGCGGCCAAGCTGGATGTCAACGGCGAAGCCATCCAGTTGACCATTCGTGAACTGGTGGCCCGCCATGTCGCTATTACTTCCACTCTGCCGGTATTTGAGCAGTTCGTGTCTTCGCGTCCCGATGTGCCGAAGAAAGTGCTCGACCTGCTGACGGAAGATGCGCGCAAGGCCTACCTCGCCAACCGGGCGCGCATCGCCGAAAGGAAAGACAGCGTCTGGCCCTCGATGTTCCAGCGTGAAATGGAGTTCGAACGCGCCTTCGCCAAAGCCGGCGGGATACTAATCGCCGGACTCGACCCCACCGGCATCGGTGGCATCATTGCCGGATTCGGCGACCAGCGCGAAGTGGAACTGCTCGTGGATGCCGGATTCTCGCCCCTGGAAGCCATCAAAATTCAGACACTTAACGGCGCGCAGTTCCTCGGCGAACAGGACCATGTCGGCTCGCTGGCCATGGGTAAGCAGGCCGATATCGTGCTGGTCAAAGGCGATCCCTCGGCCAATATTCAGGACATTGAAAACGTGGAATTGGTATTCAAAGACGGCATCGGCTACGATCCGAAAAAGCTGATCGATTCGGTGAAAGGCAATGTCGGGAACTGGTAGGCGACGACTGATCCTCGCTTCCTCTTCTCCGCGCCGGCAGCAGTTGTTGAGCGAGGCGGGCATTCCCTTTATCGTCGAGGCGGCTGAAATTGATGAGACCCCACTGGGCGGCGAAGGCGCGCAGCAATACGCGCTACGATTGGCGCAGGAAAAGGCCGTGGCCGTAGCCAGGAAGTTTCCTCAGGACCTGGTGCTCGGCGCCGACACCATCGTGATCGTGGACAATGACATCCTGGGCAAGCCGGCCGGCCTGGAGGATGCCGCCCGCATGTTGCGCCGGCTTTCCGGACGCATGCACCAAGTCTTCACTGCGGTTGCCCTGGTCGTCCCTGGAAAAAGCGCAGATACACGGTCATGCACCACCGAGGTCCATTTCAGGAAGTTAGGGGAGAAGGAAATCCAGAAATACGTTGCCGGGGGTGAACCCATGGACAAAGCCGGGGCCTATGCCATACAGGGTGGGGGCGCCCAATGGATTACCCAGCTCGAAGGTGACTACTCAAATGTGGTGGGGCTGCCTCTAACGCTGGCGGTTGAAATGTTGCGCGCCTGCGGATACTTGCGGCCCTGAAAAAATCGTCCGACTGGCTGCGTTACTTCTTTTCCGGGTCTACCGGAGCTGCTCCGCCACCCTCGCCGTCTTTGATCGCGCCTTTGAAATTCTTGATGCCTTCTCCCAGGCCTTTGCCCAGATCAGCCAGCTTGCTGGGGCCGAAGAACAACAACGCAATTCCAAGAAGCAGCAACAGTTCTGTAATACCAAGTTTTCCGCCGAACATTGTGTCTCTCCATGTCGGAACTCACTTCGTTCCGTGATTAAAGGTAACTCGAATGATTGTAGGTCACCATAGTACCAGAGTCAAAAGTGGTTCCGCCCTGAAGACTCACTATTTGGCAATAAAGATAGTTTTATCAATCACTTACAGGAACCACCCCTTGGTGTAAGGTCACTCCGCTGCACCCAGTTAAAGGAATTCTTATATTTCCAAGATCAGTCCGGCCAGAACGCTGCATCTTTCGTACAATCGCTCCAACTCAATCGACTCGTGGGCGGCATGAGCGCCCTCCCCAACCGCCCCCAGGCCATCCAACGTAGGAATACCCAGAGCAGAGGTGAAGTTACCGTCGGAACCTCCGCCGGTGCTGGATTCGCCCAGTTCGACTCCGATACTGCGGGCGATCGTTTGTGCAGCTTCCAGCAGCCGCACCGTGCCCGCGGTGCGCTCCATCGGCGGACGGTTGATGCCGCCACTAAATTCGAGCCGGCACTCCGGATTCACCGGCTTCAAACTCTGGAGTCTCTTCAGCAGTTCTGCGGCATCGGCCAGCCGGGCCACGCGTAAGTCAACCTCCACCCAGGCCTCGGCCGCCACTACGTTAGTGCGTGTTCCTCCCTGGACCACGCCGGGATTCACCGTGATGCCCCGCGGCACATCGGCAAACTTCGTGATCGCAAGAATCTGGTGCGCCAGTTCGACAATCGCACTCTGTCCTTTTTCAAAATCAACGCCCGCATGGGAAGCCCGTCCGTAGACACGAATGGTGCAGTCTCCCACCCCCTTGCGCGAGGTCTTGAGAAAACCCTGCGGCCCCTGCGATGGCTCCAGGACCAGCACCGCTTCACATTGCCCCGCAATGGCCTCGGTCAAAGGACGCGAACTCTCGCTGCCGACTTCCTCATCCGTATCCAGAAAGATCGTGACGGGGCGATGCCCCTTCACTCCGAGTTCTTTCAAGGCGCGCAGGGCAAAGACCATCATGGTGATTCCGGCCTTCATGTCGAAAACGCCAGGGCCATAGACGCGGCCTCGATCGACGCGATAGGGCATCGTCTTCAGAGTTCCCGCTGGCCAGACGGTATCGAAATGTCCGAGCAGCATGACCGGCTTCTGGCCCGGAGCGCCGTGAAACTCGGCTTGCAAATGGTCGCCACAATTCTTCTGCCGGTGAATCGTGATCTGGCCTCCGAGGGCCTCGAATTCCTGGACTAGTATCGAGCCGGCCGCGTCCACTGCAGCCTTGGTGTCGCTGGGCGATTCCGTCTCGACCAAGCGTTGCAAGAGGGCCAGAATCTGGGATTCGTTTTGACGGCAGAAACTGAGGACTTGGGGGACGATCAGATTGGCCGGCGCAGATGACATGACGGACTAATCATAAACAATATCCAGGCCAACTGCCGACTGGTTTTGGATTCGTGGCAAGGTGAGATTCGGGTGCTTGGAGCGCAGCTTGGTTGATCGGTTGATCGTTGCAGTTTCTGCCCCCAGTTCCTGGCAACGAGCATGCCGCTGCAAACGCTCGTTCGCCGAACCTATGCTCATGACGATGCCGAGATGGTTTCTAGTATCTCGTCGCGGATCATTTCAATTCCCCATGCGAGCGCATTGTGCAGAGCGTCAGTGGATCTTAGTATCGGATCGAGATCGGGACCCTGAAGTGCGATGTGGGCACTGGCATAGGGAGAACCGGCAACGGACATGTGTATGTGGGGGCCGCGCTTGTATTTTGCATGACCCGCATTAGGGGGAAGGGAGGGATCACAGTGGAGGCAGACGATTTCGCTTTCACTCGTTCCTGTTCTCACATAAACATTGAGGTATGCCTTGTCAAGGATGAAGGAGTTTCTTGTCTCACTCCTCCATGCTTCAAAATACATTGCGTGATGCTTTGCAGCATCGATTGTGAAACGCCAATCTCGATAATGACTGCTTGGTCGTGCCTCATCGTGTGTTCCGATTATTATATGCGATGTGCCGAGAGGGAGTCTTGTCCACGCCGGTCCGGCTGCCCACCGAGATATTGGACGGAGCAAACGTTGAACTCGGGTGCCGCGTCGTGCCAACTCCTGCTCAGAAAGGCGCATGCTAAATAACAACCTCTTCCAGTCCTAAAGCCTTCCGCTCATTTGCGGTTAGCCCATACGCGTCACTGACAAATAGATCTATCTCTGCACTCACCGCTTCACGCTGCTGCCCCTCGGCCTTGAGACGCTTATCCACCAGCCCCAGTAGCCTTTTCTTATCGGACGAGCTCCAGGAGTTAATATCAGGAACCGGAGTTCTCGCCAATGTCTTTGACTCCAGCATAGTGTACCCATGTCGATATACATGGGAGTGCGTTTGAATGTGCCAGAACCCCGGAGTTGAATTTAAGATTGCTAGCATCAGCTTTAGGATTTGCTCTTCATCACTAAGGACACGCGCAATCAGGAATGGTGAGTGGGAAACTGCATATCGCCCTTTTCCGTCCAGTGCAAACCGCGGCACAATCACCAAGTGTGGAACAACAAGCTTCGGGCGAAGTAGAGTGTCCGGCTCGCGTGGCCACATCGGCTCCCACCAGGCTTTCCTGTACCGTGTCAACGCTTTGCGTTCTTCCAAACGTGAACGATGTTTCAGTAGGTATGACCACGTTTTTGGGAAATCATTTTGCAGCATCTTCTCGGTCACTTTAACGCCTTCGAAGTAGGGGAAGAAAACACTCTGCGACGTACGTTTTGGCACTGTGTACGGTTGCATCTCGCGATCACGTAAGAGAGGAATGAACAGAGAAGGTTCATCACCAGGAACAACATTGTTGTCGAGAATGAAGACGTCATCGGCGCCAGAAACCAGTCCCTGTGGTACCCTTAAAAACTCCTCAAGGGCCGGCAAGGTCGCGAAACGTCGATTTATGGCGGCTTCGGTTGGCGCGAGCACCAGCCAACCTTCTGATCTAAACGTCGACTGGTCCACGTCATAAATACTGTAGAACTTTCCCTCAACTCTCTTCCCCTCAATCGCGTCTTGGAGCGCGTGGCCCACTTGATCTTGGCACTTAATTATCGTTGCTTTAACATCGGGCAGATTCTCGCCCTTTCTTTGGACGATCAGGAGAATTACATAGACACTTGTATCCTCGAAGACTCGGATCGCCGACAGATCCGCCAGGCAGTGAATCCAGCAATGTTCCAGAATCCAGTTGCGGATGCCCTGAGCACTCTTGCTGAGCAGAAAGCTGTGGGGAAGAACAAAAAGGGCAAATCCCCCAGCATGAAGCCTTTCGATGGCGTCCTTGAGAAATGCCAGGTAAAGGTCTATGCGGCCACTTCCTTCGGAACCGAGGAGTGCAGCTAAACGCGCCCGCGTCGCAGTGTCCTGTACGTCAAGGGAGACGAATGGGGGGTTAATTAGAACTGCATCAAACGGGGCTTCAGCTCCTAGAGGGGGCGGAGTCGAATCAAGAAAATCCTTCTGAAAAACGGAAAGACTTTTTGGTAGACGGTTTGTAAGGACGAGATATAGCAGTGAGAGGGACAACTGGGTTGCTGCTACGGCATTAGCATCCCGGTCCAGGCCGACGGTGTTTAGAAAGGCGGCTTCGATTAACTCCGGACGCAAAGCGTCATTTGTCGGGTCACACTGAAATTCGAGGAGAGTCCTGAGGAAAATACCAGAACCGCAGGCTGGATCGATCGTCCGGAGTCTCTTGAATTGATAGGGTGGAATGTGTTCCCGGAGAAATCTTGCAAAGAATCGCGCAATAAATTGTGGCGTGTAAACAGCGCCGTGCGACTTATCCGAGAATTCAGATGGGAGTTGAGGAAGCAGGCTCAATTGGGCGGATTCGTCCTGTCTCAACAACGAAACGTACTGCTCGTAAATCCGGCTTAGTGCGTGTTTCGAGATCACTGCAAAATCGTATCGATATGGAGCGAAACGGTTCTCGTAAAAGTCGCACAGCAGAGTGTGGACAGTATCCCGATCAAGTTGGTCGAATACGCCCAGGTCTGCCTCGTGAAACAAGAAGGCTGGAATGTCAGAGCCCACTATTTCTTGTACAGCAGCGCTCAAAAGAGTGCGCAGATTAGCGGGCGCATTTTCCCGCCTCCAGCCCTTCAGCAACAAGTCCTCACTGTTTGCTGTTAGTCGTCGGCGTTGATCCTCCAGTGCCCTAACAAACACGAGAGCATTGAAAAGGCGGGCCAGTTGTGCATTAGTGACACGATCACTTAACTCCGCACTTAGACTTCTCTTCCATAGCGATATGGTCCTGATTAACGCATCATCCAGAGCAGGAATGTTGGGGCTGGGTCGGAGACCCACAACCTGCTCGAAGATCTCGCTACGAAGACTCTCATAGTTTTCACGCGAAAATGCATGCCGTGCCATCGAAGTCGGAATTCGAGTTCGAACATAAACAAAGTCAATGCCTGAACCGTCGATGGCGACGTGCCAGTCCACGAGGTTGTTGTATGACACGCTCAGGAGAGATTGACGCTCGTCAGATGACAAAGTCGAATACTGCTTTGGAGTCTGCAAGAAGGAAATGACAGCACTGTTTTCCAGGCCGTGTTCGACAAGCAATTGGGCACTAGCGATTCCCCGCAACGCAGGAAGCTCAAGTCGGTCCGTCGGCCGCCAGCCGAGTTCACGCGAAAACTCCTGGAGTCGAACTGCGCGATCAGCCTCCGGAAGATAGCCGGACGTAAGCTGTATTACAACATCAAACTGGTTTGCCATTGAATTTTCGCTAATTGTTCGCCATTAGGTTAACGCATCAAAATCAAAAGCTCAAGGATTCTTTGGAGTCAGGATTCTTTGAGTCAACAAGGATTTCGCCTGAACGGCATTTTTTGTGCCAATATAACCGGATGGAGTCCGGAGGCATTCAAATTCCCTCCCAGCGTATTTGTGGTTTCATATCATCACCATGTCCTCGTATCGCGGTATTTTGACGCAGCTAACCCTTTGTCGGATCAGATGAACTCAGGATTCTATACCACGGAGGTCTCGCCACCTGCTGCCATAACAAGGTTTCAGCCACGTTCGTCCCCTAATTATTGACGCCCCCACCTACTTTCCGGCATAATGTCTATCGAACGAACGTTCGGTAACTTTAGCCTATGGCCTTAGCCACCATTGAATCCCGCACCGAAGGCGCAGCCGCCGATGGCCGCAAGCCGCGGCGCAAATCCGACCTGCTGGATACCCGCTTTGACCGGCGGCTGGCCACCTTGCTGGAGCATGCCGCCCGCATCTTCTGCGAAAAAGGTTACGAAGGCGCTTCCATGCGCGATCTCTCCCGCGCCACCGGAATGTCCCTGGCCGGGCTCTATCACTACTTCGAGTCCAAGGAAGAGCTTCTGTACCTGATCCAGAAGCACACCTTCCGCACCATCATCGACCAACTCAAGGTAAAGCTGGAAGGCCCCAGCGGCGCGGAAGATCGCGTGCGAACGTTTATTGAGAACCACCTGGAATATTTCCTGGCCAACAAAGAAGCCATGAAAGTGCTCACCCACGAAGATGAAACGCTGAAGAATGCGGCGGGCGCGGAAGTCCGGGCGATCAAGCGCGAGTATTATGGCATCTGCCTGGATCTGCTGGAAGACCTCCGGCGCGCGGAAGGGCTACAATTTTCCTCAAGGCTGGCGGTGCTCAGCCTGTTTGGCATGATCAACTGGATTTACACTTGGCATAACCCGCGCGTGGATGCCGATGCCAGGGTGATGGCCCGGCAAATGGGCGATATTTTTCTGCGCGGCGTACTCAGTCCCAGCCGCCCGCAGCGCAAGAGTTTGAGGGCGAAATCGTAAACACCCTGAAGTCCGGAGATTGAGATTCAAGAGTTAAAGGAGCTTTGAAGGCATGGCAACAACAACTGCAACTGAAACCAAGACCCTAGTGAATTATCGTGTGGACCGTGGCGTAGCAATCATCGAATTGAACGATCCTCCGGCCAATACTTACACCTACGAAATGAACCGGCAGCTCGACGAGTGCATCCTGACGGCGCGCATGGACAACGATGTCTACGTGCTGGTGCTGGTAGGTGCGGGCGACAAGTTCTTTTCCGCGGGCGCCAACATCAAGATGTTGTCTTCCGTGGACCCCACTTTCAAGTACTACTTCTGTCTGCACGCCAACGAGACCCTGCTGCGTCTCGAGCACACGCCCAAGCTGGTGATTGCCGCCATCAACGGCCACTGTGTGGGCGGCGGCCTGGAAATCGCCATGGCCTGTGACCTGCGCATCGCCCGCCGCGATGCCGGAAAGATCGGCCTTCCCGAGATCAACCTGGGCGTGCTGCCCGGCACCGGCGGCACCCAGCGCCTGAGCCGCATGGTGGGCAAGAGCAAAGCCATTGAGCTGATGGTCACCGGCAACACCTTCAGCTTTGAAGAAGCGAAGGAAATGGGCATCATCAACGACGTGTATGAGCGCGACAACTTCAAAGAGAGCGTGCTCGAATACGCCCGCCAGTTCACCCCGCCCAACAAGGCTGCCAAGGCCGTGGGCAACATCAAACGCTCGGTGCAGACCGGCTGGGAAATCCCGCTCGAATCGGCCCTGGCCGTGGAGCGTGAGTTGCAACAGCGCCTGTTCGCCAGCGAAGACGCCAAAGAAGGTCTGAGCGCCTACGTCGAAAAGCGCCCGGCAGAATTCAAGGCGAGGTAATCGCGCTTTGCATGCGTGAGGCCGCGCATTCTGCGGTCGAAAGCCTTGCAGCGGTCGTCCCCATCCCGCGGAGCGGGAGAAGGGTCATCTTTCATCACCTCGGCGGCGCGGCCAATTGCGCCGCCGAGGCTAAATGCTAATGGCTAAGAGTTAAAAACTAGAAGCCAGTAGCTAGAGGCCACCAATGCTTACAGCGACAAACGCCAAAGTCTCGCCCGGCAAATTGTTGATTGACGGGAAGTGGGTCGAAGGTTCCGGAAGGCCCTTTGACACGATCAACCCCGCAACCGGAGAAGTGTTGACTCAGGTAGCGGAATCTACTGCGGACGATGTAAACCGGGCAGTAATTTCCGCGCGCAAGGCCTTTGAAGACCCGGCAGCGCCGTGGCGGAAGATGAGCGCCAGCGAGCGCGGCAAAGTGCTGTGGCGGCTGGCCGACCTGATCGAGAAAAACATCGATGAGCTGGCCGAACTGGAAACCCTCGATAACGGAAAGCCGATCTTTGAATCCCGTTACGTTGACATGCCCATGGTGGCCGACGTGTTCCGTTACTACGCGGGATGGGCCACCAAGATCCACGCCGAGACTGTCAACTCCTTTACTAACGCTTTCAACTACACCCTGCGCGAGCCGGTCGGCGTGGTGGGCGCGATTGTCGCCTGGAACTTCCCGCTGCTGCTGGCAAGCTGGAAGCTAGGGCCGGCGCTGGCCTGCGGCAACACCGTAGTGTTGAAGCCCGCCGAGCAGACGCCCCTTTCGGCGCTGCGCTGCGGCGAACTCATGCTGGAAGCCGGACTGCCTGCGGGCGTGGTCAACATCGTGACCGGTGGTCCGGAAACGGGTAAGGCACTGGTGGGCCATCCTGGAGTCGACAAGATCGCTTTCACCGGCTCGACTTCGGTGGGCAAAGAAATCATGCGCAACTCCGCTGACTCGCTCAAGCGCGTGACCCTGGAGCTGGGCGGCAAGTCTCCTAACATCGTGTTCGCCGATTCGTCCATCGACACTGCGGTGAAGGGCGCGCTCAATGGCATTTTCTACGGCAAGGGCGAGGTCTGCTCCGCGGGCTCGCGATTGTTCGTGGAAAAGCGCGTGGAAGATGAATTCATGGGCAAGCTGGTGGAAGCCAGCAAGAAGATCAAGGTGGGAGATCCGCTCGATCCGAAAACCCGGCTGGGCGCGGTGGTAAGCGAGACCCAGATGAAGACCGTGCTCGGTTACATCGAGGCCGGCAACAAGGAAGGCGCAACGCTGCTCGCCGGAGGCAAGCGGGCTTCCGTCAACGGCGATCGCGGCTTCTTCGTCGAACCTACGATCTTCGGTGGCGTGAAGAACGATATGAAGATCGCCCAGGAAGAGATCTTTGGCCCGGTGCTGGCTGCGCTCAGCTTCGACGACTTGGAAGAAGTCGCCCAACTGGCAAACAATAACGTTTACGGACTGGCCGCCGCCATCTGGACCAACGATGTCAAGAAGGCCCACCAGCTCTCACGCCGTCTGCGGGCCGGCACCGTCTGGATCAACACTTATGGAGTCATGGATGCGTCCCTGCCCTTCGGCGGCCACAAGCAAAGCGGTTTCGGTCGCGAGCTGGGTATGCACGCCATCGAGCACTACACGGAATTGAAGACCGTGTGGATGAATTTGTGACGAGCGACACAGGCGTAGTCATAACTTGCTACGTCTAAAGGCAGCAGCCGCAAACACTGCCGCAGGCCGACGAAACAGATAGGCGTAGAGACGTAACTCTGTTACGTCTAAAGGCCAGAAGACGTAAACACCGCAGCGGGGGCAACGAGGCAGATAGACGTAGAGACGTAACTTGTTACGTCTAAAGGCGGCAATCGTAAACACCGCCGCAGCACAACAATTGAGCTAGCAGCCAGAAGCCACTGGCCAGGAGCGATTCAAACATGCCGGGACGAGTAATGAAAATCGGTACCTTCAGCGACTGGGAAGGACTCTTTAAGGAATGGCGCCAGGAAATCGGCGTCAACCATGACGATATCCGCAACTTCAAGTTTGACACCCTCTATGGCGCGATCGAGACCGAAGAAATCTCATTCGGCCATTACAAGGGACGGCGCAAGTGGGAAAACGTCCGCCAGATTCCCACGCAGAACATGCGTGACGCCCTGTTGAACCTCATCGTCTACCAGGGAGACACCGAGTTCGCCAGCGTCGAACAGCAGCGTTACCTGTTCGAGACCGCCCCCAGCGACTACGACCGCTCATCGCTGACCCGCGTCATGATCGAGGAGATGCGCCATGGCTGGCAGATGTGCGCGCTGCTTATCGGACACTTCGGCGATACCGGCAAGGTGGAAGCCCAGAAGATGCTGGAGCGCAAGGCCTATGAAAACAAGCGCCTGCTGGGGTCGTTCAACGAAGAATGCGACAACTGGCTCGACTTCTTCGCCTTCACCGACTTTGTCGACCGCGACGGCAAGTTCCAGTTGCAGATGCTCAAATATTCGGCATTCGCCCCGCTGGGCCGCTCCATGAGTTATATGCTGCGGGAAGAGGCCTTCCACATGGGCACCGGCAATACCGGACTGGCGCGCATTGCCGAGGCGGGCATCGTCCCCGGCTGGCTGATGCAGAAGTATCTCAATAAGTGGATTTCCAGCGCCTACGATCTCTTCGGCACCGATCATTCGTCCTCCGCCCACTGGGCTTACGTGTGGGGCATCAAGGGACGCTACGATGAACTAAAGAACCAGACGGAGCCCGAGCTTGACGATCTCAACGATTACAACCGTCATCTCTACCGCGATGAATGCGCCGACTTGGTGCGTAAGATCAGCATCGCGCAAAAGCCGGGCAGCACGCCGCTCTTTTGCCCTAACATCCAGTTCAACCGGCGCATCGGCCGATGGAAGGAACAGATGTTCCATCCGCAGACCGGCCAGCCCATCGAGGAGAAAGAATACAAAGAACAGATAGACACATGGCTGCCGACCGAAGCCGACAAGAAGCTGCTCAAAGACATCATCGGGGCCGAGAAAAAGTGGATCGCGCCCAAGACCGGCGCGAAAGACCCGCTGATCAGCATCGGGGAAGTGCGCAAGAGCGCGATCAATCTACCCATGCAGTAGAAGGTTTCAGTACCATGGCCCGCAGGAATGAGCTACAGTGAATTGCGTAGCAGCCGGCTTCCTTTGCGGGCATCAGGGCACGGCTTCGAGAGCTTGCGGAAAAATGCCGAAACAACTGTCAAAGCGGGCGGCTTCAGCCGCCCGTGAAGGAACAGGAAAATGAGTGGCTTCAGCCACGGGTTAACTCCCTAATCCGTTCGAGAAGATCTGAGTTTCCTCCTTTAAACGCAAGGGATTCCTTCACAGGATCATGAAAGACTACACCCGCTAAACCGCGGCTAAAGCCGGGTCCTTCATAGTGCTCCGCGGGCGGCTGAAGCCGCCCGCTTTGACAGTTGCTCCGTCATTTTTCCGCACGCTCACGGCAGGCCGCTGCTCCCTCCGCCAAAACCGGCAATGTATACTGCCTTAGCGACGGCGCGATTGCGCCCTCAACTCATATGAACCGGGTCACTTTCTCTTTTGTCTCCGGCGGCGGGAGCCGCCGCCGGCTCCCCGCGTTTTCCGCGCTGCTGGTTTCCTTCGCGCTCATCCACGCGGTGATCGCGCAGCAGCCTGGAAAAGCGCCGAAGACGATACCCGCGCTTCCGTATCCCCAGGAAATCAGCCGCATCACCTTTGCTGCGGCCGGCGATGTGATTCCGCATCAGGCCGTCGTGCAGGCGGCCACCGCACATAAGCAGGAAGCGGCGGATGCAGGGAAGACGCCGTCGGATGGGGCGCCCGCGACCCCAGACAGCGCCAGCGCCGGCAACCACAGCGGCTGGGATGAACTCTTCGCTGAAGTCAGCAGTGTATTCCGGCGCTCGGATTTCGGTTTTGTGAACCTCGAAACTCCAGTGGCCCCGGCGCATTCACGCGGTTCGCGTCCGTTTCAGTTCGATGCGCCCCTCGCTCTCTTGCAGTCGCTGAAGGCGAACGGAGTCAAGATCGTCTCTTTTGCCAATAACCATGTCTTCGACCAAGGCCAGGCCGGGTTTGCCGAAACGCTCGGCCACCTGCGCGATGAAGGGTTGCTGTTCGCCGGCTCAGGCGATTCCGCCGCCGATGCCTGGAAGCCGGTCTTTACCGAAAAGAACGGTATCCGCGTAGGCTGGCTGGGCATGACACGCTGGCTGAATGGCAATCGCAATCCCGCCAAAGAGTCCGACCCGCATGTCGCCTTTCTTCCGTACACCAGCACGCCCGGAGCGCCCGGCCTTTCAACCGCCGATGCGCTGGAAGCCGTCAAGGCGGCCCGGGCCCAGTGTGATTTCCTGATCATCTCCATTCACTGGGGAATTGAGTACGCGCCCGAGCCGCGCCCCGATGATGTGCAACTCGCGCACAGCTTCCTCGATGCCGGGGCCGGCCTGATCATCGGACATCATCCGCACGTATTGCAGGCGGTTGAAACCTATCTCACCGCAGACGACCGTGATGGCGTGATTCTGTTTTCCCTGGGAAACTTCCTCACCAACCAGAGCAGCCGCTACGTCCATGGACTGACGCCCGAGCGCGATGGCGAGCCGCGTGATTCACTGATGGTCACCTTCTCGGTGATCAAGAAAGACTACGGCCCTGCCGGCACGCGCATTGAGCTTGGCGACCTGGGCATTCTCCCAGTGTGGACCGACAACAATCTGGTATCGGTGCGCAGCGGGCGCGAGAAGGGCGTGCTGATTCGTCCGGTCTTCATCGACCGCGAGATGCCCAGGCTCATGGAACGCTTCGATGAACTCAGCCGGCCGGGCCTGGAACTCTCCCCGGCCCAGAAGCTGGAGTTGCTGCATGTCAACAAGCGCCTGGAACTTCTCAAGCGCCGCCGCGAGCTGCTTCTCTCGCGCACCGGAGACGAGTTCCTGGCTGCGCCACCCAGCCAATAGGCGTGTAAGATAGTGGTTCTGTTGCAGTCCTCATCGACATGAATACAGCAACCTATACTCTCAACGAACTCATGGTCGTGGCCGCCGCGCGTGAAATCAAAGACGGCGAAGTCGTCTTTGTCGGAATGCGCCTGCCGCTCATCGCCTTCGTGGTCGCCAAGAAGACCCACGCTCCCAACGCCGTCGGACTGTTTGAAAACGGTGTGATCCGCACCACGCCTTCGGCGGAGTTGATCTACACCATGGGCGACCCGCCCAACCTGCTGGGCGCGACCCAATGTCTTGACATGTTGGGCGTCATGGGCCTGCTGCAGTCCGGAAGGGTCCACATGGGCTTCCTGGGCGCGGCCGAAGTGGATAAATACGGCAACCTCAACTCCACCCAGGTAACGGGCAAAAACGGTATGGTGCGCCTGCCGGGCTCCGGCGGGGCCTGCGATATT
>Ga0210403_10001977_pt1 | contig 18905 bp, 17 predicted proteins | sample IncBWC19MmetaG_FD_150863 | JGI IMG/M metagenome (GOLD analysis project Ga0210403, IMG submission 150863) | Forest soil microbial communities from Barre Woods Harvard Forest LTER site, Petersham, Massachusetts, United States - Inc-BW-C-19-M | ecosystem: Environmental > Terrestrial > Soil >... | reverse complement strand
CGGCTCCTCGCTGGAAGGGTCGAACACCGACATCGCCGACGAGTTCACCAAGCTGATCGTGACCCAGCAGGCCTATTCGGCGAACACCAAGGTGATCACCACGGCCAACAACATGGTTCAGGACCTGCTGAACGTGCTGCGCTGATATCAGGCGCGCACACGGTCAGGTCCAGTAAAGGCAGGCAAATAACATGGGTTTGAGTTCAGCCCTTGCCAGTGCGATGTCGGGACTGCGCGCCAACCAGGCTGCGCTGTCGATCATCTCGTCGAACATCTCCAATGCGCAGACGCCCGGCTACGTCAACCAGAACCCGAACCAGATCGAGGTATCGAGCGGTACCATCGGCTCGTCGGTCACGGTCACCGGCGTCAACCGCGCGCTCGACACCTTCGTGCAGAACCAGCTGCGCACGGAGACCTCGGGTGGCGCCTATGCCAACCAGATCGCCAATTTCCTGAGCCAGCTGCAGAGCGTCTACGGCACGCCCGGCGGCGACGGCACGCTGGAAAACGCGCTCAACAATTTCACCACTGCGTTGCAGTCGCTGTCGAACAGCCCCGGCGATTCCTCGGCGCAAAGCGTGGCGCTGTCGGCAGCGCAGACGCTCGCCGGCCAGCTCAACTCGACCACGCAGGGCATCCAGGCGCTGCGCTCCAATGTCGAGCAGGATATCGGCAATGCGGCCAACCAGGCCAACACCGATATGAGCCAGATCGCGACGATCAACAGCCAGCTGCAGGGCTTGAGCCCGACCGACCCGATGGCGGCGACGCTGATGGACCATCGCGACAACGCCATCAACGACCTGTCGAAGCTGGTCGACATCCGCGTGGTCACGGATCCCTCGAACCAGACCAACATCTTCACCAACTCCGGAATCCAGCTGGTCGGTGCAGGTCTGGCTTCGAGCTTCACCTATACCTCGCCGGGCTCGCTCACCGCGACTTCTCTTTATAATGCAAATCCTGCCCAGAACGGCGTCGGCTCGCTGAATGTCAAGCTGCCGAACGGCGCCGCAATCGACGTCGTCGCCAACAACGTTCTTAGCTCGGGCCAGATCGCGGCCGACATCAAGCTGCGCGACCAGACGCTTCCGCAGGCGCAGACCCAGGTCGACCAGATGGCGGCGACGCTCGCGTCCTCGCTCTCCGATGTCACCACCGCGGGCACGGCGATCACCGGACCTCCGTCAGGCTTTTCCGTCAACACTTCGAACGTGCTGCCGGGCAACACCGTCAACCTGACTTATACCGACTCGTCCAACAACCAGCACCAGGTCTCGATCGTCAACGTCACCGATCCGGCGGCGTTGCCGCTGAAGAACGGCGCCAACGCCAATCCACTGCTGGTCGGAGTCAATTTCTCGCTCAGCATGGCCTCGGTGGTGTCGCAGCTCAATACCGCGCTTGGACCCAGCGGCCTGACATTCAGCAATCCTCCTGCCCCTCCCTCCAACTCGTTGCTGAACATTGTCGGCTCGTCGACGGCGACGGTGAACGCCGCGTCGACCACGACCACGAGCACGGCGGTTGCCAGCGGCATCCCGCAGCTTGCCTTGTTCACCGACGGCAATTCGCCCTACACCGGGCAATACACCAAGAACGGCCCGGAGCTGACGGGGCTTGCCGGACGCATCTCCATCAACCCGGCCGTCATCAACAATCCGGCGGCGCTCAGCGTCTACTCGACCTCGCCGCAAACCCCGGCCGGCGACAATACCCGTTCGGATTTCCTGTTCACGCAGCTCACTTCGGGACGCTTCACTTTTTCGCCGTCGACCGGGCTCGGCTCGGCCGCACAACCCTTCACCGGCACGATCTCGAACTACCTGCAATCGTTCATCAGCCAGCAGGGCAATGCCTCGACGCTCGCAACGCAATTGCAGCAGGGGCAGAGCGTGGTGGTCAACACGCTGCAGCAGAAATTCGACTCGACCGCCAGTGTCAACATCGACACCGAAATGGCGGATTTGATCCAGGTGCAAAATACCTATGCAGCCAATGCCCACATCATGTCGGTGGTTCAAAGCATGATGCAGTCGTTGCTGCAAGCTCAAGTATAGGACGCGTAAGATGTCGGTCAGCAGTATCAACTATGCCTCTTCTCTGCTCGGACTTTCCGTGCAGAACATCAACAACCAGTTGTCGAACCTGTCGACGCAGCTCTCGAGCGGCGTCAAGTCGAGCAATTACGCCGGCATGGGCGTCGACGAGGGCTTTGCGATCGCGGCGCGCTCGCAACTGTCGAACATCGCGGCCTTCACCACCACGATGACCAATGTCAACACCGTGATATCGGCGGCCAATACCGGGCTGCAGTCGCTGTCGACCATCACGGGCGATGTGCAGAGCGCCGCGAACAGCTCGCCGCAGAACCTGACGTCCACCGGTCAGACCATCGGCCAGCAGAACGCGCAATCCGAGCTGTCCGCGATGGTCGGCATCCTCAACACCCAGGTCGGCAACCGCTACATCTACTCGGGCACCGCCATCAACACGCCGGCGGTGGCGTCCGCCGACGACATCATGAACGGCACGGCAAGCCAGGCCGGCTTGAAGCAGGTGATAGCCGAGCGGCTGCAGGCCGATCAGGGTGCCAACGGCATGGGCCGGCTTGTCCTCACAGCGCCGACGCCGGCGCCGGCACCGCCGACACCACCGCCGCCATCGGCGACAATCACGACGGTGGGTGAAGACGTTGCGGGCTCGCCGTTCGGTTTGAAGCTGAACTCGGTCACTTCCTCGCTGACGAATGCGACCGTCACCGGCCCTTCCGGCTCTCCGGCGGCGTTCTCGGTCGACTTCGCCGGCGGCAATCCCAATCCGGGCGATACGATCAGCGTTACCTTCACCGAGCCGGACGGCACCACCGATTCGATCAAATTGACGGCGAGCAGCGCGAACCCGGTGCCGTCGGGCAGTTTCGCGATCGGCGCGACGACGGACGTGACCGCGGCCAATTTCAGCAACGCGCTGACATCGTCGATCTCGACGCTCGCCAACACCTCGCTGGTCGCGGCCTCCGCCGTCGAGGCCGGTGACAATTTCTTCAACACCGACAGTTCGGCGATCGGCGCCGCGAAGAACAACCAGGCGACGCCCGCAGCCCCAATTACCGGCGCCACCGCGCTGTCGGGCACTTCGGGTACGAATTCGCTCACGTCGAGCTTTGCGACGAACGATACCATCACCGTCAACGGCACGACGCTGACCTTTGTCGCGTCGGGTGCGACCGGCAACCAGATCAACGTTACCGACAGCGTGCAGACGCTGCTGTCCAAGATCGACCAGATCACCGGCACGTCGACGCCGTCGACCGTCCATGGCGGTGCGATCACGATCAATACCGACAACGCCTCGACGCTCTCGATCACGAGCTCGAACGCGGCTGCCTTCGGCGCCCTCGGCTTCAGCGGCACCGTGACCGCTACCCAGCCGCCGCTGCGAGTCCCGTCGCCGTTGTCGTCGGCGACCAGCCTCGTCAATGGCTCGGCCAATACGGTGAAATGGTACACCGGCAATTCCGGACCCGGTTCCGCGCGGTCGACCGCGACGGTGCGCGTCGACTCCTCGCTGGCGGTGCAGTTCGGCGCGCAGGCCAATGAGCAGGCGCTTCGCTCGGCGATCCAGGCGATCGCAACCTACGCGGCGGTGACGGTATCGCCGACGGCCACGACCTCGCCTGCAACCGCGAACGCGCTGAGCCAGCGTGTCGCGGCCAATTTGACGCCGCAACTGGGCCGGCAGACCATCCAGGACATCCAGACCGACTTCGCCACCGCGCAAAACACGATGAAGGATGCCACCGCCCGGCAGACCCAGACCCAGACGGCGCTGCAGGACCTGGTCGCCTCGACCGAAGGCATCAACCAGAACCAGGTCGCGAGCGAAATCCTGTCGTTGCAGAACAGCCTGCAGGCCTCCTACCAGACCACGGCCATGCTCTCGCAGCTCAGCCTGACCAAATTCCTGCCGGCGGCTTAACGGGTGAGGGCGCCCGTTAGGTTTTCATTAACCACGTCTATTTACTAATTGGTGAGAAGTGCAGGGCTCGCCTGCTGCTTCGGAGCCAGTCAATGACCGAACGTTTCAACCTTACGATCGCCACGCCCTGCTTCGGCGGCCAGATCTCGACCGTCTATGCCAGCTCGCTTTTTGCACTGCAGGTCGCGCTGCAAAAGTTGTCCAACGTCAATCTCAAGGTCCACCTGCGCGATGGTGACGCGCTGATCACCCGGGCGCGCGCCAATCTGGTGACGCTGTTCCTCGACGACCCCTCCGCGACGCATCTTCTGTTCGTCGACGCCGACATCGGCTTCAAGCCGGAGCAGGTGTTCCGCATGATCGAATCCGGCGCCGACATGGTGGCCGGCTGTTATCCGATCAAGCAGGTCAATTGGGACAAGGCCAAACGGGTGATGCAGGCGGGCCATCCGAACCCTGCTTCGGCCTCGCTCGATTACGTGCTCGAGCTCGACAATCCGGAGGAGGTGAGGGTGATTAGCGGCTTCGCCCGCGTCCGCTATGCCGGCACCGGCTTCCTGATGATTCGCCGCCACGTGCTGGAGAAGATGTGCGCGCATCCGGACTACGCGCCGCTGCAGTTCCTTCGCGAACATTCGCTCGATGCGCTCGCCGGCAGCCCGAACCGCTTCGCGCTGTTCGAATGCCTGATCGACCCGGCCACCGGCACCTATCTCAGCGAGGACTTTGCCTTCTGCAAGCGCTGGACCGATATCGGCGGCGAGATCTGGGCCGATCTCGAAAGCCGGCTCGACCATGTCGGACCGTCCGTGTTCCGCGGCGACATCGCCTCGCAATTCGCGGTGGTGCCGGGCGCGGCGGCGAATGCGGCCTGAATGAGCCCGCGGAAATGACGTTTGCCGGCCCCCGCCTGGAGATTCCGGAGCAACCGGGTTTCCCCTCATTCAATGGGGGCTTGCGCGACCTCTTCGCGACCCTCGATGACCTGCTGGCCTGCGGCGGCGACCCTAGGCTGATGCTCGATCCAATCAGCCGCCTCAATGATTATGGCTGCGGACCGATGCCGTCGCCGCAGACGTTAAGCTTCGCGTCGAGCACGGCGTCCGCAATCTCGGAGCGCGCCTATGAGCGGGCCGGGCTGGCGCGCGAGGAGCTGATGCGGTTGGCCATTGCCATCGGCCTCGAGGAAGCGCTCGAGACCCGCATCGAGGAGATGCGCGGGGAGCTGAAGGCGCATCTTGCGCTGGGCACCGATGTCGACGTGGTCTTTTCGCCGTCGGGCACGGACTCGCAGCTTCATGCGCTGTTTCTCACTCGTCTGTTGCTCGGCGAGGAGCTCACCACCATCATTGTCGGCTCGGACCAGACCGGAAGCGGCACGGCCTACACCGCGGGCGGACGCCACTTCAACCGCTTCACGGCAAGCGGTGTGACGGTGCGCAAGGATACGCTGATCGCGGGCCTCGCAGCCGACTGCATCGCGCTGCCGCTTGCCGACGCGACGGGTCTCAAGCTGCGCGCCGATATCGATGTCGCGGTGCTTGAGGCCATCGAGACGGTGGTCGCGCGCGGCGCATCCGTCCTGCTGCAGATCATGGACGCCTCGAAACTCGGCTGGCGCGCGCCGAGCAACGCCTGCCTCGATGAGATCGCGCGGCGCTGGCCCGGCAAGGTGCAGGTGGTTGTCGACGCCTGCCAGATGCGGCTCGGCCGCGGCCGGCTGCGCGCCTGCCTCGACCGCGGTTACATGGTGCTGGTGTCAGGCTCCAAGTTTTTTGGCGGCCCTGCCTTCAGCGGCGCGTTGCTCGTGCCATTGCGGCTCGCGCGATCGATTAACGCGCGTAAGGCGAACGTGGCCGGGATTGGCGACTATGCCAACCGCAACGATTGGCCGAAGGGCTGGAGGCTGCGATCCAATTTCGAAAGCCGGGCCAATATCGGGCAGTGGCTGCGCTGGGAAGCGGCGCTGGAGGAGATCGACGCCTATTACCGGGTGCCGGACGCCTGGCGCGCGAGGGCATTGCAGGAGTTTCGCACCTGCGTCGAGAACCTGCTCGCCCTGTCGCCCCAGCTTTGCCTGATCGGCTCGGACAGGAACGCGGCTGATATGGGTGATGAGGAGTTTGGCGAGGCCACGATCTTCCCGTTCACGATCGAAGGCAAATACCGCAGGTTTTCGTCGCATGAATGCCGCGTCCTCTACAGTGCGCTGACCCAGGATCTCGGCGACGTGATCGGCCGCAGCGCTTCCGACCGCGATCTCGCCGCGCGCCGCTGCCTCGTCGGTCAGCCGGTGCGGATCGAGCGGAGCGATGGTGAGCCCACGGCTGTGCTTCGCCTTTGCGCCGGCGCGCGCCTCGTCACTGAAACCTGGGCGCCGAACGCGGATATCGCGGAACGCAACCTGCAGGCCGCGCTCGATTGCGCAGCCGAAGTCGTTGCCAAGATCGAACTCACGCTGGCGCACACGGAAGAAAAGGGATTTGCGGAGCTGTCACATGGAATCTAGGGCGCTCGAACTGTCGGAAGCGGCGCGCGCGGAATGCGCGGATCGTATCGGCATGGCCAAGCTGGCAAAGATGGCTTTTGATGGACGCGATCTCCGACCCAAATGGACGGAGCTGATCGCCAAGCTCTTGAATGGCACCGCGAACGCGGGCGAGGGGATCGATCTCTCTCTGATCGCGCAACTGCTCGGCGACAAGCAGGCGGGCCTTGTCATCCAGGAAGAAGTGCTGCGCTCGCATCGGCTGTTCCGCTCGCCTTGTGCGACAAAAAATCCGCGGCTGCGTGTGCTGGCGCTGGCGGCGGCGACCGACATGGGCAGCAACACGCCGATCGAATTCCTGCTGGAGGATTCCGGCATCGAGCTGATGGTGCTCTATGTCATTGGCGATGCCGAATTGCCCTCGCCGTTGCCCGAGCACGACGTCGCGATCGTGATCGCCTCCGATTCCGAGGATTGCCGCGACGCGCTGCGCAAGATCGATGCTGCGGCGCCCAGTTGGCCGCGGCCGCTGCTCAATCCGCCGGGGCTGGTCGGAAGCCTCGATCGCGACAAGCTGCACCGTCTGCTTGACGGCGTCGACGGACTCGAAATCCCGGCGACGCTCGTGGTCACGCGCGAGCGCCTCTCGGAGGTCGTGCAATCGTCCGACGAGCTTGCCGATATCGCCAAAGATCTCGCTTTCCCCGTCATCGTCCGGCCGCGCGGCTCGCATGCGGGTTCGGGGCTGGCCAAGATCGATGACGGACAGGCTTTGGCAAGCTATCTCGAGGGTCGCGACGAGGAGCTGTTCTTCATCTCGCGCTTTGTCGACTATTCCGCCGAAGATGAACTGTTCCGCAAATACCGCATCGTCTTCGTCGATGGCGCGCCCTATGCCTGCCACATGGCGATCGCCGATCGCTGGGACATCTGGTATCTCAACGCCGGCATGTCGGAGAGCGCGGAGAAGCGTCTCGAGGAAGAGACCTGGATGCACACCTTCGACATCGGCTTCGGCCGCCGGCATCAGGCCGCGCTCGCGGCGATGGCCGATCGCGTCGGGCTGGAATATTTCACCATCGACTGCGCGGAAACCTGGGATGGCTCGCTCCTGATCTTCGAGGCGGACAACACCGCCGTCGTGCACAACATGGATCACGCCCACGTCTTTCCCTACAAGCCGCCACAGATGCGCAAGATCTTCGACGCCTTTGCCGCCATGCTGGTGCGGCATGCCGGAGAGCGGCGGGAGCAGGCGGCGTGAACATGCCGCGCCACCAGGCGCCGCCGCCGGGTGAGTCGAGCGAGACGCTCGACCCGAAAGACTGGGACGAGTTGCGCGCCCAGGGTCATCGCATGCTCGATGACATGATCGACTACATCGCGACCATCCGCGAGCGTCCGGTCTGGCAGCCGATCCCGGATGCGGTGCGGGCGCAGTTTCGCGAGCAGCTTCCGCAAAAGCCGTCAAACCTCGCCGACGTCTATCGCGCGTTCACCGATTTCGTCATGCCCTATACGACCGGCAATGTGCATCCCGGCTTCATGGGCTGGGTGCATGGTGGCGGTTCTCCCGTCGGCATGCTCGCGGAAATGCTGGCGGCCGGACTCAACGCCAATCTTGGCGGCCGCGATCACATGCCGATCGAGGTCGAACGGCAGATCGTCGAATGGACGCGCCAGATGTTCGGCTTCCCCGCGGGCGCGAGCGGCATTTTCGTTACCGGCACGTCGATGGCCAATCTGATGGCGGTACTGGTAGCGCGCACTTCGGCGCTTGGCAGGCAATCGCGGCTGCGGGGCGTCGGCGAGGCGGGCGCCTTGCTGACGGCCTACACCTCGAAGGCGGCGCATGGCTGCATCACCAAGGCGATGGATATTTCGGGTCTTGGCAGCGACGCGCTGCGCTGCATCGCTGTCGACGGTGCGCATCGCATCGATGTCGAGGCATTGCGCGCCCAGATCGCGCGCGACCGCGCCATTGGCCTGGATCCGTTCCTGGTAGTGGCATCCGCCGGCACGGTCGATATTGGCGCGATCGATGATCTCCGGGCGATCGCCGAATTGTGCCGTGATGAGGAACTCTGGCTTCATGTCGACGGCGCCTTTGGCGCGCTGGCGGTCCTTTCGCCCGAGCTCGCGCCACTCCTTGCCGGCATCGAGCACGCGGATTCCATTGCGCTTGACTTCCATAAATGGGGGCAGGTGCCCTATGATGCCGGCTTCCTCATGGTCCGCGACGGTGAAAAGCATCGCGATGCCTTCGCGGCGCCGGCAGCCTATTTGCGCCGCGAGACGCGCGGGCTTGCCGCCGGCTCATGCTGGCCGTGCGATCTCGGGCCGGACCTGTCGCGCGGTTTCAGGGCGCTGAAAACCTGGTTCACGCTGAAGACCTACGGCACCGAAAAGCTAGGCGCCGTCATCGCGCGATGCTGCGCGCTCGCCCGCTATCTCGAGGCGCGTGTGCTGGCCGAACCGCGGCTCGAGCTGCTTGCGCCCGTCCATCTCAATATCGTCTGCTTCCGCTATCGCGCCGACGAGGCCGATGCGGTCAATGCCGAGATCGTCGTCGGTCTTCAGGAGTCCGGCATCGCGGCGCCGTCGACGACAATCCTGGACGGCCGGCTTGCGATCCGCGCGGCTATTGTCAATCACCGCACCGATATCGGCGATATCGACCGGCTGGTGGCTGCGGTGCTGGAGTTCGGGGCGCGGCGATCGCCGGCTGCGCGCGATCAGCTCAAATCCATCGAACCATCGTCGCTTGCGATGTGACCGGGTAGTGGCCGAGTCGATCCGGCCGCCTCGATGTCAGGCGGAACGGCGCTCGGCTTCGGCCTGACGGTTCGCCTCGAGTGCCGCGTGCTGGTCAAGCAGCTTCTTTTCGTAGGCGATCAGCTTCTTGGCTTCCTTCAGCGCCTGGTAGAGGTCGCCGCTCAGGATACAGTTGTTGATGCCCTCGATGATCGGCCAGGCGCTCGGCACGGTAACGACGATGTCGCGCAGCAGGTTGAAGTAGGTGCCGTGGCTGTTGTGCAGGTCCGGCGAGATGTACATCAGCTGCACCGCCAGATAGACGAGCTTGGCGGGCGTGTTCGCCGTCTCCGGCGTCAGGATGTCCTTCTCGCGCAGGATCGGAATATTGTCGCCATCGATCAGGAGGCGCGCGCGCTGATCGGTGTTGGTGACGACGCAGGAACCGATGATGATCCGTTCGTGCGGCTTGAGCTCGACTTTCAGGGCCATATTGTTCTCCGTTGCCGCTTTTGACGCCGGCGATCCACTACAGCGAATTCGAAACGGTTGGCGGCCGGCGCAACCTGTACCTGTGTCTTTTTGCCAACTCGAAGCGATCCTTTCCGATCAAGGTTAACGCTCGGTAAACACGCACCTCCGCGCGCAAAACTGTAATGGGATCAATGGCGTTTGCCGGCGGCTCCGGGCGGCTGATCGCGCCCGCCGCGCGGGTTTGCTTAATTCCGGAATCAGGGAGGGCCTCCCACTTCATGCTTTTTTAGCCACTTCAGACGACCGTCGCGAGGTCACCTGACCAAGAAGGTCGGGAAGTATTCTGTGTTTCACACCAGAAAGGTATGAAAAATGACCGGTATCGTTCTTTCGGCGTCAGTCCGCCAAAACCTGCTCTCGCTGCAGTCGACGGCTTCGCTGCTCGCCACCACCCAGAATGACCTCGCCACGGGCAACAAGGTCAACTCTGCCCTCGACAACCCCACCAACTTCTTCACCGCCCAGTCGCTCAACAACCGCGCCAGCGACATCGGCAATCTGCTCGACTCGATCGGCAATGGCGTGCAGGTCCTGCAGTCCGCCAACACCGGCATCACTTCGCTGCAGAGCCTGGTCGCTTCCGCCCAGTCGATCGCCAACCAGGTGCTGCAGACCCCGACCGGCTACTCCACGAAGTCGAATGTGACCTCGGCTGTGCTCACCGGCGCGAGTGCCACGAACCTGCTCACCGGCGTGACGAGCGTGACCGGCAGCGCCATCAACAACGACAACGGCACCGCGGCCGCGGGGATCAGCGCCTCGACCAAACTGTCGGGCACCGCCAGCTCCACGTCCAACGATCTCGCCACTGGCCTTGCCACCGCCGATACCCTGGTCGTGAACGGCACCACCTTCTCCTTCACGACCGCCACCACCTCCAGCGGCACCAGCATCGGCATCGGCGACAACGTCGGTGACCTGCTCAACGCGATCAACGCAGTGACCGGCGGCACCGCGACCGTCTCCGGCGGCGTGGTCAGCCTCAACGCTGGCAACGGCATCACGCTGTCCGGCACCGCCCTTGCCAAGATCGGTCTCGCGGCGCAGCCGGGTGACGGCCTGCTCGGCCAGACGTTGACAATCCAGCCCACCGCCGGCGGCACGGCGACCAACCTGACCTTCGGCTTCGGCGCGAATCAGATCTCGAACCTGAACGAGCTCAACGCGGCGTTGTCGGCCAACAACCTCCAGGCCACGTTCGACTCCTCGACCAGCAAGCTCAACATCACGACCACGAACGACGCGGCCTCGTTCACGATCGGCGCGCTCACCGGTTCGGCTTCAGCCATCAGCGGCGCAACCGTTGCGGGGCCTGTTGCCGACCCGAACTCGCAGGCCGCGCGTGCGAGCCTGGTGGCGCAGTACAACAACGTGCTGACGCAGATCACCACCACGGCGCAGGACGCGTCCTTCAACGGCGTCAACCTGTTGAACGGCGACACGCTGAAGCTGACGTTCAACGAAACCGGCCGCTCGACCCTGAGCATCACCGGCGTGACGTTCAACACTGCCGGCCTCGGCCTCTCGTCGCTGGTTTCCGGGACCGACTTCCTGGACAACAGCTCGGCCAACAAGGCGCTCACCGCGCTCTCGAGCGCTTCCTCTACGCTCCGTGCCGAAGCCTCGACGCTGGGTTCGAACCTCTCGATCGTGCAGATCCGTCAGGACTTCAACAAGAACCTGATCAACGTGCTGCAGACCGGTTCGTCGAACCTGACGCTGGCCGACACCAACGAGGAAGCGGCCAACAGCCAGGCGCTGTCGACCCGCCAGTCGATCGCGGTCTCCGCGCTCGCCCTCGCCAACCAGTCCCAGGCGAGCGTGCTGCAGCTGCTGCGCTGATCGCAAAAGACAGCGAAAACAGACACAAAGCGGCGGGGGAAACCCCGCCGTTTTCTCGTTTGCGACCGGCACACTTGTTATTGGCACGGGCTCAGGAGGCGGTAAGGAATCGTTAACCAATTAATTTAAAGCGCCATTAACCATAATTTAAGCGTGTCTCCCCTAGAACTAGGCGTACCTAAGACTAGGAAGGTTTGAGACAATGTCTGGTATTACGCTTACGGCATCGGTTCGCCAGAATCTGCTCGCGCTGCAGTCGACGGCCTCGCTGCTCGCGAAGACCCAGAATGACCTCGCCACCGGCAACAAGGTCAACACGGCACTCGATAACCCGACCGAGTTCTTCACCGCGCAGTCGCTGAACAACCGAGCCGGCGATATCGCCAACCTGCTCGACGGCATCGGCAACGGCGTGCAGATCCTGCAGGCGGCCAACACCGGTCTCACTTCGCTGTCGGCGCTGGTGTCCAACGCGCAGTCGATCGCCAACCAGGTGCTGCAGAGCCCGACCGGCTACTCGACCAAGTCCAACGTGACCTCGCTCCCTCTCACCGGTGCGACCTCGACCAACCTGCTCGGTGCACAGCTGGCCCCGGTGACCGGCTCCACCATCAACAACGACAACGGCGCCGCGGCTGCGCCGATCAGTCTCTCGACCAAACTGTCGGGCACCGCCAGCTCCACGTCCAACGATCTCGCCACTGGCCTTGCCACCGCCGATACCCTGGTCGTGAACGGCACCACCTTCTCCTTCACGACCGCCACGACTTCTTCCGGCACCAGCATCGGCATCGGCGACACGGTCGGTGACCTGCTCGCGGCGATCGACGCGGTGGCGGGCAGTTCCTCGACCATCACCAACGGCCAGATCAGCTTCAACCCCACCCCGACCGGCCTGACGCTCTCCGGCAACGCCCTGTCCAAGCTCGGCCTCAGCCCGATCGGCGACAGCCTGATCAACCAGAACTTGACGATTACTCCCACCGGCGGCGGCACGACGACCAATCTGACCTTCGGTTTCGGCGCGGGGCAGATATCGAACCTGAACCAGCTCAACGCGGCGCTGGCAGGCAACAACCTGCAGGCCAGCATCGACACGCTTGGCCACATCACCCTCGTCACTTCGAACGACTCGGCCTCGTCCACGATCGGCTCGATCACCGGTTCGGCTGCGGCCAGCGGTCAGGCCTTCTACAACCTGGTGGCGGCGGCGCCGATCATCGATCCCGTCTCGCAAGCCACCCGCGCGAACCTGGTCTCGCAGTACAACAACGTGCTGGCCCAGATCAACACCACCGCGCAGGACGCGTCCTTCAACGGCGTCAACCTCTTGAACGGTGACACGCTGAAGCTGGTGTTCAACGAGACCGGACGATCGACCTTGAGCATCACCGGCGTCACCTTCAATGACGCGGGCCTTGGCCTGGCGAATTTGACCGCGGGCGTCGACTTCCTGGACAGCAATTCGGCGAACAAGGTGCTCACGGCACTGGATGCCGCGTCCACCACGCTGCGCGGGGAATCCTCCGCGCTCGGTTCGAACCTCTCGATCGTGCAGATCAGACAGGACTTCAACAAGAACCTGATCAACGTGCTGCAATCCGGCGCATCCAACCTGACGCTGGCCGACACCAACGAGGAAGCGGCCAACAGCCAGGCGCTCTCGACCCGCCAGTCGATCGCGGTCTCGGCGCTGGCGCTCGCCAACCAGTCGCAGGCGAGCGTGCTGCAGCTGCTTCGCTAAATTCGAAGACAAAATAGATTCAAAACGGCGGACGAAAGTCCGCCGTTTTTTCATGCCGCCCATGCGACACAGAGCCATGGCTGGTGATGATTTTTTTCGGCACCGTACATCTACGGAAATTATCGCTAACCATATTTTAAAGGCAACCACGTACAAAACGCAGGCAGCCACGTCTCGTCGCGTTTTCGCGTAATCCTGGGGTTCTGAATGTCCAATGCCGCTCAAGCCTATGCTCGCACTTCGCAAACGACGGCATCTCCCAGGGAAATCGAAGCGCAGGCCCTGCTGAAGGCGGCAAGGCAGCTCCAGGAAATCCAGAACAACTGGAAGGGGCCCGACCGCAACCTGCACAAGGCACTGATGTTCAATCGCCGCCTGTGGTCGATCTTCCTCACGGCCGCTGAAGCCGGCGACAATCCGAACTCGATGGAAGTGCGCCAGAACATCGCCAATATCGGCGTGTTCGTGATGAAGCAGACCATCGAGATGCAGATGGATCCGGATCCGGTGAAGCTCAAGTCGCTGATCGAGATCAATTGCAACATCGCAGCCGGCCTGGCGGGCCGCGGCTGATCCTTCCGGACCTCAACGTGCTGAGCCGATAGCCGGCGCCGGCCCGCGCGCGGCTTCAGGCGACGCGATCGGTCGGGATCACGCGCGGCGCATCGTCCTTGCTGATCTCCAGCGCATGGAAATAAGCACGGCGGCGCAGCACCGCCTCGTCGGGATACTGGTCCACGACCTCATCGGTCTTCTGGTCGACGACCTGATAGACCATCGAGCTCGCGGCGCGATCGTAGAACGCCTCGTGCGAGATATCGAAGCTCACGATCTGGGCGTCGTTGCGGGTGATGGTGCTGGCATCGGTAGCCGTGACGCTCTGGTTCGAGGGAAGGTCGGTCCGGACAGCATTGTTCACCGCCGGGCTGACGGGCTGTACGACTGGCGATGGAGCCGGTGCGCCGACCGGCCTGATGCTGAAATCCGTGCTCATGGCAGCCTCCTAAAGCCGCTCCCAGAGTCAAATCCCAACCCGTCCCATTCGCAACCATAGAAGCGAGCCTTCAACGTTCTGTTAGGGAACGCGATTAATCGTGCGTTCTCGCGAACGCACGATTTTGCCTAAAATTGTCCGCGTCTGGCGGCTCTTATTTTTTGCGCATGATCCCCGCGCAAACGCTCCGCGTTTGTCGCGAGGGAAAACCGCTGCACACTTTTCCGGATCATGCGCTACAGCGAGCGGCTCACCGACAAGGGCGTGGTCTGGCGCGGGCTCGGCGCCGTGCGGCGGCCCGCGGCGGTGTAGGTATTGGGCATGCTGCGGCGCTGCATCTCGGCATTGACGCCGCGCACGATGTTCTCGGAGACCGCATGCGCGGTCGCAAGCACCGTGAGATTGACCTGCAGCATCGAGCGGAACACGTCGTGATGGCGGTGCAGCGTCTTCAGAAGCTCGGGCGCGGCCTGCGACAGATATTTCTGGCTCGCCTTCATCTGGCCGACCACGACGACATAGCGGCGCGACAGTTCGGTCTTCTGCGGTCCGAGCTTCATCGCTTCCTTGAGCTTGCCGGCGCGCACGAGCTCGGTCTCGCCCTCGATCACCGACAACAGCGCGCTCATGACGTCCATCAGATTCTCGGCGAGCTTGCGCGCTTCCGCGGCATTCGCCGCCGCCGGGTAGAGGGTAGCCTGCCGTTGCGGCTGTGCGTTCATGTTGTCCCCTTCAGCTCTTGGTCTTCAGCTCTTGGTCTTGGCCTGCTGCATGATCAGCGTGCGATAGACTTCGGTCGCAATGCCGACGCCGCCGGCGCGCGCAAACGATTTCGAATATTGCTCGGTCAGCATCGAGCGCCACACGCCGGTGCCCTGGGTTTCGCCGAACGGGCCATCGCCCTTGAGCCCCGAGGTCATCTGCGAGAACATCGAATTGAGGAACATCGCCTCGAAGTCGGTGGCGGTCGACTTCGCCCGCTCTTGCCCCTGCGGCGAGACTTTCTTCAACGCGGCCGCGAATTCGAAATCGGGGCGCCCATTGATGATGGGCATGTTGAAGTCGGTGGAGATGCGGTTCGAGGAGCCGACGGCGCTTGCCTGCATCACATCACCTCGATGTCGGCCTGGATCGCGCCGGCGGCCTTGATCGCCTGCAGGATGCCGATCAGGTCGCGCGGGCCGATGCCGAGCCCGTTGAGGCCGTCGACGAGCTGCTGCAGCGAGACGCCGTCCTTGACGACCGCGAATTTCTTGCCGTCCTCGGAAACGCCGACGCTGCTGCGCGGCGTCACCACGGTCCGTCCGCGCGAGAACGAATTGGGCTGGCTCACCTGCGGGCTTTCGGAAATCGTGACGGTGAGGTTGCCTTGCGCCACCGCCACCGTGTTCACGCGCACGTCGCGGCCCATCACGATGATGCCGCTTCGCTCGTCGATGATGATCTTGGCGGCGAGGTCCGGATCGACCTGCAACTGCTCGATCTCGGTCAGGAAGGCGACGACGTTGCCTTTGAACTCCGGCGGGATCGAAAGCTGCACGGTGGAGGGATCGATCGGCTCGGCGGTCTTCACGCCGAGGAAGTCGTTGATCGCGGCGGCGATGCGCTTGGCGGTGGTGAAGTCGGCGTTGCGCAGCGCCAGGCGGACATTGGGCAGGCGGTTCAGCGCGAACTCGATCTCGCGCTCGATGATGGCGCCGTTGGCGATGCGGCCGACCGTCGGCACGCCGCGGGTGACGCTGGCGGCAGCCCCTTCGGCCTGGAAGCCGCCGATCGCGAGCGAGCCCTGGGCCACCGCATAGACGTTGCCATCGGCACCAAGGAGCGGGGTGACGAGCAGGGTACCGCCCATCAAGTTCTTGGCATCGCCGAGCGCGGACACGGTGACGTCCATCCGTGTGCCCTGGGTTGCGAACGGCGGCAAATTGCCGGTGACCATGACGGCGGCGACGTTGCCGGTGCGGATGGTGGCGCCGCGGATGTTGACGCCCATGCGCTCCAGCATCGCCTGCAGCGACTGCTTGGTGAAGGGGATGTTGTTGAGCGTGTCGCCGGTGCCATTGAGGCCGACGACGAGGCCGTAGCCGATCAGCTGGTTTTGCCGCACGCCCTCGATATTGGCGAGGTCCTTGATCCGGGACGTCGCCTGTGCCGACACGACCGAGAGCGCCAGCGCGGCAAACGCGGCGCAGGTGACAGCCAATAATCTCAAAGCCCGGATGCTGGGCATCCTCTGCTCCCCTCGGAACTCACGGTTGCGGACGCTTTGGCCACTCCCATAGCCTGGCGTCCGCAGCGCACTATGCGAGCGCCGTGCCACGCGGTGCGGTGTGCGTATTTTGTTGATTTCATTGAGTAAAATTTGTCTGCCGGGATGAGGCGGGCGCTCACCAGGGCAGGCGAAACTGCCGCCCCTCGGCAGTTTTTGCCGGGCTGTTTACCGAGCATTAACCATAAAGAGGCGATGGTTTCGCCAACGCCCCGCAGGATCAGACCATGCGCATCTACGGACCGAACGGCACCACACTGGGGACCCCGGCTTCGAGCGCCAAGCGCACCAGTTCGAGCGGCTTTTCGCTGCCGGAAGACGTCGCCTCGACCTCGGAAACCCGCGCTACCACGGCTCCAAAAGCCACTGCCAATATCGACGCGCTGATCGCCATGCAGGGCATCGAGGAGGACCCCACCGAGCGGCGCCGGCGTTCGGTCGCCCGCGGCAAGGGCGCGCTCGCCGTGCTCGACGATCTCAAGCTCGGGCTGCTCTCCGGCAATCTTGATTCGGCCACGGTGATGCGGCTCCGCGACGCCGCGGCCAACCTGAAATCCTCCTCCGGCGATCCCGGGCTGGACGCGGTGCTCTCCGAGATCGAGCTCCGGGTCGAGGTCGAACTGGCCAAGGCCGGCCAGTTCTAGGCCCAAAAAGGGCTTCTTTTCCCGCCGTTTACGTTGCGCACAGGTTCCTGCCCGGAAACCCGGGAGAGGGTGGTCTGGCGGCCTTGACCGATATTGTCTGTCACAGGACGCCGCTATATAAGGCGCGCGCGCGGGGGACTCGTAGCGGCCGCCCGCCGCCGCAAAGGCGAGGCGCCAGTGCGTACAGATGGGCTTACCTTGGAAAAACTGAAGAACTACCGACCTTCCGAAAAAGAGCCGTTCATGAACGAGCGCCAGCGCGAATATTTCCGCGCCAAGCTCCTGAACTGGAAGGAGGAGATCCTCCGCGAATCGAAACTCACCCTGCAGACCCTGCAGGAGGAGAACGTCAACCACCCCGATCTCGCCGACCGGGCTTCTTCCGAGACCGACCGCGCCATCGAGCTTCGCGCCCGCGACCGCCAGCGCAAGCTGATCTCCAAGATCGACGCCGCGCTGCAGCGCATCGAGGACAACACCTACGGCTATTGCGAGGAGACCGGCGAGCCGATCTCGCTGAAGCGCCTCGAGGCCCGCCCGATCGCGACGCTGTCGGTCGAGGCGCAGGAGCGCCATGAGAAGCGCGAGAAGGTCTACCGCGACGAATAGTCCTTCGGGGGAATCGTTCTCCGCTTGAAGTGCGGTCCGATTTCCGTTTGAAATCAACTTGCTCGCGGCACCTTTTGAATCAATGATTCCGCATGAGCTGATGTTGTGGGCGAAGATGAGTAGCCCAGGCGACGGCCTTCGCAGATGGACCAAATTCTTCAAGCCGCCCAGATCATCGCAACCTCGCGCCGCAATCGCGCCGCGCTGAAGGCGTTGCCGCCTGAGGTCGCGCCGCAGGACGAGGCGGAGGGCTATCGCGTCCAGCACGCCCTGCATGACCTGCTTCTGCCGAACACGGGTGCCCTGGTTGGCTACAAGATCGGCTGCACCAGCAAGGTGATGCAGGAATATCTCGACATCCCACATCCATGCGGTGGCGGCGTGTTTGCGCGCGGCGTCTATGACAGCGGCGTCCGGCTGCGCGCAGCCGATTTCGTGCGCGTCGGCGTCGAATGCGAGATTGCGGTCCGGCTCGCGCGCGATCTCGCGCCTTCGGAGGAGCCGTTCACCGCCGAATGGGTGATGGAGGCGATCGAGGCCTATCTGCCGGCGATCGAGATCGTCGACGACCGTTATGAGCAATGGGAGACGCTCGGTGCGCCGACCTTGGTGGCCGATGATTTCTTCGCCGCTGCTTGCGTGCTCGGCGCGCCTCGCGCACGCAACACCGTGCCCGATCTGCTCTCGGTCAATGGCCGAGCGCTGATCAATGGCGAGGAGGCCGGTCGCGGCACCGGTGCCGACGTGCTCGGCCATCCCCATAACGCGCTCGCCTGGCTCGCCAATCATCTGGCGGAAGAGGGCCGGGGCCTGCACAAGGGCCAGATCGTGCTGACGGGAAGCCTGGTCAAGACGGTGTGGCTGAAGCCGGGCGACCATGTCGTGATGGAGCTGGATGGGCTCGGCAAGGTGGAGGCGAGCTTCGACTAGCCGCCGCGGCACTTGGCGACCGACTGGTCGAAGAAGCCGGTGATGGCCGCCAAGGGAATCACCAGCCGCTCCCGCCGTCCCTTGAACCAGAGGTCGACCGCGATGCGGTCGTC
>Ga0210403_10001976_pt1 | contig 18908 bp, 16 predicted proteins | sample IncBWC19MmetaG_FD_150863 | JGI IMG/M metagenome (GOLD analysis project Ga0210403, IMG submission 150863) | Forest soil microbial communities from Barre Woods Harvard Forest LTER site, Petersham, Massachusetts, United States - Inc-BW-C-19-M | ecosystem: Environmental > Terrestrial > Soil >... | reverse complement strand
TTCGGCGGGTGTCAACGGAGTTCTCCCAGTTGGCTGCGGAGCTTCCGAGTGGCCCGGAACAGCGAGTTCTTCACGGTCTCTTCACTGGTGCCCAGAGCGTCGCCAATGGCGCGCAGCTTCAGGCCCTGGTAGTGCTTCATTTCAAAAACGATGCGCTCGCGCGGAGAAAGCCGCTCCATTGCACAGGCGAGCCGCTGCTTGATTTCCTGGCCGATCAGGTGGCGTTCGGGGTCCGAAGACGGCCGCTGTTCCTTCTGGCGCTCAAAGAAATCGGTCATGCCTTCTTCGTAGTGGGCGGGGTGCATCTCGGGGGCCTGATCTTCGGGGCGGGCCTGGCGGCGACGAAGCTGATCCAGGCATACGTTGGTGACGATGCGATAGAGCCAGGTGTAAAAGCTGCATTCGAAGCGGAAGCGGTGCAGGTTGCGGTAAACTTTGAGGAAAGCTTCTTGGTAGACGTCGCGGGCATCCTCAGTGCGCTTCATCAGGTTGAGAGCCAGGCGGAGGACGTCACGGTCGTAGCGGCGGACTAGCTCCTCGAACGCTAGGCGGCTGCCGGCCTGGGCTTCCTGGACTAGCGCACGCTCTTCAAGATGGATCAAGGAGGTCCCCGACGCCAGCGCGGCACTGGGGCTGCCGGACTGGCCGCTATCGTCAGCCAACGCAAAAGCCAAACGGGGTAGAGGCATCGCTTGTTTCTCTCTGCCGACTCTTGTGTAACCTATTGAAACAAGAGACTTTGGTGAATCGGCGGACGGCCAGGCTGCAGGCTACACAACCGATACGCTGATTGGACGCTTGAGACCCTCTTTTGTAAGCAGAGGCCCAAGGACACAAGCTCAACCACCGCGGACCACTCAATCCTTCGATGCCCGAAACGATTCCCCGGTATGCCCAAGCCCCTACGCCGGAGCTTGCTTCTCAGTGTTAATACGCCAGGCCACCAGCGGCCATAACAGCAAAAGCACCAGCGCCGCCAGAACCAGCTGGCCCTGGGAACGATAGAACCCATTCGACTGGCTGACCAACTCCACCGCAGCTCCCAGCAGCGAAACTCCTGTCACCACCAGAAAACATCCCAGCAGATTGAAGCGCACCACCCGCCGGAACCCAAACACGACCACTCCCAGGAGCAGCACGGACATCAGGAATTGCTTCAGGAAATCGCCGGGACTCCCCCAATCGGAAATGAGCGACGCAGCCAAGGCGATAAAGAGAGCCAGCCGAAGCCATCGCACACGTAGCTCTGCCCCTAGAAACGCAGCAGCCAGCACAAAAGTTCCCGTTATAAACAGGCCTCGGACAATCGCTCCGCCAATGATTCCGGCCGCGGGATAGAGCGCGTCGAACGATTCGCCGAAGCTTGCCGGCAACTCTCGATGCAGGGTCGGCCACCAGGTGTCGACCGCCCCGAGCAAGCGTCGCAATCCGACCAGAACCGCGGCGCCGCCTAGAGCGATCCAGAAAGCGTCGCGATAATAGTCGGCGGACATCCCGGTCCACGTGGGAATTTTCTCGGAGCCGAAAGCGCGGGCGCCAAACGACCAGGCCAGGCCGAAGAGCAGCACTAGGCCGCCGACAATCACGGCGGCAATCAGAAAGATGCCAACGGCGGTGGTAGCGAAGAACATTCGCAGAGAAAGGGCCGTCGGATATTGCACCAGCAGCGCGGGAATCCCTTTCCCCAGCAGGAAACTGAGAAGGAATGCCACGAATCCGGCCATGCTCCAGAGTGTCAGGCGGCGCCAGGGAACGGTCCCTGCCGGTTGCGAGCGCAAGCGCCTGAAATAGAAGACGAATACGCACACCGCCAGCGCCAGGAAAAGAGCGAATTTCCCAATCGTGAACAACGTTCTCGGCAGAGACAGCTCTTCCTGCTTGCGCGTGAACTCCTCGGGAATTTTCACGTAGGTACGGTAATTGGCAGGCTCGTCGCCGAGCACCTGCACTTCCATCCGCGCGAACGCATGGTCGGCAGAGTCTTTGGCGCCGGAAGCCTCCGGATCGAGCGGCGCGATCTGTTGCCAAGTCAGGGTGTGGTCGGTGCGGTTGGGGCGTTTGTCGGAATTGGCTTCCACAAGTTTCCAGGCGCTGAGGTCGATCTGTTTTTTCTCGCGCAGGAATTTTTCGGCGATGGATTGAGCGTCTTCCTTGGAAAGATTCGCCCCTTTCGCCGCCTCCGCCAGTGTGTGCCGGAAGGCATGCAGAGAGCCATCGGGTTTCAGCACAATCGCAAACTCTTCGGGCTGTGAATCCCGGAAATAACGCACGCGCCAGAGAGCCCCGGGCACGCGTTCCGCGTAAATCGTGTTGATCTGGGCCACGGAAAGCCTGCGTCGCAGATATTCGTTTGCCACCGGATTTGTGGTGTCCACAAACTGCGCGGCTTTCCGAAAGCTGGTTGGATCGAGGCCATGCTCGCGCAATTCCGCGTCGGCGCCGTTGACGGCCATGCGATTGTCCACGGTCAGGTGCAGATAATCGCCAATCTTTTCGCGCTTGAGCGTAAATGCCAGCAATCCTCCCAGGATTACGCACAGCGCCAGAAATCCGATCGTTCCCGTGGTAAGGGGATCGTAACGCCGGGAAGAGAACGCCGCTTCCGCCGCAGCAGGCTGCCGCTCGAGCGAAATCTCTCCCACGGGCTGCGCCCCATTCAACAAATCGTCCACCGCCTCGAAACTTCCACGCGCCAGATACGAGATGCCGGACCAGGCCAGCGGCGCAACCGCCGCGAGCCCTACGACAACGCCGGAGATCTTGAAATACAAATTATCCGACCGGATCAACAGCATGCCGACCAGTGAAGCGTCCACCGTGTAATGCCAGATCAGCGTCGCCACAATTCCCCAGCGCAGCATCACCAAGCCCGCGACAACTCCCATGATGCCGACTTCGATTCCGCGAATGTAGCCAGGTTCCTGCGGGTAATTGCTGTGCAAAAAGCTCCAGAAGAAAGCTGGAAGAATGACTGCCAGCGCACGGGAGCCTGTCATTTTTTCAAGGAAAGGGATGGCAAAAAGACGGAAAGTGAATTCCTCGTTGGTAGCAGCGAGCACACCAATTGCAACGCCTGCGATCCAAGGCAGCGGCGTGTTTACGATGTCGGAGTACTTGATATCCTGTGGAGCCCAAACTCCAAAACGACTCCCTATCATGTAGAAGGCGACAATGAAGCCGATATGGGCCGCTGCGAGGGATATTCCCACCACGCAAGAAGAAAAGAATTCTTTGGACCGCATCGCACGCACACTGAAAGCCCTCGTCAGGCGCAATCGCTGTGGCTGAGTCGCCCGGTAGAGTGGTTCACCAGCAGGCATGACCAAGCTGATCAAGACCGCGTTGACAACCGCGATGAGCAGCAACGAGAACAGACTCTTCACTACAAACCCAAGGTAATCGGAGTGAGTGTCATACCCGGCGCGGACAGAATTCCAATCATTCAGCTCCATGAGAAAATACAAGCCAGCGGCGATAGCTCCGATTTTCAAGGCGCCTACCCACGACGTTTTGCCCTGCCGCCAAAGCGATACGCCGAGCCAAAGAGCCGCACCCAACAAGAACCCGTATGGAAGAAAAGCAAGTTGGCTGTAAAAGTTGTTGCTGGAGCGCAGGTGTTGGTAAGAGCGCGTCCAGGCCTCCGGCACCTGCAGAAATTCCTGCGTGCTTCCGATGTGGTCGCCTTGCAACCCTGCTTCCAGCCGGTAAGGCGCATCCTTGGCCCTAAAGTTTTTTCGCTCCCAGGTGAACGACCAATCCACCCGGTTGGGGCGCGTCACCGAATTCGCTTCCTCGGGCAGGAAATTCCAGTTGTCCAGATTTGTACCGACATTGGCCCGCAAAAATTGTTGAGCAGCGGAGAGAGCCTCATCGCGACTCAGCGATTTGGCGCCCCGCGCCTCCTCGATCTTGTGGCTGTAGGCGACGACCTTTCCGGCCGGGTTTACGCGCGCCTGATACTCTTCTTCCTGTTGCGGCTTGAAGAAGCGGACTTCCCAGAACCAGATGTTCAGTTCCGAAGACATCAGGCGGTTCGCTTCCTGCAGACCGAGTTCGCGTTCCAGATACGTCTTGGCGTTATCGTCCACCTGGAAGGTGATCGTCGATTGATAGCCATCCAGATTTTCGCCCAGGCCCTGCACGAAATTTTTCGCGCGTTGCTGCGCCTCGGTGCGCGATACCTTGAAATCCACCGCCGCTTCGGGAAAGGCGCGAAAAAAATAGCGTTGCGCGAACACCAGGCCCAGGACGCCGAAGATGATCCACAGAATGAGCGCGCGCTTTTCCGACCCCGTCAAACGTGCATCCGCCAAGGCAACCTCCCGCGCTGAAACCGACCGCGACAGCCCACTCTAACGATACGCATGCCAATGGCGCAAGTTTCACGAAAAGCGAAGCTTAGGCGGGGATGATATAAAGAAGGAAGGATGCCCATCAGCTTGCAAACCGAAGTGCGCATGGTCAAAGGAGTCGGGCCGCAACGCGCCGAACTCCTCGGCAAGCGCGGCATTTATACGCTGGAAGACCTGCTGAACTACCTGCCGTTCCGCTATGAAGACCGCATCCATTTTTCCAGGATTAAAGATGTCCAACCCGGCGGCACCTACACGCTGCGCGCTCGCGTGATGAGCGGCCAAGCCGTGCGCGGCATGTATGGCCGCGACGCTATCTATCACCTGCTGGTGCAGGACGACAGCGGCTCGCTTCCCTGCAAGTTTTTTCACGGCGGGTACCTGGAAGACCGGCTGAAGCCCGGCCAGCAGTTGATTCTGCACGGCAAGGTGGAAATCGATAAATTGCGACCGGCGCGGCGCGAGATGGTGAATCCGCAGATCGAAGTGCTGAGCAGCGAGGAAGTGGATTCGACGGAGATGGGGCGCATTGTGCCGATTTATGAAGCAGTCGGCACGTTTGGCTCGCGGATGATTCGCCGCGCGATCTACAACACGCTGCAGAATCTGGATTCGGACATTCCGGATGTGCTGCCCGCCGAGCTGCGGGAAAAGCTGCACTATCCAGCGCGGCGCGAGGCTTTGATCCATACGCATTTTCCGCCAGCTGAGGAATCGCTGGAGGCGCTGAATGTTTTCCGGTCGCCAGCCCAGCAGCGGCTGATCTTCGAGGAGTTTTTTCTTTATCAACTGAGCATGGCGCTAGGGCGAAAAGCGCAGCGCAAGGAAAACGCCATTGCCTTTCGCGTGAGGGAAGACAAAGTGCGCGAAGCATTGAAGCGTATTCTCCCATTCAAGCCGACGGGGGCGCAGAAACGCGTGCTGGCCGAAATTGCCGCCGACCTCGAAAAGCCCGTGCCGATGAACCGACTGCTGCAAGGTGACGTCGGCAGCGGGAAGACGATTGTGGCGATGCAAGCGGCGGTGATCGCCATGGAAAACGGCTGCCAGGCCGCACTGATGGCGCCCACCGAAATTCTTGCTGTCCAGCACTTCCTTTCGGCACGGCGGATTCTAGCACCCGGCGGATATACCGCGGAACTTCTCATCAGCGGCTTGAAGCCGGCGGAAAAAGCTGCGGCCCGCGAACGAATCCGCACCGGCGAAGCGCGCCTCGTGATCGGGACGCACGCGCTGATCGAAGACGAAGTAGAGTTCGCGCGGCTCGGTTTCGTGGCGATTGACGAACAGCATCGCTTCGGCGTGCTGCAACGCAAGCGGCTGATGGATAAGGCCGCGAAGACTGGGTTCGCGCCGCATGTTCTGGTGTTGACGGCGACACCGATCCCACGCACGCTTTCGCTCACACTCTACGGCGACCTCGATGTTTCCGTGCTCGATGAACTGCCGCCGGGACGCACGCCTATCGAAACGCGCATGACCACGGAAAAGCATCTCCCCGGCGTCTGGGAATCTCTGCGCCGCGAAGTCGGGGCCGGGCACCAGGGCTACATCGTCTATCCGGTGATCGAGGAATCGAAACTCGAGCTGAAGGCGGCGATGGAAGAGTACGAACGCCTTTCGAGAGACGTTTTCCCGAAATTGAAAGTGGGGCTGCTGCACGGGCGGATGTCCAGTGAAGAAAAAGACGACGTGATGCAGCGCTTCCGGCGGAATGAAGTGCAGATTCTGGTGGCTACGACGGTGATCGAAGTCGGCGTGGATGTGCCCAACGCCACCGTGATGGTGATCGAACACGCCGAGCGTTTCGGCCTGGCGCAATTGCACCAGCTTCGCGGGCGGATCGGCCGCGGCGCGCAAAAATCGCACTGCATCCTTGTGGCGCCGGGACGCATGACCGACGACGGGCGCGCGCGGCTGGAAACAATGGTGCGCACCGCGAACGGTTTTGAGATTGCCGAAACCGACTTGCTGATTCGCGGCCCGGGCGAATTCTTCGGCACGCGGCAATCCGGCGAACTTGGCTTTCACGTGGCGAATCCGCTGCGCGACCGCGAACTGCTCGAGCGCGCCAGAAAAGAGGCTTTTTCTCTGGTGGAAGATCCTGCGCACAGAGAATCCCTGCAGCGGATGCTGCGTCTGCTGCCGCCACAGTGGCAGCGGCGCTATCATCTGGCGCGGATCGGTTGAGGCTCGCTTCCCATGCGCATCATCGCCGGAACATTCCGCAGCCGTCAGTTGAAAAGCCTAAAGGGCATGGCGATGAGGCCCACTAGCGACAAGCTGCGGGAAACGCTCTTCAATGTCCTTGGCGAACTTGTTGTCGACGCCCGCTTCGTGGATTTGTTCGCCGGCACGGGCGCCGTGGGCATCGAAGCGCTCAGCCGCGGCGCGCGCGAGGCGATTTTTGTGGACAAGCATCCGCCTGCCGCTTCGCTCATCAAGAAAAATCTGGAATCACTAGACATTGACAAGGGCGCGCGGGTCCTGAAGTCGGATGCGCTGCAAGCCCTGAAGCAGATTGCCGATGAGTCCGCCGCGGCGAGCGCCAGCATGGATATTCTCTTTCTCGATCCGCCGTATGCCGAAAAGGAGCAATATGCGAACGTGCTCTCCTTTTTGGGCGAAGCGAATTTGCTCGCTGAAAACGCAGTAGTTATCGCCGAGCACCAACGCTCGCTTGACCTTCCCGAAACCTTTGGTAAGCTCGAACGAGTCCGCGTGCTTCGCCAGGGCGACGCGGCGCTGACTTTTTTCAGGTTTCGTCCCCCCAGTCCGCCGGAGACGCCCCGCTCCGAGTAAACCTTAAGTCCGGCGTGTTCATCTATCTTCCCAGCCGTTCCATGGGCCAGAAGAAGAGGGCGCGCCCACACAGGGCGCGGTACAATTAGAGGTTCATGCGTAAGAAGTACCAGGTCAATCGATATGATTTGCTCGGCCAGGCGGAGTTGTACCCGCCGCATATCCTTTTGCCCGGCACACTGGAGCCCAGGCTGGAGATCGCTTGGGGCAGCTTTCACCAGAATTTCTTCAGCAACATCCCGGTATTTTTTCAACGGACGCGTCTGACTGGTGGGGTGCCGCTCGTTTATGTCCTTCGCGATTGCCGTGTCGAACACCCTGCGCCGCGCCGCGCAATCCTGCTTGCCGCGCTGGTCCAGATCCTATTGCTGCTGATTCCCTGGCCCAATCTGACGGTATCCGCAAAACGCAATCCCGCTTTCGATAACACGCAGTTGACCTGGTCCGGGCCGATCGACGATCTTCCGCTGCTCAACATGCCGCGCGCCAAGAAAGCCGCGCCGCCCGCCAAAAATCCGGCCGAACCGCGGCCCCCGGAAGGCGCTGACGCGTTTCATCCCCGCCAGCGCATCTTCACCGATCCTTCGCGCCCGACGCACCCGCGGCAGACTCTCATCAATCCCGCGGCGCCGCTCGAGGCGCCGAAAATTTTGCCGGACATGCCCAACGTGGTGCATCTCGCTTCGGTGGCGGCTCCTCCGCGCCCACGCCTGGAAATCAGTGAGCAGACGCTGAGGAAGCTTCGCCCGAAGACAAAAAAGACGGTTGCAACGACGAATGTGCCTTCGCCGGATTTGCCGAATCTGGAGCAGAAGCCCGCGGAAGTCAGTTTGATGACGCAGCAGAATGGCCCCGCAAAGCCCAAGCTTGAAATCAATGCGGGTTCCGCGCCGCGCCTTGGAGCGCGCAAGCAGGACGGCGAACTCGCGGCCGCGCCCGAAGTCGCCCCTTCGGCGTCGAATGCCCCGGCAGGGTCGACCGGAACACTGATCGCTCTTTCCGCTTCGCCTGCGCCGCCCGCACCCGTGGTTCCCGTGCCGGATGGAAATTTGTCGGCGCGCGTGGCGATTTCTCCGGAAGGCAAGAAACCGGGAGTGCCGGGAGGTGCACCTGCGTCCACCGCTTCCAGTGGCGGATCCACCGAGACGGCGAGCAATACCGCTGGCGGCGCAAACGCGACCGGTATCGTCATCAGCGGCGGAAATCCAAAGCCGAATTCGAGTGTCTCGGGTCTCGGAGGCGTCGGCAGATTCAGCATCGCGAAGCCACAGGCCTACATCAAGCGTCCCGACCCGAACGCGCCGGTGGAAGACGATTCGGTGCGCACGGGCCCGCCGAACTTCGCCCTCCTGCCGCCAGGCTCACCGCCGGAACAGATTTTTTCGCGGCGTCGTGTGTACTCGATGAATGTCAACATGCCGAATTTCAACAGCGCCACCGGCAGCTGGATCATTCATTTTTCCGAACTCCATCTTTCGGGTGCCGCAAGCCATGCAGGGAACGTGGCTGCTCCCGTGCCGGTGCACAAAGTCGACCCGAAATATCCGTCCACGATGGTGGAAGAGCGCATTGAAGGCGAAGTGATTCTTTACGGCGTGATCCGGCAGAATGGAACCGTAGACAGCATTCAACTGGTGCGCGGCATTGATGACCGCCTGAACGCTAACGCCATGGACGCCTTCAAAGAGTGGAAATTCGAGCCGGCCACGCGCGAAGGCCAACCCGTCGACCTCGAGGCCATCGTGCACATCCCGTTCCACGCCCCCGCCCGCCAGTAAGCGCTATCAATCCTCAATCCTGGTTTTGTAGGGCCGGCCTTCCGAGGCGGGCCGTTTTAGCCGTGTAGTGGCCAATCTTCAGATCGCCCTCGCCCGGAATGCCAGCTAAAAATTTGCTTCCTGCAATTTCACCAGCGTGTACAACGTGTGATTCACCGGCACGGGCACGCCCAATTCCGCGCCAAGCCGCGCGATATAACCGTTCAGCGAATCGATCTCCGTACGTTTGCCGCGGGCCATGTCCTGCGCAGTGGAAGAACGCGTTCCGCTCATCTGCTGGCCAATCAGGAAAGCGCCGGCGATCGCGGTTTTCGGATCCTCCAACCCGGGAGGATGAATACCTTTTTTCTTCGCAACTGCCAGCACTTCATAGACCACCGCCTCCACCACGCGCTTAGCGTCGTCACTGGCGATGATTTCGCCATAGGTCACACGGCCCAGGCCGGAGACAGCGTTCAGCGCACAGTTCCACACCAGCTTGGTCCACAATTCGCCCTCGATATTGTCGGAAATGCGGCAGGGAAGTTTCGCGCCCGAAAAGAACTCCGCCGTTTTGTCCACCATCGGCGAGTGCGGGCCAATCACCAGGTCGCCGCGGCCGAGATGCTTCACGGTGCCGGGCGCTGGTGCGGACGCGGCAACATACACAACTGTCGAGATCGCCTCAATGCCCGATGCTTTGCGAATCTCTTCCGCATTGTTCACGCCGTTCTGCAGGCTCAGCACAACGGTGGAGGGCGAAATATATTTGGCCAATTCCTTCGAAACCGAGGCCGTGTCGGTCGTTTTCACACAGAACAATACATAGTCCGCCCCGGCCGTGGCGGAGAGTTCCGTGGACGCCGCGGGATGTACGGTCTCCTGAAACTGCATCGTGTCCAGGCGCAAGCCCGTCTTCTGCACGGCTTCCACGAACGCGGCGCGGCCGATCATCGTCACCGGCACGCCCGCCCGCGCCAGCAGCCCGCCGAAGTAACCGCCAACCGCACCCGCGCCGACGACCGCGACCTTCGGCCAATTTTTTTCATTTGTCATCTTGGATTTGTCCTGCAGTAGGGATTCATCAGGATCCGGAAAAGTTACATTAAAAGTGGTTGCGCAATTCGCGGAACGCCGGCAGGATTACCAATTTCCCCGTGCCTGCAACCACAGGCTCGTGTTCCAGCTGCCAGGTGTTCACATGCGGGATGTAGACGGCATTCAGGCCGGCTTGCATCGCCGGATTGATGTCGCTGCGCGGGCTGTTGCCGATCATCCAGCCTTGTGTTTTCACAATCTTGTGCTTGTTCACAAGTAACTGGTATGTCTTGGCGTCTTTTTCGCCGACGATTTCGATCGCCTCGAAAAATCCCTGCAGGCCTGAGCGTTCCACCTTCGCGGCCTGTTCCGCCGGCTCACCCTTTGTGAACAGAATTAACCGGTGCCGCGCCGTAAGATACGCCAGCGTCTCCGGCACGCCATCGAGAATTTTCGGCGGCGTGCGCTCCAGTTCGACCACGCGGACGTGAATTTGCGCCAGCGTTTCCCGCTTGGCCATCTGGTCGGCCAGCTTTATATACGTCTCTTCCAGGGAGCGGCCGAAACTGCGCACGCCGTATCCGTATTGGCGGATATTCTTGCGTTCCGTTTCGTTCAGGATGTGCCGGATGTAAGCGCGGCTGTAGCCGCAGGGCTCCACAAGAGTGATGAAATCCTCGATGAGCTTTTCGAAGAAAACATTGTTTTCCCACAGCGTGTCGTCTGCATCAATCAGCAGTGTGTTGCGTTTCATAAGCTCGAAGGGTCGGCTTGTTTCGCGATTCCCCAATCAATGCGAAATCTTAGTGTAACAGCCCCAGCGCGTCCTGCGCGATCAGGCGCGCGGCATCGGGATGCGCCATGGCCCGCGCGGCTTGCTTCATCGCCTTGAGCTTAGCCGGTTGGTCCACGAGCGTCGCGATTTTCCACGCCGCTGCGGGAAGATTGTTGCAGCGGATCGCGGCGCCGGCTTCCAGTAGATGATCGGCGTTGCGCTCTTCCTGGCCGGGAATCGGCTCGACGAGAGCCATCGGCAGTTCGCGCGCTAGAGCTTCCGAGGTGGTCAAGCCGCCGGCTTTTCCGATCAGCAGATCGGCCGCGGCCATGTATTGATCCATCTCGGTTGTGAATCCCACGGGGACCAGGCGCGGCTGGCCCGACGGTGTTTTTCCTACGCCCTTGCTAAGGGTGTCGAGCCGCTTTTTCAACGGCTCCGACTTTCCGGCGACGGCCACAATCTGCCACGGGCGCTGCAGCGCAAGCAAATCTTTCACAAGCTGCTCCAGTGGCCCGACGCCGTAACCTCCCGCGGACAAAAGCAGGATCGATTCCATCGCCGTCAGCCCCAGTTTTTTCCGCGCGTCAGCGGCGCTGACGGGTTTTTCGAAGAGCGGATCAATGGGAATACCCGTGACGTGCAACTTTTCCCGCGGCACGCCGATGTTGGCCAGGTATTCGAGCGACTCCTGCATGGCCACGTAGTAGCGGTCCACGGTGCGGCACAGCCAGAGGGCGTGGACATCGTAGTCCGTCACCACGATGGCGTGGCGCGCCTGCAATTTCTTTTTCGCGATCAGCCAGGCCAGAATTTCCGCGGGCAGAAAATGCGTGGCCACGCACAGGTCCGGCTGGATTTTCTTCAGCAGGCGGATCATTGGCTGGGTGTTCAGGCGATCCATCGCCAGGCGTTGGCGCGGATGCCGCCAGGGCTGGTCGGTCCGCTCGTAGAGCAGGCCCATCAGGTCCGGCGCGCGGCGCACCAAGCGGATGTAGGCCCTGTCGTAGAGGCGCTGGAAGAGTTTGCTGACGTGCTGGAGCGCGTCAATGTGCTCCACGTCGCAATTACCCTGCGCCCGAAACGCTTTTTCGAGCGCCTGCGCGGCTCGCACGTGGCCCGCGCCGGAGGAAGCCGAAAGGATCAGGACGCGCGGCTTCCGGTTCGGAAGAAGGGAAGGGGTCATCAATCGGCGCCGTCAGGCCGTCTTCCGCTGCCCGTTCGCAAGCCTGTCCAGGATCCCGCCGGCGATTTTCTGCAATTCGCCGAAGCGCGTCAGATATTCCTGGAAGTCGTGGTTAAGGAGCTGCGCGTCCTGCGGCCCCAGTTGATTGCGCAAAATCATGTCGCGCAACTTCACGGGATGCGGCAGCATCGCCTCCTCCTGCAACTCTTCCAAAGCAATTTTCGGGTTGTAGTGATACATCGCGCCCCCCACGAGCTTCCTTCGCCCATCCATGCAGTACGCTAAGCCCCTATTCTACGCGCAAAATGGGCAGCGAATCACACCTGGAAATTTCGCGTTGGGGAGTCTCGGTACAATTGTCCGGCAGAAAAGCAATCGGGAATTTCGATTCACCGATTTCAGAATGGAACCGAGGATGCACCAGCAGGCAAAAGCGCCCTCACGGATGGGGGATTCGTAACCGGTTACCAGAGCGGGAAGTGGATTAGCAAACCAAATCGTCACAGCTTTAAGGCGGGTTCTAAAGGAAGTAGGTCGAACTCACTTTCGCCGCAGTCACTTCTGCGTCAAAAGACGGGTCCAATCGGCGAGTTGATCGTCGAGGGCTTTTATTTCCACGGCAAGGCTAGTGTACATGGGGTTCTTCAAGAACAGCTTGAAGAGCACGTTCCGTTTGTTTTTCAATTCATCGCGATTCTTGATCGGATTTTTCTCAGTTACCTGCATGCGAGTTTCCTCCTCAAACCGAAGCCCAACGTGCGCAAAGTTCCGGACTCTGCGAACTGCTTGATCGGGGCCAGTTTTTGGAATCCAGAGCTACAGCATGAAGGCAGTCAGCGAGGCGCACAGTTCAGTATTAGACATTGTTGCAAATAGTTTTTCGGAAAGTGGAATGTCGGCCGCGGTCAAGGAAAGCATCGGTGCAGGGAGCATTCGCTAAACCGACCTGCCGGAAACAGACTTAATACGAACAATGGAAAACGGGGAACTATGCAGCGGAGGCGCGCACGGGGATGAATTCGTATTTTTCGATTTTGGCGGCGATGCCGGTTTTGCCGTGGTCGTCGGCCTCCACGCGCACCACGTGGCCGTGGCACCGGATATTCACATCCCCGGCGGAAATAATCTGCGCCGGAAGCGTCAGGATAAAATCAATCTCGTTGCCCTTTTCAAACGGCGCCTCGGCAATAAAATACAGCCCGCGATAGCTGACGTCGCGGGTGTTGGCTTTGAGTTCCGGGCCATTCGTATCGTTCAAAAGCACGCGGACTGGCAAATTCATCGCGAAGCGCCGGGCTTCGCGCCGGTCGGAAAGATCGCCCATTCGGCCCCCTGGATTGCCGGACGTGGCGAAATTAGCATCGAGAACAGCAAGTTGCAATGTCAAATTGCCACAATTTAGCACTAGTACGAGCACAACGCGTAGTGGGCAGTATAGAACTAGGACTATTCCCGATTCGGCGGAAAGGTTCATTTCGGGTACACTTTTGTTGACTAATTCTCAAATGCAGACCCTCCACGATTCACAAAACTTGTTCCTCGAAGGCCCCGCCGGCCACCTCGAGGCCATTCTCTGGACCCCGGTCCGTTCGGAATCACCCTTGCTGGCAGCGGTGATTTGCCATCCCCACCCCCTCTTTGGCGGGACCATGCATAACAAGGTGGTCTACAACGCTGCGAAGACCATGGATGCACTTGGAATCCCGGTGCTGCGTTTCAATTTTCGCGGCGCGGGTTTGAGTGCGGGCGAGCATGACAAAGGGCGCGGCGAGCAAGGCGATGTGCAGGCGGCGCTCGACTGCCTCGCTGCACAATTTCCGGGCATACCGCTGCTCCTCGCGGGCTTCAGTTTTGGGAGTTTGGTCGGCCTTCGGGTAGGTTGCCGCGATCCGCGCGTGAGCGAACTAATCGGGATTGGCATCCCGGTGAACAGCAGCGACTTTTCTTTTCTTGCGAATTGCCCGAAGCCGAAGCTCTTCGTTCATGGCGCCAACGATAAATTCGGCGCGCGAAAAAAAGTGGAAGAGACCGTGGCGGCACTAACCGGAGAAAACCGGCTGGCTGTCGTCGGAGACGCCGACCATTTCTTCGCCGGCCATCTGGACGAATTCAACGCCGCCATCGCCAACTGGCTGGCCGAGCGCCATCCCGCGCTGCGGTCCAATTAAGCCGACTCTCCCCGCTCAAACAATTTGCTGAACTCATCGATCCCCGCCGGCTTTACGCCGATGAGCTTCGCATTTGCCTCCACGTGCGAGGTCCGGGACATCCCCACCAGCGCTGTTGTAATCCCCGGCGAGGAACGCGCGAACTGCAGCGCTCGCTCCAGGTCGTTGTGCAATCCCAGCGCTTCCGCCACAAAACTCGGCAAATTCTGCGACAGTTGCCCCTGCAGCAGCGAGGCGCTTGCCACAAGCGTGATCCCCAGGTCGCCGGCAGCCTCCATCATCGTGCGCGTATGGCCGTCGATGGTTTGATTTCCCAGGGTCAGGGCTTCGGTCATCGCCAGGTTGTACGGCAACTGCACAAAACGGAAGTGGTGTGAATCCCCCGCAATGTCGCGCGCAATTTTTCCGAGTTCGCTCAGAAAAAGGGAATCCACCGCCTTGGCATCCTGACGGAACCCATTCCAGGTAGCCATGCCGTAAAACTGGATTTTGCCAGCGTCTACCGCCGATTCCAGAAACTCAAACGCCTGCCGCACGCGGTTGAGAAATTCCGGCCGCGGCACTTCGCCAAGCTGAGTTTCCGGATTGTGCAGGTAGTAGACGTCAATGCAGCCGACGCCCAGGTTTTTCAGGCTGCGGTTCAACTGGTTTTCCAGGAACCGCGTGGCCATGCAATGGCACCCGGCGGCCACTTCCTTCGCCGTAAACACGCCGCGCTGGATATATTCGTCAAAAAAATAACGATTGGCATCGGCGGGCATGGCGCCGTCGGGAGTGAGGTAGCCGCCCTTGGTGCAGACCACGAATTCGTCACGCGCCAGCCCCTTGTTCGCGAGGACCTTCAGCGCGGTGCCAACGTTGCGCTCGCTGCGCTGAAAGCGATAGTTGATTGCCGTATCAAACACATTGATTCCCGCGAGTCCGGCTTCAACAAGCGCCGCAGCGTAACTTGCATCCGTGCTATCGGTCGGCTGGCCGAGATACGTGCCGACGCCGAGCGAAGAGAAAGTGAGCCCCTGGGCCTTTCGAAAATGTCCTTCGGCAGCGATTTCCTTGAATTTCTGCGCGTAGCGCTCCGTGCCTTCCGGCGTTGCACCCTGGCTCATCTCAAATTTCCTCTCTTCTCCGTGACCTCTGCGCTCCTTCTCTGCGCGCTCTGTGAGAAGCCTTCTCTTTGCCTTCTGATTGTCCCTCTATTTGCTCAATTCGTTGGCTTCTTCTTTCGGCGGAGCCAACAAACGCGAACAGGCCCGAAGAATTCGGCGGTATGGCCAATCCTTTTCGCGGAAGAAGATCTCACCTTCGCGCGGGTTGCTGTAAAACCACCGCGCCACCAGGCGCAGGTGTTCGCCCAGTTCCGTCGCGGATTGCTTGGGAGTTGCCGCGGCGGGCGGCGCACTCATCATCGCTTCCAGATAATCGCGCACAGCCTCTTCAGCGGAGCGCGGCTGGCTGGTGTCCCCGAATCGCAGCGCATACGGCGCCGCCAGCCGGCCTCCGCGCACGCCAAAGATGCCGATGGTCTGCTCCTCGGCCATGCGTTGCAGAATCACGGCATCCAAGTCCTGCACTCGCCGGGCAACTTCCGGCCCCGCCCGCAGGGCATCGTCCAGTTTTTCGAGCTTCTTGTGAATCGCCGCGGCACGCTCGAAATCGAGTTCTTCGCTCGCGCGCTCCCGCTGCTGTTCGTAAGTCGCCCGCAGCGATCCGCCGCCCGTTTCTAAAAATCCGACCAGTCGATTCACTTCCACGTCGTATTCTTCTTTGCTGCAGCCCGCAAAACACGGCGCCAGGCACATCTTCATCTCCGAGTAGAGGCATCCGGGAAACGTGGGGTCGCGGCGAATCTTGATCTGGCAGCGGCGCACCTTGAAAAAATCCAGCACGCTATCGGCATACACCTGCGCGGCGCGGCGCGATGCGAAGGGGCCATAGTAAATTCCTCCGGTGGGCACCCCCACCTCGTTCACCGTGATGTGCCGCGTTACGTAGCAACGCGGATACGCATTCGTTAGATTGATTTTCAAGACCGGCGAAGGCCGCAGCCGCATCAGGTCGCGGTAGCGCTTCGGAAATCGTTGCCGGGCGATTTGATAAAAAGTAAGCGACTGCTCGAACGCAGAGTTAGTGACGTGGTAGCGCACCAGGCGCGCGAATTCTCTCAGGTTCAACCGCTTGCTCGAAGGATCAAGAGGACCTAGCAAACGCTGAAGGCGGCGGCGTAGATTTGCCGTGCGAATCAGGTGCGGCTCGGCTTTTTGTTCATGTGCCTCAATCAGGCAGACCGCGGGCCGCTCCGGCAGCAGAGCGAAAAATTCCTCGTCGTCTTCAGGATTGAATTCGAAGCCTGCGTCAAATTCCAGCACCTCGTCAGGATACTACGGAGCGTTTTCCGCCGCTTTCTCTCGGGATCTTTTGTAGGGGCCGGGCTTGCCCGGCCCGCTCTTCGATTGTCCCTGGCGAATAGCCCTCTTCCTCGCTCAGATCGGGTGGAGCAAGCTCCGCCCCCACAAGTTTTCTGGGTGAGATTGTCAGAAAGTTTTCGTTACGTTTTCAGCAGCCAACCAGCTATGACCAACCGCTGAATTTCGCTAGTGCCTTCGTAGATTTCCGTGATGCGCGCGTCGCGGTAGGCACGTTCGACCGGATATTCCTTGCTGTAGCCGTAGCCTCCGTGAATCTGGATCGCCTTGTGCGCAACCCGCGTGGACATTTCGCTGGCGAATAATTTTGCCGTCGCGGCCTCCTGGCTGAATCGTCCGCCGGAATCCTGCTTCCACGCCGCCTTGCGCACCAGCAGGCGCGCGGCGTCGATCTCCGTGGCCATGTCGGCCAGCATAAACTGGATCGCCTGGAACTGCGCGATGGGATGCCCGAAGGCCATGCGCTCCTGCGACCACTTCAGCGCCGCCTCAAACGCGCCTTGTGCAATACCGACAGCTTGCGACGCGATGCCGATGCGGCCGCCGTCGAGCGTCGAAAGCGCCACCTTATACCCTTCGCCTTCGTTACCGATGCGGTTGCCCACCGGCACCACGCAATCGGTGAAGACAAGTTCGCTGCAAGCGGTGGCGTTGATGCCGAGTTTCTTTTCTTCCTTGCCGACCTTGAATCCCGGCGTCCCTTTTTCCACCACGATGGCGGTAATTCCTTTTTCGCCCTTTGCCGGGTCAGTGTTCGTGTAGACGATCGCCGCATCGGCCACGCCTCCGTTGGTGATCCAGGCCTTGGTGCCGTTGATCACGTACGTGTCACCCTTCTTCACAGCCCTTGTCTGCAGCGCCGCCGCATTCGACCCTGCTTGAGGCTCGGTCAGCGCATAGCAGCCAATCTTTTCGCCCCGGGTGAAGGGAAGCAGGAATTTCTTCTTCTGCTCGTCGGTGCCGTAGCGATGAATCGGATCGCAAAACAGGGAATTCTGCACGCTAAGAATCACGCCTGTGGACGCGCAACAGCGGGAAATTTCCTCGATGACGATGGTGTACGCGATGTGGTCAAAGCCCGCGCCGCCTTCGGCCTCCGGAAACGCCACCCCAGTCAGTCCGAGTTCCGCGGCTTTGTGGAAAAGCTCGCGTGGAAAATGGCCTGTCTCATCATTCTCTTTCGCCAGCGGCCGCACTTCCGATTCCGCGAATTCCCGCACGCTCTTCTGCAGCAGCTTCTGTTCTTCGCTAAGTTCCAGGTTCAAGGAGATTCTCCGGCGCGGTTCGATAGCAATTACGAATTACAATTTTAGCCCGACCCGCGTGGTGTTGTCACATTTTGAGTGCGAAAGCGGAGCTTTCGCCTTTACGGACAAAGCCTCGAAAAGAAACTGTCGTTTGAGCGGTCCGGCTGACATCGCAAAGCGGGAGCTTCGCTCCCGCATTCAATGAAATTACGTCTTCAGCGCTTTACTAAGGCGCTCGTAGGTAGTCTTCAACTCTTCAGGATGCACGCGAGTTTCACCAGTCACCGTCATGAAATTCGAATCGCCAATCCATCGCGGGAGCATGTGGAGATGTAGATGCCCGGCGACGCCGGCACCGGCGGCGCGTCCCAGATTCATGCCCAGGTTCATGCCATCCGGCTTGTAACTTGAGCTGAAGATCTTTTCAACGCGTTGCGCGAGTTCCATCATTTCGGCCAGCGCGCCCGGTTCGCACAATCGGAGTTCCGCCACATGCGCAAAGGGCACGATCATGACGTGGCCGGAGGTGTAGGGGAATCGGTTGAGGATGACGAAGGATTTCTTCGCGCGATGGACGATCAGCGTCTCAGCGTCCTGGTTCCGCTTCACCGCGTCGCAAAAGATGCATTCCGGCTGCTGGCCCGCGGCCGCTTGCGCCATGTACTGGTAACGCCAGGGAGTCCAGAGATAGTCCATCGAGGTCACCGCCAATTGGTGCAGGGTTGGATCGGATATAGGTCAGATTGTAAGTCAGGGTGTCTGGAGCGGTGTGACTGGTGATCAGTGAATGGTGACTGGAAAGAGCGTCGGGTTTCACCAGTCACTTCACGAAGGGGCGGCTTCGCTCTGCGCCGCGCCTGCCGAAGTATTCACAAAATCCTTCAGTTCCTTGCTCGGCTTAAAGAACGGAATCTTCTTTGCCGGCACGTCCACTTTCTCACCGGTTTTCGGATTCCGCCCGATGCGGCCGCGCCGCTGCCGGGTGCGAAAGCTTCCGAACCCGCGAATTTCGATTTTGTCGCCCTTCTGCAGTGCGTCAATGATGCTCTCGAAAATCGTTTCCACGATCGTTTCCGACTCTTTGCGCGGAAGCTCCGTCACCCGGAGCACTTCCTCGATCAAATCGGCCTTCGTGAGCGTCGGTTGCTTTGTCATCGGTC
>Ga0210403_10001975_pt1 | contig 18910 bp, 10 predicted proteins | sample IncBWC19MmetaG_FD_150863 | JGI IMG/M metagenome (GOLD analysis project Ga0210403, IMG submission 150863) | Forest soil microbial communities from Barre Woods Harvard Forest LTER site, Petersham, Massachusetts, United States - Inc-BW-C-19-M | ecosystem: Environmental > Terrestrial > Soil >... | reverse complement strand
CGTTCCTGGTGGTTCGAGCTCATGCGCGGCTCGGTGGTGCATGATCTGGTGCGGCGCGCCGGCAATATCAGCGTGCACGTGATTCCCGGTGACGAACAGCCTGTCGAGGCCACGGCCAAGACCGCGGTGCAGACGGCGGCGCGCGCCGAACCGTTCGATCCCAAGCCATATCTGTTCGCGCTTCTGATCGTGGCGATAGGTCTCGGCGCCGCCGAACTGATCAAGCCGTATTTCGGCGTCGAAAACGTCGACCTCGTTTTCATCACGGCGGTGGTGAGCGTGGCGGTGCGTTACGGGCTGTGGCCGTCGCTGCTGGCCAGCGTCGCGGCGTCGCTGTGCTACAATTTCTTCTTCTTGCCGCCGGTCTATACCTTCACCATCACCGATCCGACCAACATCGCAGCGTTCTTCTTTTTCATGCTGATCGCCATCCTGGTTTCCAATGTGGCGGCGCGCGTGCGCACCCAGGCGATCACCGCGATCGGCAGGGTACGGACCACGGAGTCGCTCTACGCGTTCAGTCGCAAGCTCGCAGGTACCGCGACACTGGACGACGTATTGTGGGCGACCGCCTATCAGACGGCGTTGATGCTCAAGGTGCGGGTGGTCCTGCTGTTGCCCGAGCAGGGCGTGCTGACGGTCAAGGCGGGCTATCCCCCCGAGGACGAACTCGACAAGGCGGATCTCGCCGCGGCCAACTGGGCGTGGAGCAATGACCGCCCCGCCGGCCGCGGCTCCGATACGCTGCCGGGAGCCAAGCGCCTGTTCCTGCCGATGCGCACCGGGCGCGGGCCGATCGGCGTGATCGGCATCGACAATGACAGGACCGGGCCGCTGCTGACGCCGGACCAGCGTCGCCTGCTCGATGCACTGGTTGATCAGGGCGCCCTGGCGATCGAACGCGTGCTGCTGGTCGAGGATATGGACCGCGTCAAGCGCACCGTGGAATCTGAACGCCTGCGCTCGGCACTCTTGACCTCGATTTCGCACGATCTCAAGACGCCGCTGGCGTCGGTTCTCGGCGCCGCCTCCACGATGCGGGATCTCGAAAGCGGCCTCAGCGATACGCAGAAGCGCGATCTGCTGGCCACCGTGATCGATGAATCCGAACGCCTCAATCGCTTCATCGCCAATCTCCTCGACATGACCAAGCTGGAGTCCGGCGCCATTGTGCCGAATACCGCGCCCCACGATATCGGCGAGATCGTCGGCAGCGCCTTGCGCCGCGCCAGCAAGATCCTCGTCCACCACAAAGTCTCGCTCGACCTCGCCGCCGATCTGCCGATGCTGGAACTCGACGCGGTGCTGTTCGAGCAGGTGCTTTTCAACCTCCTGGACAACGCGGCGAAATACGCGCCGGCCGACACCACGATATCGATCCAGAGCCAGCGCGACAGGGATCAGGTCATCCTGCAGATCATCGATGAGGGTGAGGGCATTCCGCCGGCGGAACTGGACAGCATCTTCGACAAGTTCTATCGCGCGCAAAAGGGCGACCATGTCCGCCCCGGCACCGGCCTCGGGCTTGCGATCTCCCGCGGGTTCGTCGAGGCGATGCACGGCAGGATCTTCGCGGCCAACCGTACCGACCGCAGCGGCGCCGTGCTGACCATCCGCCTGCCGATACCGGCGGCCTCGAACGCGCTGGATACCGCCGCATGACCGCCACACCGATCAAAGTCCTGGTCATCGACGATGAACCGCCGATCCGCAAATTACTGCGGATGGGGCTGAGCACGCAGGGCTACGAGATCCTCGAAGCCTCCAACGGCAAGCTTGCGCTGGAATTGATGGCTCAGAATCCGGCGCTGATCATTCTCGATCTCGGCCTGCCGGATATCCAGGGCCACGAATTGCTGCGCATGATCCGAGGCCGCAGCGACAGCGTGCCGATCGTGGTGCTGTCGAGCCGGGGCGACGAGGCCGGCAAGGTCCAGGCGCTCGATCTCGGCGCCGACGATTACCTGACCAAGCCGTTCGGGATGGATGAATTGCTCGCCCGCATGCGCGCGGCGCTGCGACATCAATTGCAGGTCCATGGCGAGCGTCCGGTGTTTCGGACCGGCGACCTCACCGTCGACCTGGTGCGCCGCATCGTCAAGGTCGGCGACCGCGAGGTCAGGCTGTCGCCGAAGGAATACGAATTGCTGCGCGTGCTGGTGCAGCACGCCGGCAAGGTGCTGACCCACCGGTTCCTGCTGAAGGAATTGTGGGACGAGCTGACGGATGCGCAGTATTTGCGGGTTTACGTGCGCCAGCTCCGGCAGAAGATCGAGGCCGATCCGGAGCGTCCGCAATTCGTGCTGACCGAAACCGGCATCGGTTACCGGCTGCGCGCGCCGGATTAGAGCGTTTTCGAGCGAAGTGGATACCGGTTCGCGTGAAGAAAACGCGTCAAAATGAGAATCGAGAGGATGATCGGTTATGATTCAATCAGAACCGATCATCCTCTAGCGCGTAAAATCCCTTGCCATCCGAGACCGATCAATGCTCATAGCGATGCGTCCTCCCGGAGCGACCATGAAAATCTCCGATCTCCTGTCGCCAACCGACGTCATGATCGACGTGCGGGCTTCCGGCAAGCGGCTGCTGCTGCAGGAATTCGCGGCCAGGGCCGCGGCCGGCCTCGGCCTGCCAGCAGATCAGGTCGCGCCCTATCTGCTCAAGCGCGAAGACCTGGGATCGACGGGAATCGGCAAGGGCGTCGCGATTCCGCATGCCCGGCTGCCGGAACTGCAGCGGCCTCACGGCCTGCTCGCCAAATTGAAGCCCTCGATCGAGTTCGACGCCATCGATGGCCAGCCGGTGGACATCGTATTCGTTCTCTTGTTGCCCGCCGCGGCCGAACATGAAGCGCTCGGAGCGCTGGCGCTGGTGGCGCGGACATTGAGAGTGCCAGAGACACTCGCTCGACTGCGGGCTGCAAAGAGTCAGTCCGAGCTCTATTCGGCGATTGCCTGACCGCCCGGCGGATCCCAGTCGGGAACCATGAGAGCTCGCGAAGATTATTTTCCCGCAACCGGGAGAAGTGTCATGGCACGAAAATATTCGGCACGAAAGTATTCGAAGAAATCAGCCGCCAAGGTCGAGCGCGCAATGAAGAAGCGCAAGGCCGGCACGCTGAAAAGCGGCCGATCGGGGCGCAAGGTCAAGAGCCGCAAGCAGGCGATCGCGATCGGCCTGTCGGAGGCGAGGGCCGCAGGCGCGAAGGTGCCGAAGAAGGCCTCGAAGAAGAAGACCGCGAAGAAGCGCAAGGCTAAAAGGTAGCAGGCGCGTACGCGCCCCAATATCCGTCGTCCCACGAACGCGGGGACCCATAACCACCGTCGTTGGTGGAAGCGGGTTTTGTCCGACGCGGTCGAAGCCGGATAAAGCAGCACCGGGCAGGACACGAGGGAAAGCTTCAGGGACCCTTTCCAATAGGCACGGGCGGCCATTACAATCTCCAAAACTTCCTTTCAGGGCTTTCAGGGAATTCCGGAACTTCAACGGCTGTTATAGGTTTCGGTTCCGGGCGTCTCTCGCTATGCGACGCCACCGATCCTCATTTGTACGGGTTTGATCGTGTCCTTGAGAAACCTCTCCACCTACCGGAAAAAGCGCGACTTCGAAAAGACCGCGGAGCCGAGCGGCGACACGCCGGTGGCGCCCTCAAAACAGCGGCGCTTCGTGATCCAGAAGCACGACGCCACCCGGCTGCACTATGATCTGAGGCTGGAGTTCGACGGCGTCTTCAAGTCCTGGGCGGTCACAAAGGGTCCCTCGCTCGATCCGCACGACAAGCGGCTGGCGGTGGAGGTGGAAGACCATCCGCTCGATTACGGCGATTTCGAAGGCACCATTCCCGAGGGCCAGTATGGCGGCGGTACCGTCCAGCTCTGGGACCGTGGCTATTGGGAATCCGACGATCCCGAGAAGGGATTCAAGAAGGGTGACCTGAAATTCACCCTGCACGGCGACAAGCTGCACGGCAGCTGGGTACTGGTGCGGATGCGCCACGATCGCAGCGGCGGCAAGCGCACCAATTGGCTTCTGATCAAGCACCGCGACGAATACGCCAAGGAGGGCAACGCCAACAACATTCTGGCCGAAGATCGCTCGGTCGCCTCCGGACGCAGCATGGACCAGATCGCCGCGGGCAAGGGCCGGGCGCCGAAGCCGTTCATGACGGCGAAGTCCGGGCGCGGCAAGGCCGATGCGGTATGGAATTCGAACCGGGGCGATGCTGCTGAAGCGCGCGTCAGGAACAAGGAACCAGCTACGCGAACCGCGCCGGCGAAAGAGCTGAAGGTCAGGAAGGTCGTGGCGATGCCGGATTTTGTGGCCCCTGAGCTCTGCACGCCGGTCGATCGACCGCCGAATGGCGAGGAATGGTGCCACGAGATCAAGTTCGACGGCTACCGCGTGCAACTGCGCGTCGAAGACGGCGAGGCCACGCTCAAGACCCGCAAAGGCCTGGACTGGACCGACAAGTTCAAGGCGATTGCCAAGGAGGGAAGCGCGCTGCCCGACGCGCTGATCGACGGCGAGATCGTCGCGCTCGACCACAACGGCGCGCCGGATTTTTCCACCCTTCAGGCCGCGATTTCCGACGGCAAGACCGACGAATTGATTTTCTACGCGTTCGATCTGTTGTTCGCCGGCGGCGAAGACCTCCGCCGCCTGCCGCTTGGCGAACGAAAGACGCGGCTGAAACAATTGCTGGAAGCGCGCCCGAAGGGAAAGACAAACTCGATCCGTTACGTCGAGCATTTCGAAAGCGGCGGCGACGCGATCCTGAAATCGGCGTGCAAGCTGTCGCTCGAAGGGATCGTCTCCAAGAAGCTCGGCGCGCTCTATCGCTCCGGCCGTTCCGAAAGCTGGACCAAGGCCAAATGCCGAGCCGGGCAGGAGGTCGTGCTCGGGGGATGGAAGACCACAGGCGGAAAATTCCGCTCGCTGATGGCGGGTGTCTATCGCGGCGATCATCTGGCCTTTGTCGGCATGATCGGCACCGGCTTCGGCCGGGATACGGTGAAGCGGATCATGCCGGCGCTGAAGGCCAACGCCTCCGACACGAGCCCGTTCGGCGGCAAGGACGCGCCGCGCAAGACGCGCGACGTGCACTGGCTGAAGCCCGAGCTGGTCGCCGAGATCGAATTCGCGGGCTTCACCGATGGCGGCAATATCAGGCAGGCTGCGTTCAAGGGGTTGCGCCAGGACAAGCCTGCCGACGAGATCGTCGCGGAAGGGCCGGCCATGACCACAATTGCCAAGCCTGTTTCGAGCAAGACCGCAGCCAAATCGGGCAGAGTGTCCGCGAAGGCCGCAGCGAACAGATCCGCCGAGGTGATGGGTGTCGTCATCTCGAAACCCGAGAAGGCGCTGTGGCCGGATGCGGGCGATGGTGAGCCCGTAACGAAGCTTGATCTCGCCCGCTATTTCGAGACTATCGGCGACTGGATGATCGGCTATCTGAAGGGGCTGCCATGTTCGGTGGTGCGTGCGCCGGACGGCATCGGCGGTGAAAAGTTCTTCCAGCGCCACGCCATGCCCGGCACCTCGAACCTGCTGGAATTGGTAAAAGTCTCCGGCGACCGCAAGCCTTATCTGCAGATTGACCGCGTCGAGGGACTGGCCGCGGTCGCCCAGATCGGCGGTCTCGAACTGCATCCCTGGAATTGCGCGCCCAACGCGTATGACGTGCCGGGGCGGCTGGTGTTCGATCTCGATCCCGCGCCGGAGGTCGAGTTCGCCGACGTCATCGAGGCCGCCAAGGATATGCGCCAGCATCTCGCCGATATCGGCATGCAAAGTTTTTGCAAGACGACCGGCGGCAAGGGACTTCACGTCGTGGTGCCGCTGGCCTATGGCGCCACGGACAAGGTGAGCTGGAAGGAGGCAAAGGCGTTCGCGCAAGGCGTCTGCCAGTGGATGGCCGATGAAGACCCCGAGCGCTATTTGCTCAACATGTCGAAGAAGCTGCGCAAGGGAAAGATCTTCCTCGATTATCTCCGCAACGACCGCATGGCGACCGCGGTCGCGGTGCTGTCGCCGCGGGCGCGCGCGGGCGCGACCGTCTCGATGCCTTTGACCTGGACGCAGGTGCGCGGCGATCTCGACCCCAAGCGCTACACGGTCCGCAGCGTGCCGGCGCTGCTCGCCAAGACCAAGGCATGGGACGGCTATGACGAGGCGGAGTCGCCGATCAAGGCAGCGATCAGGAAGCTCGCCGGAAAAAGCTGAATCGCGGTCTGCGGCATTAAAGGAAGTCCTGCCGTGAGCGGCGTCGTTTTGATCCTAAACGCGGCGCTGTTGGCAAGCGACCAGCCGCATGCCGCCGAGGTGATAAGCCTGTTCGTGTATCGGAGCGGGCGGCTCAGAGGTCCTGATGTTTGGTGCGCCGTACCGCAGAATAAAAATGTTGCGAGGCCGGGATGCCCCTGGCCTCGCAACATCTCGGAAGCGTGGTTGTTAGAGTCTGCCCATCAGCAGCAGGATGAGGAGAATGACGATCAGAAAGCCGAGGCCGCCGCCGCCATAATATCCGGTGCCGTAGAACGGCCCGCCTCCGACGCCGCTGAAACCGCCGAGCAAGGCGATCACAAGAATGATGAGGATAATGGTTCCGATAGACATTTAGAATCTCCTCCAGCCCGGCAGTCGGCACCTGTTGCTCTGCCATCAGCCGGAAAAACAGATGGGAACTTGGAAAGTTCCGCGATCTTGCGATGCTCGGCCGCGCTCTTTTTTATGGAAACTCGGAACTACATGCAGTCTCGTTTGTGGAGGAACCGATGATGTCTCAACCGCTGATCGTTTCGATTCCGCATCAGCTCGGCCGCGAGGAGGCGACGCGCCGCCTCAAGACGGGTTTGGCGCGCGCGGCCTCCAACATCCCCGTGCTGAAAGTGGATGAGGAGAGCTGGCAGGACAATCGCATGATCTTCCGCGTCCGCGCGATGGGTCAGGCGGCGTCGGGCCATCTCGATGTCGCCGACGATCATGTTCGCCTGGAAGTCACGCTGCCGTGGCTGCTGCAGCGTTTTGCGGAAGTGGCACAAGCCGCGATCCGGCACCGCGGCAATCTGCTCCTGACCAAGCGTAGCTGATGCTGCGCAGCAGCAAAAGCTGCGATGAGGTTTGAGACTCGCGGACGTCAACTTGCCGGTAACCAATTTGATCGACGATTCGGTTGCGCGGAGGAGGGAACCGAACTTCGTGAGTCGGCACGACATCCGCCAAAGCCGTCCGGCCATCGATCCCGGACGGCTTTTGCGCGCTAGACGTTCGACATGTGAACCCGCTTTCGCGCCGGCTTCGCGGCCCCCACGACCCTGGCCTTCAACACCGCCGCCGGCAGAGGCCTGAAGATATCGGAGAGTCGCAGCTTGCTCGCGTCCGCATCCGCAAAACCTTCCACGGCATAGCCGCCTACATGGAGCGAGCCGTCGTAGTTCTCCGCCCGGGGCCACACGCGCCCGCCTTGCGAGAATGTGGCAAAGGACTTTGCGACCGCCACGACAACGGCGTCGTGGCCGCGGCGTCGCGCATAGGCAATGACATGGTCGCGATGGGGCCCGCTCACCGGCAGCGGCTCGTAGTCGCCATTCGCGAATACGTCCGCAAGTTCGGCACGGAGCTTCAATAGATGCCTGGTCCAGGCCAGCTTCACATGACCGTCGGGCCAGTTCTGCGCGAGGTGATGCCAGTCGGGAGTTTCCAGCGAAGCCAGCACTTTGGCTCGCTCGGCGAAATCCACCGGCCGCCGGTTATCGGGATCGACCAGCGAGAGGTCCCATAATTCCGTTCCCTGATAGAAGTCGGGCACGCCGGGCATCGTCGCTTTCAAAGTGACCTGGCTGAGCGAATTCAGCGCGCCCAACAGAGCAAACCGCTGCGCCAAGGTCGCCATCGAATTGAGGAATTCGGTCGAGAGCGCCGGATCCAGAATCCGTTCGATGAAAATCCGCAAGCCCGCTTCATAGGCTTCGTTGGGATTGAGCCAGCTGGTTTCCTGCTTGCCCTCGCGCGCCGCCTTCAACGCATAGGTCTGCATCCGCTCCACAAACGACGCGTCGCGCTGGCCCAAAGGCCATGCGCCGAGCAGCGCCTGGTAAAGCATGTATTCGGAAGTCGCCGACGGCGCGCGCGTCTCGCCTTCGACGGCCAGATGCGGTGCGTTCATGACCTTCCACCGTGCAACCGCGTTGGCCCATTCGCCGGGAATCTCGGCCAGCGCGATCAATCGCATCCGCGCATCCTCGCCGCGCTTGGTATCATGAGTCGCCGTCGCCGTTATGCCGTGCGGCCATTGTTTGGCGCGGAGCTTCATGGCGTCGTGAAAGGCCTCGACCGGAAGTGCCGCCGCCGCGGGGTCGCCGCCGACTTCGTTGAGCGCGAGCAGGCGGTGATAACGATAGAACGTCGTGTCCTCCAGCGACTTCGCCATCATCGGTCCGGTGAATTGCTGCAGCTTCAAGGCAAAGCGGCGCACGCGCGGCGCGCTATGCGATGTCCGGCCCGGCTTGATCAGGTCCATCGTCAGGGTGTCGCGGAGAAAGTCGAAAATGCCGGCGTCGGTGGCGAACCACTCGCTTCGCGCCTTCTCGATCGTCTCCGAGATCAGCGTGCCGTCGTGAGCGGTCGGGCCGGCAGGCGTCAGATAGGTGCGATAGACCGGAAAATGCAGGATGTACAGTTCGAGCGCCTGCCGCAGGCTGTCGGCGGAAAAGTCGCGGGTGGAGTAATGCCCGCCGGCGATTCGCGCGAGCAGCCGCGACAGCACGGTGAATTCACTGGTCAGCAAGGTATCGAGCACCCGGCGCTTTGCATCCTTCAGGAATGGCGCCAGCCGCGGCGGCTGGTTGCTGATCTGCCGCCACACCTCGTCGAGCGGCTCGAGGCCCTTGCCATCGACCAATACGCGCATGATGGCGTTCAGCCATTCGTAGCCGGTGGTGCCGTGAACGCCCGAAAAGGCGAGCAGCTTTTCGTGCTCGCCGAGGATTTTCTCAACCACCATGTAGAACGGCCGGACATCATGGCCCTGCGCATCCCGGACAAGCCGGCGCAGGCGCTGGAAATATTGCGCGGGATCGCGCAGGCCGTCGATGTGGTCGAGCCGCAGGCCCTGCAGTTTTCCCTCCGCGATCAGTTTCCTGACCAGCCGATGGATGGCATCGAACGTGCCGGCATCCTCGACCCGCAATCCCGCCAGCGTGTTGATGTCGAAAAACCGCCGGTAATTGATGTCGCTGGACGCAAGCCGCCAGTGTCCGAGCCGGTAATGCTGTCGCTCGAGCAGGTGATGCAGCGCGAGCGTCTGCGAAGGCCTGTCCGGCCCCGCCCGAAACGCTTCGAGCCCGCGCGCGATGATCTCGGCGCTTCCGGGGATGTCCCGCAGTTCCGTCTTGAACGCAGGCGCTTCCCTGGCGTTCGGATGGCGCAGGGCCTTGTAGCGTGACGCTAACTCGAGAATGCGTTTTCCCGCGCCGCTGTCTTCCGCGCCGGCTTCCCTGACGATGCTGCGCAGGATCTCGGCGTAACGCTCGGACGCGATCGGCAGGCGGTGCTCGAAATACCAGGCCGAAAAGCTGCCTTCGCCTGCATCGTAGCGCAACTCGATCTCGCCCTTTTCCAGCGCCTCACCATACGATGAGCCGATGATCGGCAGCAGCACGCCGGGCCGCGCCCGGTACGGCAGGATGTCCCAATCGATGTCGAAGGAGGCGGCATGCGGCGAGGCCGGGCCCCATTCCAGCACGTCAAGCCACCACGGATTGTCGGCGAAATGCACCCCGACATGGTTGGGAACGAAATCGAGGATCAGGCCAAGGCCGTGTGCCTTCAACGCCTGGCTCAGGCGCTCAAAACCCTGTTCGCCGCCGAGTTCCGGATTGAGCTTGGTGTGGTCGACGATGTCGTAGCCATGGGTCGAGCCCTTGCGCGCCTTCATGAAGGGCGATACGTAGACATGGGTGATGCCGAGCGCCTTCAGATAGGGCACGACGGAAGCGGCCGCGTCGAAATCGAAGTTCGCCGTCAATTGCAGCCGGTAGGTCGCGATCGGAATGGCCGGAGGCATCAGCGGGCTCCGAGATGCCAGAGCACCGACAGAGACGGCATGGTTTCGCCGGTGTCGTTGCCCCAGATGCGGGCGCCGGTCGCGTTGCCTGGTGCGCTGGCTATTTGGCTTTCCGACAGGTTGGCGGTCAGCTGTAGCGTTGCGCCGTCGCCCATGCGCCAGTGCGCCGTCAGCAAGCCGTTGTCTGCCGCCCGTGCATCGCCAAAAGCCGTGCCTGCAAGCCGGGGGACGATCTCGCGCCGGCGGATCGCGAGCAGTTCACTCACCAGCGCCAGCCGCTTTCTTCCCGCCGCTTCGCCAAGCGCATCCCAGTCGAGCACGGCGGATCGAAACGTCGATGCGTCCAGTGGATCCGGCACTTCGTCGCGATATTTTGCATAGGCGCCTGCGAACTCCTTCTGCCGGCCCTTGCAAACGGCCTCCGCGAGATCGCCGTGGAAATCGCAGAAGAACGGGAACGGCCGCGTCGATCCCCATTCCTCGCCCATGAACAGCATGGGGATCATCGGCGCCAGCAGGGTGATCGCCAGCGCGGCCTCGACCGCCCTTGGATCCGCGATGCTTTCGAGCCGGTCGCCGAGCGCGCGGTTGCCGATCTGATCGTGGTTTTGCAGGAAATTGACAAAGGCGGCGGGAGAAAGCTCCCCGCTGGGCTCGCCGCGTGATCGTCCACCGCGATGCGCTGACGCCTCTCCCTGGTAGACAAAACCCGAGTCCAGCGCGCGCGCAATGTCCTTGCGCGGCGAACGCTGATAGTCGCGGTAATAGCCATGGGATTCGGCGGTCAGCAGCACGTGCCAGCCGTGATGATAATCGTCGTTCCACTGTGCGCGGTATTTGCCGTGCGGCGGATCCTCGTCCGCATCCAGAAGGCTCGCGGCATTGTCGTCGTTCTCGAGCACCAGATGGATGTGGCGGCCCGTTTCCGCGGCGAATTGGCCGACGGTCACGCTGAGATCGTGCAGCATCGGGATTTCGCCGAGCTCGGCGATCGAATGCACCGCATCCAGCCGCAGCCCGTCGAAACGATAGTCGCGCAGCCAGTGCAGCGCATTCTCGATCGCGAAGGCGCGGACCTCCGGCACCCGATAATCGATCGCACTGCCCCAGGGGGTCTGCGCTTCCGTGAAGAAGGAGGGCGCATAGCGGCCGAGGTAATTTCCCTCGGGCCCGAAGTGGTTATAGACGACGTCGAGAAACACCATCAGCCCGCGCAGATGGGCGGCGTCGATCAGCGCCTTCAGATCGTCCGGGCGGCCATAGGCGCTGTCCGGCGCGTACCACAAGACGCCGTCATAGCCCCAGTTGCGCGCGCCTGCGAAGTCCGCCAGCGGCATCAGCTCCAGCACGGTGATGCCGGCGGCCACCAGATGGTCGAGCTTGCTGATCATGGCGCGGCAGGTGCCTTCCTGCGTGAAGGTGCCGACGTGGGTTTCGATCAATACGGTTTCCGGCCATGGCCGCCCGCGCCAGTCAGGCGCGCGCCAGGGATAGCTTGCGTGATCGATCACCTCGCTCGGCCCGGACACGTCGTCGGGCTGAAAGCCGGAAGCCGGATCCGGCACGTCGATGTCGTCATCGATGCGGAATTTGTACAGAGCGCCGGCCTCAACGCCCGGGACATCGGCGAAGAACCAGCCATCCTCGCCGCGCCGCATGGCATGGGATTTTTCCAGCAAGAGATCCACGCGTTTCGCCGCCGGCGCCCAAAGCCGGAATGAAACGCCGTCCGCTGTCAGTCGTGGACCAAATTTCCGCTCATTCATGCCGAACCCGCAAACGCCAGGACCGAACGGGGAGGCGCCTTTGCCTCGCTTGCCGATGCGAAATCCATGGCCTCTTGCTTAACGCCCGCGGTGTTCAATAGTTGCCGCCATGTCCTGTATTCCGGCAGCTTCGGCAGCCTGAACGCGATTTCTTCGGGAGCCGCGTTCAGCACGATGAAGATCGGCTCACCGCCGTGTTCGGCCGGACCAAGCACATAGGAGAGAAAGCGGCCTTCCGGGAATTTCCAGTCTTCTTCCTTCATGTCTTCGGCTGCCGGCGTCAGCCATAAAACGCCGTAGGAGCCATCCGCGCGCCGCCCGTCGAGCCAGCGGTGCGAACGTATCTGGGGAAAACGCCGGCGCAATTCGGTCATGTAACCGATGAAATCGGTGAGGTCGTCGCCCTCGCGGCCGAGCCCCTCCCAGCCGACCCAGCCGACCTCGTTGTCCTGGCAATAGGCGTTGTTGTTGCCGTTCTGGGTGTTGCCCACCTCATCACCAGCCAGAATCAACGGCAGGCCCTGCGCGAGCAAGAGACAGGCGAGCTGGTTCTTCCGCAACTGGCGGCGAAGCGCGACGATGGCCGGATCGTCGGTCGGGCCTTCATGGCCGCAATTGTTGCTGAGATTGTCGTTGGAGCCGTCGCGATTGTCTTCGCCGTTGGCCTCGTTGTGCTTCTCGTTGTAGCTGAACAGGTCGGCCAGCGTGAAGCCGTCATGCACGGTGATGTGATTGATGCCGGCGCGCGGCTTGCGGCCGTCGTGATTATAGAGGTCGGACGAGCCGGTCATGCGGCTGGACACTTCGCCGATCAGGCTGCCTTCGCCGCTCCAGTAGCGCCGCATCGCGCTGCGATAGCGGTCATTCCATTCCGACCATTGCGAGGGAAACGCGCCGACCTGATAGCCGCCGAGGCCGAGGTCCCAGGGTTCGGCCACGAGCTTTACCGAGGCAAGCACCGGGTCCTGCCGGATCGCGATGAGGAACGCGGTGTTGCGGTCGAACCCGTTCGGCCCGCGGGCGAGCGTGGTGGCAAGATCGAAACGGAAGCCGTCGACGTGGCAGACTTCCACCCAGTAGCGCAGCGAATCCATCACCATCTGCAGCACCCGCGGGTGGGTGAGATTGACCGAGCTGCCGCAGCCGGTGAAATCGTCGTAGAAGCGCGGATTGTCCTTCATCAGCCAGTAATAGGAGGCGTTGTCGATGCCGCGGAACGACAACGTCGGGCCCATATGGTTGCCCTCGGCGGTGTGATTATAGACGACGTCGAGCATCACCTCGATGCCGGCGTCGTGCAGCCGCGCCACCGTGGTCCGGAAAGCGTCGAGCGGATTGTCCTGCGAATAGCGCGGCTCTGGCGCGAAGAACGACAGCGTGTTGTAGCCCCAGTAGTTCACCAGTTTCTTTTCGACCAGCACGCGGTCGTCGACGAAACCATGGACCGGCAACAGCTCCAGCGTCGTGACGCCGAGTCGCTTGAGATGTTCGATCATGGCTGGCGACGACAGACCGCCGAAGGTGCCGCGCAGGTTCGGCGGCACGTCTTCGCGTTTCTGCGTCAGGCCCTTGACGTGTGCCTCATAGACGATGGTGTCTTCCCAGGGGACGTTGGGGCGCATTTCGCGGCGGCCCCAGTTGAAGGTTTCGTCGACCACCACGGCCTTCGGCATGCCGCGCGCATTGTCGCGCCGGTCGAAGGAGAGGTCTTCCCGCGCGCTGCCGGTGCGATAGGCGAAATGCGCGTCGCTCCACACCAGCCGGCCGGCCAGGCGCCTTGCATAGGGGTCCAGCAAAAGCTTGTTGGGATTGAAGCGGTGGCCGTGCTCGGGGTCGTAGGGCCCGTGAACCCGGTAGCCGTAGAGCTGGCCGGGCGAAACGTCGTTCAGGTAGCCGTGCCAGACGTCCTCGTTGCGCTCCGGCAATTCGATGCGCTCGAGCTCGCGGCGACCCTGGCTGTCGAACAGGCAGAGCTCCACCTTCTGGGCGTTGGCGGAGAACAGCGCAAAATTGGTGCCCCGGCCGTCCCAGCTTGCACCGAGGCGCGAGAACGTTCCGGCGGACAATCGCATACGTCAGCTTTCCGGTACGAGAAAAATGGCGGCCAGGGGCGGGATGGTGAGGTTGAGCTCGGGCACGAGGCCTTCCAGCGCTTGGACCTCGCCGACGTTCCCGACATTGCTGCCGCCGTAATGAGAGGAGTCCGAATTGAAGACCTCGCGCCATTTGCCGGCAAACGGCACCCGGACGCGGTAGTTGTAATAAACGTTGGGCGAAAAATTCACGACCACCAGGCATCGCGCGCGGGCATCACTGCCCTTGCGAATCCAGGCGAACACATTGCCGTTGGCGTCGTCGGTGACGACCCATTCAAAGCCGGCTGGATCGCAATCCAGCTCATGCAGCGCGGGCAGGGCGCGATAGAGCCGGTTGAGATCGCGGATCAGGGACTGGATGCCGGCATGGCTCGTCTGGTCGAGCAGGTGCCAGTCCAGCGAGCGATCATGGCTCCATTCGCGCTCCTGCGCGAATTCGCAGCCCATGAACAACAGCTTCTTGCCGGGATGCCCGAACATGAAGCTGTAATAGGCGCGCAGATTCGCAAAGCGCTGCCAGTCGTCGCCAGGCATCCGCCCTAGGATCGATCGTTTGCCGTGGACGACTTCATCGTGCGACAGCGGCAGGATAAAATTCTCGGAGAATGCGTAGTGCAGGCCGAACAGGATGTCGCCGTGGTGATGCTTGCGGTGGATCGGATCCTTGCTGATGTAGTTCAGCGTATCGTGCATCCAGCCCATGTTCCATTTATAGCCGAAACCAAGCCCGCCATATTCGACCGGACGCGACACCTGCGGCCATGCGGTGGATTCTTCCGCGGCCGTGGTGGCTTGCGGAAAGCGGGCGAACACCTCGGTGTTGAAACGCCGCAGGAAATCGATGGCGTCGAGATTTTCCCGGCCGCCATATTTGTTCGGGATCCAGCCGCCGGCGGGGCGGCTGTAGTCGAGATAGAGCATGGAGGCGACCGCATCGACGCGCAGACCGTCGATGGCGTAACGCTCCAGCCAGAACAGCGCGTTCGACACCAGGAAATTCACCACTTCGGTGCGGCCGTAATTGTAGATCAGCGTGCCCCAGTCGAGGTGGCGGCCCTGCAGCGGATTGGCGTGCTCGTAGAGCGCGGTGCCGTCGAAATTGCCCAGCCCATGCGGATCATCGGGGAAATGCCCGGGCACCCAGTCCAGCAGCACGCCGATGCCCTCGCGGTGGCAGGCGTCGACCAGGGCGGCGAAGTCCGAAGGGGTGCCGAACCGGCTGGTCGGCGCGTACAGGCCTGTCGGCTGGTAGCCCCATGAGCCGTCGAACGGATGCTCGCTGACCGGCAGGAACTCGATATGGGTAAAGCCGAGATCGCGGGCGTAGCGCGGCAGCTGGTCGGCGAGTTCGCGGTAGGTCAGCCACTCGTTGTGGCCCTTGCGCCGCCACGATCCCAGATGGACCTCGTAGATCGACATCGGTGAGCCCAGCGCATTGATGCGCGCCGGCGCTGCCTGCGGATGCGGCAGCTTGGTCTCGTCGAACACGATGGAGGCCGTGCTCGGGCGCATTTCCGCGGCGAAGGCCATCGGGTCGGATTTCAGCGGCAGATGCTGGCCCTGCGGACCGATGATGTCGAACTTGTAGTGATCGCCCGCGGTGGCATGGGGCACGAACAGTTCCCAATAGCCGACACCGCGCACGCGCATCGGATGGCGCCGCGGATTCCAGTAGTTGAAATCGCCGACCACGCTGACCCGCCGCGCATTGGGCGCCAGCACCACGAAGGCCACCCCATCGACGCCGTCGAGCTTCATCGGATGGGCGCCGAGCTTGTCGTAAAGCCGCTGATGGGTGCCTTCGCCGAGCAGGTAGAGGTCGAAATCGGTCAGGACGGGCGGAAAGCGATAGGGGTCGTCGAGCTCAACCACGGTGTCGCCGAAGCGGGCGCGCAGCTGGTAGCGCTTGGAGCCGTTCGGCAGTGCGCCCGCGAACAGGCCGGAATCGTGAATCCGCGAAAGCTGCGCCGATTCGCCGTGTTCGCCGATCGCCTCGACGTTCGACGCTTCGGGCAGGAACGCGCGCACCACGGTCCGGCCGCCCTCGGTATGCAGGCCGAGATAGTGAAAGGGATCGGAGTGGCGGCCTTCCACAATCGCATAGGCCTCCGCGGACAGTTTGGTCATGCAACCTCGTTGGTATTATTCGCGGACAGAATTCGGATCGCACCGGTCAGCGGTACGCGCAGCCAATCCGGCCGGTAGGCCAGCTCGTACTCGATCTCGTAGAAAGCTTTCTCGAGCAGGAAGAAGTTCAACAGCCGTTCGTCGGCCTGTGGATCGGCCGGCCACAGCCGTGGATCCGTCATGATCTCGCGATAGCCGGCGAGGAACGCCGCCGTGGCGCGATCTCGCCATTCCGCGAGCGCTGCGCCGAGCTTGCCCTGTTCGTCGTGCGCGACCTTCAGCGCGCGTTCCAGCGCGGCGGTGGCCGAATAGTCGATCGAACGGATCATGCCGGCGACGTCGCGAGCGGCGGGCGCCTTGCGCCGCCGCTCGTCATGCGGCCGGCGCGGCTCGCCCTCGAAATCGATGATGAAGATGTCGTCCTTGACGATCAGAATCTGCCCGAGGTGGAAGTCTCCATGATGACGGATTTTGAGGCCGTCGATATCGGATGGAAGCAGGGCGTTCAGTCGGTCACGCAGGCCGTCGCGCTGCGCCAGCAATTGTTCGACGAGGGGCCGATCGGCGTCCCTGATCGCATCGCGCCGTTGCTTCAGCGCTTCGAAGATGCGCTCGGCGCGGGCCAGCATATCTTCGGTCCAGCGCTGAACGTCCTGAGCCGTCGTCGGCTCGGGCGCGAATTCGGCAAATTCGTCAGTCCCGGACAGCGCGAGATGCATCTCGGCGACGCGTCTTCCGGTTTGCGACATGTAGCGCAGATAGGGGACCTGCTCGTCGCTTTCGGTGGGGTTTTCGCTCGACGCCAGCAGGCGCTGTTCGTCGACGAAGCGATCGAGATAGGCCGAGGTCACGGTCCAGCCGTCGCCCTGGTTTTCGACGAAGGCATGGACGATCGCGATCGCGCTTTTCTGGTTGCCCTCGTCCAGCTCGACGCTGCCGAGCAGCGCCGGTGTATTGGCAAAGCCCGCCACCTCGGTCAGGAAGCGGCCCATCTCGATCTCGGGATTGATGCCGGGTTCGAGCTTGCGATAGACCTTGATGACAAACTGGTTGTCGACCAGCGCGGTCGAGTTGGATTGCTCGGTTTCGACGGCGCGGACATGCTCGGGCGGCCTGACCGGCTTGTCGGAAAGCCGGCTGGTCGGCCGGAATTCAAGGCGCAGGCCGTTCTCTTCGACAGTGAGATTTTCCCGCAAGTTCCGCAGCAACAACGCGATGAAGATGTGGTCGGTCGCAACATCAAGCAGCGTTCCTTCCCGCGCGCCCTGGCGGACGGCGGCGAAGGCGCGGGGGTTATAGCGCTCGCGGTCGAAACGCACCCACTCGATCTGCATCGGCAACACATAGCGCTGGGTCACGCCGCGCTGGGTCGCTTCAAAGAACGCAACCCACGGCCTGTTGTCGCCGATGTCGCAGAACGGGATCGCCGAGGTCAGGACCGGATGGATCGCCTTCGGCGATCGCTCCGGATACCAGCGCGATCGTGCCAGGAATCCGGGCAACACATCTCGTTCGAAGACGCTTCGGGTACGGGCGAGCGAAACCCAGGTGGCGCCGAGCGGCACCACCAGGGTTTCGAATTCCGGAACCACCGAGGGCGCGACGTACTCGGACTTGTCGCGCTCCTTGAGCTCGAACCAGTAGAAGCCGTAAGGCGCCAGCGTGATCATGTAGGGCAATTCGCCGATCGCCGGGAAATGCGTGCGGCCGAGCATTTCCAGAGGAATCCGGTCCTTCCAGGCGGAAAGATCGAGCTCGGTCGCCTGCGCCGACCGCGACAGGTTGGCGACGCAGAGGATGACTTCATCCTGGTACTGCCGGACATAGGCCAGCACCGAGCGGTTGACCGGGCGAATGAACGTCATGGTGCCGCGGCCGAAGGCCAGGTTCGACTTGCGCACCGCGATCAGCCGCTTGGTGGCGCTTAACAGCGACGACAGGCTGCGCGATTGCGCCTCAACATTGACCGCCTCGTAGCCATAGACCGGGTCCATGATGGTCGGCGCATACAGCCGCGCCGGGTCGGCGCGGGAGAAGCCGCCATTGCGGTCCGGTGTCCATTGCATCGGTGTGCGCACGCCGTTGCGGTCACCGAGATAGATGTTGTCGCCCATGCCGATTTCGTCGCCGTAATAGATGATCGGCGTGCCCGGAAACGACAGCAAAAGCGAATTCATCAGCTCGATCTTGCGCCGGTCATTGTCCATCAGGGGCGCGAGACGGCGGCGGATGCCGACATTGATGCGCGCGCGCGGATCGTTGGCGTAGGTCGACCAAAGATAGTCGCGCTCGACGTCGGTGACCATTTCCAGCGTCAGCTCGTCGTGGTTGCGCAGGAACAGCGCCCACTGGCAATTGGCCGGGATGTCCGGGGTCTGGCGCAGGATGTCGGTGATCGGGAAGCGGTCTTCCTGAGCGATCGCCATGTAGATCCGCGGCATCAGCGGGAAATGATAGGCCATGTGGCATTCATCGCCCTTGCCGAAATATTCCTGCACGTCCTCCGGCCATTGATTGGCTTCTGCCAGCAGCACCTTGCCCCTGGCATAGGCGTCGAGCTCGGCGCGCAGCTTGCGGATGATGGCGTGGGTCTCGGGCAGGTTCTCGTTATTGGTGCCGTCGCGCTCGCACAGATAGGGGATGGCGTCGAGCCGGAAACCGTCGACGCCGGTATCGAGCCAGCGCTTCATCACCTGGACGAGCGCGCTCACCACACGCGGATTGTCGAAGTTGAGGTCCGGCTGGTGCGAGAAGAAGCGGTGCCAGAAGAAGGCGCCAGCCTCCGTGTCCCAGGTCCAGTTCGATTTCTCGGTGTCGGTGAAGATGATCCGCGTATTCGGGTATTTCTGGTCGGT
>Ga0210403_10001973_pt1 | contig 18914 bp, 12 predicted proteins | sample IncBWC19MmetaG_FD_150863 | JGI IMG/M metagenome (GOLD analysis project Ga0210403, IMG submission 150863) | Forest soil microbial communities from Barre Woods Harvard Forest LTER site, Petersham, Massachusetts, United States - Inc-BW-C-19-M | ecosystem: Environmental > Terrestrial > Soil >... | reverse complement strand
CATAGGCGATGCCGCCGGACATGCCGGCCGCGAAATTGCGCCCGGTCTTGCCGAGCACGACCACGATGCCGCCGGTCATGTATTCGCAGCAATGGTCGCCCGCGCCTTCGACCACCGCGATCGCGCCGGAATTGCGCACGGCAAAGCGTTCCCCGGCAATGCCGCGGAAATAGCATTCGCCCTCGATCGCGCCATACATCACGGTGTTGCCGACGATGATGCTTTCTTCCGGCACGATGCCGCCATTGCGCGGCGGCTTGACGGTGATCTTGCCGCCGGAAAGGCCCTTGCCGACATAGTCGTTGCCTTCGCCTTCGAGCTCGAAGGTGACGCCCTTGGCAAGCCACGCGCCGAAGGCCTGGCCGGCGGTGCCCTTCAGGTGCACCGTGATGGTGTCGTCGGGCAGGCCGGCATGACCGTAGATCCTTGCCACCGTGCCGGACAGCATCGCCCCGGCCGAGCGGTTGGTGTTGTTGATCTCGATGTCGATCTTCACGGGCGCGCCGCGGTCGAGCGCGGCCTGCGAGCGTTCGATCAGCCGGCGATCGAGCACGGCCTCCAGATGATGGTTCTGGGGCTCGGAGTGGTAGATCTTCTGGCCCTTCTCTTCCTTCTGCCGCACGAACAGTTTTGAGAAGTCCAGCCCCTTCGCCTTCCAGTGCGCCACCAGACGGGTCTGGTCGAGCATCTGGGTCTGGCCGATCATCTCGTTGAAGGTGCGGAAGCCGAGGCTGGCCATGATCTCGCGGACTTCCTCGGCGACGAAGAAGAAGTAGTTGATGACGTGCTCGGGCTGGCCGGTGAAGCGCTTGCGCAGCACCGGGTCCTGCGTGGCGACGCCCACGGGACAGGTGTTGAGATGGCACTTGCGCATCATGATGCAGCCCGCCGCGATCAGGGGCGCCGTGGCAAAGCCGAACTCGTCGGCGCCGAGCAGCGCACCGATCACGACGTCGCGTCCGGTGCGGAAGCCGCCGTCGACCTGGACCACGATGCGGCTGCGCAGCCGCTCGCGCACCAGCGTCTGGTGGGTTTCGGCAAGGCCGATCTCCCAGGGCGAGCCGGCATGCTTGATCGAGGTCAGCGGTGAAGCGCCGGTGCCGCCCTCGAAGCCCGCGATGGTGACGTGGTCGGCGCGCGCTTTCGCAACGCCCGCCGCGACCGTGCCGACGCCCACTTCGGAGACCAGCTTCACCGAGACGAGACCCTCGGGATTGACGTTCTTCAGATCGTAGATCAGCTGCGCGAGGTCTTCGATCGAGTAGATGTCGTGATGCGGCGGCGGCGAGATCAGGCCGACGCCCGGCGTCGAATGCCGCACCTTGGCGATGGTGGCGTCGACCTTGTGGCCGGGCAGTTGTCCGCCTTCGCCGGGCTTGGCGCCCTGCGCCATCTTGATCTGCATCATGTCGGAGTTGACGAGGTATTCGGTCGTCACCCCGAAACGTCCCGAGGCGACCTGCTTGATCGCGGAGCGCATGGAATCGCCGTTCGGCAGCGGCTTGAAGCGGTCGGCTTCCTCGCCGCCCTCGCCGGTGTTGGACCTGCCGCCGATGCGGTTCATCGCGATGGCAAGCGTCGTATGCGCCTCGCGCGAGATCGAGCCAAAGCTCATCGCGCCGGTAGCGAAGCGCTTGACGATATCCTTGGCCGGCTCAACCTGAGCCAGCGGCACCGGCTTGCGCTTCTCGTCCTCGGCGCTCTTGATCCGGAACAGGCCGCGCAGCGTCAGCAGCCGCTCGGATTGTTCATTGAGGATCTTCGCGAACGACTGGTAGCGCTCCCTGGAATTGCCGCGCACCGCGTGCTGCAGGGTCGAGACCGACTCCGCGGTCCAGGCGTGGTCCTCGCCGCGGGTGCGGTAGGCATATTCGCCGCCGACATCGAGCGCGGTCTTGTAGACCAATGCGTCGCCGAACGCGTCGGCATGGCGGCGCGCGGTCTCTTCGGCGATCTCGGAGAGTCCGACGCCTTCGATGCGGGTATGCGTGCCGGCAAAGTACTTCGCGACGAAATCGGCCTTCAGCCCGACGGCGTCGAAGATCTGCGCGCCGCAATAGGACTGATAGGTCGAGATGCCCATCTTCGACATCACCTTGAGCAGGCCCTTGCCGATCGACTTGATGTAGCGCTTGACGACCTCGTAGTCGTCGAGCGCGGCCGGCAGCCGGTCTTTCAGCGCGACGATGGTCTCAAATGCGAGATACGGGTTGATCGCTTCCGCGCCGTAGCCGGCGAGGCAGGCGAAGTGATGCACCTCGCGCGGCTCGCCGGATTCGACCACGATGCCGACCGAGGTGCGCAGGCCCGTGCGGATCAGATGATGATGCACGGCGGCGCAGGCGAGCAGCGAGGGGATCGGGATCCGGTCGGAGCCCACCATGCGGTCCGACAGGATGATGATGTTGACGCCTTCGCGCACCGCGCCTTCGGCGCGCGCGCAGAGCTCGTCCAGCACCTGCTCCATGCCGGCCGCACCGAGACCCGCGTGGAACGTGGTGTCGAGCGTGCGCGACTTGAAATGGCTCTCGGCGATCTCGCCGATGGAGCGGATCTTTTCGAGGTCCGCGTCGGTCAGGATTGGCTGGCGCACCTCGAGCCGCTTGGTCGAGGCGAGGCCCTTGAGGTCGAACAGGTTCGGCCGCGGCCCGATGATGGAGACGAGGCTCATGACCAACTCTTCGCGGATCGGATCGATCGGCGGGTTGGTCACCTGCGCAAAGTTCTGCTTGAAATAGGTGAAGAGCTGCTTCGGCCGGTCCGACAGCGCCGAGATCGGCGTGTCGTTGCCCATCGAGCCCGTGGCCTCCTCGCCGGTCGAAGCCATCGGCGTCATCAGGATGGTGATGTCTTCCTGCGAATAGCCGAAGGCCTGCTGCAGGTCCAGCAGCGGCAGATTGGAGCGCACGCCCTTGGCGGGCGCGGCCGGCAGTTCCTCGAGCTGGATCTGGGTACGGTCGAGCCAGTCGCGATAGGGGTGGCTCCCGGCGAGCGATGCCTTGATCTCGTCGTCGGGAATGAGGCGGCCCTGTTCGAGGTCGACCAGCAGCATCTTGCCGGGCTGCAGCCGCCACTTGGTGACGATCTGATCCTCCGGAATCTTGAGCACGCCCATTTCGGACGCCATCACGATGCGGTCATCGCTGGTGACGAGATAGCGCGCGGGCCGCAGGCCGTTGCGGTCGAGCGTGGCGCCAATCTGGCGGCCGTCGGTAAACGCGATCGCGGCGGGGCCGTCCCACGGCTCCATCATGGCTGCATGATATTCGTAGAAGGAGCGGCGCTTCTCATCCATCAAGGGATTGCCGGCCCACGCTTCCGGAATCATCATCATGACGGCGTGCGGCAGCGAGTAGCCGCCCTGCACCAGAAATTCGAGCGCGTTGTCGAAGCAGGCGGTGTCGCTCTGGCCTTCATAGGATATCGGCCAGAGGCGGTTGATGTCTTTGCCGTAGAGGTCGGAGCTCACGGAAGCCTGCCGCGCCGCCATCCAGTTGACGTTGCCGCGCAGTGTATTGATCTCGCCGTTGTGCGCGATCATCCGGTAGGGATGCGCCAGCGACCAGGTCGGGAAGGTGTTGGTCGAGAAGCGCTGATGCACCAGTGCGAGCGCGCTCTCGAAATCCGGCTCGTGCAGGTCGGAATAGTACTTGCCGAGCTGGTCGGCGAGGAACATGCCCTTGTAGATCACGGTGCGGCACGACATCGAGCACGGATAATAGCCGGCCATGCCGCGGTCGCGGCGCAGATAGATCGCCTGCGAGATCGACTTGCGCAGGATGTAGAGGCGTCGCTCGAACTCCTCGTCGGTCTTTGCCGCGCCATTGCGGCCGATGAAGACCTGCATGTGATAGGGCTCGGTCGGCTTGACGGTGACGCCGAGCGAAGAGTTGTCGCTGGGCACGTCGCGCCAGCCCAGCAGCATCATGCCTTCGGCCTTGATCTGGTCGGCGACGATGCTCTGGATCACCTTCCGCCATGCCGTCTCCTTCGGCATGAACAGCGCGCCGATGGCGTACTCGCCGGGTTCGGGCAGCAGGAAGCCGATCTCGGCGGCCTTGCGCTTCAAGAAGGCGTGCGGAATCTGCACCAGGATGCCGGCGCCGTCACCGAAGCGCGGATCGGCGCCGACCGCGCCACGATGCTCGAGGTTGCAGAGGATGTTCAGCGCGTCGGAGACGATCTGATGCGACTTCTTGCCCTTGATGTTGGCGATGAAGCCGACGCCGCAGGAATCTTTTTCCAGCGACGGATCGTAGAGGCCTTCGGCGGCAGGACGCCACGTGTGCAATTCGCGGTCCGCCGGTTTCGAATCCGCGCTCGCCGACAGCACTTCTGCCACGATGTGTTCGCGCTCGATTTCCGATCCGCTCATGTTGCGTCTCCCCGAATGAAGGGCCTTCCCGTTGGCTTGCGTCTTCGGCGCACCTTGGGCGTTCCGCGGCACCCCAAAGAAAAAATCTGGGGGGTCACCGCTCGTCCCAAAAGCGAGCCGTATTTTCAGAGTTCAGGCGCAGCGTCCAACGTCCCTGGAGAACGGCTTTGCCTGGTACCTTTGCGGCGCTAGAGGCCGAACTTTCGTTGCAATCCCCATGCCGGTTTCGCAACGAAATTTGAGACAGCCATGCTGTCCTAACCTCCACCATGCCTTATTTTTCTCTACCACACAAGCGCGGGAAAGTCCGCAGGCAGCCCATGCAACTGCAAACCTGATCTGTGCCGCCGCGGATTTGAAGCCAACGTGCCGCGATCCGGCCCAAGCAGCGCCGGAATCGCCGCCCAGATTTGCCGACGAGCTTAACTCTGGGCTTAGCGGGGGCGCTTGCAGGAGCAATGAAACGATGAAGCGTTTCGCAGGATTGGCCGTATTGGCCGGATTGATGTTTGCAGCCTCGGCCGCCAATGCTCAGATGCCGGCGCCCTATCGGGGTATCTCCGATTTCGACGGGCCGTATGAGCGGCCCTATGGTGCTGTGCCGCCGGCGCCGCCGCCGGCTTACAATTATGGCGGTTACGGCCAATCGCTGCTGCCGCCGCAGGAAGTCTATGCTGTGCTGCGCGACAACGGCTTCTCGCCGCTCGGCATTCCGCATCAGCGCGGCTTTGTCTACACCATCACCGCCATGGATCGGAACGGTCAGGACGGACGGCTTGTAATCGACGCCCGTAACGGTCGGATCATCCGCTTCCTGCCGGCCTACGGCTATGGCTACGGCGGCCCCGGTCCCTACGGCGAAAATTTCGAGGCCGAGCAGATGTCTGCCCATGGGCCCGACGCCGCTGTGCCACCGCCGACCGTGATCCGCGGCGTGCCGCGGCCGCCGGCCTCGGTGCCGCATGTTGCAAGCCGCGCCGTGCCAATGCCTGCGCCGAAGCCACAGCAATCGGTGGCGATCGAGATCAAGCCCGCGACGCCGCCTGCGCCGGCCGCGAGCGTGCCCCCATCCGCACCAGCCGCCTCGCAGGCGAATGCTTCACCGCCGCCGTTGGCCGCGACCGTCGGCGAAGCCAAGCCCGCGCCGGTGATCCGGCCGACCCAGCAAATGCCGGCGGCGCAGGGGCTGGAGTGACGAGGACGAAAAAAACGCCCCGGTTTCCCGGGGCGTTTTCTTAAACTACGCTACGCTACTGAAAATTGCGATCGCTCAGGCAGCGGCCTTGTCGGCCGAGCCGTCGACCACCTGCCGAGCGGCAGTAGTGGCCGAGCCGATCGGAATGTTGCGGGGCTTCTTCGCCTCGGGAATCTCGCGGACGAGATCGACATGGAGCAGGCCATGCTCGAGCGAGGCGTTCTTCACCACCACGAAGTCGGCAAGCTGGAACACGCGCTCAAAGGCACGCGCGGCGATGCCGCGGTAAAGCACTTCGGCCTTGTCCTTGCTGTTCTCGTTGGCGACTTTCTCGCCCTTGATCGTCAGCGTGTTTTCCTTCGCGACGATGGAGAGCTCTTCCTTGGCGAAACCGGATACCGCTACCGAGATGCGATAGGCGTTATCGCCGGTGCGCTCGATGTTGTAGGGGGGATAACCGGGGCTGCCGTCGGAAGTGGCCTGGTCGAGCAGCGAAAAGAGACGGTCGAAGCCGACGGTGGAACGATAAAACGGGGTGAGGTCATAGGTACGCATCGGAAAAGTCCTCCATTGAGCGACTGTTGGGATACCCGCCCGCCATCGGGCCGGGCTTAGTCCTGTGCAGCCTTGATGTTTGGGGATGTTCGATGTCCCTAAACACTGGTAGCGGCCTGCACGTTGGTGATATGGGAGAAGGCAAGACGGCGTTCAAGAGGGCGGGAAGTGAGCCTTTTTTGACCCTTCCAGCCCTTGTTTTTCAGCCTTTTCCTCCTATTCGACCCCGCCCATGACGCTCGTCTCGATTCCCGCCAATCCCGCTCCGGAAAACTTTGTCTCCGGCACCATCCGCACGCCCGACGGCGCCGAACTGCGCTTCGCGCGCTGGGCGCCGCCGGCGGGCCGCAAGGGCACGGTGTGCATCTTCCATGGCCGCGGCGAGCAGATCGAAAAATATTTCGAGACCGTGCGCGACCTGCGCGACCGCGGCTTTGCGGTCGCCACGATCGACTGGCGCGGGCAGGGTCATTCCTCGCGCCGCCTGCGCGATCCGCGCAAGGGCTATGTCCGCAACTTCGCCGACTACGAGATCGACGTCGAGACCTTCGTGCAGCAGGTGGTGCTGCCGGATTGTCCGCCGCCGTTTTTTGCGCTGGCGCATTCCATGGGCGGCGCGGTGATGCTGCGGCTCGCCTATGCCGGCAAGCGCTGGTTCGACCGCATGGTGCTGTCGGCGCCGATGATCGATCTGCCCGGGCGCGCCACCTCGCTGCCGGTGCGGCTGCTCTTGCGCGCCATGCGCTTTGCCGGGCAGGGCGGCCGCTACGTCCCCGGCGGCGACGACACGCTGACCGGCACGCGCTCCTTCGTCAACAATCCCGTGACCAGCGATCCCGTACGCTACGCCCGCAACGCCGCGATCCTGGAGGAAGACCCGACGCTCGGCATCGCCTCGCCGACGGTGGCCTGGGCCGACACGTCCTTCCGCGCCATGAACACCTTCCGCCAGATGTATTATCCCTCGCAGATCCGCCAGCCGATCCTGATGCTGGCGGCTTCCAATGACGCTGTGGTGTCGACGTCGGCGATCGAGGAGTTCGCATATCATCTGCGCGCCGGCTCGCATCTCGTCATCGCCGGCTCCAAGCACGAGATCCTGCAGGAGCAGGATCGCTACCGCTCGCAGTTCTGGGCGGCGTTCGACGCCTTCGTGCCGGGCACGCCGCTGTTCGGCTGAATCTGCTCAGGAGTCCGCGGCGCGCTTGGCGACCAGCTCAATCTTGCCGAAGGGCACGCCGGCCTTCAAAAGTCCCTCGCGGTAATGGGCGAGGTCTTCCGGCAGCTTCCAGTGGAAATTCCGCAAATGCCGTTCGACGACGAAATTCGGATAGTGGCTGAGCAGCGCTTCAACGGCTCTCGTGGCTTCATCCGCCCGGCCGAGCTGCGCCAGCGCCGCCGCCCGAAGCGCCAGCACCTGAAGGTGATTGGGATTGAGGTACAGGGCTTCCCGCGCCCAGGACAGCGCCGCGTCGTAGTGGTGGAGCATATAATGGCTGAAGGCGGTTGAGGCCGCCCACTGATAGCGGGGGTCGCTGTTGCCGCGCTGAACCGCCATTGAAAGCAGCTCGATCGCTTCCCGATGCTCGCCGACCACGAGGTGACATATTCCCTGGACCCCGCGCGCGCCCATGTCATACGGGTTCAGCTTGACGGCCCGCTTGATCGCTTCGACCGCGGCTTCGTAGCGCCCCTGCATCACGTGCAGATAGCCGAGAATCGAGAATGCAAAGGACGAGTGCGGATCGAGCCGAACGCTGCTTTCGGCGAGTTCCACCGCTTGAGCCCACAATTCGCGGCTGCTCCTGATCCAGCCATAATGCATGCCCTGCACCATGATGGTGGCGAGATAGGCGCGGGCGATCGAAAGCTCGCCGTCGAGCGCGATGGCCTGCTTGAACAGGTCGATCGAGGTTTCGAAATCCTCCTTGGTCTCGCGATAATAGTGCGACATTCCCTTCAGGAAGCGATCCCACGCGGTGAGATCGGAATGCCGTGCCGGCGTGGCGGCTTCCGCGCGATAGATCGCCGGCGCGATCGCGGCCGACAGGCTGGTCGTGATCTCGTCCTGCAGCGCAAAGAGATCATCGATGTCGCGGTCGTAGCGGCCGGTCCAGAGCTGCTCGCCGCTCTCGGGCGCGATCAGCTCGGCGGTGACGCGGATCTTGCTGCCGGCGCGGCGCACCGAACCCTGGATCAGGTAGGTCGCATCGATCTCGCGCGCGATCAGGCGCGTGCTCACGTTCTTGCCCCGGAAGGCGAAGGTCGAGCTTCGGCTCAGCACGCGGTAGAACGACTGCAGCGACAGCGCGTGGATCAGGTCTTCGGTCAATCCGTCGGCAAAATATTCGTCGGCGCTGCCGCTGAGGTTATCGAAGGGCAGCACGCCGATGATCGCGCTGCGATATTGCGCGGGCGCGTTCGAATTGTCGCTGGATTCGCAAATGCGGGTGTCCATGCCCTCCGGCGACCAGGTCCAGACGTGGATGGGATCGGCGATGTTCTTGAAGCGATGCGGGCCGGCGTCGGCGAACGACACGCTCAGGCGTTTGCCGGCTTCCGCAAAAGCTTTGTCCGACACCGCGATGCCGCCGGAGGCGGCCACCGCCTGCAGGCGGACCGCGATGTTGACGTCGTCGCCGAATATCTCGTCCTCGTCGGCCATGACGTCGCCCATGTGCACGCCCATGCGGAAGTGCATGGCGCGCTCGGCCGGCAAATGATGATTTCGTTCCGCCATCACTGTCTGCATCTCGATCGCCGCCTCGATCGCGCCGACGATGCTCGGGAATTCGACAAGAAAGCCGTCGCCGGTATTTTTCACCAGCCGGCCGCCATGATTGAGGATGATTGGATAGATCGCGCTGCGATGGGCCTTGAACGAGGCGTGCGTTCCCGCCTCGTCGGTACCCATCATGCGGGAGTAACCGGCGATATCGGCGCAAACAATGGCGGCGAGACGTCTCTCCATCGGCCCCTTGCGCGGAAATCGCCACCCGACGGCGGCGATCGACAGCAATCCTTCGATGTATCTGACTGAAGAGCTGTCCGGAGGCAATAGGATTGCTGTCTGCCTTGCTGAAAGTTGCTGTGTAAGTCCGAAGCCGCGGCGTTCGACCGCACGGGGAACCGCGGAGATGCCTCTAATTAAGGCGCGCCAGCGGTAAGTTTGTAGATCGCAGCTCCCGCGAGGTAGATCCCGAGAAAGATCATTGCGATCAGGAACCAGCGGCGGAACGCTTCCGCCGGCAGCCGTGAGCGGACGACCTGGCCGATGAACATGCCGGCGAAGGAGCAACCCATCGCGATGGCGCCCGGCAGCGCGGTCGACGCGCTCAGCAGGCCGGACGCGGTGAGGTTGATCGACAGCGCCAGCGTCGCCACGGTGAAGAAGACGCCGAGGGCCTGCACCATCTCATCCCGTTTCATGCCGATTGACTGCATGAACGGCATGGACGGGATCACCTGCACGCCGGTTGCGGCTGAAATCAGGCCGGTGACAACGCCGACAATGCCGCCAATCCATTTCTCGTTGCTGCGTGCGATCGTAAAGGCGAATTTGCTCAAGCCCATGACCGCGTAGAGCACCAGCAGGATGCCGAGCGCGATGGGCAAATAGTGCGCGTATCGGCCGGTCAGCGATCCCCGGTTCAGCCAGATGCCGAACGCAGTGCCGACCAGCAGCGGCCACAGCCGGCGGATGATGTCGCGCAAATAGGAGCCGACAAATGTCTGCCAGATGTTGGTGACCACCGCCGGCACGATCACGATGGCCAGCGCCTGGCTCGGCGCCATTGTCACCGCGAGCAGGCCCATCGACACGGTCGGCAGGCCGAGGCCGACGACACCCTTGACGAAACCCGCCAGCATGAAGACGGCGGCGATGAAAAACAGGAACGGTTGGCTCTCTGACATGATCAGGACCCTCCTCTGTCAGGCCCTCTCTCTTGCATGAGAGGCACATTGACCGATCCTCGTGTTTGGCACAATGTGGAGGTTACGGAGCCAGCCTTCGGTCATAACGAAGGCTGATGTTCCCGGGTGAACGCCATGCGCTTCGACCTTGTGGACCTGAACCTCTTCATCGCGGTAGCGGACAGCCGCAGCATCACGCACGGCGCCGACCGCGCCCATCTCGCACTGGCCTCTGCCAGCGCGCGGATCAAGGGATTGGAGGAGGCGTTCGGTGTCGCGCTGTTCAAGCGCGGCCGCCGCGGTGTCGAACTCACCGCCGCCGGCGAAAGCCTGCTCGATCATGCCCGCCTCGTCATCCACAATGTCGATTCGATGCGCGGCGATCTCGCGCGCTTTGCTTCCGGCATGCGGGCGAGCGTGCATCTGCTCGCCAATACTACGGGCTTGTCGGAACACCTGCCGCGCGCGCTCGCTTCCTTCCTGCGTGAACATCCCGATATCAATGTCGACGTCGAGGAGCGCGAAAGCACGGATATCGCTGCCGCGATTGCGACTGGCGCCGCCGATCTCGGTTTCGCCGCCGAACATGCGCTGCCGGAAAATGTCGAACGCTTCACCTTCAGCGAAGATCGGCTGACCCTGGTCACCGCGCGCAAAGGTCCCTTTGCCGGTCGGCGGCAGATCGATTTCCAGGAAGCGGCTGCCTGCAGTTTCGTCGGACTCACGAATGCGACCGCGCTGCAGGGGCACATCTCCAAGCACGCCGCGCGGCTCGGCATGCGCCTGCATTTCCGCGCGCGGCTGCGCGATTTCGACGCGATCTGCCAGATGGTGGCGGCCGGTGTCGGCGTTGCCGTGGTGCCTGAAGCGGCGGCCCGTCGTTGCGTCCGTATCATGCCGATTGCGATGATCCGGATTCGCGACGCCTGGGCCAACCGCAAGCTCGTGATCTGCTCCCGCAGTTTCAAGGCACTGCCGCGGCCGGCAAAACTGCTGGTGGAGCATTTGCGCGTGAGCGCTACTTCGTCGTCTCCACGCCGGCGTCCTTGATCACCTTCGCCCACTTCGTGGTCTCGGAGACGATATAGGCGCGGAATTCGTCCGGCGTATCCGGCACCAGCGTCAGGCCCTGGTCGGCGAGCTTCTCCTTGACCTGCGGATCGGACATCGCCTCGCGCGCCAGGCCGTTGATCTTCGCGAGTATCTCCGGCCGCAGGCCCGCGGGGCCGACCATGCCGTACCAGTTTTCGATCAGGAGATCGGGCATGCCGACTTCGGCCGTGGTCGGCACGTCGGGCGCCTGTGACGCGCGGGTCTTTGCGCCCAGCGCAATCGGGTGCAAATTGCCGGCCTTGATCTGCGGCAGGATCACCGGCAGATCGAGGAAGGTCATCTGCACCTGCTGGCCGAGCAGGTCGTTGATCGCGGGCGCAGCCCCCCGATACGGCACATGGACGATGTCGATCTTGGCCGTCAGCTTGAACAATTCACCGGCGAGATGCGGCAGGCCGCCGACGCCGGCAGAGGCGAAATTGAGTTTTCCGGGCTGCGCCTTGCACAGCGCGACCAGCTCTTCCATGTTTTTGGCAGGCACGTTGCTGGCGACCACCAGCATTTCCGGCACCGCCGCCACCAGCGTGATCGGCGTCAGATCCTTTTGCGGATCATAGGCGATCTTTTCCATGGTAGGGCTGATCGCGAGTGAACTCGCGCTGGTGATGCCGATGGTGTAGCCGTCGGGCGCGGATTTCGCGACTGCGTCGGTGCCGAGCACGCCGGCCTGTCCGCCGCGATTGTCGATGAGGATCGGCTGTTTGGCGATTTCCGACATGCGCTGGCCGACCACGCGCGCGATGATATCGTTCGGGCCGCCCGGCGGGAACGGCACGATCAGCCTGATCGGCTTGGAGGGAAAATCTTCCGCCGCGGCGAAAGACGGCACCAGCAACGCAAATCCCAGCCAGATCCTGACGAGGACCTTCATATATGCCTCCCTTTGATTGCTGGCGGTTGTTGTTTTGTTGCCAGCCTTTTGAACAGTTTCTCGTGGTTAGAGCGAGATGACTTTTCTTCGAATCGTCATCCCGCTCTACCTTTTTGTTTGAGCATGATCTCCGCGCAAACGCGTTCCGCGTTTGTCGCGAGGGAACCGCTACACACTTTTCCGGATCATGCTCTAACCCCTGAGCAGTTTCAGCGCCGCCTCATGCACGCGCTGATCGCCCGCCGCGACAATGCGGCCGCCGTTCTGCGCCGGGCCGCCCTCCCAATTGGTGACGACGCCGCCGGCGCCGGTCACGATCGGGATCAGCGCCGCGATATCGTAGGGTTTCAACTCGGTTTCGACCACGAGATCGAGATGGCCGGCCGCCAGCATGCAATAGGAATAGCAGTCGCCGCCATAGCGCGACAGCCGCACCTCGTTTTCGATCCGCCCGAAGATCGCGCGGTCGGCGGCGTTCATCAATAGCGGGCTCGTGGTGTAGGAGGTCGCCTCGCTCAGCGAGGCGCAGCGCCGCGTCTGCAGCCGCCGCTCGCCCGACGGCCCCTGATAGTTGGCCGCGGCATTGTCGCCGGAAAAACGCTCGCCGATGAAGGGCTGGTGCATCATGCCAAACACCGGCGTGCCCTTATGCAGCAGCGCGATCAGTGTGCCCCAGATCGGAAAGCCGGCGATGAAGGATTTGGTGCCGTCGATCGGATCGAGCACCCAGACATAGTCGGCGTCTTCGCGCTCGTTGCCGAACTCCTCGCCGACGATGCCGTGCTGGGGAAAATGATATTTGATGATCCGCCGCATCACCGCTTCCGCGGCGCGGTCGGCTTCGGTGACCGGATCGAAATCCTTGTTCTGGCTCTTGTTGTCGATCGACAGCGACGTGCGGAAGAACGGCAGAATGGTTTCGCCGGAAGAGGTCGCGAGGCGCCCGATGAAGGCGGAGAAGTCGATGACCGTCACGTCAATTTCCTGAAGTGCATGGAAGCCGCAAACTGCGGAGGAATCCGGACGCCTTGCGTAGCTTAATCCTGCGCCATCCGCACGCCGAGCGGGAGCCTCGGTCTGGTATTTTGAGTGCCGAATCAGCTGGGTCGCGCTCGTATAATTTCCGATAACAAATGCAATCACGAAATCGAGAGATTGCCTAAGTAGTTTGGCTGATTTTGCCTGATCGGCCGCGACGCTCTGCTAACGTCTTGAAAAATATTACAAAAATTTGACGTCTTGAAGGTGTTGCACGTATGCACGGCTTTCCAAATTTGCATGGGAAATCCTTTAAAACCCCTTGCGTTTTGTGCAGCGCGGTCGCATATTGTTGCGGTGCGGTAGCGCCTCGCGCTATCGCTGCCCTCCTTGGGCGTTTCCTCCCTAGACTTGGGCCGCTTGCTTTCGCAAGCGGCCCTTTTTTCTCACTAGAGACACTTAAGTGTTGTCAGCTCCGGCCTGAGAGAGCGCTTGTGGGACCGGGACTGACAAGAACCTAGAGCGGACTTCTCACGATTTTATTCCGCGGCGGCCTGGAACGGGCCGAGGTCGCCGAGCGGAACGGTCGCAAGCGCATCCGCCAGCGCCGTGAAATCGGCGGCGACCTGCGCGAAGCGCGGTCCCTTTTCCCGCCGCCGCTCATCCATATAGATCGCGCGGTTCAATTCGAGCTGGATCGCATGCAGCCCGCTGGCGGGATTGCCGTAATGCTCGGTGATGAAGCCGCCGGCATAGGGCTTGTTGCGGCCGACCGAATAGCCGAGCTGGCTCATGGTCGCCTCGACCCGGTCGGGCAGCAGCGGCGCGCAACTCGTGCCGTAGCGGTCGCCGATCACGACATCCGGCCGCCGCGGTTCATCGCGCGAGACGCCGATCGACGGCATCGAATGGCAGTCGACCACCACGACCGTGCCAAAGATCTGGTGCACCCGGTTGATCAAACGCCGCAGCGCCCGATGATAGGGCTTGTAAAGAGTCTCGATCCGCGTCAGCGCGTCGTCGACCGACAGCCGCTCGCGGTAGATTTCCTGCCCGTCGCCGACCACGCGCGGAATGGTGCCGAGCCCGCCCGCGACCCGCATCGACCGCGTGTTGGCGAAACTCGGCAGCCGGCCGGCGAACATCCGCGGGTCCAGCTCGTAGGGTTCCCGGTTCACGTCGACATAGGAGCGGGGAAAGTTGACCCGCACCACCGGAAAGCCACGCGCCGAGAGATCGGCGATCAGCTCGTCCATGAACGAGTCTTCCGAGCGTCGCAACGTCGGCAGGTCGATCCGGGACGCGTTAAGGAATTCTTCCGGATAGACCGACCCGGAATGCGGAGAATTAAAGATGATCGGTGCCCGCCACTCGGTCGGCTCCACGATCTCGAACGGAGGCGGCAGTTCGCCATCAGAAACAATCATCGCGGGGCGCCGTCCCTACCATCTGCCGCGCTGACGGGCCTATCCTGCCAGGACAGTGGGCTTTTTATGAACGCGCATTGTCGGTAATCACAACCCTTCTGCCAAGCAAAAAAGTCTTAAGTCGCGCTGGAACGCATCAAAAGGCCGCGCTTCGTTGATTTAAGCCGCATTCCGGTCCAGAAATGACCTTGCGAAGGGCCAGCTCGGCTGGTCCCCTTTCACCCGATATTTACCGTCCATCGGGCTTAGTGAATGTATTGGTCCGCCGACAGTCAGGTTAGATCTCCTCGCCATGCACAAGATCCTCCTTGCCGAAGACGACAACGACATGCGCCGTTTCCTGGTCAAGGCGCTGGAAAACGCCGGTTTTCAGGTCTCGCCGCACGATAACGGCATGTCCGCCTATCAGCGGCTGCGCGAGGAGCCGTTCGAGATGCTCCTGACCGACATCGTGATGCCCGAGATGGACGGCATTGAGCTCGCGCGCCGCGCCTCCGAGCTCGACCCCGACATCAAGATCATGTTCATCACCGGCTTTGCGGCCGTGGCGCTCAATTCGGATTCGGAAGCGCCCAAGAACGCCAAGGTGCTGTCGAAACCGGTTCACCTGCGCGAATTGGTCAGCGAAGTGAACAAGATGCTGGCGGCCTGATTCGGCCGTCAAATCGGGCATTGGTTTGTGTTTTGACGCGTTTTCTTAACGCGAACCGGTGCCCACTTCGCTCGAAAGCGCCATAGGGCGGCTTTGGCTTGCCTGCCCGGCTTGGAGCCGATATAGGGACCCCCGACCCCATTAATTTGGAAATCGGGCACGTAGCTCAGCGGGAGAGCACTACCTTGACATGGTAGGGGTCACAGGTTCGATCCCTGTCGTGCCCACCACCAACTCTCTGTTTTCTCAGCATTTCTGGAATCACTCTCGCCCCGATCGCCTGCAAATCCTTCTTCGTCAACAGTACGTCAACAGCAAATAGCGGCCTGCCGCAGTGCTGCTGGATCAGTGCGATTACGCAATCGGTGGCCAGCGCGACATCCGCGAGCATTTCCGGATCGTCTGACTCGTAGTTCGCCGTTGTGCGCGAGCCATCCCGCACGACGTGCCCCATCCACAACGAGCGCTGCTCGCGCGGCACATTCCGGAACAGCTTCTTTATTTGGTCGGCCATGAAATGGCGCAAGCTGTACTGCGAAAAGCCCATCAGCCCGAGCTCTGTGCCGATACGTCGAAACGCGCGCTTCACGGTTGCGACACGCCTGCCCTTGTACACGATGAGTCCAAGCTCTGGTGGGGTTCGGTTCTCGGCAAGGGCGGCTGCTCGCCGAGCCTCATCCTCTTTGCTCCAGACCGGTAGCCAGCCCGCGAGGCACCCGGTGAGCGGCTGGCGGGGCCGGCGCTTCTTCGTCGGTACCCAACCGACCGGAGCGAGATCAATCACGCCCCCGTTCCAATCGACCTGAGTTGCCGGATCGAAATCGATGATGGCTTGTGGCCGAGCCCATGTGCACAGACTCATTATCGCGAAACGGAAGAGATGGGTTGTTTTGAGCGAATCCAGCACCGCGGCCATCTGCTCGACGGAGAGTGTTGCCGGCCGCGGCCGGCGTGCCGGGATTTTGAGTTCAGTAGCGATCGCCTCACGTTTCCACACGATTTTCGGCGCATGGCTCATCAGCGCCGTCTCGACTTCATTACCGACGGCATCCAATCTGATTTTTGTGACGCAGGCGTCGTTGAATGCAGATCTCATCACATTGAACAACCGTTCGATGTAACCCGCGGAATGCTGGTGTTTTTCTACGCACCATTTAGCCAACTCGAGCTGGCGGGCTGGCGTCCAGAACGCGACAGGTGCATCGATCTTGCTGATGCTGGCGAGATAGTCCGCGAACAGCTCGACTGCCCGCTCGGCTGCATCCTCTGATGCAATGTGTGAGCCGCGTTCGTCGAGATACGTCTTGAGGGCGGCGACACTGAGGACCTGGTCGGGGCCGGGCGGTCCTATCCGGTTCGCGCTGCTGGGAGCGGACGCGACGAGCGCCGCGAGCCTGACTTTGGCCTCTTCGAAATCTGTTGTCTTAAGACTTCTGCGGCGGACTTGGCGAGTTCCGGAGTCATATCTGCAAGCGTACCAGTGGCCGAGATGCTCTGGGTGGGTACGCTCGAGATAGTATCCCCCAAGTTCGAATCTATGCTCTTGCTCGGGGCCTTTCGCGGCACTCCGGGGTTTAGTTGGCATTTCAATACCCTGAGATATGAACGATCGATGTAAGCCTGCACCTGCTCTGCTGTGTAGCGAGGCCCGCCGCTTTTCTTTCGGAAAGCGTAGAATTCGATCTTCGGCGGGCACGCTCGGCGGGCGCGCCGTAGCTCCGCTTTCGTGAGCATCGGCCATCGCTTGAGCACTTCGTCTTCAGACAAGAAATCCGCCGGATCAATGACGATCATCGAAAAATTTCTCTCGACGTACCGACGAAACACCTAGGTGCGCGTCAAACAATACTGGTCCGAGCCACCCAGACGGTTCAGAGGACATTGAACGTTGTCGGCAGCGGCATGCGACGGTTCTTGCGACAGCCTTCACGACGTGGCGCATTTTCCGACGATCTGGGGACCCTAATGCCTCGATTCGATTCTTCGTCCTTGCCGCACATCCCGGCGCCCGAACCATGATCGTCTGCGGCAATAAGATCGTAGGCTTCTCCAGCAAGAAAGAAATCAAGTGCGCCAGTATGACTGCTGGGTGGCTCTGGCGTACAAATAGGACGAATCTCAAGCTGCCTATGGTCAGGCTCATAACCTGAAGGTCATAGGTTCAAATCCTATCCCCGCAACCAAATAAATAGCTGAAATATCAGATGAATATCAAAAGGCCGCTCGTAGGGGCGGCCTTTTGTTTATTCAGAATCGCCACCGAGTCGCCACGCCGCGGGGCGGCGCGCGGTGGAGAGCTAGTCGCACGTGCGCCCCTCGTACGGACAGTTCGAATCCTACTCTCTCCGCCATCATTTGCATCTATCGATCTGATACTAATAGGTAATATTGATCGTGTCCCCGAGCGTGGTGTAGCTGGCAGCGGGGCACTGCATTCACCGGCAAGGCCGGGCAGGTCAGCTGGCAATAGCCGGAAGGCTGACGGTGGGATCATCGCTCAAGGGCGCGATGGTTTCCAGTGTCATGTAGCGGGCGCGCTGGACGGCCCATTCGTCGTTCTGCTCGAGCAGGATTGCGCCGATGAGGCGCACGATGGCATCCTCATTGGGGAAGATGCCGACCACCTCGGTCCGCCGCTTGATCTCGCCATTGAGGCGCTCGATCGGGTTGGTCGAGTGCAGCTTGGTTCGATGCTGGGGCGGGAACGTCATATAGGCGAGCACATCGGTCTCAGCCTCATCGAGGAAGGCCGCGAGTTTGGGCAGTTTGGGGCGAAGCTGGTCGGCGACCTTCCGCCACTGCGCTCTCGCTGCGTCGGCATCGTCCTGGGCAAATGCGGTGGCGATGAAGGCGGAGACGACGCGCCGCCCGCTCTTGCCGGCATGCGCCAGGGCGTTGCGCATGAAGTGCACGCGGCAGCGCTGCCAGGTGGCGTTGAGCACCTTGGTGATGGTGGCCTTGATGCCCTCATGGGCGTCGGACACGACCAGCTTGACGCCGCGCAGGCCACGGCGGGCGAGCTTGCGCAGGAACGCCGTCCAGAACGTCTCGGCTTCGGAAGGACCAATGTCCATGCCAAGAACTTCGCGCCGGCCATCGCTGTTGACGCCGACCGCGATGATCACGGCGACCGACACGATGCGACCATTCTGGCGCACCTTCACGTAGGTGGCGTCAATCCACAGATACGGCCAGTCGCCCTCGATCGGACGGGCGAGGAACGCCTTCACCTTGTCGTCGATCTCGCCACACAGCCGGCTCACCTGGCTCTTGGAGATGCCGCTCATCCCCATCGCCTGCACCAAATCGTCCACCGAACGGGTCGAGACGCCCTGCACGTAGGCTTCCTGCACCACGGCGGTGAGCGCCTTCTCGGCCATGCGGCGCGGCTCGAGGAAGCCCGGGAAGTAAGAGCCCTTGCGCAATTTGGGGATGCGAAGTTCGACTGCGCCGGCGCGGGTCTCCCAGATCCGCTCGCGGTAGCCGTTGCGCTGGGCCAGACGCTCAGGGTTCTTCTCGCCGTAGGCCGCCCCGGTCTGGCCTTCGACTTCCAGCTCCATCAGACGCTGGGCGGCAAAGCCAATCATCTCGCGCAACAGATCGGCGTCAGGGGTCTTCTCTACGAGCGTGCGCAGGTTCATCATATCGTCGGTCATCGGTGGTTCCTCGGTTGCGTTGGCGTGTCGCAACCCGATCCTACCGGCGAATCACCGGTGACCACCGCAAAGCCGCCCGCCCGCTACGGCGCTATTTGGGGCGCGCGTCCGGACGGCTTTGCTCTACCGAGCTACACCATTACCGGGGACACGACCTGCTTATGCAACGACCCTCTT
>Ga0210403_10001972_pt1 | contig 18938 bp, 18 predicted proteins | sample IncBWC19MmetaG_FD_150863 | JGI IMG/M metagenome (GOLD analysis project Ga0210403, IMG submission 150863) | Forest soil microbial communities from Barre Woods Harvard Forest LTER site, Petersham, Massachusetts, United States - Inc-BW-C-19-M | ecosystem: Environmental > Terrestrial > Soil >... | reverse complement strand
CATCGAGATGACCCATTACAATTTCGTACGGTTTGTTCGGCCGCCAAATTGAATTCCCCTGATGGCTCTGAATTATTCAAAAAGCACGATGACTACATGAAAGAAATTCAGAAGACAGGAGACGTCATTGCCGAGGGAGTTTTTGGTAATGCGGCAGGAGGTATTCTGGTGATCAAAGGCGATTTCAACAGATCCAGTATTGAAGCTGATCCTGCCATACAAGGAGGCCTTTTAGAGATAGAAACCAAAAAAATGGTTTGTAGCCCGCGGGGCTTTTGGAGAGCAGTGATCGTTACTATTCTGCTATTACAACGGCTATTTTCTTTCCATCAGGACTCACCGCTAAGCGAGTCACCCCTTTCAATAATTCTGCTCCCGAATTGATTTGGACCGTTTTCCATACCTTGTCTTTTTTTGGATCCATCCAGAGTATTTTGTCTCCATCACTGAAAAATATTTTCCCGTCAGGCGACCAGCACATGTCTTCCCGATTGGGGGGAGTTGCTGTAATTACACTAATGATTGATTTTCTTGGGTTGTATTTCTTTATGAACCACTTGGACTCCGTAATCTTATGAACAAAACTAAATGCGTTTTCACCCGGAACCCGATGCAGTGAACGGCCAATGTTCTCGGCTATAATGGTATCTACTTTTGTAGGAAGGCGTAAGTAGTGCAGCGTATTAGGCTTTTTATCTTTGCCCAAAATGAACAATGCCAAGTGGCTATTATCAGCCCACACATGATAACCAACAGTCATATTATCCAAAATAGTCAGGGCTTCTCCACCTTCAACCGGATATTTACCCAAATCCTGCGTCACACTATCACGTTGAATAATACAGGAAACAAACAGTTTGTCGAGCGTAAGGGTTGGTGAGTATTCCCGCTCCGGTGTGGTGGTTAACGATTTAGTCTCGTCCGTTTTATAGTTATAATATTTTATGTCGGATCGACCCTCATCATTAAAAGAGGCATAGTAAATGATCGGCAGATCGGTATGAAAAGAGGGCTGATTATCATAGCCAGGGTGGTTGGTAAAATTTTTAGGGGTTGCTATGCTCACTTTATCTTTCTGAATGATCAGATCAAAAAGTAAAATTTCAGATCCGGCTTGACCGAATGATTTACAAGCCAAAAGAAAGCAAAAGGAAAATGCTAGTTTATTCATTGAGCATCGATTTTATACAAAGTAGAGAAATCAGGTTAAAAATGAAAGTCTTTATACGGCTCCCACCTTTTGCCACTGTGTTTAAGCAAATTGATTCTATCCATGATAAAAGAAGCCGCAAATTTCCTTTCCTTAAACTCGCGCCAGGCTTGGGCAAACATCGGTTTTTTCAAATCACGAAATGCCAAAGTCAGGTGTGGGTGATAGGGTAAGCCTCTGTATTCGGCATCGAACAGGTTCAGGGTTGTTTCGAAATATCGATGCAATTCGTACTGTGCCTTATTCAATTTTTCATTTTCGGATACGCTTATGAAAATTACGCGGGGTGGAAAAGAAGAAAAATTTGAAAGTTCGATGGTGGTCGGTTGCTGCGTCGTTGAAAAGTCGGTCAACGACGAAATCAAAAACTCTTCTTGTATGTCCTTCCATAAAAATGGCCTGTATAGGGTAATGTGTGGCAGAGCGTTCAGGGCTGCGCGGCTTTGATAGTGTTCCTTAAAATAATTTTTTAGTTCCTGTACTTCCTCGAATACAGGTGAGGGTGGAATGATCGCTACAAAATAACGGCTTATGCCTGCGGATAAATTTTCTTTCACAAGATGGGATAACTAAAATTACGCACATTATCTGATAAGCCTTGGCGAGGAAACACTTGTATTGTTCCCTGATGTTGAGTACGTTGAATGAAATTCGGATTGAATGCAAGGGTATGATTTAGTCATTGTTGGAGCTGGACCAATCGGGTTAGCATGCGGTATTGAAGCCAAAAAAGCCGGATTGAATTATCTGATTACCGAAAAAGGATGCCTGGTCAACTCCCTGTATCACTATCCGATGAACATGACTTTTTTTTCAACATCTGAGAGGCTTGAAATCGGTGAAGTGCCTTTCATTTCAAACAATCCCAAACCTGCCCGGGTGGAAGCCCTCGAATACTACCGCAGGGTTTGTTCGAGTTGGGATTTGAACGTCAGACTTTATGAGGAAGTGAAAGAGGTAAAGTCATCTGTTACTGGAAACTTTGCCATCACCACCAGCAAAGGAAAATATTCGGCAGAGGCCGTGGTGTTAGCATTAGGCTTTTATGATTTGCCTTACTTGTTGAATGTGCCGGGAGAGGATCTTCCGAAAGTAAAACACTACTATGATGAGCCACATCCTTACTATCGGCAAAACGTAGCCGTGATTGGTGCGGCCAACTCGGCCGTGGATGTAGCCCTTGAAACCTGGCGCAAGGGCGCTGCGGTAACCATGATCATCCGTGAGCCGTCCCTGCGCGAAAGTGTAAAGTATTGGGTGAAGCCCGACATTGAAAACCGGATCAAGGAAGGATCCATCAAGGCGTTTTTCAATTCTTCCGTAACACGCATCACCAAAACCCAAATTGAAATACAAACTCCGGAGGGAGACAAAATACTGGATAATGATTTCGTCATGGCCATGACCGGCTATCAACCTCCCTTTGGCTTCATGAAAGCAATCGGAATTCAATTTCACGATGATGAATTTCACACCCCTGTTTATCATGAGCAGACCATGGAAACCAATATCTCCAATTTATACCTGGCTGGAGTAGTTTGCGGAGGGTTGAAAACCAATAAATGGTTTATCGAAAATTCAAGAGATCACGCTAAACTGATCATCAAAAATCTGGCAAAATCGTTTTTATGAATGCAATACCCCTTCCTTCTCCAGTTCCTGAATAAAAACTAAATTCTCTTCGCAGATCGTATCAGGCACGAACACAAATCGCTTGTCGTAAATCTGAGAGCCAATGTAGTAACTCACCCAATATTCGTTGTTGAGATGCAACACTTTGGAGTCGATCGGTTCGATCAGCATGTTGCTTTTGGCAGGCACCGTTTGTAAAAAATGCCGGAGTACTGAGGTGCGCTGTTCTTCACCTTCTTTTTCGCCGTAACCACGACTTACAACGAGCGTATTTTCAATCTCAAAACCATTGTTATTGATGAGAAAAACCTTCCACTCATCCTGATGGAGCACATTCTTTTCACGCACAACAGCCAGTGTAACATTTTTAACCTCTGGGATTTCAATATCCTTCTTCATAGTAATTGCATGTCAAACAGTGAAACAATTTTTTGTTTTATAATCTCTTTCACCTGTCCGAGATTTTGATCTGAATTTAATTCTTTTTTCAATGAGGTGACCGATTTATCCTGGATCCCACACGGAACAATGTGATTGAAATAACTCAAATCGGTGTTTACATTCATAGCTAGTCCGTGCATCGTTACCCAGCGGCTGGTCTTCACTCCAAGGGCACAGATTTTTCTCGCCTTTCGTTCATTACTCCAATCCAACCACACTCCCGTCAACCCTTTGATCCGGCCTGCCTCAATACCAAACTCCCCTAACGTTGCAATGACAGATTCCTCCAGCGTGCGCATGTATTGGTGAATATCCGTGAAGAAATTTTCGAGGTCAATTACCGGGTACACAACTATTTGCCCCGGCCCATGATAGGTAATGTCTCCCCCCCGGTTGATCTGATGATAGCTCGCTCCAATGGACGAAAGATTCGCCAGCGGGATAACTAAGTTTTTCTCATCACCACTTTTACCGATGGTAAAAACGTGGGGATGCTCGCAGAAAAGTAAATAGTTGGTCGTTGGTAGTTGTTGGTTGTTTGGAAGATTTCTATTCTCCGATTTGACAGCGAGAATTTTATTAAACAGCTCGGTTTGATATTCCCAGGCCTGTTGATAATCCATCAGGCCAAGGTCAATAAATTGGGTTTGTTTGTTCAGAAAATGATTCATCGGCTGCGGCTAAACAAACCCCCCAGATGAAAAATTAGTTTCACTTCAACTTGGCCAGCTCTCCTTTCAGAAAATCAACGGCCTCGACGGGATCGGGATCAATCCCATTTTCTTTGGCGAGATAATACGAGATCCAATCCGTAAGGTGGATCAGGTAATAATATTGTTCGAGCAATGAAGCGCCCTCAGCCACAATGTCAATAATGGGGTTAGACCTTTTTTCAAAAATCTCCCGACAAATTTCCATCCGCTTTTCCACGCGCTCGTGATCATGGTCGGAATACAAATAAATCACCTGCGATTGCTGCAAAACACTCTCGGGAAAATGCCAGCCAACTATTTCGTTGTGGTTCATTTCAGGGAAGGTGTTTACGTGAGCCATCTGCTTGGCATTTTCGTTGATCTGATTTTGAAACCGGGTGGCCATCGACTTCAGTCGCTCGTCACAATAAATGATGGGCAGTTTGCCCCGCAATTTCTTTGCGATTAACTCTGCCTCAGATTGGATCGCTTTCTCGCCTCGATCCAAATATTCAATCGAGTTTTCGGTTTCTTTTATAAAGGCAGCACCAATCAAATTTGTATGATACAAGGCGTAGAGCAACGAAATCATGAGATAGCCAAGTTGTGCGCGTGCAGTGCCTGACCCATTCGGAATTTGGATATAAAACAAATTATATTCTTTCGCCATCTCCAGCATCTTGCCCCCGGACGTAACACAAATAATGTGCGCGCGCTTCAACATTCCCTTGTGAACGGCGGCCAATGTCTCTTCGGTATTACCAGTATAGGAGCAGGCAATGAACAAAGTGTGTGGACTCACAAACTGCGGAATGTTATACCCTTTCGAGACTGTGATGGGAATGGGCACCCGACCGAAGGTAAGCGACTCCACCAGGTTTGCGCCAATACCCGACGCCCCCATACCTGTAATGATGATGTTACGGATGTCACTGCCAGGGCGCACCAAGTCCACCGACTGTCCGAGTTTGATGGCGTGCGCCAGTTGCTGCGTAAAACCTTCGATGAGTTTCTTCATTCCTGACCTGGATTATGTTTTGGAAAACTATTCGCTTTGACAACCAAATTTATGCTTCTTCAAAATTAATCATTAACCTAAGATCGAAGTGCCCAATGAATTATAAGTAAACCAAGTTGCAAATGCCCGATCCTGGTTATATTTTCAAAGGTAAAACAAAATCCTGTGAGCGATAAAATAAAAAAAGGCAAAGAAGGTGAAATGCTCGCGGCTAATTTTCTAATGGAGAACGGATTTGAAATCATCGCCCGAAACTACAGGCACAAGCGATCAGAGATTGACCTCATCGTAAAGAAAAACAACTGGCTCATTTTTGTGGAAGTGAAAATGAGGAGTTCGGATGCCTACGGCTACCCTGAAGACTTCGTAGACTATAAAAAAGCTAAAAATATTATTGACGGCGCAGAAGAATATGCCCACCAACAAAACTGGCATGGCAATGTGCGCTACGATATTATTTCCATTCGCGATCAGCATGGCAAAAAAGAAATTGTGCATATTGAGGATGCGTTTTATTAATTTAAAACCATGGGAAAGAGAGATAAAAAAGTAGATGCATACATCGCCAAGTCGGCGGAATTTGCAAAACCAATTCTCACCCACCTGAGGGAACTCGTTCACAAGGCTTGCCCGGAGGTGGAGGAAAAAATGAAATGGAGCCCAATTTCGACTACAAAGGAGTGATGTGCAGTATTGCGGGTTCAAGCAACACTGCGCATTTGGTTTCTGGAAAGCTTCGTTGATGAACGATCCCAATAAAATCTTATCGGTCGCCGATCGCAACGGCATGGGCCACTTCGACCGGATTACTTCGTTGAAAGATTTGCCATCTGATAAAATTCTTGTGACTTACATTAAGCACGCCGCAGCGCTTAACGAAATGGGAATCAGGAGAACCGTAAAAACTACTCCCAGGGGATCAAAGACCATCGACACCCCTGATTATTTTGAGAAGGTATTAAAGAAAAATAAAACGGCACGTGAAGTCTTTAAAAATTTCGCTTACTCACACCGAAAAGAATACATCCAATGGCTTGAAGAAGCTAAAACAACTGAGACAAGCGTATCGCGCAAGCGATCGAATGGATCAGCGAGGGCAAGGGAAGAAACTGGAAGTACGAGAAGAAGTAATTTAAGATTTAAAGGTCAATGTAAAGATTGTTCCTCTTCCAGGCTCTGACTGCACCCGGATATCGCCTTTCTGTTTTTGCATGATCTGTTGGGAAATGCTGAGTCCTATGCCGCTGCCGCCTTTTTTAGTGGAATAAAAGGGAATAAAGATTTGATCCAGATCTTCCTCAGCAATTCCAATTCCTGTGTCGCGAATCAAAATGTTCACAAACCCGTATCCTTCCTTGATTGCTTTGATTTCTATTCGCTTGTGGTCCTTCATATTGCTCATGGCTTCAATGGCGTTCTTGAGCAGATTAATAAGCAATTGCTGGGTCAGGTTTTTATCCGCCTGAATGTACAAATCATCCGCTTTTGAGATTTGCAACAGGATATTCTCACGTTCAAAATCCTTGGTGAAAAGCTGAACGGCATCCTGAATGACTTCGGTCACTGAAAGTTTTGCCATTTGAGGCTCTGGTATTTGCCCAACATTTCGGAAATTCTGTACAAACTCTTTCAACGAACGGCTGCGTTGATCAATCGTCTTCAGGCTCTCCAATATATCCTGGCGCTCCTCCTGGGTAAGTTCACGGTTTTGTGTTCTTGAAGCAATGACCATATCGTAGATAAATGACGAAAGCGTGGAAAGTGGAATAGCTGAATTTGAAATCTCGTGGGTGAGCACTCGAAGTAATTTGTGCCAGCTCTCCGCTTCCCGGGCTGCCAACTCGCTCGTCACATCAAACAAAGCCACCAACTTAAGTTCTTTGCCCTGAAAAAGGATGTGCTGCGAGTTGACGGAAAGAAATATCACCTTTCCACCGTGGGTAAGTTTGCAAGGTGTCTTTTCGCCGTCTTTAATTTCCCGCAATAGTCTCGCCAACTCAAAATCAATCCGGGCTAACACATCAATTTTTTGAAGGAACGGAATCTGGAGCAATTGCTTCGCAGCATTGTTGATGAGATACACCTCCCCATTGGCATCTTCAAAGCAAATCATCGGCGCTCCTGCATGCTCTACCACCACTTGCAATAACTGGTGTTGGGATTCGCGTTCTGAACGAAGGCCTTTGAATATATCGTTCAGTTGATTGAAGGCGCGATGCAAATCATAATCGTCCGTCTCAGTGTTTTCCGAAAACGTGACAGCAAAATCATTTTGCTTTAAAGCTTGCAGAAAAGCTGTAAGCTTTCGCTCCGAGCGATCAACAAATTGCAGGGTGTAAATAAACAAACCGATCGTGATCAGGGCCGTCCAGATTCCGGCCATCCAGTACGGGGAGTCAAATACCAGATAGCCGGTGACGCACCCGAAAAAACAAATTCCGATTAGCCGAAAAGCAACTTTGCACTGAAGTTTCCGGCTGATGAGCGCGGGAGTCGTGCCACCACTTGGAGTGGTGGCACGACTTGTGCGATCAATTGAAGTTCTATTTAGCAAAGGAATTGAGTCCATATTCTTCCAACTTGCGATACAGTGTAGTGCGACCGATGCCCAACTCCTCTGCGGCTTTGGTGAGATTGTTCTGGTGCTTGAAAATTGCCTTGCGGATTACTTCGCGCTCTACATCACCGAGATTGAGGGATCCATTGGCATGGACTCCAGTTTCTTCCTGAACCAGTTGAAAATCGGAAAGTGAAAGGGTTGCTTCGCGACTCAAAATTACGGCACGCTCAACGGCATGCTGAAGTTCGCGGATGTTGCCTGGCCAACGATAATGGCATAAATTATCAACAACTGTTTCATCCATTTCAAGATTCTTATGGTACCGCTGACTAAATTGTTCAAAATAAAGATTGAAAAGAGCGGGAATATCTTCTTTCCGGTCGCGCAGGGGTGGCAAGAGGATCTCAACCGTTTTAATGCGGTAGAACAAGTCCTGGCGGAAGGAGCCTGCTTTCACCAATTCATAGATGGGAGCGTTGGTTGCGCAGATCACACGCAGATCCAGGTTGACTATTTTGTTCGATCCCAATTTGGTAATCGATTTTGCTTGCAATGCAGAAAGCAATTTCACTTGCAAATCAGGAGCCAGGTTGCCCATCTCATCCAAAAAAAGAGTGCCTTTGTTCGCTAATTCAAATTTGCCGACTCGCGTTTCCCTAGCATCGGTGAAGGCGCCTTTCTCATGCCCAAACATTTCCGATTCGAAGAGGGTTGGCGCCAGGGCACCCATGTCAACAACAATGAATGGCTCCGCAGCCCGATGCGATTGCTGATGAATGGCACGCGCCACCAACTCTTTTCCCGTTCCATTTTCTCCAAGGATCAATACGGTAGCATCCGTAGTGGCCACCTGACTAATTGCATGAAGTACCGGCTCCATCGCCGGGGATGAGGCAATGAAAGGACGGGTGTCGTTGTTAAAATGATTTTGAAGTGCCTGTTGTTTGGATTTCAATTCACGGTTTTCCTTTCGCGCCAGGGATTGTTGATACGCATTGATCACGGTTGTGACGAGTTTTTCTTTATCCCAGGGTTTGGGAAGAAAATCCACAGCACCTTCTTTAATGGATTTCACAGCAAGCTCGATATCGCCATAAGCTGTTTGCAATACCACTTGAGCGTTGGGAGACACTTGTCTGATCCGGTTCATCCAAAAAATTCCTTCATTACCAGAGGTGCTGCCGATTTTGAAATTCATATCAAGCAGGACTACATCAAATTCCTGCTGCTTCAGTTTTGATTCGAGCGTCTTTGGTGAATCTAAAGTTTCAATCTTCTCAAAATATTCTTTCAGAATGAAGCGGGAAGTGAGCACCACATGGTCATCGTCATCTACAATAAGAATGGAGCCAGGGTATTTTTTCATTTTTCCAATTTAGTAAATAGGGTTGAATAAGGTGCTCTTTGATTCTCGATTCTGGTGATTCGCCTCTTGCAAGCAGTCGAAGAGTTTGAGGTAGTTGAGGAGTATGTGGATTAATTTATTTTGTGTTGCCAGTCGCCAGTTACCGGTGACTAGTAACCGGTAATTGGTAACTATTCATACTTCAGCGCCTCCACAGGATTTCTCTTGGCGGCTTTCAAGACAATGGTGGCTACCGTGCCCAACATGATCAAAATCAAAATCATCACAGGCAAAGAATAGTGCCACCATCGTAATTGTATTCGCTCGGAAAATTTTTGCAGGTACTGCTGCGCAAAGTAGTATGCTATGGGAATTCCGATTGCTGAAGCAATGAGAATTTGTTTTACGGTTGTGTTCAGTAGAAGTTGGGCAATCTGATGAAGCTGCGCGCCCAGCACCTTGCGGATGCCAATTTCTTTGGCCTTTTCATCGACTTTAAACGATATCATGCCCAATAGGCCGATACCTGCAATAAGTATCGTCAGCGAGGTAAATAGCGCAATCTGGTTGCGGGTGAACTGCTCATCATGGTAAACTCTGTTGACGTGGTCATTCAAAAAGTACCACGTGAACACATTGCCCGGGAATATGTTTGTGAAAATTCTTTCCGTCTGAATCATCGTCGCTGTGATTTTATCTGCCGTGATTTGCATTGTGACTCTTTCAGCAATCAGATTCTTATAAAATTTGTCCTGGTAAGCGAATACCATACCACGACCAAGACCGCGGCCATCATCAGAAGAATTCGAAACAAAACAAGGAGTCATTCTGAAGTCTTCTATCACTCCGATAACATCCGCCCCGACCCACTCCCTGGGCTGGCTTGTATTGACCTCGATGCGGGCGCCTATTGCATCGGCAGGGTTTTCATAGCCTAAACGGTGTGCAGCCAGTCGGTTGATAATCAAAGCATCAGCACGATCATCATTCACAAAGTTTCTCCCGACCAACAGTTTAAACCCATAAGTTGAAATATAATTTTCATCCACGCCACTTCGATCCACACCGTAGTAAAGTTCGGCCCCCGGCCTTTTTATTTCAAAATCAATGCTTCCTTCCAAGTCTCCCAATACTAACGTACTACCCGTTACATTCCGGGTAGTTGACATTTCAAGTAACTGCTTTTTAAACAAGTCAATTCTTTCAGCGTAGTTTTCACCTTTAATAATTGGCGACTCAATGACAACAAGAGTCTTTTGATCCCTGCCAAGTCCTTTATGCATTACAAAGCTGAGTTGATGACCTATAACGAAACCCAAAATGATAACCACAATGGCTGAGGTGAACTGTACAATGCCAAGTAGGGATGGGAGAAAGCGTTTTCCTAACGTGGTCTTATTCATATGGAAGAGTGAACGTGGATTATAGTTTAAAGAAATCAAAGTTGGATAGAGTGAGAAGATAAGGATGCTGAACAAAATAGTACATCCAAACGCCATTATCGTAGTTGGAGTTAATTCGGAAAACTCCGACACGTGAAGGTTGAAAAATAACTTGACCGGATGTCTTACAAGCTGAATCAATGTGCAAGATAAAGCGGAAGCCAACAAGACGATAACAACAGACTCGACAATAAACTGTTTTACCATGTCTGACGTCTTTGCACCGGATACTTTTCGCGTGGCCACTTCTTTCAGACGCTTGTTGATATGAATGATGGAGAGATTAATATAGTTTGCCCAAGCCAAAACCAGAACAGATATTGAAATAAAAGCAAGTGTAAACAAAAATGACTTTGATTTTAGTGGAAAGGAATCAGACACCAGCACTTGACTGAAAGCAATATCTTTCAAGGGCTGTACAAACATTCTGATTCTCACATTTTGAAACGACTTCAATGATTCACCCCAGTATTTCTGCTTTTGAGTATTGAGTTTGCGTTCAAATTCTCCAAAGGCACCCTCCCTCCTCAGCTTGATATAAGTCTTGGCAAATTCCATTCCTATGAACTCGGTATTCCATTTTGTTTGCAATGCTCGATTTGAAATAACGATGTCAAAGTTCAAATGAGTGTTGTGAGGAAGATCGGCGAATACTCCGGTGACTTTCAAGGTAATGGAGTCATTTAATTTCAATAATTCACCTCTCGGATCAACATCTCCAAAATACTTCGTTGAGACCGTCTGAGAAATAACCACCTGGTTAGCCTCACGGAGTACGCGGCCCGCATCTCCGTAAACCAATGGGATTGAGAAAAATTCAAATAGGTTAGCATCTGCGTACGACACCCTTTCTTCCTTGAATACCCGATCTTCATTTTTCGTTACCGTTGAAATGCTAACACGATGCCCGTGATTATTCATGCGCGAGTTAAATGAGGATTGTTCCAAAATCCGAACGTAACTTTCTACCTCCGGATAGTCATCCTTAAGTCGGGGCGCAAGTGAGGACTTAAGTGATCCGGTCATTGCATGGTCCCAGCTCTTTCCTTCGTTATCAGTCCATTCCCAATCGAAACCAACACGCGCGATACGCTTCGAATCCCTATGGTATTGATCAGACTTGAGTTCGGAAATTGAGTATTCCCAAAGAATGTAAAACGACGTCATTCCTATTGCAAGCCCCAACAAGTTGATAAAAGTAAAAAACGGATTCCTTGCCATCAGGCGGAGGGAGAGTTTGAGGTAGCTGAGTAGCATGTGGGATTAATTTATTTTGTGTCTTAGTCACCAGTTGCCAGTCGCCAGTTACCGGTGACCAGTTACCGGTAACTATTCATACTTCAATGCTTATTCTTAGAATTTTATCAACCGGGTCTTCACCGCCAAAGAAGGAGATGCTTGTTTGTTGTGATATTGCAACGCCATCTGCTTTGTTCAATGCATTACCGGCAGCTCCATAAATAAATGCCAGATCAAAAAATTCAAAGAAATTTCGATCGGCGATAATGGCTCGATCAATTTTTGTAGTAAAGGGGGATTGACCGGGATATTCAACGGTAACAACGGATCCTCGCTGTGATGTAAATCGAGTAACATCTTCCACGGCGCTATGCTTGATCACTTCACTGCCAGTATGGCTCGGCATAACAGTTAAGTTCAGGTGCCCCCAACTCTCACCACCATTGTCAGTCCAGCGAAAATCAGAAATAGGCCTGGCTATTCGTTCATAATCCTTGATGAATTGATCGCTTTGAAGTTCGGATTGTGTAAACGGCCACAAAATAAAAAACACAGCAAAGCCGATGGAAAGCCCGGCTACATTGATGAATGTGAAGAATGGATTCCGTGCTAAAAGGCGGAGGGAAAGTTTGAGATAGTTGAGCAGCATCGAAGTGGTATTATAGTCCATTGCCTATCCTGCGAAAGGCAGGCCAACACCAAGAAACACCATCCAGGATGGAATTTACATAAAAGATGTCGATGTGTGTTCCCTTTTGAAACAGTGGTATCGTTTCATAATGGGGCAATAACAGAGGTTATTGCTCAATTTAGTTCGAAGCCGTCAGACGGCTCAATGCGGCTACTTACTCCCCAACAAATAATCAACAGTCACATTCACTAACGCCCTCACCCCGGTGGCAAAAGATTTTTCGTCAATTATAAAGTCCGCGGTATGGTGCGTCGGTTTTCTTTCGAGTTTCATATCTGCCGGATACGCCCCTAAAAAGAAAAAGAAGCCCGGTACTTTTTGCTGGAAGAATGAAAAATCTTCGGCCATCGTCACAGCAGAAATCACATGTACCTTTTCCCTGCCCGCCGCCTTCTCCAGGCTTGGTATCATTTTTTCCGTGAGTTTGGCATCATTGATCGTTGTCGGATACATGATAGTGATATTAACCTCTGATGTCGCGCCTGAAGCTTCAGCAATTTTGGTGGCGGTTAATTTAATTTTTTCATGAACGTTCTTCTGCATCTCCGGACCAAACGTTCGGATCGTTCCTTGTAAAAAGGCTTCATCGGGAATAATGTTTCTGCGAATGCCGGCGTGAAAAGTTCCCACAGTCACGACAGCTGCTGCTTCCGTCAACGCAGTTTGGCGACTCACGATAGTTTGCAGTCCATTCATTATCTCACTGGCTACCACAACAGGATCAACACCCTCCCAAGGTGTAGCTCCGTGAGCGCCCTTGCCTTTTACTTTCACATCAAACGCGTCCACTGCGGCCATAAGTGCACCCGACCGGTAATTCAATGTTCCGGATGGCAGCAGCGATTGGATGTGTAATCCAAACACCGCGTCAACTTTGGGGTTTTCCAACACGCCCTCTTTAATCATTAGTTCTGCGCCCGCTGGGGATTCATCAGGGCTCACGCCTTCTTCAGCCGGTTGAAATAAAAATTTCACCATACCTTTCAGTTCCTTTTTGTTATCGGACAATATCTTGGCCGCCGCCATCAACATGGCCATGTGCGCATCATGCCCGCACGCGTGCATCACTCCGGTTTCCTGCCCTCCGAAATTTGTCTTGACATTGGAAGCAAACGGTAAACTATTTCGTTCTGCGATCGGCAAAGCATCCATATCAGCACGCAAAGCTACCACAGGACCAGGCTTTCCTGTTTTCAGCAAGCCGGCAACACCAGTTTTCGCCACAGGATATTGAACATCCATTCCCAACGACTTTAAATAGTCCGCAATGAAAGTGCCTGTCTGATATTCGCGGTTAGACAACTCCGGGTTTTGATGAAATTTTCTCCGCCATTCAATTACCTGTTGCTCCATGGCTTTTGCCTGCGTCTCCAATTTGGACTGAAGCTTCGCGTTGTTCTGAGCCGTCAGCAAGGTTGACGTCATCGTAAGCAAAATGAAAATCGTTCTTTTGATCATGGTTAACTTTCTATTTTTTCGGAATTTACACCAAAATGGATTGGATAAAGATATTTGAAAATCAAGAAGCCGCCAATTCGGCCCTCCATGAAAACCAGCCGCGACTTTTGATCGTTCGGGAAAAAAGGATTTGCCTTGTTAAACACAATGGAAAATTTCTTGCCGTGCAAAACAATTGCACGCACAGCGGCGGGTCACTCAGCCAGGGTACGATAAATTTTTTAGGCGAAGTCGTTTGTCCGCTGCATCAATACCAATTCAATTTAAAGACCGGTCGTGAGAATGGACAACGGAGCAACGATCTGGAGTGCTTTCCTATTAAGGAAAGTGAAGAAGGGATATTTATCTTGATTTGAGTTCAGGTGCCTGACGCTAGCCGGCCCGCCGGGGTCATAGGAGGCAGGCTGGGGTGTCTTGACCTTCTCTTAGACCATCTGTCATGCAGATGGTTTTTTTCGGATATAAAAATTCAGAAAAATAAATACTCCTACCAATATGGCCGGCAGGATAGTCATAAAGCGAAGCGTTGCTTGCGCACCTGCGGTATCGATCGAGCGGCCCATGATTGGTAATATCACCGAGGTAGCGACCATGCCCGCTCCACCCATAATGGATAATCCAAGGGCACCGCTTTTCGGAATGTATTCTGAAACAAATCCAAGCATGGTAGGCCAGAAATAGCAAATGCCCACGGCAAAAACAATCGCCGAAAACAAGGTCATTCCTGCTCCTTCAGCAGAACTCAGCAAATAGAGCCCCAATACGGAAAATACCGATGACCCCAACAACACACCGGGAGGATTTAATTTATGGATAAGGGGACCGGCAAAAAATCGTCCTACGGCCATAATACCCGTCACCACAACAAGAATAATCATGGGATCAATCCCCGCTTTCGTAAGCAGCGCATTCGTCCATTGATTTGTACCCAATTCCGTGGATGCGGTCAGGAACATTGCGAACAGCATCATCGGAAACAGCAAGCTCATTTTATTTAAAACCAGTCCTTCCACAATGATCGCAATCACAACAAGGCCAAGAACCATATAGGTTGCGGAAGAACTGAAATCGACATGGATGGATGGAACAGAGGCCATCAAAATCATAAAGCTTACCAGGGCAATGATGGTAAAGGGAGCGGCTACATTTTTAAACATGTCCTTGTAGGAAACCCCCGAGCTTACCCGCTCTGTTTCAGGAATGACCTGACCGAAGAACAAATAGCCATATAGTGCCAGGGGAATGAAAAGGAGTGAAGTGAGCACCTGCCAGCTCATACCCAGTTGCGTCATCAAAAGCCACGCAAGAATCCCTCCGGTTACAATTCCCCCTGGAAACCAAACGTGAAAGCGATTGAGCATCCTTGTTTTATCATTGGGATAAATCGTGGCAATCAGGGGATTGCAGGCTGCCTCCACGCTTCCGTTTCCAAAGCCAATAAAAACGTTGGAAATAAAAAGCATCGTTTTGTCCTTAGCGAACAACAAAAGAATCAAACCAATCAGGTGGGCGGAAAAAGCAAGCCGCACAATGTTTTTCGTTTTAACCACATCGATGATCAATCCACCCACATACATGGCTACTGTAAAACCCCAGAAAGCCGGCCCAAAAGCCCATCCAATCTCTTCACCCGTGAGACCATAGTCAGCGCTGAAGACACCCTCTATTTTCGCACGAAGGGCAAACGTGAGTGAGGTTACCAAAAGGGCGAGGCAACTCGCTGCAAAAAGTCGGGAGGGATTAATGGATTGGTTCATGGATTGATCGGTTTAGGAAATGGAAGTTGAGAGAAAAATTATTCTTTTACAAGTAGTCTTTGAGGACACCGACCAGGTGGTCATTGAAGTAGCACAGGCGTCAAGGCACCTTGGCCTACCGGCAGGGTTAAGGTGTCAGACGCCTTGAGCACATTACGTTCATCACGGCATTTCTTTCCCCATCACCCACTTGAGCATCTCAAACCAATCCTGCCGATCAAGCTGAATGTCAAAGGATTTTGCAGCCTCTTTAATGCGATCAGGTTGTGTTGTTCCAATCACGGGAAAAATTTTGGATGGATGCCTTAACAACCAGGCCAACGCTAATTGACTGTAGGAAGCACTGTATTTCGTAGCCTTGCCAAACATTTCCCGTTCATTGGCCATTAATTTTCCACCATCTAATGGCGACCAGGCCATAGGTGAGACCTCTAACTCCAACATCAAATCAAGATCACCATTGAAAAATGGATCCAGTCGGGAAAGCGAAATTTCAATTTGATTGGTCACAAGCGGAAACGACAAATGCTTTTGCAACATCCGGAATTGGCTGGGCGTAAAATTCGATACGCCAAAATGTAAAACTTTGCCCTCTTTTTTTAATTGACCAAATGCCTCCGCCACTTTATAGGGATCAAGCAAGGGATCCGGCCGGTGGATAAGTAAAAGATCAAGTCGATCCGTATGAAACATCTTCAGTGAGTTCTCAGCCGACCAGATAATATGTTCTTTCGAAGTATCGTAGTGTTTCACCCAGGTCGCTGGTCTTTTAGCAGATTGAAATTTGATATCACATTTGGTGATCAACTCCATCTTGTTTCGCAGCGAGGGGTTTTTAGCCAATGTTCGACCAAAAGTTTCTTCATTACTATGATCCCCATATATGTCTGCATGATCAAAACTGGTGATGCCATTTTCTAAAGCCACCAACGCTAGCCGTTCCACGGTTTCCGGGGAAACCGTGTGCCACCGCCATGCACCGGCAATGATTCGGGAAAACGTTGGTCCTTGCGCATGTATTTTTCTTCTTTCCATTCGATTGAATCAGGCTTCGAAATTGTAAATTTTAAAGGAAAGAAAAAATTGATTAGCTGATTCAATAATTCGATAGTTAATTTTGTATTTCATCAACGAATCAACGAATTGTCAAATCACCGAATCAGGTGATGAACGAATTGACTACTTTTACCAAATGATCGAATGGATCACCGTCATATCACTCGTATTTTTTGGTCTTGCACTTATTGTGGCTGAAATCATTTTCGTGCCCGGCACTACCCTGGTAGGCGTTTTCGGCTTTGCCTTCCTGATTTTAGGCGTTGGATTAAGCTTCCGCTACTTCGGCGGTGAAGTAGGTTGGGTTACAGTGGGTGTCACTTCCGCGGCATCGGGGGCGATTTTATATTATTCTTTCTCGGCTAAAGTGTGGGGAAAGTTTTCTCTCAAGACTTCCAGCGAGGCTAAATTGAACGAAGGCGAATTGGATGAATTGAAAGTGGGCTTGGAAGGACAAACCATTTCAGCGTTGCGACCGATCGGAAAAGCAGAGCTTAACAATAAAACATTTGAAGTCAAAACATTAGGCGAATATTTAGACAGCGGAACGCGCATTCGTATCATCAAAATTTTATCTAATCAAATTTTTGTAGAACCAATTAACTAAAACTATGCAAGGGTTATTTTTTATTTTCATTGTATTCCTGGGCATCATAGCCTTTTTCATGTTTATGTACTTCGTGCCGGTGGGTTTATGGATCACTGCCATCTTTGCCGGAGTAAAAATTACCATCGGTGAATTGATCGGGATGCGGATACGCAAAGTTCCACCAGGTGTAATTGTCAATTCATTAATCACTGCAACGAAAGCTGGCCTTCAGGTTACTACCCGTGAGCTCGAAACCCATTACCTCGCTGGCGGTGACGTACCCAATGTCATCCGTGCATTGATATCCGCAGAGAAAGCCAATATCAGTTTAAGCTTCAAACAAGCAACCGCCATTAACCTCGCCGGTCGCGATGTGTTTCAAGCTGTGCAGATTTCGGTAAACCCAAAGGTGATTACCACACCTAAAGTAGCTGCCGTGGCCGCCGATGGCATTCAATTGATTGCTGTGGCGAGAATTACAGTTCGTGCCAGTATTGCTCAGTTAGTGGGTGGTGCTGGTGAAGACACCATACTTGCGCGCGTAGGTGAGGGCATTGTTACGTCGATTGGTCAGGCGGCTTCACACCGTGAAGTGCTGGCCAATCCTGACAAAATTTCGAAGCTGGTTTTATCTCGCGGACTGGATGCGGGTACAGCGTTTGAAATTCTCTCTATTGACATTGCCGATGTAGATGTGGGTGCCAACATTGGCGCAAAACTGCAAACCGATCAGGCTGCTGCCGATTTGAAAGTGGCGGAAGCACGTGCTGAGGAACGCAGGGCCATGGCCGTGGCGCAAGAACAAGAAATGATTGCCAAAGCACAGGAAGCAAGAGCAAATGTTATCCAGGCCGAAGCTGAAATTCCTAAAGCCATTGCTGCCGCTTTTATTAATGGCAACCTGGGCGTGATGGACTATTACAAAATGCAAAATGTGCAAGCTGATACCGAGATGAGACAGGCCATTTCCGGTCAGGGTAAGGGCATTGGATCAGGGAACCAGGGAAAATGAAGGGTAGGCATGAAGAGTAGGCAGTAGGCAAGTTTCCAGTAAGCAATTGGTTATTTCTATTGCTTACTGCATTTTGCCTACTGCCTACTACTGTCTTATTGAGCTGGTAACTTGATCTGATCGGAATAAAATTTCATGCGTGAATGACCGCGGTCGAGCAAATCAATCTTATCGATCAGCGCTTTTTTGTGATTGACAAAAACCTCCACATATTCATCGCCCAGCAAAAATAAATTCACTTTGTAACCGTAATAGCGAATGGCCATGACAAACGTAGCGTGCTCATAGAGTGCCTGGATTTTTTCTTCCAAGGGATATTTTCGTAAATCAGACCACGTTATCATAATTCGAATTTACGAAAAGGAAAGTGAAATAGTGAGGTTTAAGGACATGAAGAAATTTCGTTAACCCAAAAGTGATAATTTTGTCATCAACTATTTTCCAATCCATGACAAATTTCTTCTTGAAAGCCAGACATTGGCAAATGTTTATGCTGACTTTTGGTATACCTATGCTTTTTTATTTCATCATGATCGGGGTGATGATAACCACGGTCATAACGGAACGGAATCCGGATCCAACAGCACTGTTCAGATTCATGAAGTTTCTTCCTCTTCTGATAATAATTTTTGCGGGGGCGTTCTATTGTTGGTTATGGTCAATCGGGGTGGGTCTTCAAAGTAAAGTTCCCGCGAACGTAAAAATGGGCCTAAAGACGTTTAAGATTTTCTTTTTCATACCCGTAATTTACATGATCTGTTTACTTAGTGTTCTGGCAATAGCAATGACTACCTTG
>Ga0210403_10001971_pt1 | contig 18939 bp, 19 predicted proteins | sample IncBWC19MmetaG_FD_150863 | JGI IMG/M metagenome (GOLD analysis project Ga0210403, IMG submission 150863) | Forest soil microbial communities from Barre Woods Harvard Forest LTER site, Petersham, Massachusetts, United States - Inc-BW-C-19-M | ecosystem: Environmental > Terrestrial > Soil >... | reverse complement strand
CCAACTGGAAAAAGGAGATGAGGTCAACCGGATTCTCAGCGAGCTGAAATCGGCGCACAAGGGAGCGTAGTACAGTGAGCGGGATGGGCCGTGGTCGTGGCGGATCGGGACATCGGGACATCGGAAATGCCGGTCTGCTTTCTTTGGCTGCCTTACCAATTTAACCGGTCCGGTATTAGTCGCCGGGCGTGAAGCCTGCGGTGGAACCACCGCAGAAAGCGGCTTATAGCGCGGGAGTGAAGTTGTCATGATCAAAGACTCTGCACGGCCTTCCGGCACCAGCATGCCTAAACCCGGCATCAGTGCGGCTTTCATCCTGAGGGCCGTTCCGGCATTGAGGATCTTTGTGCTAATGAGCCTTGTAGGAGCCGGTGCAATTGCTTTTGTTTTCCGCTTAACTCGCAGATAGGCCGGCTAGCGCCGGGATGGAGATTAGAAATGGGAAACTTGGGCGGTCGGCTATTAACCTCGAATGACCGGTTTCCCGATGTCCTTTGGTCGCACGATAGCATGATCTGGAGCTTTTTGGCATTCGGTATCGTGCTCGGCGGTGTGATCTCTCTTGTCATTCGGGCTTCTCACCGGAAGTCCAGGGTCAGTCGGTATTTTGAAGACGCCCTTTTGGGAGGACAAGAAGGGCGTTCAGGCACTAAACTGGAAAGATATCCAGCGGAATTCATTCCCGATGACACACAGAGCTTTGCTTCTTGCCGTTCTTTTGTTGGGCCTGTTGCCGGCGATGGCCGCCGCTCAGGCTGCGCTCGCGCCGGACCAGCGCAAGTTTCTGGACTTGGTCAACCGTGAGCGTGAGGCCGCCGGACTGCAAAAGTTCCTGTGGGACCCGCATCTGGCGGAATCGGCGCGGGCCCACGCACTGTTACTGGTAAAGCATGAGGAACTGTCGCACCAGTTCCCAGGGGAACCTGAGCTGACCAGCCGGGTGGCGGCCACCGGGCTGCGTTTCAACGCGGCCGCGGAAAATGTGGCTTTCGCGCCTACGGTGGAATCCTCCCATGCCGGGCTGATGAAGAGCCCGCACCACCGGGAAAATATTCTGAACCCCGACTACAACTCTATTGGCATTGCGATCGTACCCGGAGGCGGTGAGCTTTATGTGGCCCAGAATTTTGCCCACGCTCTGCCCGTGTATACCGAGGCGCAGTTCCGCGATGGGGTTGTGGCTACCTTCAATAGGCTTCGCAAAGCCGAGCGCCTGGATCAACTGGAAATTGAGAACGATAAACGGCTGCATGACGCGGCCTGCTCCGGTGAACCGAACCCGGAGGTCCTCATCCGCAAATTGCAGGGGGTTTCTGATCTGGTGGCCTTCACTGTGTCTTCTCCCGATAAGCTGCCCGACGGCATGAAACGAAGCGCCCGTGACCGCAAACTGAAGCGCATGATCATCGGAGTCTGTTTCAAACCAGGACATGAACATGGCTTCGCCAGCTTCTGGGTGGTGGCGGCGTTCTATCCGGGGGTTGGGGATTAAAAGCAAGAGCGCACCACGGAGTCACGGAGAAGGACCAAAACCTTTGAAACACGGAGGAACAGAGGAAGCAGGGGTTTTTAGGTACGGTTCTGAGGCGCTCCCGAGAATCGAAGCAGACCGCGATCGTGATGATGTAACGCGAGAAAGAGAGTATCCGCTCTATATCATCAGAACCTCTGCGGTCCGCGACGACTCTTGGAGTCGCCTCACAACCCTAAAAACCTCTGCTTCCTCTGCGTTTCAAGGGTTTTGGTTGCGGTTACGTCGCTCCGTCTCCAGAGGTGAAATCATTCTTTCTCCGGGTCCGCCGACGCTTCTTCCTGCAGGGCGGTCAGCACCTCGTCTTCCACTTTCCACGTCTTGAGGATCGTCATGGCGATGCGGGTGTTGTATCCGGCGCGCATGAGGGCGCGAAAGATCTTTGCGGCTTCGCGGTCGTTGGAAGGCGGCTTCGTCCGTTTGCGGCGCAGAAAGGCCTGCGCCATCTCCATTTCGTCCGTCCCGGAATAAGCTTCGTCGATGGCTTTTTCGATCACGCTTGCATGGACACCCTTGACCTTCAGGTCGGTCACCACGCGCCGTGGCCCAAACTTTTCATTGTCGCGCCGCAGGGCCGAGTACGAGGCGGCGTACTGGGAGTCGTTCAAATACTTTTGCTGCTTGAGGCGCAGGACAACCAGTTCCACCAGGGTGTTGCCAATTTCGTCCCTGGGAACACGTCCGCGGAGCAGACGCTTCAACTCGGCCACAGTCCGCATCCTGCGCCCCAGCGCTCCTACGGCGTAGTCGTAGAGAGAGTCTTCGTCGGTGATCTGCCGTTTGGCGAAGGCCATGATGATCGAGTGCTGGTGCCGGTCTTGAGGCCGATCTAAAGAACAGAAATCTAGTGTCGAGACCGGGAAAGTCAGTACTGACGGCGAAAAGCAGGCCCAGTTCCGATGTCTCGATTCCTCGGTCCGCGATGATGACTCAATTTCCCGGTCGCTGTACTAGATCCTGCCAGTGTTGAAACCCACTTGCTCCATCTGTTCGCGGGAGGCGTCGCCCGTGGACGCGATACCCTGGACCTTGAGCTTGAAGTCGTCGGGGTTGCTGGCGTTTTCGAGTGCGGTTTCATACGTAACCAGCCCCTGCGAATACAGGTCGTAGAGCGACTGGTCGAACGTCTGCATGCCGTATTGTGAAGTGCCGGCGGCGATGGCTTCGTGGACCAGACGGGTCTTTTCCGGGGTCATAATGCACTCCCGGACAAAGGCCGTTGAGATCAGGATTTCACAGGCCGGAACGCGGCCCGTGCCGTCGGCGCGTTTGACCAGCCGTTGGCTGATGACCGCGCGCACCGTGGCCGCCAGTTGCATGCGGATCTGTTTTTGCTCCGGGGGCGGGAAGACGGCGATGACACGGTTGATGGTTTCGACCGCGTCGAGCGTATGCAGCGTGGAAAAAACCATGTGGCCGGTTTCCGCCGCGTGCAGCGCCGTGGAGATGGTTTCCAAGTCGCGCATTTCGCCCACCAGAATCACATCCGGGTCCTGGCGGAGACTGGCGCGCAACGCGGAAGCGAACGACGGCGTATCGACTTCCACTTCCCGCTGGTTCACAAAGCCCTTCTTGTCGCGATGCAGGAATTCAATCGGGTCTTCGATGGTGATGATGTGTTCCGGACGGGTGGAATTGATGCGGTCGAGCATGGCGGCCAGCGTGGTTGACTTGCCCGAGCCGGTGACCCCGGTCACCAGCACCAAGCCGCGCGCCTCTTCGCAGATGTGTTCGATGACCTTGGGGAGATAAAGTTCTTCCAACGCGCGGATTTTAGTCGGGATCACGCGCAGCACCAGTCCCACGTTGCCGCGCTGCTGGAATACGTTGACGCGGAAACGTCCCAGGCCGGCCACGCCGTAGGCCATATCGAGCTCGGCGGATTCCTTGAACTTCTGCTTCTGGCGGTTCGACATCATGCTGAAGGCCATGTTCAGCATGTCTTCGGCGGAGATGCGCGGCTGATCGGTCAGTGGCGCCAGTTCGCCATCCACGCGCACGTGCGGATAGTTGCCCACTTTGAGGTGAAGGTCGGAAGCCTTGCGCTCCATCGCAATTCGAAGCAGATCGTCTATATGCATGTTCGGCTCGTTTTCATTTTTCCAGCGCGCCTCGCGCGGCTGGTTCCAACAGCACAATCTGGGGCGGAGTTTTTATTCCGCGGGAATCGTCACTGCACGTACACGATCACTGGCTGCAGCTCATCTCTTATCACGGCCATGCGGTCAGCGCAATTCTCATGATGGGCAGCTACCTTATCTGTAACTATACAGCCAGCGGAGCGAAATGACATCCAAGGAAATATACCCAAGGGAAAGACAACTTCCCGGCGATGCTTTCCCCTGCGGCCCCAATTCTCATTCGCGTTAAATTCGTGTTCATTCGTGCCCAATGCCTTTGGTGGCGCGTCTCTAAGTTTAAGAGTCCAGAGGTCCCGGCTACAATGTTACGGATGTCACAGCATGGCAATAGTCCTCATGTTGTGATGGCTGGGGGGTGTTTTTGTGCCGGGTGCCTCCGGCCGACATCCAGATGGGCCGTTCTGTGGCCGGCCAGATTAAGCGTACCACCTTCGAAATGAATCCCAAAGAACGTAATCAAGGGGAGTGGAACGAAGAAGAAAGCGCGTGTCATCAAGTGCCGTCAGGAGCGCGCGAGTAGGCGCGAGAGATCTTGTGAGTTGACGTTACACCATGAATCCATCTAAAAGATACACACTCACCAGATGTCAGCAGACAAAGAATCAAACTCCCGGAAGTGTTGATCGCGCGTGATCAAAGTCAGCCGTTGCCGTTGGGAGACCGCCGCGATCCAGATATCATTGTCCGGAACCGGCCTGCCTTTCTTGCGCAATTCGTCCTTCAGCTTTCCATAAGTTTCCGCGGTTCCAAGATCACAGGGCAAAAGCGGGTATGCCTTGCTCAACATAGTGAGACGCTCGAGGTTGTGATGGACGCGGCCTGAGCGGTAGGCTCCAAAATACAATTCGCCCATAACAATGGATGGCAAGTACAGCCGCATTTGAGGGTAAAGCCGCCCGGTAATAGCAGCGTCTCCCTCTAGGATGCCAATCACAATATTAGTGTCGAGCAGGAAGCTGCCATTCATCAGCATCGATCCTTTCACAGCCTTCTTCAATGGCAGTCTTCATCCGTTTGAGATCTTGTTTTGAGATACTCCCAGCCATCTTGAGCAGGGCGGCTGGTGAGCCTCCTGGGGGAAGCGCGCTGGCCCCATTTTTGTGCTCGACATAATCGTGCTCGTACCAGTCGAGCAGATAACGATACTTTTGGGGAATATCTTTGGGGTCAGGATGCGTCTTGCCACTGCTCCTGTCACAGTGAAACTTGTCGCCTGGACGAAACAGTCTGCGGCGACCGCGTCCCGTTTCAGATAACATCCGATGGCGTGCCGGGTTGGGCGACTTGGTGGCGACACAGTGGGTTGATGCATGCACCTGAAGTCCCGGCCTGTATTTTCCCTCCAGCCCCGCACTCATTACCCGCTCGACAATTTCAATGACAGAAAAATCCTGCCGTCCGGGATTCTCCCGGTGGAGCAGCGATGTAGCCAGCCAGATTTCATCAGCAACTTTGATCATTAATGTATGTTATATTATAACATACACAATCGTCAAAAGAAGGCTCGATTTGCAAGGGCCAGCCGCGCGATTCGGTGACAGAGGCGGACGATCAATTCCCCCCAATGCGGCATTCCAGGGAGGTTTGTTCACATTGGTCAGCTCGCGTACCCGCTCCAAAACGGGTCAGACGTTTCTAAGCCCCCACCGCCTGCTTGACCTGCGCCCTCACCGGGACCTTCGTAAACCAGTCATGCCGGTCCGGCATCGTGCCATTCACGATTCCAAAGAATTCGTGTTGCAAGGCCATGGTGACGGGGCCGGCGCTGCCGTTGCCGATCTTGATCTTATCGACGGAGCCGATAGGAGTAATTTCTGAAGCGGTGCCGCAGAAGAAGACTTCGTCGGCGATGTAGAGCATTTCGCGGGGAACGACCTGTTCCACCACCGGGACCCCGATGTCTTCAGCCAGTTTCAGTACGGCATCGCGGGTAATACCCGGCAGTATGGAGTTGCCCAAGGGCGGGGTAATCAGCTTGCCCCCGCGGACGAGGAAGATGTTCGCTCCCGAAGCTTCGCTGACATAGCCGTGTGTGTCGAGCGCAATGCCTTCCACGTATCCATTGATGACGGCTTCCATCTTAATGAGCTGAGAATTCATGTAATTCGCGCCGGCCTTCGACATTGCGGGCATGGTGTTGGGGGCGATGCGCGACCAGGAAGAAACGCAGGCTTCCACGCCTTCGGTGGGGCTGCCGTGCCCCAGATACTTGCCCCACGGATAATTCACCATGTAGACGTCGATGGGCGAGTTGAAGGGATTGACGCCCGCCTCGCCGTATCCGCGCATGATGACCGGACGCATGTAGCACGGCCAGATTCCGTTGGCGGCGATCAAGGAGAGCGCCCCCTCGCGTAACTGGTCATGCGTGAAGCCGGCTTCCATACGGTAGATCTTGGCCGAGTCCGTGAGCCGCTGCAAATGTTCTTGCAGCCGGAAAATCGCAGGCGTGCCGCCCGGAGCATAGCAACGAATGCCTTCAAATACGGAAGAGCCGTAATTCACCACATGGGACATGATGTGAATTTTGGCGTCATTCCAGGGAATCAGCTTCCCGTTGTGCCAGATTTTCTCGGTCGCTTGAATCGCCATACGAGGAAGCTCCTCACGGTAGAAAGATTGACGGTCCGCCTTGATGTCCTGGGCCCAAGACGGGCAAAATCCCAACCCATGACAGGCTATTATAGCCCGAATTTGGCCGGGTCAATCCTTGCGATTGTCGATTTACCGATGAGTGGGAGCGGCATTCGCGCTTGCTCATGGCTTCACGAGGTTTTTTCGCTCTCCCGTCGCCCCTTTGCACAAATTGCAGTGCTATTCAATAAAGACGGGATGACACTATTTTTTCTTCGTTCTTTCCTGCGGCCCTCTGCGTCCTCTGCGGTGAAGTTTTTTTGGGGTTAGCATTCGCGTTAATTAGTAGCAGTATTGCCTTTAGTCGTGGCTACGTCACGCCGGGAAGTGGTCACGGGCGTGGGCGTTAAAAGGTACAAATCGGGTTTGGCCAGCATCACCGGCATGGCCGCTAGAGGCTTGGAGTAGTCATTGGCGGCATTCCAGAAGAGGAACCCGGTCCCGCCGTGTTGCTTCGATGCGCCCACCTGCTTCAGGATGTACTCGGATGAATATGTCTTGGTGCGCCAGCGAAAGGCCTGCAGCCATGGCCGCAGCACGACGCCCGAGCCTGCAGTGACCTTTTGAAAGCGGTCCATGGAAGTGCTGATGAAATGCTCAGGCGCGTCTCCTGGGTGGTCGTAGTTGTCCATGCCGAAGAAGTGCGAAGGATAAATCATGGGCGAGAGCACGTCACAATACTTCGCCATCTTCACGATGTCCTGTCCGGTATGGCTGAGGTCCACAGGGCGTTGCCAGGCCATCACGCCAAAAACATCGAGAGACACCAGCACGCCCAGGGGATGCAGTTCCTCATACGCGCGCTTGAGGAACCCGGCAATCACGTCGTCCCGATGCATCTTGGGGTCTTTCTGAAAGACAAACTCGGCATCTTTCTGGTTGCCTTCGGCGGGGAAGCGCACGTAATCAAACTGAATTTCATCGGCGCCCGAATGGGCCACGTATTTTGCCAGGGCCAGATTGTAATTCTGCACTTCCGGCTGTGAAGGGTCGCTCCAAACCAGCTTGCCGTTTTCCCGCCAGGGCGCGTGCAGGCTGCGTGACTTCACGGCCAACGCGCCGTGGTTCTTTGCGATCTGGTCGTCGCGGAAAAGCGCTACCCGGGCGATGGCGTGCATATCGAGCGAATGCACGTAGCGTACGAACTTAGGCAGGTTCCCAATCGCATGGTATTTGCGTTGCGGCGCCAGCGGATGCTCGAACGGAATATTGATGGAGCCGTCGCTGTCCTTTACGTCGAAGACCACGGCGTTGCCGCCCGCGCGTTTCCAGCGGCGAATCAACTCTATGCCTCGCCAGCTTCCGGCCATGGTGCCGGTCAGATAGACGGCCCGTACTTCACCGTCTTTGGGGAACGGCCGGATTTTTTCCACCACCGGCTGCGCCTCAACGCCTGGGACCAGCACCTCCTGGTCTTTTTTGAACGATGCCTTGCCTTCATTGGCCTGGCGGATGGCCGCTTCGAATTCGGCGACCGTCATGTATGTCGATTCATCCAGATATTTGCGGGCGACTGCCAGGGCGGTGGTGGCCGCTTTGGGCGCATACACGATCGTGCCCAAAGGAAGCTGGCGCGCGGGAACTGCGGCCTGAGATTTCGGCACACTGGCCGGCGCCGGCGTCTGCGACGACACTTGAAGGTGACGGCTGAAAATCAGGGAACCAAAAAACAACAGCGCGATCACAATGGCAATTGAGGTGGTACTGCGATACTTCCTGGCTGGCATTTCCGTAGGCTCATTTCCTGGGGGTCTTGCCATCCATGGTAGCACCGCCCCAGGTGTTAGCGGAGAACTCCGGAGGTTCCAGAAGTACATGTTTTTACGGGCAGGCCGGAAGTAACTTATGAGTCCCATACCGTGACCAGGTGAAAAGAGTAATTCTGGTGGGATCGGGACATCGGGCAATCGGAAATGCCAGCCTGCTTTCTTTGGCGGCACTACCAATTCACACGGAGAGAGTACTAGCCCTTCTTGAGCTCGACCAGTACCTGGCGGGCGACTTCCCGCAGGGTCTCAAAAACGCCTTTACCCTGGAAGGCTACGGCCTCAAAAACCTGCTCGCCCTTGCGCAGCAGCTCCTGCTTCAGGGTCTCGATGGGCAGCGTGTTGGGCAGGTCCCGCTTATTCAGTTGCAGCACATAGGGTATTTTGGCGAAATCGTAGCCGTGTTCTTTGAGGTTATCGTGAAGGTTTTCGAGGGCTTCGATATTGGCGTCCATGCGCTCTTCCTGTGAATCAGCCACGAAAACCACGCCATCCACGCCCCGCAGGATCAGCTTGCGGCTGGCGTCATAGAACACCTGGCCGGGGACCGTATACAAATGAAAGCGCGTCTTAAATCCGCGCACTGTGCCCAGATCGAGAGGAAGAAAATCGAAAAAGAGGGTACGATCGGTCTCCGTGGCCAGAGAGATCATCTTGCCCTTTTGCTTATCGGCCGTCTTGTCGAAAATAAACTGCAGATTCGTCGTCTTACCGCCCAGACCGGCGCCGTAATAGACAATTTTGCAATTAATTTCCCGGGCCGCGAAGTTGATAAAACTCAATAGAATTCCTCACGTTCGAATAATGCTCGGCAGTCGTCTCAGGCGGTGGTCCTGAGCTTTTCTTCTGGATAACTGTTTTATATCACATTTGGCCGTGAAATCTGAGGTGCCTCCGGTAACGGCGTACCGGCCGGCGGCCTTTGGCGGGACCTGAGTTTGGCCGACCTGAGTGGGTTAGTGCCGTTGGGGCGGCAGGGGGAAGTAGCCCTCCTTGGCCTGTACCGTCAGGTTGGGCCGGTGAACACGCACGTCAATGGTCCGGTAGGACGAGGACGGCGTAGCCCTAGTGCTATAGCCCAGGGTGTACTGGTTGCGGGCGACCTCGGTGATCTTTCCGTACGCGGAATCAATCGACTGGCGGTCGAGTTCGGCGAACATTTCGCCGCCCGTATCCGAGACGTATCTCGGCAGGGCATCGCCCCGCCCGAAGCCCGGCAGCCGCACCCGGTTCAGTTTGTCATAGATGGGCAGCGCGGCGGTATCGACGCCCAGCGCATATACCGTGATGTTCTGGGAAAGCAGAACACGGCGAACGTCTTCATAGTGGGCGCTGCTGCCGTATTCGCGTCCATTGCTGATCAGGAAGATGATGCGCCGCCGCACACCCTGCTCGCCCTTGTCTCGCCGGCTGAGGTCCAGGGCGGCGCGCAGAACTGCGTCATTGAGAACGTTCGTTTCCTGCGGTACAGGCGATGTGGAAACCTGTGGCAGGCTGGGATCTACCGGGCGTCCGTTGACCGTGGTGCCTTGCTGGCTCAAGGGGCCGCCGGTAACCGGAGCGCCGCCCTGTCTGCCGGTGCGCTTGAGGCGGTTCAGCGACTCCGTCGGCACTTCGCTGGCGCTCACGAAGTTTGAAACCTGCTGTACGTTGGAACCGTAGCGATAGAGCGCTACCTCGTCAAACTGGCTGAAAGCTGAAATCAGGCCCGGCAGCGTCTCGTTGACCTTCTTCATCGTGGAGGCCGGCAGATTGGAGTCGACCACCACCGCTGCCGACAGCGGGAACGGATCGCTGGAAAAAAAACTCAACTTCTGGGGCACGCCATCTTCGTAAACGGTGAAATCATGGGGCGCGAGCCCTTCCACCAGGCGGCCGAAACTGTCTTTCACGGTGACCGGCACCTGCACGAACGATACATTCACCGTCAGCGTAAACAGGTCGTCACGGCTGGAGGCCACATCCCCCGGATTCGGGAGGGGCCGGGGCGTTGTCGGTTTGTCCGCGGGGGTTCCCGTTGCCTCCGGCGGCGGGCCTTCCGGGCGTGAGTTTTTCGGCGCCGGCGGAGAACCTGCGGGAAAAGGAGTGCCGGAAGGTAAGGGAGTCTTTGGCGTGGGTGCGTCAGGAATCTCCTGGGCCGCGCAGGCCAGCCCTGCCAGGGCCAGGAAAATCGTTAATTTTCGTAATCCAGACACCAATCCAAACAACCAAATACCCAGCATTCGCCCTCCTACTAAAGCATTAGATGCGTTCAACGCCCCAATTGAAAACAAATACAATAGATATTAAACACTAGCACAGAGAGGCGGTCGATCTATGAGAGTTCGCGCCATTTGCGTGGTCATGCTTGCGCTGCTGGTTTCTGCCTGCGGGTATGCCCAGACCGGGGTTCCCGGCAGCCAGCAACAGGCTGGAAGCCAGCAGGGCGAAATTACGATCCGCAAGAACGTCAACCTGATCAATGTCTATTTCAGCGTGAAAGACCGGCATGGCGCCCTGGTCCCCAACCTTGCCAAAGATACGTTCGAGATCTTTGAGAACGGCCGGCCGCAGACAATCAAGTATTTCGCCGCTGAAACCGACCTGCCGCTCACCCTGGGCCTGCTCATCGACAGCAGCGGCAGCATGCAGCGCATGCTACCCGAGGAAAAGGTGGTGGCCGCCGATTTCCTTCGCCAGGTGGTCGGGGAAAAAGACCTGGCCTTTGTCATCAGCTTCGATATCAGCGTCGATCTGCTGCAGGACCTGACCTCCGACATCCGCCTGCTGCGCGCCGGTCTCGACAAGGCCCGCATCAACGTCGGTGGTGGAAGCGGCGGCATTCCCGGTCTCGGCCAGGGCCCGGTCCCCATTTCTCATCCCAAAGGAACTTTGCTGTTTGATGGCGTTTATCTGAGCGCCCACGAGATCCTGCAGCAGCAGGTTGGGCGTAAAGCCATGGTCATCCTGACCGACGGAGAAGATGTTGGCAGCCGTCTCAAGTTGCGGGACGCCATCGAAGCCGCGCAAAAGGCCGACGCTATCTGCTATGTGCTGCTGTTGAGCGATCCGCAGTATGGTTCCAATGCGCGCGACATGGGCCAGCTCGCCGAGCAAACCGGCGGACGCCTGATCAGCATTCAACGCCCCGACAAGATTGGCGATGCCTTCCGCCAGATTTCAGCCGAGCTGCGCAGCCAGTACAGTCTCGGATATTCATCCGATGATAGCAAGCACGACGGCAGCTTCCGCAAGATCGAAATCAAGTCGAAGGATGGACTTAAGGTGCAGGCCAGGAAGGGGTATTACGCGTTAACGAACTAAGATTGATAATCGGGTAATTTGTAATCGGGTAATTTGAAAACCAAATGGCGCGAAGTCTCCGGTTTTCAAATTACCCGATTACAAATTACCCGATTACCAATCTTTTTTCTCATTCTTTTGGCGCAAAGTATCCTTTCCTAGCTCTTACCTTGAGTTTTTTGTTGTCGGCGGCGATCGAAATGGACCGGAACTGGCCATTGGCCAGCAGGGCTTCGGGCTTATAGGAAACTGAGTACTGGCTGCGCAATTCACCCTGAATTTCTTTGAAGGCGTCGGAGAGGTCGTGAAGTTTGAAAGGGAAGAAGGCGCGTCCTCCGGTGGCGTCGGCCAGGATCTGCAGGTCCTTGTCGCCTTTGTCCTTAATGTTGCTGAGGTTCGTGCTGATGGCGTAGATGATGACCTCGGCGCGCTGGGCCATCTCGATGGCTTCCTGGTGCAGCACGCGGCTCTGGTTGTCGTCTCCGTCGGAAACCAGAATGATCGCCCGGCGCACCGGACCGGAGTTCTTCTCCTTGAGCAACTTGTCGCGGCACGCATAAAAAATGGCGTCAAACATGGCGGTGCCACCGCCGGGACGGATGACGCGCACGCCCCTGGTCAGCTTGTCGATATCATTGGTGAAATCCTGTGTAATGGTGGGCAGTTCGTCAAAGGCCAGCACAAAGGCCCGGTCTGACTGGGGACGGACAATCTGCTGCAGAAATTCCACCGCCGCCTGCTGCTCGAACAAGAACCTGTCGCGTATGGAATTGCTGGCATCGATGAGCAGGCCGACTTGCAGGGGCAGGTTGGTCTGGGCCTCGAAGTTCTCGATCTTTGCCGGCGGCTTGTTATTGTCGAGAATCGTAAATTGCTGCTGCGTAAGTTCCTTCACAAACCTGCCGTGCTTGTCGGTGACCGTAAAAACCACGTTGACCTGGTCGACGCGTTTCTTGATCGTCCCCACCACACCGTCGTCACCGGGCGTGTCGGTGGAAGCCGGCGGCGCCGGGGGCTGTTGCGGAGGAGTGGTCTGCGCCTGGCAGAGACTACCGAGCAGAAGCAGGACTGCGGCGATGGCTGAGCTCTTCATCGGCATCATTATAATTCTTCACCCGGAATTCGGCATTCCTTCAATCTGGCGCAGGAATTGTACCAATTCCGGCGGCAGAGGCCGCTCAAACGATAGTACCTGGCCGGTGAGTGGGTGTGTGAACTGCAGCACGGCGGCATGCAGGAAGTTTCGCGCCAGCGCAGTGGATGCCGTACCAGCCTGGGCGCCTTGCATGGAGCGTGGCGCGCCGTAGAGCGTGTCCCCGGCCACCGGATGCCCCAGGGACGCAAGATGTACGCGGATCTGGTGCGTCCTGCCCGTCTCAATCCGGACTTCCAGGAGCGAGAACTTGCCCCAGGGTCCCTCGATGTTTTTCAAGACCTTCCAATGGGTGACAGCCGTGCGCGCACCGGAACGGCGGGAAGTGCGGGTAGTCATGCGCGTGCGGCGTATCGTGTCCCGGCCGATCTCGCTGTTGATCGTTCCTTGCTGCTGCGCCATCCAACCATGGACCAGCGCGTTGTAGGTCTTCTTCACCTCCCGCTGGGAAAACTGTTCCGCCAGCCGGCGGTGGGCGTTATCGGTCTTGGCCACAACCAGCAACCCGCTGGTTTCCTTATCGAGACGGTGGACAATGCCGGGGCGCAACTCGCCTCCCAGTTGTGAAAGCGATTGGAAGCGGTACAGCAGGGCATTCACCAGCGTACCCCGGTTGCCCTCTTCGCCCTTCCCGGAACCGGCATGGGCCATCATGCCCGCCGGCTTGTTAATGACCACCAGACTCTCATCCTCGTAGACGACGTCCAGCGGAATGTCCTCGGGAAAGGCCTTGAGCGGAGGCCGTTCCACCGCGCCGGTAACTTCAATTTGTTCACCCCCGCGCAGCCGGGCAGAAGGCTTGGCCGTATGGCCGTTGACTGAGACCTTTTCCTGTTCAATCAACTGCTGAATGCGGACGCGGCTCAGATCAGGCAGTTGCCCCGACAGCCATTGGTCAAGGCGTTTGCCGGAATCGCCGGCGGGAACTACGAAAGAGTGGATGGGGTGAGACACAGGAAGAGATTGCCAAAATTGCCAAAATTTGTAATTGCCAAAATTTTCAAGCCGACGGTGGTTTTTAAATTACCAATTTTGGCAATTTTGGCATTTATGGCAATTCAAGAAACAACCGACCCACGGGGCCGTGCTGAGCGGGCCGCTTTGAACCCGTCCTGAGACGTGTGGGAACCCGCCGCAGCTCTTTAGGCATTTCCGTACTGGCGGAACACTGCACACCGAGCCGTGTATACGAGTCGAGTCCCCGGTTCATTGAATGTTGGTTCAATAAACGGTTACCGCCGCACCTGCTTTGCAGGCCGGTTATCAGGAACGATGCTAATGAAAAGCGGCAAGCTTGGCAAGGGCTGGATCGCCGGCAAACAGAAAAAGCAAAAGCAGCCACGAATTACACGAATCAACACGAATTAGGAACAATAAATACAATGAGGAACGAAGAGTTGACCGGCAGAATGAGCGGAAACCCCAACGGAACCCCTAATAATGAACGGAAGCACCAACGCTGATTTCGAACGGGCAAAAGGCCAACTGCAAAAAGCTGAAGGCTAAAGGCTAAAGGCTAATGGCTAACAGCTAACAGCTAACAGCTATTTGCCAATTGCTCCCCCTCACCCGATCTTTCGCCCCTCGTCAAGCACTTCGTCCAACGCGCCTGACAGAACTCCGGTGCGCTGGCGATAGTCGGCGGCCAGGGTGTCATATTTCTTTCGCAGCAGATGGAATTCGTCGGCGATATTCAGGGCGGCGAGGACGGCCAGGCGCAACGAGTCGATGGTAGAGGTCTTCTCAGCTACACTCCGCATTTTTCCGTCGACATACTCAGCCAGCTTTTGGATGTACTCAGCATCAGTCCCCCGCAGGTTATAGGACTGATCGTAGATTTCAACTTTCACTGGAGGTTCGAACGTTGTGTCGGTAGCCAATCTGTTCTCCCTGGAGCAGAAAATAAATAACGGACGCTTTCTCCATTATCTTGCTGATTGCGGGCAGGTCAAAGGAATTTCTTAGTACTTTAATCCTCCACGGTCATCTGGTCGATCTGCTTCAACAGTTTCTCTACCCGGATACGGACTTCCTCACGCTCTTTGCGCAGGGCGATGGCCTCGGTGCGCAGGCTATTGATCTCTTCGGTGCGGTGGTCGAGCTGCTCCCGCAGCCGCGCCGCGCTGCGCTCGGCCACGGACTTGGCCGCCCGCGCCGCCTTAAGCTGCTCGATAGCTCGATAGATCTTTTCTTCCAGGGCCGGGAAATCTTCGTTGGGTGTGGGCATCGCGGTTTCGCCGTCAACATTACGAAGCGCTTTGGCCGACATGGGCTAACGGACCTTTCCGTAAGGATTCGGAAGTGGCGTTTTTTGAAGTATAACAGCAGTCAGCAAATGGCAATTAGCAAATAGCAATTAGCAAATAGCAATTGGTAAATAGCACTCAGCACTCAGCATTCAGCCGGGGAAACCGATTGGTACTTACCAATTGCCCGATTGCCAATTTTGGCAATTACCAATCCGCTTCCCGGCTGAATGCTGAGTGCTGAGTGCTATTTGCTAATTGCCAATTGCTATTTGCCAATTGCTTCCTTCACACCATCTCCATCCCCCATAAATCATGCAGATGGATCACGCCTTCGACTTGTCCTTCGGCGTCTACCGCTATCAGCGAAGTGATTTTCTTTTCTTCCATTATGTTCAGGGCGCTGATGGCGAATTCGTCGCTGCGGATGGTCTTGGGGTTGATCGTCACGCAGTCGCCGGCCGTCAAGTGCAGTACGTCTTTCTGGTGTTCGAGCAGACGGCGCAGGTCGCCATCGCTGATGACGCCGATCAGCTTTCGGCCATCGACTACCGTGGTGATGCCCAGTCCCTTGCGTGACATTTCGTAGATTACGTCGGCCATGGCGGTTTGGGGTGAGACCTTGGGAAGCGCGTCGCCGCCGTGCATGAGCTGTGAGACACGGGCCAGCTTCTTGCCCAGCTTGCCGCCGGGATGCAGATCGGCGAAGTCTTCTTCTTTGAATCCTCGCTTTTCGGCCAGGGCCACCGCCAGGGCATCGCCCAGCGCCAGCATGGCCGTGGTGGAAGCCGTGGGCGCCAGTCCCATGGAGCAGGCTTCACGCGCGATGGAGCAATCCAGGGCGCAATCCGCCGATTGCGCCAGCGTGGAACGTTTGGCTTTGCCGTTGATGTATAGACTGTCCCCGGTAATGGTGATGAGCTTGATTCCAACCCGCCGGATAGTAGCCAGTAGGCGCAGGATTTCTTCGGTCTCACCGCTGTAGGAAAGGGCCACGACCACGTCGCCTTTGACCAGCATGCCTAGATCGCCATGGACGGCGTCCGCAGGATGGAGATAGTGCGCCGGAGTTCCCGTGGAACTCAGAGTGGCAGCGATCTTGCGGGCAATGATGCCGCTCTTGCCCATCCCGGTGACGATTACTCGGCCCTGGCAGGAGAAGAGCAGATCAAGGGCGGTGGTGAAGTCCGCGGCCATCGGGCCGGCAATGCGGTCCGCCAGCGCCCGCAAGGCTTCCGCCTCGATGCGCACAACATTGGCGCCAATAGAGTTCACTTGCAGAATATAGTAGCAGAGGGACAGCGTGACGTAGCCACAACCAAAAAGGATCCACCGCAAAGTACGCCAAGGGCGCGAAGGAAGATCAAAAGATTAAACCGAGAGAGCGCGGAGGTACGCAGAGAAAAGCCAAAAAAGGAAGTGATGTCATTACCCGCTGGTGATCCTTCGCGCGATTCCCGTTCCTGGGTTTTCATCAGCGCTCATCAGCGGAAATCAGCGGCCAACTCTTGGTTGCGGCGACGGCATCTGCGGCGTGTGCCCGCGTTTATAAACGAGAATCGTTCGCCGGAACTCCATCACGATGACGCCATCCTGTTTAAAGCCCACGGTCTTGATTTCCACCAGCCCCATATTCGGCCTGGATTTCGACTCGCGCGCGCTCAACACTTCTGTCTGCGCATAGATCGTATCGCCTTCGAATAAAGGCGCCGGCATGCGGACTTCATCCCAACCGAGATTGACGGCGTTCTGCGAGACATCGGCGACCGAGAGCCCGGTAATCACCGCCAAGGTGAAGGTCGAATTCATCAAGGGCTTGACAAACTCGGTCTGCGCGGCATATTGCGCGTCAAAGTGGATGGGATTGGTATTCATCGTGAGCAGGGTGAACCATGTGTTGTCGGTGGCGGTCACCGTCCGTCCCAGAGGATGGCGGATGATCATGCCGGCTTGAAAGTCTTCAAAACAACGGCCGCTTGCGGGTCGTGATTCACTCATGTTTTTTCTCCGATGATTGCTAACTTTGTTTTCGTTGACCCAATATTCGATGACCAAGGCGGTGCTGGGTGACGACCACCTGGGCCATGCGCAGGCTGGCGGCGTCGATCATCTTTCCGTGGAGGCTGAAGACCCCGCTGCCCGAGGCCAGCGCTTGCTCGTAAGCGCCGATCACCTCCTGCGCCCACGCGGCCTCTTCCGGGCTAGGGCTGAATATCGAGTTTACCTTGGCGATCTGGCCGGGATGAATACACTGCTTGCCGTCAAAGCCCATGGCGCGCGCGATGCGACAGGAACGCGCAAAGCCTTCTGCATCCTTGAAGCCCGAGTAAGGGCCATCGAGGCAGCGCAGGCCGTGAGCGCGCGCCGAGGCCACCACCGCGTGCATGACGGCATGCCAGCGATGCCCCGGATACAAATCGTCATGCGCGTTGAATTCACCGATGGCCGAGGACGGCATATGCATGGAAGCCGAGTAGTCGCCCGGTCCGAAGACCAGCGTTTCGAGGCGCGCGGAGGCCGCGCCGATCTCGCGCGCGGCCAGAAAGCCCGCGGCGGTCTCAATCTGCGCCTCGATGCCGATGCGCCGCGTAAATCCACGATGCATCTCGATCTGTGTGAGCAGGGTATCGACAAAGGCGACGTCTTCGCGCGAATTCGCCTTGGGAAGCATGACTAAATCCATGTGGTCGCCGGCAGCTTCCACCACTTCGATGAGATCGCGGTAGGCGAATGGCGTATCGAGGCCGTTGATGCGCAGCATTCGCAGCCGGGGCCCGAAATCAAGCTCTTTGAAAGCTCGAATCGCATTCGCGCGAGCGGCGGCCTTCTCTTCGTTGACGACCGAATCCTCAAGGTCGAGGCATATGGCATCGGCATCGCTGGCGGCGGCCTTCTCGACCATCGGCCAGCGTGCAGCGGGAACAAACAACATGCTGCGCTCCAGCCGGATAGGGACTTCATTCACCGGGTGACGCTTCATCCTTCAGCTCCTTCTATGCCCAGCTCTGCCAGAATTTCCCTGGTGTGTTCACCGAGTGCCGGCACTGCCCCCATCTGCGGTGGGGCGTTCTGCAGGTTGTGGGGCGGCAACAGCGCCGGGATCGCGCCGGCCGGCGAATCGACCTCAACCCAGCGGCCACGCGCCGCCAGTTGTGGGTGCGTGGCCACGGTTGGCACATCGTTCACCATGCCGGTGGGAATGCCGGCTTGTTCGAGCCAGCTCTGCACTTCGACCCGTGTGTGCCGCGCGAAATGGTCCTCCATCAGGGACTCAAGCTCAACGCGGTTCTGCAAGCGATTGGCATTGGTGGCGAAGCGCGGGTCCGCGGCCAGACCGGGCATGGCCAGCACATGGTTGCAGAAGCTTTGCCACTCGCGGTCATGCTGGATTGCGAACATCACTGCGCCATCCGCGCAGGCATAGGCGCCGTAGGGGACGATCATGTTGTGACGCATGCCCGCGCGCGCCAGTACCGCTCCCGCGCCCAGCCAGACATAAAGTGGTGGCATCATCCACTCGGTCAGGCATTCCAGCATGGAGATGTCAATGCGGTCGCCTTTGCCGGTGCGCTCCCGTTGCAGCAGCGCCGCCAGAATCGATGAATGGCCGTAGAGACCGGAAGAGATATCCGCCATGGAAATGCCGACCTTGGCGGGAGCGCCGGGGCTGCCGGTGAGACTGACAACTCCTGCTTCCGCCTGCACCAGCATGTCGTAGGCACGCTTCTCGCGGTAAGGACCATCGGGTCCGTAACCGGAGATGCCGCACCAGATCAGCCGTGGGTGAAGCTGAGCGAGTGGCTCGTAGCCGAAGCCCATACGCTCCACCGCGCCCGGCACCAGGTTATGGATAAAGATATCCGCGCGTGCCAGCAGCCGGGAGCAGACATGCAGGCCGTGCGGCTGTTTCAGGTCGAGAACGATGCTGCGCTTGCCCCGGTTGAGCCAGGCGAAGTACGCCGATATTCCCTTGATGGCCGAGTCGTAGCCACGGGCCGTGTCGCCGCCGTCGGGGCGCTCCACCTTGATGACGTCCGCTCCCAGATCGGCAAGCTGGCGCGAGCAAAACGGCGCCGAGACGGCCTGCTCCAGGGCCACGACGCGAATGCCGGTTAAAGGAAGAGGAGAATTGTCATTCATGGTTGGCTCCACCTTCAAGTTAGAACGACCGTGGCATCTCGAGCAG
>Ga0210403_10001967_pt1 | contig 18956 bp, 18 predicted proteins | sample IncBWC19MmetaG_FD_150863 | JGI IMG/M metagenome (GOLD analysis project Ga0210403, IMG submission 150863) | Forest soil microbial communities from Barre Woods Harvard Forest LTER site, Petersham, Massachusetts, United States - Inc-BW-C-19-M | ecosystem: Environmental > Terrestrial > Soil >... | reverse complement strand
CGACCGTACTGGTATTCGCACGCCATGGTGCCACGGGGTTCGGCAGCCTTCACCGGTTCGCCGAGCATGGCGGCGCCTTCGGAGGAGGAGAGCACGCACGGGTCTTTTTTGCCGGTGTACGGAGTCGCGTCCGCGCCCATCTGCTGCGAGTATTCGTGGGCCTTCTGCTTCACCCGATAGGCGACGTAGAAGCAACCTGCGCCGGCCAACAGCATCAGGAACACGACGACGGCCACCACAATCAGAACAATCTTCACTGCGGCATTGCTCCCCTGGGAGGCCGCGGGCGGAGTGCTGATTGCAGCGCCCGTCGATACTGGAGGCGCAGGCGAAGGGCTGGCCGGAATACCTGGGGCGACCGAGGGGCCAGGCAATGCGGCACCGCAGTTAGAACAGAATTTCACCCCTGCCGCGATGGGAGATCCACAATTCCCGCAGAACCCAGCCACGTATCACCTCCGCAAGACGCTGCACTTTCGAACTCGAGCACAACATCACAGAAAAATCCGGGCACGGCGATGGACACTGGAAAAAGGACAGGCCGAATAAGCAGGCCGAATATTACGTAGCATTCGACTACAGGTCAAGGCGACGCGCGAAAACTCAGAGGCCTCCCTTGCCCCTCCGGTGCTAAACTACGTTGACTGTATGGCTGAGAATGGTCGTTCCCGCACTCTGCTCTGGATTGTGATTGGTGGGGGAGTTTTCTTCCTCTTCGTGCTGGCGGTGTTTACGCTGGTTTATTTGACCCTGCACGCTGGCGGAGGGCAGGCGTCACTGGGCGGCTTCGGGGACAAGATTGGCGTGATCGACCTCGAAGGCGTCATTCTTGATTCCAGTGTGATCGTGCCTCAGCTCAAGAAATTCGGGGATGACGATTCCATCAAAGCCATCATTCTGCGGGTGAATTCTCCCGGCGGAGGGGTGGCGGCGTCGGAGGAGATTTATCGCGCGGTCAAGCGGGTGCGCGACGAAAAGAAGAAACGTATTGTGGCTTCGATCAGCAGCGTGGGTGCCAGCGGGGCATACTACGTGTCTTCCGCCACTAACAAAATCTATGCCGACAATGGCAGCGTGGTCGGGTCCATTGGGGTGATTGCCGAGTGGGTGAATTACGGCGACCTGATGAAGTGGGCCAAGCTGAAGCCGGAAGTGCTCAAGGTGGGCGCGCTCAAGGATACGGGCGATCCCAGCCGCGACATGACCCCGGCGGAGCGGGCCTACCTGCAGTCGCTGATTGACAACATGTATGGACAGTTCGTGCAGGCGGTGGCCGAAGGGCGCCACGCGAAAGCCGACGATATTAAGGCAATTGCCGACGGCAGGGTATGGACCGGGCAGGAAGCGCTCGCCATGCACTTGATCGATCAGGTCGGCGACTTCCAGAATGCGGTGGACGACACCGCGAACTCGGTCGGAATCAAGGGTGAGCCCGTGCTGGTGCGTCCGGACAAAGATCGCAAGACTTTGGCTGACTTGCTGTTTGGGGACATCTCCCAGTGGCTGCCGACGCGGGAGAAGCTGATGGACAATCAGATGGGGTTTTATTATCTGTGGAAGTGAGAACGGCGGGCTTCAGGCTTCAGGCCTCGGGCTTCGGGCTTCAGGATTCGAGATCCGAAACTTATACCTGAAACCTATCGCCTGAAGCCCGAAGCCTGATCTCCGAAAGCCTGACTTTAAAATGCCACTTGCGCACAACCCCTGAAATTTGAGAAGGTTATGCAGGCCCTGATGTGGCTCGGGAGCCCCGACCCCAGGTGCAAGCCACTTTCATTACGACACTTACGGAGCGAAGAGGCGTATGACCAAGGCTGACCTGATCGATGAAGTGTCCCAGTTGGCGGAGTTAACCCGCAAGGACAGTGAAGTTATCGTCGAAACCATTTTCGACAGCATCGTGCGCTCGCTTCGTGTGGGCGACAAGATCGAGATTCGTGGCTTTGGCAGCTTCCGCACCCGGCAGCGCAAGCCGCGCGTGGGCCGCAACCCCAAAACTGGTGATCGCGTGGAAGTCCCCGCCAAGAAGATTCCGTTCTTCAAGCCGAGCAAGGAACTGAAGGATCTGGTGAATACGGGAGTGAGTGAGACCGCTGCGGCGGCTCCTGCCGCGCCCGTGTCTCCGACCCATTAAGGGCGCTCGCTGTCCTCGCTTACCCGGACGAGGCGGCCGGGCCTGCGTGATTCCTGATAACTCTGCTGCGATTCCGAATATGCCCGAGATGTGCCCCTGTGGTTAAATCAGATTCATGTTTGCCCGCAAGATTCGCGTGGAGTACGAGCAGAATGGGCGCCGTCTCGCCTGCCCGCTGAAGTGGCTGGATAGTTTCTCCATGCGCAATTTCACGAATGCGACCGCCTTTGACAATACTTTGCCTGTGGCCGACGGTTTGATGGAGATCGGCACCCACGTTCCGGTCGCAGAATTGAAAAGCGCAATGGAGGACTGGTTCCGGCGGAAGAGCTACATCCCCAAGGACGCGGCGTTGGTATTGACCGAAACCCCAAAAGCTTGAGCCGACCCTCTCGATTGTCGACTGTAGAAACATAGCTAGCTATGTTTCTACGGCCGGAAGGTCGTTTCAGCCCTTGTCGTAATGCAGCAACGAAAAGACATCGTACTCTCGCAGCTTGTCCCGACCCTTCAGAAAATCGAGTTCCACTACGAATCCCAAGCCCACAACTTCCGCGCCCAGCGAAGCCGCAAGTTTAGTCGTGGCTTCGGCGGTTCCACCGGTGGCTAACAGGTCGTCCACAATGATGACGCGCTCGCCTTTCCGGATGGCGTCTTTGTGAATCTCAAGCGTGTTCGTACCGTATTCCAATGCGTAGTCGTATTTCGTGGTGGCAGCGGGAAGTTTGCCCGGCTTGCGGACGGGAACGAAGCCGGCATTCAGCCGGTACGCCAGCGCCGGAGCGAAGATGAATCCCCGCGCCTCCATGCCCAGCACTAGATCGATCTTCTGGTCCAGATAGTGCTCGGAGAGAGCGTCAATCAGCATGGCGAATCCCAGTTTGTCTTTCAACACCGTCGTGATGTCGTAAAAGAGAATTCCTTTCTTGGGAAAATCGGGGACTTCGCGGATCAGCTGCTTCAGCGGCTCGCAGTTTACGCTAGCTTTAATGGACGCTACGTTACTCGACATTTACCACGCTCCTTCAATACGAAAGCTTGTCAGGCCAGAGACAGGCTTGACTTCGGATTCCTCAACATCATCCACGCGGGCGGCACGCGGACCTTCGCGCAGACGCGAACGCAATCCCGCCAGTTGATCGCGGGTGCCCATGGCCAGCACTTCCACGCTGCTGTCCGCATTATTGCGCACCCATCCGGCAACGCCGAGGATGTGCGCCTCGCGTTCCACAAACCAGCGGAAACCTACGCCTTGCACGCGACCGCGAACCAGAAAGCGGCGGGCTTGTGTGTCCATGGACATAACACTCCGACCCATCAAAAATACCAGATTGTCGCGTCATGCAGGAATCGGGAGGTGCAATAACGATTTTCATTCCGAACAAGCGTTCTTTACGCCGTGAGGCATCTGGGCGAGCCGCGCGAAGGTCGCGTTCTTGCGACCCGATAATCGCGCGTTTGGCTCCTTTCCTTATCGAACTGCGCCACTACCAGTAATAACCTAATGGGCAGCGCCGAACTCGTTCTTGACGACCACCCCGTCTTTCATGACGAACTTGACGTGCTCGAGTTCGCCAATGTCGGCGATAGGATCCCCAGAAACAGCGATGATATCTGCATATTTTCCTGTCTCGATTGATCCTATCTTGTCCTGCCAACCCATCAATTCCGCCGCACTCGTAGTCGCTGCACGGATTGCTTCGAGTGGCGGCAATCCAAGCTTGCTCATGGCAATGATTTCGCGGGCGTTCTTGCCGTGTTCGTCGGCGCTGGCCGGATCGAAACCGTTGGCGATCTTTACTCCCAACTCGCGGGCCGTTGAAATATTCTGTCGGGTGCGATCGAGAGCCTCTTGCATGTGTTTGTGCGGTTGTGGAGACTTCGCCGTGTCTACAGCATAGAAGTAATAGCCTATCGTCGGCACCCAGAAAGCATTCTTCTGTTGTATTAACTCGAGAGAACTGCGGTCGGCCTGGTGCCCATGCTCGATCGAGTCCACACCGGCGTTCAGTGCGTTGCGAATGCCCTCCGGGCTGTCGGCGTGGGCGGCCACTTTTAGTTTGGACTTGTGCGCTTCCTCGACGATAGGGCGGATCTCTTCGATGGTCAGTGTGGGAACACCCCAATCGGCATAAACCTTGAGCAGGTTCGCGCCATGCCCGATCTGCTCGCGGGCAGCCCGGCGTGCTTCCTCAGGTCCGCTGATCATTTGGGCGCCGGTAGGAAAATCCACCAGATCGGGAGAGATGTCGAAGGGGAAGTATTTTCCGACCGCAGCGATCCCACGGGTTGCCACCTGCATACGCGGACCGTCCACGAGGCCCTGATTGATCGCATCCCGCAGCGCGACGTCGGCATAACCAGAGCCTTCGCTTTCGACATCGCGCACCGCCGTAAAACCGGCGCGTAATGTGACCCGGGCATCGGCTGCACCTTCCAGCGCGCGAAAAGCCTGCGACTTGGTGAGCAAGGTCAACCCGTAGCCTTGGGGATCGTCGGAAATGCGGGCCATCAGATGGGTGTGGCAGTCGATGAGCCCGGGTAACAGAGTGGCATCGCCCAAATCCACAACTTCCGCCCCGGCTGGAACCTTCAGCGAAGCTCCGACGGCCGTAATCTTTTCATCCTGGATGAGAATCACGGAGTCGTGAACGATGCTGCCGCTGTTTACATCCAACATGCGGGATGCGCGCAGCGCGATTATCTTCGGAGGCGCATTCTGCTGCGCGCCGGCCGACGTGAACAGAAAGCAAAGAGCGAGGCAGGAAAGCGTAGCGCGACTTGGCTGCTTGACCATTTACGTACCCAACCTCTGTCATCCTGAGCGAAGTGGCCGCTTCGCGAAAGCGAAGCGGCTACGCAGTCGAAGGACCCCCAGCAATCAAGCACTACCACACACGTCTCAGGAATTCTCGCCCCACCGTTCGGTGAGCACGGCGAGAATTCCCTGCAGCACGCAAGGCCTACCTGCCGCTTAGGGATCCTTCGACTCCGCAGCCGATTCGCTTCGCGAACCAACTGCTCCGCTCAGGATGACAGCTTGATTTTGTAATGCCGCGCTGAAAAGTTGCACGCAGCCGCGCGCCAATTCTACGCCCGCGAGAGGTAAACGCCCTCAGCAGTGTCTACGCGGATCTTCTCGCCCTCATTGATGAAAGGCGGCACCTGCACCACGAGTCCAGTCTCGGTTTTCGCGGCCTTGGTCACGCTGGACGCGGTAGCGCTCCTCATCCCCGGTTCAGTCTCGACCACAGTCAACTCGACCGTCTGCGGCAGCTCGATCCCCACCGCCTTGCCGTCAAAGAATTCTACTTTGATCTGCAAGTTGGGAATCAGATAGTCCACCGCATCGCCGAGGACCTCCCGAGTCAGATGGGTTTGCTCGAAGTTGGTCGTGTCCATGAAATAGTAGCTGTCGCCGTCGGCGTACAGGTACTCCATCTCCTGCTCGTCCACCGTGATCTTTTCGATAGGATCAGGCGAGCGAAAACGGTGCTCGAACATGGCGCCCGTCCGCAGGTTGCGCAGCTTTGCCTGGATGAAGGCGCGAAGATTACCGGGAGTGCGGTGCTCCACGCTGAAAACGGAGTGCAGATCGTTATTGTGTTTAATGATCATGCCGGGACGAAGCTGGGTGGCGGGAATAGACATTACCGAATGAATCTCCTTTAATTGCGGGTAGCCGGCGGACGCGGGCAGTCCACATTCTCCGCCAGACACAAGGCTCAAAGTGCTTATTTTACAGGACTTGAGCCAATATGGGAAATCGCGCGAAGATTAAAAATTACGAATCCACGGCACTCGCCGCATCAGGCGGCTAGAATGTTGTTTGGCGAATCCAAGTCGCCAGCTTCATGAAGAGATTTCATTACGAGAGGAGCTTTTATGCGTGTAGGAAAATATGAGTCTTCGGAAGGAAACACCGCCGCAACCGCGATCACATTCCTGCTGATCGGGTTGGGAGCCGGGACGCTGATTGGACTTTTGTTTGCGCCGAAATCAGGCAAACAAATGCGAAAAGAGCTGGGCCGACGATACCAGGACGCCCGCGAAACCCTGGACGACTGGAAAGACGACGCAAAAGGAGTTGCCGAGGACGCTTTAGAACGTGGCCAGGAAATCGCCGACGAACTGCGCGACCGCGTAGCGCCATTGGCCGCTGCCATGAAACGGCGCTGACGGGCTTCAGCCCACGGTTCACGATCTAGCCAAAGATCGCCGAGAAGAAACCCTTGATTTTGCCGAAAGCTCCGTGGTGGACCTGTTTTGCCTGACTTTGAGCCGGAGGCAGAACCTCGGTCTCGAAAATCGCCGGACGCGGCAAGTCGCGCACCGGTAGAGACTGCGCGTCGGGGATTGGAGCCGGCTTCGGAGCCGGGGGATGGTTTGCGGGCATATCTGCCGCCCGAAAGACAAACGGAGCTTCCACCTGCACATGAACGTCGCTCGGCTTTGGCGGCGGCAAAGCAGCCGTCTCCGGTGGCAGCGCCGCCGCCTCGCCGGGCAACGTAACACCTGAAGGCCTGATCGAAGCAGCAGGCGTAACAGGCTTGGATCCGTCTCGCGCCAAGTCCATGGATGAAGGTTGCTTCGCATCGGAGACCGCCGAGGTCGGCGCGGCTGACGCTAGATTCACGGGGATCTCTGGCGGCGGGCAGCCACAACTGGCCGGCACGGCGGCGTCTACCAGATTCAGGCGGCCGGAGTGAAACACAATCTGCTCGGTGGGCTTGACCTGATAATTCCCTTCTCCCAACAGCTCAGAGACGATCACTGACGCAGTGTTCCCGGGCAAGGCGCGGACGCAGGTATTGCCTCGCGAGTCGGCGCTGACGGCGTAGTGGAACTCGCCCGGACCCGCCAGCAGGATGCGAAAATCAGGCGTCAGAATCGAATCCGCAGAAGCGTCCAATTTGTAGTGAGCTTCGAGCGCTCCCGTGTTCATCCCCAGCATCAGACCGTGCCCGCTTTGGGCGGACGTAACCGATACCGCAGTCCCCGGGCAAACCAGCACTTCTCCGCCTCGTTGCAAACGCAGCACGGTGGTGTCCGAACCTGCAGTCACCGAAGAACCCGCAGGCGCTCGGCTTCCCGCCAGAACAACAGTACCGGACGAGCCCGGCCCAAGCGGAACGGCAACCGGCTGGATCCCTTGCGTGAAAGCCGGGACTGAAGGCGGCTTAGCCGTCACCTGGCCTGGAGAAGCGCGCAGGCGAACCATCAAGCGATTGCCGGCCGCGTCCCAAGTGTGCCCAACTGGCTTAACCAAATCGACCACCACGCGGGTGACCGGGGGAGCATTCTGATATTGGTTGACGCGGACGCGGCGAATCTCTTGAGCGGACGAGTCGATCCGATTATTATTCCCGGACAAGTTCGCAGGCACATCAGCATTCGGAAGATCAATCACCAGCCGCGGCGGATTGTCCAGCGTGCTAATTGCGGGCACGAGCGGACGGCTGGACAGGATCTCGACCGCCGGCCCAGGCAACACGCGCACGCTGCGAACGAAGATCGGAGTGTCCGTGGTTGCCAGTAATTTTGGAGTCGACTGGGCTCTGCCCGAGGCAATCAGCATTCCTGTGAGCAGTGCAAGCGCAACGAGCGCGCTCCGAACGCATGGCTGGAACTTCATCGCAGAATAGAGTACTTACTGCAAAGATACCACTGGCCTGCGATAGAGAGAAGTCTTACGGAGAACACCAAAGTCATCAGGAACAGCTTGGCGGAGATGCTCAACCCAATTTGGCGCTAGCCGCAGGAGATCAAGAAACCGGGTTCACGGTTCCGACAGGAATTCGTACTCGTCAATGACCGCGGCAACCGCAACTCGACCTTCGTTGCCGCCATCGTCGACGCGCACCACTTTGCCTTTGCACCGTACCCGAATGCTTTCGGTCAAAGTGATTTCCGGGGGAAGAGTGAGGGTAAATTCAATGTTCGATCCGGCGGCAATAGCCGAATCCACAAAGAAGCAAATGCCACGAGCGCTTACATCTCGCGTCTGCGCAGCCTTTTCCTGCACTCCACCCTCGGTGTAGGTCACCGAAACGGGCAACCGCAATGCGAAGCGGCGGGTTGCCCGCTTATTATCCTGTTCGGCCTCGGCCATGAGCCCTCCAGTAAAGCCTGTAAAGCATGGCGTTTTGCGTTCACCCTGTCAAGACTGTACTTTGGACCCGCTCTGTGCCAGACCTATTCACCCTGAGAATTCGCATCCTTTGTGTTAACTTTGTGTCCTTTGTGGTGATGAATTAGGAACACTACCCATGCTCTCTGCGTTTTAGGATTTTGCGGTAAGCTGAGACGTGATGGTCTTCGTTCTGGACAACTACGATTCATTCACCTACAACCTGGTCCAGTATCTGGGCGAACTGGGAGCCGAGGTCGTGGTCCGCCGGAATGACCAGGTAAGCGTGGCAGAGGTAGAAGCCATGCGCCCGGAGCGCATCCTGCTCTCGCCCGGTCCATGCACGCCGCAAGAGGCCGGCATCAGCGTTGAACTAGTCCGCCATTTTGCGGGTAAAGTCCCTGTGCTGGGAGTGTGCCTGGGACATCAAGCCATCGGCGCGGCCTTCGGCGGCGAAATCGTACGCGCCCCCAAACTGATGCACGGCAAAACCAGCGAAGTCCAACACGACGGCCGAACCATTTTCAAGGATCTCCGCTCGCCCATGACAGCCACCCGCTACCACTCGCTGATCGTCGAAGAAAAAAGCTTGCCCAAAGATCTGGAAATCAGCGCCTACGCCGCGGAAAATGGCGGATCCCGCGTAATTATGGGCCTGAGGCATAAACGGTTTCCGGTGGAAGGCGTGCAATTCCATCCCGAAAGCGTCTTGACCGGCGAGGGAAAGAAACTGATCGAGAATTTTCTGCGGATCTGATTCCGCTATAGTTTCCGGCTACAAGAAAGCATCCTTCCTTTTCGCGCCGTACCCGCGAAAAACAAAGGTCCTCCTGCAAAATCCACGCTCGCCCCAACGAAGCGTGGAAGCCCAAGCGACGACTGCTACCCTGGGACGGTAAACCACGGCCTCAATGAGTGCTGCGGCCTGGTTCCATCAACAACCCAGAAATGAAAGTGGCTTAGGAAGAACAACGCCCTCGGATTTGCTACACGCCTCGTGGAAGACGGTCTCGGTATTGGCCGTAAGGAACAGCGACTTCGAGTCCATCAGGTTTTCCATGATGAGCACAGTCTGGTTGTCGGTCGCCCCTTGGCTGCGACCCTCACGGAGAGCATAGAGCGACGCACCCGGCATGGCGGTGAGAAACGCCTGCACGCCGCGCTCGAAGTCGAGGTTGTCGTAAACCTTCTGAACCGTGGCATCGTCCGGAAAGCCGTCGAAGAACTTCAAAGCGCCGATGCGTGTTTTCACAGAATCCGGCGTAGCGATGGACGGCGGGATAGGCGTAGTCATTTTCATCTTCGGTGGCGTCTGGGCGTGCGCTGCGGCCAAAGCCATCGCGCCAGCAAGCGCGACGGCGGCCATGTGTCGTTCACGTTTCGTTATTTTTGTCCCCCTGTGGTTAGTCGGTCGTTCATTTCACGAGTTCGATCTCGCTTGGACGCCAAGACTCATCGAACAACATTTCCAAGCGGGCTGCAACAGACGGATGAAGCGCGTTCCAGCCTGGAAAAACAAACGAGTTCGCAACCATAGAACCTGCTTTGACGGGCCAACCACTGTCAGAACTTACAGTTGGCAAAGCAAAGTCATTGAAGAAAAATTGCCTCGGCATGAGGGAATTCAGTCCGAAACGTCGCCTTTATAAGTGAGCGGGAAAAACAGGCCGCTCGGCAGATCGTAACCGGCTCGATGAGCATCGCGAAATATGCGGGTTCCCGTGCAGGTTGGGTCAAAATCAAGACCTTTATTACATCACTAAGGAGAAAAAATATGAAACTGAAGTCACTCGCTCTTTTCCTCGGCTTGGTCGTTTTGGCCTCCTTGCCCATGTCGGCGCAGGTATCCTACACCTTCCAAACCGTCAAGTATCCCAAAGACACGTTCACGCAGTTGCTCGGCATCAACAATTCCGCCAGAATCGCGGGCTATCACGGGGCAGCCGTTAACCGTGGGTTCACGCTCATTCTGCCCAAGAACTTCACAAACGAGAACTATCCCCAGTCGGCGATGACCCAGGTTACCGGCATCAACAACAAGGATCGGTCGTCTGGCTTCTATGTCGACAGCAACAACGTCACGCATGGCTTCACCTTCGGCCCTCCCGTCAACTGGCTGACCGTTGACTTTCCAGGCTCGGCGTTCAACCAGCTTCTTAGTTTGAACGATATAGGTCAGGCATCGGGCTACTACAGTATGTCGGTAGACAACACTACGCCTGATTTCCCGTACATTTACGATCAGTTCGGCGGCGTGTTCGAGGTGATCACGATCCCGGGAGCGGTGGGCGGTGCGCAAGCGACTGGGATTAACAACTTACAACAGGTTTGCGGCTTCTACATCGATTCCAACCAGGTCAACCACGGTTTTCTACTTACCGCTGGCACCCTGAAAAAGCTCGACGCGCCCAATTCTACCTTTACGCAAGCTTTGGGACTAAACAACAAAGGCCAGGTGGTCGGAGTTTATACCGACCAGTCCGGCAATATGCACGGATTCGTCTACAGCAAGGGAAAATTCCAGATCATCGATGATCCACACGGAAACGGCACTATGACCGTAGTCAACGGGATCAACGATAACGGCCAGTTGGTTGGATTCTATGTGGACGCAGAAACGCATACGGACGGACTCGTAGCCACTCCGACGGCTGGGGCAGAAATCGCTCAGTAGTCGCGATGGACTTGTTTTACCTTGAAACCAAGGCCGCGCCTTGCAGCCCTCATCAGCACCGGTTGCAAGGCGCGTTTTTTTTTGCTTACCGATCAGTCGACTAGCTGCAGACTGGCCTAGGTCAATTGGCGAAATCGCTCAAAACCCCCTCAATGCGTGAAATGGCCTGATTGCGACACCCACTCAAAACATTTTGAGTTGTATGACGTCTAATGTTCACATGTCGTCTAGTGAAACTCGTAAATTCAGCGATGAATTTGTGACACGGGAACGGGACCAAGTGCATCCCCAGGATGCGCGTATTTATCTGGTTACGAGAAAGGAGTCAAACGTGCAAATACATAAGCGCCTGTCAGTAACGGTATGGCTGATTCTGGGCCTAATGGCGTCCGGGCTATCTGTCGCTCAGTCCTCCCCGGGTTCGGGAGCAGAGATAGGTCACGCAGAAAGTGCGGTGCCGGGACTGCATGACTTCGATTTTTTATTCGGACGCTGGCAAGTTCATCATCGAAAGCTGAAGCATCGCCTCCTCAACAGTCACGAGTGGATCGAATTCGAAGGGACATTATTCAGCCAGCCACTGATGGGTGGCTACGCTAACGTCGACGACACCGTGTTCGAAGTTCCCGGCGACACTTACCGCGGCGTAGCTCCGCGATCGTTCGACGCCAAGTCGGGGCAATGGTCGATCTGGTGGATGGACAGTAGAAAGCCGCTGGCGCCCATAGGCCCGCCCGTGATAGGCAGTTTCCACAATGGCGTAGGAACGTTCTATGCGAACGACGATACCGAAAACGGGACACCAGTCCGCACAAGATTCATATGGTCTGAGATCACACCAACATCATGTCACTGGGAGCAGGCAGAATCACCCGATGGCGGAAAAACTTGGGAAACGGATTGGATCCAGGACCTCAAACGAGTGCAATAGCTGGCTCTTCAGAGTCTTGGCGGTGATCTCACCGGGCGTGGAAAGATAAAGCGATGGCGGAGCTCCCAAATATGTGATCGGAGCACCTTCGCAGGCGGAGCAGGATGCAATTGCGTGTTCGAACGCGCGAGGCTGACGCAATCGACACCGGTCGCCATCTGCTCGCGATGATAGATCCCGCCGTCGAAGCGATCATCTTTCCGACGACGCTCTCCGCGCGGCGACTTTTTTGACCTCTACACTTCCCGTGGCCAGAACGTCGGTTGCGTCCTTAGCCCTGCGCTCTCCTCACTCGCCACCCCGCGTCATAGTACTCCTCACTGAAAGCTGTGGGGTTGGCAGTGTCTAAAAGGATGGTTGGCGCAAAACCCCGATTTCGCTCATTGACCTTCCCAGACAATTCTCAAAGAGTGGAATCGTCGCGATTTCACATGGACCAGCCGCATTTATCAGGCGAGTGGTGAGTTCTCACAACTGTTCCACAATCTTCTGTAGTTCGCGTGCGATCCGCTCGGGATCACTTGCTGGCTCGAATTGAATGGGGGCTCCGATCTTTACCTTCACCTGGCCCGGACGGGTAAATTTCTTTCCCGCCTGCTTCACTTCGAACAGTCCATCAATGCGCATGGGGACGATAGGAATTTGGAGATTGTTCGCCAACAGGCCAATGCCGGCGCGGAAGGGAAGCATTTCACCATCGGGGGTGTGACGACCTTCGGGAAAAACCAGCACGCTGTAGCGGCGATCTACGGATTCTCCGGCGTAGGCGAAGCTCTCGCGGAATCCTGCTTCGCGTGGCAAGGGAAACAGATTCAGCAACGACACGCCTAGAGCCCACTTGACCCGGTCATAAATTTTACCGGGGAAACTTCGCGTTGCCGGCGGAGTACGCAAAATTTCGAGTGCCTCGCCTCCAGTCGCGATCGCCAGCTTGTGCCGCAGACGAGCGGGAAGAGCGGTCAACACGAAGCCTGGATCTACGTCCCCGATGTGATTGCAAACCACGAGCACCGGACCGCGGACTTCTCGTAGATTCTGTCGACCCTCAACGTGAGGCCATCCCAAGAGAAAAACCGCGGGCCGCAGCAGCAGGTAATGCACCGCCAGACGGAGCCACGTGACCGGCCAGCGCTGTACCCAGCGCGGATAGTGGTAGGGCACTCGCGGCGGCAGCTTGCCCTGCAGCATGCGCTCCAGTTCTCCCACCGTGTTCACGGCTGCGAACCGGGTCTCGCTGAGATCGATCTGGTAACGATCTTCGAGCGCGCTCAATAACTCCACGCGGTCGAGCGAACTGAGGTTCAGTTCGGATTCGAGATTCGCATCCGGAGAAGGCCGGGAGGGCGAGCGGCCGGCGATTCGCTCGATCAATTCCGCAAGCGGACTCGACGGCATCTGATTGGATTTGTGCGCCAGCAGCGTTTGCACCGTCTGTTGGATTACGTTTCGGAGCGGCTTCTGTGTGGAGGTGCGGGGAAAGTCTTTCTCCGGCCATACGATCCACGTATTCATTCGCTGGTACTCGGCCAGGGATGCGTTCGCTCGCTTCACGATGGGCTCCGCATCGGCGGCACTGTTTCGAAGTAGGATTGCGGCGCAGGGCTCTGCGTTTCCATTACGCGGCAATGGAATCACAACAGCATCCTTCACTTCCGGCTGGCGGCGCAGGGCGGCTTCGAGGTCGTCGGGATAAACGTTCATACCGGCCGGAGTGACGATGACATCTTTCTTTCGCCCCTTAAAATAAAGATTGCCATCGGCATCAAGTTCGCCGACGTCGCCGGTGCGACACCAGCCGTCTTCACTGGCAACGGGTTGAAAATTCTTTGGGTTCCAGTAACCGGCGGCGACTCCGCCTCCGCGCACCAGGATTTCTCCGTCTGGAGCGAGTTTGATTTCACGTCCGGCGAGAACTTTTCCGATCGATCCTTTGCCCAGCCGGAAAGGATGGTTCACGCTTATAAGCGACGTGGTTTCGGTGAGGCCGTAGCCTTGAATGGCGGCGTAGCCGAGGCGTCCCCAGAATTCTTCGGTGTTGCGGTCGAGGGCGGCGCCGCCGGAGATGAAGGCCCAGAATTTCCATCCAAACTGACGATGGATGCGGCGGAAGGTCCACCAGCGGTGCAGGAAGTGTTTACCTTCCGCGGCTCGAAACTGTTGCCGGAATTGTTCGCTACAGCCCTTATCTTCCAGATCGCGTTCGATTTTCTCCTTGAGGGATTGCAGCACACGCGGCACCGCAACTAACACCGAAACGCGCTCGCGATGGATCGTCCCAATCACGTCGCCAGGTTTGAGTGTGTCCTGAAAGATCACGGTGCCGCCCATGAGTTGCGGAAGGAAGATGCCAAGAAATTGGCCGAAGACGTGGCTGAGCGGCAACAGATTCAAGAAACGGACTGGGTGCACCCATCGTTCGTATTTGAGATATTTCCGGATCTCCAGTTCGAGCGGCGCAATGTTCGCGAGAACGTTGCCATGCGTGATCACGACTCCCTTGGGCTCAGCGGTGGTGCCGGAAGTGAAGACGATTTCCAGCGTGTCTGCGGGGGCGACAGTGGCGGAGGGATAAGCCACGGGCGAGTGCGATGCCAATGAATCGGCCAATTCTTCCAGAGTCAGCGTTGGGATCGACTGCTGCGCGTGCTCTCGTGAGCACAGCAGCAACCTGGCGTCGACTTGCTGATGCACACGCAGAGCAAAGTCAGGCGTGGCTACATCGTCCATGGGGACGACCACGACGCCGCGCAGGGCGCATCCCCAAAATGCTGCAACCCATTCGGCTGAGTTTGGACCCCAGAGAAGTACGCGCTCACCCTTCGTAATCGCCCGAGCATCCAGCTCGCGGGCAAACTGAAAGGCGAGATCCGCGACTTGCCGGTACGACCAGCGCACGGTGCGATATCCGCGGCGCTGCACGTAGGCAGTCTCGTGCCCCCTTTCGAGAAAACGGTCGAGGTATTCAACGAGTGAGCGGGGCTCCACGTAACCGATGTTAGCGCCTTGCGGGGCGGGGTGAAGCGGCGATGTTCCTGGTTTGCTTCGAGTTGTTTACTTATAAGCAAACAATATCAGTAATAAGTTTACTGTTGAGTATCGGATATATACCCCAAAAAACGCGTTTTCTTGCCAGATCTATGAAAACAAAGGGAGTGTTTTAGAGATACCCTCGTAAAATATCCCTTCTAAAGGACTTAAGGGAGGGATATCCAGGGTGCCTGCCTCCTAAGTGTATGAAAACAGGTAGGCTCTTTGAGGATACCCTCCCTTCTAAAGGAGTTAGCGAGGGGATGGAGGGGAGCACGTCTTGAGAGAACGCGCCGAGGGAGAATCTTTAAGTTGTCAAAGAGCTGGAAAAATCGGCTGTTATCAAACAGCTAATGCGCTTATTACTAATGTTAGCCGGTTAGAGAGGCTGAGGTCAAGGAGAAAATGCAGCTTTCACGGGTTTCGAAAAACGCGAGACCTGACCTCCGATTTTCTTTTTCAAGTCCTAGCCAGTACAGTGGCTATGGTATTGACAGCTTGCTGTCAGTGAGCTATCCAAGACGATAATATCGGCTCCGCCGAGGCGGCGAAACCGAACGCTGAAGAAGGTGTAAGGCCGTCACCTCGCGGTTCCTCTTTTGGCTATTAAATGACTGGCGCGACCGCAATAACGTGAATGCCGCAAGGCTGAGAAATTGCGTTCAAACCGTGGCTCGATTCGGAGGAACAATGAAGCTCAAGCACACCGACACCGAGACCACAAAGCACCATTCTCATTTGATCTCCCTCCAACAATGCCGAAGGGGGGAGACTGGTTCGATTTCGCGACAGAGATTGTGGCTGGCGACGAGTGGAATTCTGGTGCTGCTCGCGATGATTTTCATACTACCGGCGAGAGCCGCAGCGGCCAGCCAGTACAAGGTTCTGCATACGTTTACCGGAGGGAAGGACGGAGGAAGTCCTGACATGCTCATCTTTGACGCAGCTGGGAATCTCTACGGCACTGCGGGGGGTGGCACCGGCGAAGGGAACGGCACAGTCTTCGAACTGGTTCCGAACTCGGATGGAAGCTGGACGGAGAACACCCTCTATACTTTCTGCTCCCTCAAGAACTGCACCGACGGGTTCGCACCGAATGGCGCGCTTGCCTTTGACCCGGCCGGGAATCTCTACGGCACTGCTGAAGAAGGAGGAGATTCCGATTGGGGTGTAGTTTTCGAGCTGACGCCGCACACCGGTGGACAGTGGACCGAGGCCGTCCTATACAGCTTCAAGGGAGGGACGGACGGGAAATCGCCAGATGGTGTCATCTTCGATGCGACCGGGAACCTCTATGGCACGACAAGGGAGGGCGGAACTTCAGGCTACGGCACGGTCTTTAAGCTGACCCCGAACTCAGACGGAACCTGGACCGAAAGCATCCTCTATAATTTTTGCTCCCTCACCAACTGCACGGATGGGCTTAGCGCCGACGACCTCACCTTCGATCAGTCAGGGAACCTTTATGGAACGACTCCCGCCGGTGGAGTTGGCTGTAATGGTGATGGCTGCGGTGTCGTCTACCAGCTCAAGCCGAACTCGAACGGGAGTTGGACAGAGACCGTGCTGTACAGCTTCACAGGTGCCGCCGATGGAGCCACCCCGTTTTCCGGCGTAATCTTCGACGCAGCAGGGAATCTGTACGGGACGACCACGAACGGAGGCAATCTCAAATGCATCAATGAAGGAATTCCAGGCTGCGGCGTCGTCTTCCAACTGAAGCCGAACTCGGATGGGAGTTGGACGGAGAGCGTCCTCCATAACTTTGCGGATCACCCAGCGTCCCGTCCCACATCTCGCCTGCTCTTCGACGAGTCCGGGAATCTGTATGGCACGACCAGCGACGGAGGTTCAGCTAATGCGGGCACGGTGTTCAAAATAGCGCCGAACTCGGACGGCAGATGGGCGTTCAAGGTGTTGCACGTCTTCGCGGGTAAGCCCGCATCTTCCCCCAACTCGCTCATTGAGAAGACGGGCAATTTCTATGGTTCGACCGGCCTGTGCCTTAACGAAAAGAAATGCGCTGGTGTGGTCTTCGAGCTTATCCCGTAGCTAGCTCCTCGGCGCGCGTGCTATCGCAACTGGAGATCAGACGGAGTGTCGGCTAGGACCTATCCTCATCGTTGGCCAGGAAATCGTTGGCGGGAAAACTATTCGCGTCCCACGCCCAGGGAGTCGGCTACGCGGTTGATGTAGTTGAACCAGGAGGCGATGAGGGTGATCTGCAGAATTGCCTTGTCGTCGAATCCGGCGGCGCGCAAGCGGTCGTGGTCATCTTTCCAGATTCTTGTGGCGTCTTTGGTGAGTTTCACGACGTAGTCCAGCATTACGCGCTCTTGCTGGCTGATGGGGGCAGTTGTGTAGTCCTGCTTCAGTGCGTCAATCAGCGCTTCGTCCAACGTTATTCGACGCAGAAACTCTGCGTGTGACTCGATTCAATAGACGCACCGATTGGTGACAGAAACCATCGTGGTTATCATTTCGTGCTGGCGGCGGGTGAGCGGCAAATCTGGCGACATGAGCGCGCCAAAGGTCGCGAAAGCATGGTACAGCGCCTCGGGAATCAGGCTGTGGGAGGCGACGATCTGGGAGCCTCCGCCCTCGACGGGATGCACCGGGACCGCATACTCCTTGGGGTAGAGCAACTTCTGGTCTTCCATGGCTTTGCGCAGTTTCTCGTCGGCTTCGGAGAGCGGGATGGTGCGGATCCAAGTCATAAAAAACACTTGCCTCGAATTGGGGATCTTGCTTAAAATTCCGGCCAGTTAACCTACATTGAGACTGCTGCATGTGCCAATACCCGAATTGTATTACTCGGGCCTGGCAGACAGATTCATTCGCGGACTTCCCGCGAGGAGGATCGTGGCTTGATGTTCTTTCTGATGGCTGCGGTGTGCCGCGTTTAGCGTAGATGTATTGCACCACAGAGACACAGAGAAATCACGAAAAGAAAGAGCTTGACCCTTTGAGCCGTTAATCTCACCAAATTCTCCGCTGGGTGGAACAACTGCCGGGGGCGCGGGCGGGAGTGGATGTTCCCGGGTTGGCGCGGGTGATGGACAGTTTCTTCTGGTGCCTGCTGGGGCACGCAGTGCGCATGCCTGACGTGGAGCTGAAACAGCGGATTGATTCGGCTACGCATCTTATTTATCATGCGATGTTCGTGGATCGGGTAGGGAAAGCGTAGCGGCTGAAGCCGAGTTGATTAGAGCGTGCTGGCGATATGGCTGAAGCCATATCCTAATACGAAATCGTGGGATTGTCTTAAGTCTGAGACGTAGCGAGCTACGTCTCCTAGAGTCCCCGTTGCAGCCGGACTGTCTAACATGGGTTGCGGCGGTAACCCGGTCGTACACTCCCTTTCGGTAACCCTTAGTAACCATACGATTCTGAGTACCCAGCCGTACAATTACCCTTGTCCTAAAGACCATCTCCTGATACTGGGCGCAATGCCGATGGAATGGTCAACTTGGCCACGAACTCTCGTGCTGTAGAAAATGTTTTCAGGCGAGAGACGAACCGGAGCTGGAGTCCGCACTTTTATGGCGTTTGGTTTTGGCTTCAATAAGCAGAAGGTTCTCAGTGCTGCGGAGAAGTTTGTCCAACAGGGCAAGTTGCCAAACGCGATCACTGAGTACGAAAAAGTCCTCAAAGCCGACCCCAAAGATCTTACGGTGATGAACACCGTGGGCGATCTCTACTCGCGTCTCGGCAATTCCGAAAAGGCTGTGGAATGCTTCAAGAGCGTTGGTGATGCTTACGCCTCGCAGGGCTTCACGGTCAAAGCGATTGCCATGTACAAGAAGCTCAGCAAGCTGAAGTCGTCGCTCGAAGGCGTGCTTCGGCTGGCCGAGCTTTACACGCAGCAGGGTCTTTTCAATGACGCACGCGCGCAGTACTTGCAAGTGGCGGAAGAATTTCTGCGTGAGGGACAGCTGGAACAGGCAGTAAGGATCTTTCAGAAGACACTGGAAATGGATCCTGAGAACGTCGCCATGCGGACGCGGCTGGCCGAGGTTTATGTCCGCTTAGGAAAGAAGACCGAAGCATGGCAGATCTT
>Ga0210403_10001965_pt1 | contig 18964 bp, 24 predicted proteins | sample IncBWC19MmetaG_FD_150863 | JGI IMG/M metagenome (GOLD analysis project Ga0210403, IMG submission 150863) | Forest soil microbial communities from Barre Woods Harvard Forest LTER site, Petersham, Massachusetts, United States - Inc-BW-C-19-M | ecosystem: Environmental > Terrestrial > Soil >... | reverse complement strand
GCGGAGCGCGGCAGAGCCGCGCAAGTTATATTTTGGTGCAACCTGAAAGGCCCGCACCCAACAACCCCCGGCCCGTGCGACCGGAGCCAGTTTGCATCCGAGATGCAAGCGGCGATTTTTGCGCTCAATTGTCAGGCAGAGTGACGGCTGAAAGGCCCCTATCCTGCATTCTGGCAGCCACCAGCGCGTCAATTCGGAGTTCGAGCTACCCGACAGCCACAAGGATTTATGCCGCCGCAGACGCGGCGAGAGGAGGCTTAGGGCGCTGCCCCCGGCGCGCTCCGATGCAACCGATTGACAGCACCCCTTCGGGATGCGACGGCCGCGCCCGGCGCGGCCTTCAATCGGTCGCATCTCCGCTTGCACCCCCGCTGTTCGCCACAAGGCAGGGTTGCGTCCCGCAACCCGAAAACAAGATCAAGGGGAAAAGATTTCCGGCAGGAGCAAGGGCGAGAGCGGCTCTAGCGCGGCACGGGGCGCGGCGGGATGAACCGCCGCGACCTTCGCTGCCCTTTTGTTTTAGTTTTGTGGAAGCGAAGGCAGACCCCGGCGCGCCGCTACTGCCACAGCAGCCCTCACCGAGAGATCGTAAGTTGTCATCGTGCGAGCGTGACGGCGGGTTGTTCAGGTGCGAAAAGGAGCAGAGCGTTTTAGCGCCCTGCCCCGTCTCGATTACTTCACGGCTTCGGTAGTTTCCGGCTTGTCTTTCCGCTCGGTGCAGACGATGCGCCCGGACACGCTCAGTTGATCGAACAGCACCAGGTCGAAACCACTGCCGTTCTTGTGCGGCCACACGGCCCCGACTTCGCGCCAGTAGCCTTTGCGGTCGCTGCCTTCCTTCGCATCATTCACGACAAAGGCGGTATGTGTTGGCTTGCTCATGGTAGCTTCTCCTCTTGTTAGGTGGTTAAGTGATGATGTAGTTATGGCATACATAATAACATACGTCAACTGTATTATGTGATTATGTTGTGGATAATTACTGTCTTGCATAACTTATGTGATTATGCTATTGCTGGTTCCCGTGATTCGGGTTTAATTCCAGCGAGAGGTAACGAACGATGCGCGCCAGCAAGACCGGAGGGCCATTGCCCGCAAGCAAGGCGGTTTTTGAACCTGCCAAGGCCCAAGCCGCCGAAGCCGTGATGCGATCCGGCAAGAGCCAGCCGTCAGCGCGCAGCCGCAAGGCGGGTGGGCGCGGCGTGAGAATTTCCGGCTACTTGCCGGAAGAGATCGACGAGGCGTTGCGCGATGAAGTCATTAGGCGGACGGTTGCCGAGCATCGCAGCGTGAGCTTGAACGATGTTCTTTGCGCGATCTTGGCCGACTGGCACGCGAAGCGGAAAGCCGACGCCGAATGAAAGTCGCTAGCTTCCTCGGGAAAAAGGGCGGTGTCGGCAAGACGATCAACGCCCATGCAGCCGCGCACGGCCTCAGCATGCGCGGCATCCCTACGGCCTATGTGTTGACCGACCAGCGCCCGCTACTCAGCGACGAAACCCGCGTCTATACGATCATTGACGGTCGCACGGTTGCGCAGCTTGAGACAGCCATAGCGACGACGCGGAAGGCGAGCGGCGCGGGCATTCTCGTTCTCGACGGCGGCGGCAACCGTGGCCCGGTTGATGCTTTGCTCGCCTCAGTTTCAGACCTCATCATCCTGCCGTTCAGCGCCGACGACGAATCCGTGTTTATGGTGGACGACGAGCTTGCGGAATTTCCCGAGGCGTTAGCGTTGCCGACCGACTGGCCGACGAACAGGCAAGCGATGCTTGTCGATCAAGGTTACATCGACAAACTGGAAGCCAAACACCCCGGAAGAATTTTGCCCGCCGCGCCGACAACGCATTCCGTCCGCGACCTCAAACTAGAGAATTTTACCGGCGCGCTCTTGCCCCCGGCGCAGCGTTATTGCCGGTCGCTCGCGCGGCAGATTGTCCAGCTTCTCGACGCCGAGCAGCAGGAGGCGGCCAAGGTTGCGTAATGATGTTTTGACGTAGTTATGCGACACATTATCACATAAAAAATGTTGACGCGCTCGACCGAACCGGGTTATTGTATCGTACGATACAATACCGCACACCCGGAGGCACTTATGACCGACCCGACCCGCTCGACATATCAAGGATTGACAGAGGCTTACGACTTTTTCAACGAGCGGCTTTTTGCCGGTCGGTTGCCGCGTTGCCTCATCACCATGCAGCGGCAGCGCGAGGCTTACGGCTACTTTGCAGGCGGGCGCTTCGGCACCAAGGACGGGCAGGAGATCACCGACGAAATCGCCTTGAACCCCGCGCATTTCAGGAGCCGCACGACCGAAGAAAGCCTATCAACCCTAGTGCATGAGATGGCGCACCTTGAGCAGCATCATTTCGGGAAGCCGAGCCGCAGCGGCTATCATAACAAGCAATGGGCAGGGATGATGAACGCGGTTGGCCTTATCCCGAGCGATACGGCAGCGCCAGGCGGCAAGGAGACCGGGCAGAAGGTAAGCCACTACATCGCGCCAGGCGGCCCGTTCGAGACCGCATGCACCGAGCTTGTGAAATCAGGCTTTACCGTGCGCTATGTGGAATTGTGGAGCGACCCGGAGAAGCGCAAGAAGAAGGCCGCGAGCAAGACGAAATACACCTGTCCCGCTTGCGGCATGAACGCATGGGGCAAGCCCGCGATCAACCTCGTATGCGGCGACTGCGACGAGCGCATGGATGCGAAGGAGGGCGACGACGAGAACGCGTAACCAGTTTGGCCAAACGTGGAACCCTCATTTGGGAAGTGCGCGGACGCGCACTTGCTCACTCGGCTGCATCGACCCTTCCAGCTTCATCATTGGCCGCGATGTCGTGATGTTCTTCGCCCGGTTCCTCTACCGACATCTCGCCGTGTTTGGGGCAATGCGGCTTGCCGACATCGCGCACGGATGCAGCGGCGATGCGAAGAATGTAGCTCTTACCTTCCTTCATGCATTCGAGACATTCGGCTTTGAGCCTGCTACCGCTCTGCCGTTTCGGACGATCAAGCGGCTTCGTGGTCATCGGGTTATCGTGAATATTGAGCGCGGCATGTGGCAAAGGCCCGAGCTTGTCTGCAATTTCCGCAAGGCGCTTTTGCAGCAACGGCCCCGGTTCCGCTTTATGAATTTTGCCGCTCAGCCCGACCTTGACAGCAGCCGCGCGGAACTTCTTGCCGTGCGAGGCATCGTCAGGAATGACGGTGTGAACGAGCTTGTTCATTTGCACAGCGATCACGTCCACGGGATCGAACAGGTCATTGCGCAGAATGATTTCCCACGTGCCATCGCCCGAGCTTTTCGGGTGCCACGTCTCGCCAAGCCGGTTTCCCTTGCGTCCCGTGCTCGGGAACGCAATGGCAAACCGGATTTTGTCGGGCAGTTCAAAGCCACATTCGCGAAAATATGGGCGCAATTGACCGAGCGCGGCTTGTAACCACTCTTCCCGGAATTCGTAAGCATTTGATTTTGCCACGTCCGAACCTCGTTAGCTTTTCGTCAACCAGCATCATGATATAGTGCGAAAGTGACGGATTGTTTAAGCCGAATTTTAGGCGTTCTTGACATGCGTTGAGAGCGTCAAAGATAATCGCGCTCGATAAAACCGAAGCCAATTTAAGGCGCCGAACAGTGAGAGAAACAGGTAGAGGTAGGGGGGCAAGCCCCCGTTGCATCCCCCATTGCCGGCCCGCCGCCACATCAGGACGAGCGCCGGCCGATACGCACGGGCAGGAGCAGCGCCCGGCCCATTCGCCATCGTGCGCCCGTGACAGCGCCACCAGAACCGCAGACGGAAGCCGCGCCGGCATCGTCTGCCCCGCCCGTTATTCATCTCGGCCCGCCGCCCGATCTTACAGCGGAGCCGAAGAAGCCGAAGCGGCAGCGCCCATTTGTGAAGCGGACACGCTACAGCGGCGACGAGCTTGCGGAGTTTGAGAGGCGCGTGCAGCAATCCGGGTTTAGCGAGGGCGCTTACACCCGCGCGCTAACAATCGGCGATGCTGGCCCACGGGCAAAACGCAGTCAGCCGACCGACGAAAGCCGGTTGAAAGCCGGGCATCTTGCCGCCCTAAACCGTGTCGGAAATCTCCTTAACCAAGGCATCCGGGCGTTGAACATAATTGCCCTTGAGACCCCCGAAGCCGTCAGCCGTGACCGCCTCGCCGACGAGGTTGCGCAAGCAAGGGAATTGCTGGAAGCCGCGATCCCGTCACTTCTCGAAACCCTTGCCGCCAACCGTGAGGCGCTCGGGTATGTACGCGAAGGCTAACACCCACAATGACGGCGTGAAACTCGCCGTCTATCTGATGAAGGGACACGAAGCCGGGGAGCGCGCCGAGCTTATCGACATGCGCGGTTTCGGCTTCAGCGATTTACGGGACGGGTTCCGCGACGAGCACATCAAGGCCCGCGACGGCACAAGGGGCGATGCGCCGTTTTTCCATGTCTATTTTCGCAGCGCAGACGGCGAAGGCGCGAAACTCAGCCGCGCCGATTGGCTCGACATCGCCGACCGTTGCGACCGGGTTTTAGCCCGGCAGATGTGCAACCAGCCGCGCGCGGCAAGCCTGCACATCGACCGGCAAACCGGCGACAGGCATTTGCACCTTGCCTATAGCCTTGTCGTAGCAGGCGACGACGGCAAGATGCACATTCAAAAACTCGGCCTCTACAAAACCAAGCTCAAGGAATTGGCGCGCGAGTTGGAGCGGGATTACGGCCTCAAGATCGTAAGCAACGAACGCGCGCCCGATCAAAAGACCCGCGCGGCCGACCGCGCAGAGTTTGAGGAATCGCGCCGGCTCGGCACCGATCTAAAGCAAATCCGCAACGTCATTTTCGACTGCCTGCAACATTCGGACAATGGCAAGGCGTTGAACGCGGCGCTTTCGGCGCACGGCATGGTTCTCGCGAACGGCGACAAGCGGGATTGCTTCGTCGTCGTCGATCAGGAAGGCGGACACCACGCACTCAATAAGAAACTCACCGGCATTACGCTCGACGAGATGCGCGACCGGCTTTCCGACCTCGACCGCGCGGCGTTGCCGAGCGTCGATCAAGCGAAAGAGCAACAGACCCGGCGCCGCCCCGCGCTCGAAGCCGACAACGAGCGCCGCGTGGTCGATCAAATCTTCCCATGGGCAGGACGGGAGGTTGCCGGTAAGGACGACGGGCGTTACGACCACGAAGACGAGTCTCAAAGAAAGCACGACGAGTACGAGGCGTGGACGGAATGGAAGGCCGGGCAGCGGAGCCCCGAGCAGGCTCGCCAGCGGCACGACCGGCCGGAACCGGCAAACACACGCGGACAGGCGAACAGGCCATCAGACGGCCGCGCGCGCGCCCCGCAGCCGGAAATAAAACCGCTCGGCAAGACAGCCGGCGAAATCCGCCTTGCATGGCGATTGACGACGACCGCCGCGCAGTTCGCGCAGGAGATCGAGAAGCGCGGCTTGATCCTTGTGCATGTCACTCCCGAGCAGGCGAAGGAGAGCTACCGAAAATCGGCTTTCGCCAAGGCAGTCGGCCGGCAAAGCCGCGCGCTGCGCGAAGGCTTCGCGGTTGTTGACCAGCGCGGCACCGTCACCCGCATCGACCAGCGCACGACCGGCGATCTTCGCGCCGAGATCGACAAGCGGTTAGGCGGCATCGACCGCGCCGCGTTGATGAACGTCAACGATGCGCGCCAGGTCATGGCGGAACGCAACAAGACGGCATGGCTCGCACAACAGCGCGATGAGCGCGACAGGCAGCGGCCGGCGAGCTTCATCGAAAAGAAGATCATCGATTGCGAGAACGCGACGCGCATCAGTGGTGCGACCGTCCGGCAGAACCGGGCCGGCGAGATCGTCTCGGGAGTCGACGCGCTCGCCGACCGGCTGAAACCGGAGAACGAGCGGCAGACGCACAGCGCGACGATCCACGGCCCGCAGGCATTCGCCGCCCGGCTCGATCAAGCCGGCATCGCGATTGTTCGCGTCACCGAAGCTGACGTCAAAGCCCTCGATGCGCTGCGCAGCGAAGAAGAACTGGCGCGCGCATCGGCCCAGGACGTGCAGGCGCGCAAGCCGCAGCATTTCGCGAAAGTGAAAGCCGGCGACATCGCCGCCGTCACCCGCGCCGGCAACGTGTTCCGGCTTAACCGGCACCGGCTCGACCTCGAGGGACTCGAGTCCGCGATTAGCTCGAGATCCTCGAGCAGCTCGAAACGGACGGCGGGCTTGCCTAGTGTCACGGAAACCCGCGCCCGGTTCGAGAGCGAAGGCCAAAAGAAAACCGCGCTGTGGGATCAGCGCCGCGTTGCCAGCGCCGAGCGCCGGACATCGCGGGAACAATCATTCAGCCGTCAGCAGACGATGCGCGGCGCGGCGAGCGCCACCCTCAAAGCCGGCGAGACCGTCAACCGATCTACGACGCGCGCCGGCAAAGGTGCGGGCATTGTCGGGCGCGGCATCATCGGCGCGCTTGCGGGCTTGTTGAAATTGTTCGACATCGCACCGGCAAAGCCGCCGTCCCCCGAGCAGCAGAAAAGAAATGCGCAGGCAGCCAGGGAGCAGCAGGCGAGCGACGACATCCAGGCGCGGAAGGATGCGACCGACGAGCAGCGCCGGCAGCACCGCAAGACCCAGGAGCAGGATTCGCGCACGGCGCAGATACTCGGCACCCCGCCGGCCGCCCACGACCGGCAGCGACCGCGAGAGCACGAGCGAGACGTATGAGACCCGAGCCACTGGCCGAGTGGCAAGGGTAACAAAAGGAGGCCAAAAAGCCGGCAAGCCGATTGTCAGCAGCGGGCAACGTGTGCCGCCTCAACAATCCGCGATCACCAATCGCTTACTGTGGCGAGCGGCAGCGGGGCTGCATGGCCGCAGCAGAGCCGAGACCGCTCCGCGCAGCATGTTCCGGCCGGCAGCGGAAAGCATCATGCTCGACATCCGCAACCCCGATCCCGGCGCCGGTCTCGGCTCGACATTGAGAGCGATCACCGCCGCGAGCCAGATTTCGCTCGACGCCGAGCGGGGCGGCATCATGGCCGACTTTGCCCGCCGCATGGCGGCAGCGCGGGCAAGCTGCGATCCTCGCCAGCTCGGCGGCATCTTGCAGGCGATCAAGCAACAGCGGCGCGCCGCGCTCGCGATTGCAGCGCGCAACGCGCAACGCGAACGCCACGAGAAGCGCGAAGCCGTGTTGCAGGGTAAACAGGCGAAGCGGCCGAAACAGAGCGGCCGGCGCGATACACACCGGCCGAAGAAGTAAATTTCCGCTTTGAGTAAAATTTTCAGCGGCCGATGTTACGGGGCGGATGATGGACGACCCGCGCCGGCGACGGTTTCTCGGGATGCGATTTCGCCGGAACGTGCGGCGCGAACGCGAAGGCGGCAAAGGCGATCATTGCCGCCGCAGCGGCCACCTTGGCGGCCTTGCCAAAGCCAGCGCCGGCAGCGGCAACACCGGCCGGCGCCCCGCCCGTGTTTCCACCGGCGCGGGCGTTGAGTTCGGGAATCTCCCAATACCCCTTCACCCAGGACATGCGCGGCGATTCATCGCCCGGCTTCCACACCAGCGCACGGCCGCGCGGCATCGCGGCCATTTTGTGCGACGGGATGCGGTCGCGTAGCTGCTGCCCCCATGACGGCCGTACCCCAAGATCGGAGGGGCTTACCGGATCGGCCGCGCTCAGCACCGGCACGACTTCCTTGCCGGCTTTTTCGACCAGCCATCGGCAACTTTCGGGATCGGATGGTCTGAAACTGACAATTGCGCCCTGGGTAAACAACCCGTGCGTGTTAGGATACAGCTTGACGATTTGCCCGTAAGACTGGAAGCACGTTGTCAGGCGGCAATCGAAGCCTCTTAGAATAGACGCCGCCGTTTCAAGTTCTTCGAAGGGACCTAAAACAAACGCCTCATCGATCACCAGAGAAACGGGAACCTTCGACTTTGCCATTGCGTCAAATTCCTTCGCGGTAAATCGCGCGCAGGGCCGAAGAAAACAGCAGTCTGAGCCAGGCCGATTTCGACTGTAATTCGGAAACCGGCAGGCAAATATAAATAGTCATGGGCCGCTTTCTGCAATCTCGGAAGTCAACGCCGCCCCTTGTGAGCATGTCATTGCGCATCGGCTCGGTAGTCCATGACATCTGCGTCTCAATCGTGCTTTTGATGGCTTCGATTTCCCGATTGCTGGTGAGAAACTTCGCCACGCGCGGGGCGATGTCGGGGTTTTGCGACTCCACCATGCGCAGAATGATCGGGCGCAGCCGTTCCGCTTCCAGCGAAAAAAGCACCCTGATGCTAAAGAGCGAGCGCACCCGATCTTCCGCATCGGCCTGAATTACTTCGTCCATTATGGCCCCGGTAATGGCCGAGCGCGCCGCGTCCGGGAAAAACGGGTTGTGTTCATTGGGCATTGTCTTAATCGAAGCCTGAGCCTTGCCCTGGCTGTCATCGCCAAAGGTCACGGCATCGCTCGGGTCTAAATCGTTGAGAGGATTCCACTTGTCGCTCACGATCCCCTCCATCGGGATCGGACAAATCACTTTCACGTCGGACACGTGGCGGCGGTACTTGCTGGTTTTCCGGTAAATCTCGGCCTTGAAATCCGTCAGCACAAAAGATTTTTCGCCCGGCTCATCCAATAGCTCGTTGCACACGTTGACCGTCTTGCCGGTTCCGACCGCGCCGAGAATGAGCGACGGGGCGTTGCCGCTGCCGTCGTCCGCCGCATTGTAGCTTATCGGTTTTCCGTCGCGATCAAAGCCGCACGGCGCACCGTTCCAGATCATTCTGACCTCCACCACTTGCAAAGACCTCACTTTTTGCGTTGCCACCATCTGCGCCGGGGCCGTTCGTCCCACTCAAATGTCCCGGCCGCAATATCTCCCTCCACCAGCGGACGGGCCGCGCCCGGATTGCGCAGCATCACCAGCACCGACACGGCGCTTTCCACGATCCCGTAGAGCAGGAAGCCTTCCAGCCCGAAATTCCAGATGCGCCCATAGCGGCCGAGCCACGACGCGGGATCGACGAACAGCCCGCCCCACAGCCACACCACGGCACCGCCGGCGAGCCAGAGAAAGTCACCGCCGCCGAGCATCGAGCGGCGCGGAGGAAAGGGGCCGCGCCAGCCGGCGAGCAACCGCCATAAGCTTGCTACAAATACCAGTCCCAACACGGACAAGGTGAGACCGAGCGGCCAGGACGGCGGCGCGCTGCGCAGTTGAATGAAATACTGCGCCAGCGCCGCAAAGCCGCCGCGCAGATCGTGCGCGGCCGAGACCATGACGAATGAAAAAATGGCGATGCCGGCAGCACCGAAGGCGCAGCGCCGCACATTGAGCGTATTGGCATCGGGGACACGACGGCCGCCCGCTTGCAGCATCGCCCAGGCGAGCACGAGCATAAGCGCGAGGCAGTCATAAAAGGTTGCCGGCGTCGGAACCATCAAGCGATGCTCCCCGCGCGCCGCCAGCGGCGCAGATCGAACACCGCCCAGGTGACGCCAAGAACGCCGACCACGAGCAAGGCAAGGGCTATTGCGGGATCGTGCCGCAATCCCGCCATTACGCCGTAGAAGCCGACGAGGGCGCAGACCAGTCCCCACGCGAGGATTGCCAGCAGCCACAGCGCGCGCTTGACCTTGGGCGAGGCGAGCACCCAATCCCGAATTTTGATGAAGCCCCAAGCCGTATAAAACGCCCCGCCGACGATGAAGCCGCACAACATGTTGCGCAGCTCCATCACGTTGTCCGGCCAGTCACCCCCGTTCCACGGGCTGTTGACGAGCGCGGCGTCCGATAGCAGGTTCGCATTCCACGCCCCCCAAATTCCGATGCAGCCGACCGCGACCGCGACCGCAGCGGCCGACAGGCGCACAGCCGTCTTGATGCGTTGCCAATGCGATTTCATCACAACCTCCAAAGCGACACACGCCCGCCAGCGGACGGCGATTTCAGCGCCGCCGCACGGCCACCCGTTCGAGATCGGCCATGGTGACGATCTCGACGCGTTCCTCCGGCTGATACGACAGTGCCGGAAGCGGTCGAGGCGAAAAGATTTGCGCCATTGGCGCAGGCGCGGGCAGTGGCCGTGCATCCGCCGCTGCCATCTCCTTCGCGCGCGCGATCACTGCGGCAATTTCGTGGAAGGATGGGGCGCAGTCGTTGAACTCCTCAATCATGAGCGCGCCCTGCTCGCGAACGGCGCGTTCGATGTAGTATCTCGCCGCAGCTATCGCATCGGCAGGAACCCAGGACGTGTTGCCGTCCCACGCTTGCACCGAACTGACCGCACCTTGGAGGCATTTATTGCCGTTGACTGGGTTGTGGAGCATCCCTTGACCCCAGCGGTTGCCGCCCCGAAAATACCGCTCCGTCGCCGAGAGGGTTTGCAGTACGCTTTCGACACTGACAGTGACGCGACTCATTTTCACGCTCTCCTCTAATCAGGGATGTGGTAATGCACTGGCCCTTGCCCGGATTCGGAATAAAGCAGCGGCGCTTGTCCCAATTGTGCCGGACTACCGAGCAACGCTGGCGAGTGCCACGGTTGCGCGGGGACACCCATCACGAATTCACGCCCCAGCCGGTTGCACAGCATCTCGCCGCCGACCGTCAGCGCGGCCGACGACAGGCCGACGAGGCACCCGCCGACATCGAATTGCCCCGTGCCAAGGAACCAGGCCGCATTGCCGACAACGCCGGCAAGCAAGGCCGCAAGAGGCCACAGCGCAGGCGTAGCGACAGAGGCACCGTCCATTTTCGCGCGGCGATAAAACAGCACCGTCCCGACAAGCTGGAACATGACCAGCACGGCCAGTGCCAAAACCGCTTCGATGAAACCAACCGTCTCCTGCTGTGCCGTGAACACGCGCGGCACCCGTTGACCCTGCACGGCGTATTGCAGAGCGATTGCATCGCTCGGATGCAGCACGGTTTGCACCGCGAACGGGAAAGCGATCCAGCCGGCCGCGACCAGGCCAACTAAAACCGGCCCGGCGCGGATCGCGGACTCCTGAACCTTGGCCGCGTAGATGCGGGCTTGAGCTTCATAGTTGTTGCTCATCTTTTTTCACCTCACAAGAAGCGACACACGCGCCACCAGCCGGCGCAATTGCTGGGATCGGGCGTTGACACCGGGCGCGGGGAGACCAGAGGCGGGTTGACCGCAACATTCGCCTGGCGCTTGCGCGCTGCACGGCGCGGCACGGGCGCAGCTTTCGCCGCGTCCTCCGCAGCGGGCAGCCCGTATGCTTCCCGCTCGGCCGACCGCTCCCACGGTTCAACCGGCAGGCTCGGCCGAGCGTAGGAATACGGAGCCGGCGACGAGCCGAAGGACGGCGCGGCTGGTTCCCGCGCTGCGCATCCCGCCAATAAGGCCGCCGTCAAAGACAACGGCAGCAGGCCCGCGCCGTTGAAACGGCCGCGCTCGCTCACGATGCACGCCCTCACCGGCTCGGGTTTTCTTTGGTTTCGGTGCAGACGATGCGGCCCGAAACCGAAATCTGATCGATCATGACCAGATCGAAGCCGGTGCCGTTTTTATGCGGCCAAACCGAGCCGACCACCCGCCAAACGGGTTTTTCGTCCGATCCTTCGCGCGGTGATTTTACAACGTAAGCCGTGTGACTTGGACGATTGCTCATCGTATCCATGCTCGACGTTCGAGAACGCGAGCGCGGAGGCCCGCGACATCCCTAGGATGCGCGGTTAATGTCGGTGCCTTTGGAAATTAGGTCAAGAAAAATTGCTTGACGTATATATCTATGACGACAGCCGCGCGCCGACCGACAAATCGCGGCGAGGACGACCGCGCGGACGCCGAGGCTTACTCTCGCCGGTTTTGGTGTGAGTGCGCCGATATGCGGAAGCCATGCTCTCCGCTTCCGTCACCCGATCCGGCCACTCTGTCACCGGGAATCCCAATTCCAGTTGAAGCTTTTGGATATCGCGTAAATTGGTCGCGAGCGCGGCGGCTTCATCGGCCTGCTTTTTGGTCGTGAAGCCTTCCAGTGGCAATTCAAGTGCCCCTAATCTCTTCTCATATTTCGGTTGCAGACCGTCTAACCGCTCCTGGAGCTTCGCCCGCCTAATTTCGGCCTGTGTCATCCGGCGCGGCTCGCCCGTCGCGCGGTCTGTCTCGCGCGCCTCAAGTTCCGCCGCCACTACCCGCCACAAATCCCCGAGGACACTATCCGGTAAATCTTTTACGCCGTTACCCAATAATGTGCGTGCAGCGACGGCAATTGCCGCCGCAGTATTCATGTCACCGACACTAGCACCAGGTATTACTTGCGCCAACTCGTTCTTTTGCCGCGCGCGTTCCGCGATCTGCTGCAACAGAAAATCCAACGCAGACTGGAACGGTGCCGTGCTTTGCTCTACCAAGGCTTTCGTTGCAGCCTCAATTCGCGAAGCGATCCACGCCACATCTTCGGCAAGAGGAAAGAGCGGCACATCGACCCCAAGACGGCTTTCGAGAGCAAGGCGAAGCTCGACTGCCATCAGCGAATCCATTCCCATTTCGGAGAGAGGACGGAGGGGATCGATGTCAGAAATGGGACGCCGCAAGATCGCAGCCGCTTCCACGGTAACGATCCTCTCCAGCAGCGCCAGCGCGAGCTTTTCTTCCACCAGCTCACGGTCGTCGAGCCCGAGTGGTCTCTTTTCCCTAACTGGTGACGGGCGCGCACCCGAAACCCCTTTATTTTTCTCCTTTGCCCTCATCCGCGACCATTGTGGCGAGCACCGAGCCAGCGTCAACCTGCTAAACCATCTCACGCCCGGATGCTATCCTCACCCGATGACCGAATTCCTCACCCCCGACGAAGCGCGCGCGCTTCTTGAAGCGGCCGACCGACGCAACGCCGAGCGCCGCGCCGAGTATCCCGAGATCGCGCACCTGTCGCCGCCCGTCAGTGACGAGATATGGCGCTATGTGATCGAACGCGCCTTGCTCGGCGAGCTTCGCCGCAAACCATTATTGCCGCCGCTCAAAATCGATCCGCGATCACCCGACGACGAGCGCCAGTAAAACGCGCAGAGCGGCGACGGGGCGCTCCTTGGTAAAGTGACGGCTCGATCCCTCTCCCCCAAGGAATTCCCCCCATGTCCGACCAAGCCAGCGCGTTGAGTGCGATGCGGGTAATCGATTTGCTATTGGATTTCTACGGCCCTAATGACGAGCACTGGCTACAAGGCGCCTTCCGCGTCGGCCGGAAGCGCCGCTGCCTTGTCGATGCCATTGCCTATGTGCGGCGCAAGCATGGCATCGAGGGCGACGACGCTAGCTGGTACATCTACGAGGTGATCCAACCTCAGATTTACGAGGTGCGGCCGGGGCACTTCTGGCGCTCGCCCGCATTGGCAAAATCGCTTTGGAGCGAATCCCAACTGCGCGAACGGCTGATGTTCTACAACGATAGTCACTGCAAGAGCTTCGCCGAGCTTCGCGCCGTGCTCATCAAGGCCCGCAGCCGTGCCGAATTTTGCCACGCCGCCGCGCGACGCGAGCTTGACCGTCAGGCCGAGATCAACGCGGCCAAAGCCGCTGCCGACCAAAAACGTCGGGCGGCCGTCGAGGCGCGCTGGAACCTCATCACCCAAGTGCAATTCGAGCGCAAATCGTCAGCCGTGCGGCGGATCACGGCCCATACCTACATCCTTTGCCCGCGCGCGCCGGATCATCCGCAGCGGGAACCGCAGAGGCTCGCGGCCTAGCGGCCAATCGGCAATGTCATAGCGCGGTGCTACACGCCGATCGGGCTGTATTACCGCGCTGTCACACGCAGAATTTGCGTTGACCGAGCGCTAGAGCGCCGCCGCATTTTTGAGCAATGCGGAGAGGCCCGCGCCGAGCACCAGGCCCGCGCGGTTGTCAACCGCTCTGTCCCCCGATTTTGGGGATAGGCCCGCCCTACATCTTGTGTGCCGGCGACCCCAAGTAAAAGCCGGCCGGCCAAGTATTCGCGCGCGATTTTGCCGGTCGCGTTTCCAATACAGACCGGCGAAGGAGCGCGCGAATTCGCAAAGGTTAACCGGAGGACTTTGCGAACACTTGAAATAATTTTACAGAATCACCTTTATGCGGCTTTCCGAGTACGGCCCGGCGACTGCGGAGACACAACATATTGATTTAGCCCCGACCGGCCGGTTGACCGTATAGCCTACCTTCAATCAGAGCTGCGATAAACTCTTTAGCGGAGCGTGCGGTGGCGACGTGTTCGCGCAGCGGCAACTCGGTGGCGTCGCCGAAGCGGGCCAGCAGATCGTCGTAGACGGCAATCGCCTGCTCGCTGCGTCCGAGATTGAAGAGCTCGTCCCCCTTGTCGCAGAACGCCGCGGCGACGTGTTCGCGCAGCGGCAACTCGGTGGCGTTGCCGAAGCGGGCCAGCAGATCGTCGTAGACGGCAATCGCCTGTTCTCTGCATTCGAGCTGCAACGCGAAATCCCGGTCATTCCGCTCTTGCTCGTTGAGGAGGCTATCGCTGAGTCCTCTTAACCTTCGACGAACCCGTCCGAGCTTACCCAGCTCGGCCCCCTTGTTGCGGAGCGCCGCGGCGACGTGTTCACGCAGCGGCAACTCGGTTGCGTTACCGAAGCGGGCCAGCAGATCGTCGTAGACGGCAATCGCCTGCACGCTGCTTCCGAGCTTACCGAGCTCGATCCCCTTGTTGCGGAGCGCCGCGGCGACGTATTCGCGCGGCAACTCGTTGCTGAAGCGGGCCAGCAGATCGTCGTAGACAGCAATCGCCTGCACGCGACGTCCGAGCTTACCGAGCTCGATCCCCTTGTCGAAGAGCGCCCGCGGCGCACCGACATGCCCTTTGAGCTCCCGGATCAGTTTGTCCATATCGGCGTGAAACGAGGCATGACGGACATCGAGTCCATTGCGCAGTGCAAGCTCTTTAAGATCTTCGGGCAGTTGATCGGCCGTCGGAACACTCGTGCCGTCGAGCAAGATTGGAATGACCGGGATTTCGCGCTGCAGCGCCGTCGCAATCTCGATGCGCACGAAATCAGTCGGATTATCCAATCGGCGGGTTCCGTCCTTATCGCGCACGTCAAGCCAGTCGCGCCCGATCGCCGCGAGCAGTACGCCGCAGTTTGCGACCTCCTCGCGCAAAACCTTGACGAAATTGAGCCCGAGGGGGATGCCGTCCACGTCGATGAAGAGGAGATCGCGCTCAAACTCGCGCTCCAACCGATCTTGGATGCGGCCGGCATAGGCTGCGCTGTCTTCCCGGCGATAGCTGATGAAAACCTTGGCCGCCATCGTGCGCCCCCTGCGCCCGGCATTTTAACGCCATGGTGAATCAACGCCATAGTAAATCATAGGTTTGTCGGTAGCGAGGTGCCGGGCGATCGAAAACGCCTTTTCCTTTGCATAAGTTGCCGTCATAAGTAAGGCATGAAATACGGCTACGCCAGGGTATCCACGGACGGCCAGAGTGTTGACGCCCAGGTGCGCCAACTTACCAAAGCCGGATGCAAAAAAGGTCCCTAACCAAAAGCACAGCGCGGGCCGGTCAACCATGAAGCAACGACTACCGAAATCAGACGTGTCCGAGGACACAGCGCGAATCCTCTTTCTCACCTACGGGCGCGATGCAGTTCAGATGGCCGTCCTCAGGTGTGCCGAATTGAACAAGGCCGGTGACAAGGCAGGCCTCGCGTCTTGGAAAAAGGTTCTCAACAACGTCCGAAGACTGGCCGCCGCAAACCTGAAACACTCTGGCACGATCAATTAGAACGGTCGATTACCCGACTTCTGTGCCATGTTACAAAAATCAAGAATTATGCAAAGAGATTAGCTAATCGCGCAATCTCGGCGCGCAGGTGTTCGTTTTCTGCTTCGAGATCCCTCGCTCTACGCGCCCCGCTAGCTGCCGGATGTGTGAGCAACTGAGCCAGCTTCGTGCCGATCGGCGAGCCGAGTCCGGTGCAAGCGTCGGGCCCGATGCGGGCACGAAAGGCGCCGTTGTCCCCCTTAGTGATAGCAGTAAAGCAGAGATGATTGAGCCACAATTCCGGGGTGACAAAGCCGAGCTTGGTGCCAAACGAGGCGAACAGTCCGGCATAGAGCGGAGCGACGGCACTGGTTCCGCCGATTGCAATCTGCGCGCTGTGCAGGATGATGTTGTAGCCGGTGTTTGGATCTGCGCTGGCCGCGACATCCGGCACCATCCGTCCCGGCCCGTGCGGCGCCCCCGCCTGCCACGGCGGCATCGGCTGGAACAGTGTCGAAAACCCTCCTCCAGTACCCCGGCCGCTGGCATTGCCGGGGTCGTTGTTCCACACGGTTTCGTGCGTCCGAGTTTTGCTCGTCCCGCCGCAACCGATCACGTGCGGGGCGGAGGATGGGAGATCGATGTTAGCCGGTGTCGGGCCGCCGTCGCTCGAATCGTTGTCGCCCGAGGCGGCAAACACGACCATGCCCGCGGCGGTAGCAGCTACGGCCGCTTGCTCCATGTCGTTGCCGGCTTGCGCGCCCCAATTGGCCTCGTCGGCACCCCACGAGATCGAGCAGACGTCGCAGCCGTCAGCCGTTGCGGCGCGTACCGCGGCCGCTATGTCTTGAGCCCAATAGACTCGGATCGTCGCTGGTTTGCCGGTCGCGACGTAATACGCAGCTCCAGCGACCTCGATATCGAGCGCGACCTCGCCATCGGCACTGTTCGGCCCGGGATCAGGAGTATTCTTGGTCCCGTCGACCGAGACGTCGGTGATTTGCGGAACCGGCTGGTTGATGCCGGCAAAGAACTGGTCCATGTCGGACTGCACCCATCCGCCGCCGAGCTCGACAATGGCGATTACGCCGCCACCCGCGAGACCGGTTGGCCAGCTGTATGCCGCGCAGAGGTCGGGCACGTTCCATGGACCGCCATCCCTCACCGCTCGTTCGCCCGGCCTGCCGGCGGTTGGCCTGGCAGTGGGCAGCTTGAAGTAGGGCTTGACGACCGACCGCACGTTTGGGCGCCGCGCAACATGTACGTAAGAGTGAAGCGCGGCTCGAAGACCGGTCGCCGCCGCAGAGTCAAGCTCGGCCCGCAGGCCCGTCGCCGCGGCCGTTTCTTCTACGCCCACATACAGCCACGCTTGATCCGCCGCACTGTAGCGATACACTGAGCGTCGATTTTCGTTAATTGACTGTGTATAGATTTGTCCATCTCTGGGGTTAGCAGGAAACGCCATGGTCATCACTTTCCACTGTTTGCGGAGCCGGGACTAACATTAATGAACGCGCCATCCTAAGGCACGATATTGCTGATGATGCTGTTGCTTATGACGTTAGCACGTAACGCGGCATTGCTGATGGCGCTTCCTATTTGCTGCGACAGGAACGCGTTTGCCGCCGGGGTGTTAGCCCCCAGACTGTTCGTCTTAGGATCGTTTGGTCCGAAAGTGATCAGCAACTCGTGGGTTCGGGTGCGACTCGCTGTAGCGAAAGGTACCGTCGGATTAATCGTCGCGAGGGCGAGTTTCCACGTGGGCGTTATGTTGCCGCTGGTAATTACCTGAAATTTTACATCGTGAGAAACCGCATTCTTGGCATTTGCCGAATTCTGCGCGCTTGCTGGTGTGCGAACTGGCAATTCGTTAGTTGCCGCGCCCAAGATTACGGAGAGTAACCATTCCCTCAGTTTCAAATCGCTTTGTATTAGCAATGACCCTACCGGATGGTTATCAATATTGTCTCTGAGGTTTTGAGTACATTTGTTACCATTGCCGTAAAGCTGATTCACGGTATAATAATAGTTAAGAATGTCTATTCTTGTTGCGTCGGATGAGACATTCGCTCCGCCGAAAAGAGTAAATATATTTGGGGAGTATTTACCCGAGGGTCCAAGCCCGCTTTGCTCATCCGTCGTTAAGCTTAACTGTATTTGTGCTCCCCAATCATTGAACAACCAATCGGTTGCCATCTCCGTATCATGTTGCCTTATAAATATGACAGCGTCTTTCATCTCGCAATGAATACTTTGGACGATGGCTTGGACGAGCCTGTTAGGGTCGGAAGCCCAAGGATTTTCTTGAATGTTAGGAACGTAGGTACCGCAGCCGGCAAGGGACAGGATGACAGCTATCGCAAGGGGCAAAAGTTGCTTGGGCGACAACGGTGGTCTCCATGACGCGCGCGGATATTCCATCTAAACGCACTCAATCGGAAATTTCAATAGAGCATCGCCTTTGAACCGATGATTTTAAGATGAAAAACCAAGTCGTCCCTGCGTGGTAAGCTTCGAGAAGTCTGAGCGAGGTCACAGTCCTCTTTTAAAAAACGAGTGGGTGGGAAAATGGGCGATGGGCTGCAGTTCAGACCATACGTTCGCGCCAGCGCCAAGCCTCTTGCCCGGCGGTACATCGCCCATTCGCAATTCAAGATTTTGCGACCAACTTACGACGTTATTGTACCGAGCAATGCCTCGACATCGTCCGTGGTCTTCACGTCGGCAAAGACACGGCTCATGGTCTTGAGTTCAGCCTCATGCGTGTCGCGCGAAACATCAGCTACTGCATCGCTGACGAGTATCATCCGATAGTTGTGGTCCACTCCGCCGCGCACAGTGTTTGAAACACAGACACAGGTGGTAACGCCGACCACGACACAGGTGATAACGCCCATATTGCGGAGGATGGTATCGAGCGCTGTGTTGGCGAAGCCGCCAAATCCTTTTTTGACAATTAAGTGCTCGCCTTCGTGTGGCTTCAGTTCGTCAATAATTTCTGCACCCCAGGTACCCTCGACGCAATGAGAGCGGTTCCGGCTTTTAGGCTCGATTCCCAGTCGCCAGTGGGGGAACGCCGCATCCGAATAATCAGACTTCAGCACGAGCGGGATATAGATGACTGGCCGTCCGGCTGCTCGAAAAGCAGCCGATAGCCGCCTCACATAAGGGATAGTCCCCTCCAAGAATGGTAGGTGGGGTCACCACACGATCTGTTCAAAATCGTA
>Ga0210403_10001959_pt1 | contig 18992 bp, 18 predicted proteins | sample IncBWC19MmetaG_FD_150863 | JGI IMG/M metagenome (GOLD analysis project Ga0210403, IMG submission 150863) | Forest soil microbial communities from Barre Woods Harvard Forest LTER site, Petersham, Massachusetts, United States - Inc-BW-C-19-M | ecosystem: Environmental > Terrestrial > Soil >... | reverse complement strand
GAAGCCTCCCGAGACCCACTAGATATGCAGTAGTACGTGTCTTCCACGCATCTTTAATCGTTTCCCGCGCATCTACTCAGCAGAGCAGGAGGGTCATTGTTTGCGGGTTGCCATTGTTCACCATTGGTTTGTCACACAGGGAGGCGGTGAACGAGTAGCAGGCATACTGGCAGGGATGCTCCCCGGCGCCGATGTCTTTACGTTAGTCATGGACCCCGAACAGCTACCGCCAGAGTTGGCGGGAAGATCGGTGACCACATCCATCCTCCAACGCATCCCCGGCGCCAAGCGCATGCATCGTCACCTGCTGCCGTTGTATCCCTTCGCCGTCGAACAGCTCGACCTCTCCGCATACGATCTCATCCTCACCTCCGACAGCGGTCCGATGAAGGGGATCATCACCCATCAGAACGCGATTCAGATCTGTTACTGCCACTCTCCCATGCGCTATCTGTGGGACGGATACCATGACTATCTCTCCGGCATGAAACGCTGGCTGCGCCTGCCCTTCTCGCTGGCCGCTCACTACGTTAGAAACTGGGACTTTGTCGCCGCGCAAAGAGTAACTCAATTTGTTGCTAACTCCCGCTACGTCGCCAAGCGCATCGAGCACTTCTACAGCCGCGACAGCACGGTGATCCATCCGCCCGTCGACATCTCGCGTGGCTTTCTCGCGGACACTCATTCCGACTACTATCTCGCCGCCGGCCGTCTGGTCGGATACAAGCGCACCGAGTTGCTGGTGAAGGCCTGCACGCGGCTCGGCCGCAGACTGCGGGTTGCCGGCTCCGGACCCGAGCTCAAGGCGCTGCGTCGCATCGCTGGACCCACCATCGAGTTCGTCGGCGCGCTCTCCGATGACGATCTGTGGAATGAGTACGCCCACTGCCGCGCCCTGCTCTTTGCCGCCGACGAAGACTTCGGCATGGTGCCCGTCGAGGCGCAGGCCTGCGGACGGCCTGTCATCGCCTATGGCCGGGGAGGAGCACTCGAAACCGTCTGTGGAAGGCATCACGGCACGCCCGGCGATCTCGCCACCGGCGTCTTCTTCCAGCGCCAGACGGTGGACGATGTTGTCAACGCCATGCTCGAATTCGAAGCCCACGAGAGCAGCTTCTCCCCCATCGCCATCCAGCGGCATGCCGCTCAATTCAGCACTCCGATCTTCATCGAGAAGATGCATCGCCTCATCGAGAACACGCTCGCTCAGCATCCAGGCTTGCAGGAGACATCGCACCCTGAGGCCCGCAAACGCCGTTCTCCGCGCAATCCTGCAGCGGCCTAAGCACGCAGCCATCTAGACCATGCTCCCCCCGGCGCTTGCAGCTCGAAAGCGAAACAGCGTAACCTCGGGCAGAAGGGGCTGCTCAAAGCATGACTGCAAAATATGGCCTTTCGGTCGCCATCGTGGCCTGCAACGAGGCCGACAATCTGGCCCGCACGCTCGCCAGCGTCGTCTGGGCCGATGAGATCGTACTGATCGACTCCGGTTCCACCGACCGCACCGTCGAGATCGCCAGGCGGTACGGCGCCACCGTCTACACCGAGCCCTGGAAGGGCTACGGCCCGCAGGTCAACTCCGCGCTCGACAAGTGCACCCGGCCCTGGCTGCTCAACCTCGATGCCGACGAGGTGCTCAGCCCCGAGCTCGCCGCCGAGATCCAGGCGCTGCTCCGCACCGAGCCCGAATTCAGCGGCTACACCGTGCCCCGTCTCAACCTCATCTTCGGTCGCTGGATGCGCCACGGCGGTCTCTATCCTGACCGCAAGCTGCGCCTCTTCCGCCAGGGATTCGCGCGCCTGCGCGAAGACACCGAGCCCCACGCCACCCCCATTCCGACGTCCACCGGCCCGACCGGCGCTCTGCGCGGCGACCTGCTGCACTACCAGTACCCCACGCTGCCGCTCTATCAGGAGCACATGCGCCGCTACAGCACGGCCAGCGTTCCGCTCATGCTGCGCCGCGGCAAGACCAGCCGCACGCCACTCGCCTACTTCGCCAACACCGTACTCAACCCGGCCTTCACCTTCCTCTATAATTACATCGTTCGCGGCGGCTTCCTCGACGGCCGTGAGGGTCTACTCTTCCACATCAATCACTCGCGCTACGTCCGCTGGAGGTACGTAAAGGCCCGGGACGCAGCGCGCCGCGGGCAGTCTTCCTCTATCCCAGCCGCAAACGCTCAGCCCGAACAGACGAACTCCAAACAGCCGGCCTGAGCCCGGCGCAACCTCGGTCCGAATGTGGCTCCGAATGTGGCCACAAACGTCGCTACAATCGAAGCAGCATGTTTGCGCGCCTCAAAGCCTTCTTCTCCACTCCGGGCACCGGATTCCGGGCGCCACAGCGCGTCTTCTGGATCGCGCTCGCCGTTCGCCTGCTCTACATCACCCTCGCCCACACCTACCGCGTCCGGGTGATCCTCGATCACTTCCAGTTCGGCTGGGAGGCCGGCCGCATCGCCCGCGCCGTCGCCACCGGCCACGGCTACGCCGACCCCTTCCTCGGCCCCAGCGGCCCGACCACCTGGATCCCGCCGCTGTTCCCCCTGCTGCTGGCCGGCGTCTTCAAGCTCTTCGGCGTCTACACCGCGCTCTCCGCCTGGATGATCCTGGCCATCGACAGCGTCTTCTCCGCCGCCACCGCCCTGGCCGTCTACGAGATTGCCGCCCGCTGCTACGATCTGCGTAACCGAGCTATCCCGACCGGCGCCCGCAGCTACCCCATCGCCCTCTGGTCCGCCTGGCTGTGGGCGCTCTATCCCGCCGCCATCCAGTACTCCGTCCACTGGATCTGGGACATGTCGATCACCACCTTCCTCTTCGCCTGGTCGCTGGTCGTCGCGCTCCGGGTCCGCGGCGTCGGCGAAGACGCCGACAACCCCGCTAACCAGACGACCCGCCGCTGGGCCGTCTTCGGCCTGCTCTGGGGCTTGATCGCGCTCTCGAATCCATCCCTGCTCATCTTCCTTCCCGCCTGCGGTCTGTGGATGATCTGGGGAACGATCTCGGGAATGCGCCTGACCCTGCCTGCGCTCAGCCGCATCACCGCCCGAGCGCTGCTCGCCGCGCTTCTGGTCGCCGCCTGCCTCGCCCCCTGGATCTGGCGTAACTGGCGCACCTTCCACACCTTCATCCCCACCCGCGGCAACCTCGGTGCGGAGCTCTACCAATCCACCCTCGAGCAGAACAACGGGTTTCCCTGGGGACCCACGCTGCCGCTCGCCGTCGACGCCCCCGAGTTCGTCCGCTATAAGACCCTCGGCGAGGTCGCCTACGTCAAAGAGAAGAACGACGCCGCCAAGATCGCCATCCGCCAGCACCCGCGCCGCATCTTCGACTGGACCCTAAAGCGCGTCTACTTCTTCTGGGCCAGCGTCCCCCACCCCTTCGAGAAGCACCCCTCCATCGAGGTCGTGCGCGAGATGGACTTCAGCATCCTCAGCATCACCGGCATCCTCGGCCTCCTGCTCTCGCTCAAGCGCCGCATCCCCGGCAGCTGGCTCTTCGCCTTCGCCTTTCTGCTCATCCCGCTCCTCTACTACTTCGTCACCGTCCAGGCACGATTCCGCCACCCCATCGAGCCCCTGATCACGATCTTCACCGTCTTCCTCTTCCGCTCGGCAGAACCACGCAAGGGACCACACAAGGATCCACGCATGAAGACGCCGGCGGAGACCTCCGCAAAGACGGAACCAGCCATCCAGACCGCCCGGGCCTGAGCGAGCGACCAGCACCCATGGCCCATCACCCCCCAAATCCGCCCTCACAGAGCGAGCAGAAGCCCATTCTGGTCGTCGGCAGCATCAATATGGACCTGGTCGTCTCCGCCGAGCGCCTTCCCGCTCCCGGCGAGACCCTCCACGGCACCGGCTTCGAGACCCACCCCGGCGGCAAGGGAGCCAACCAGGCCGTCGCTGTCGCCCGCCTCGGCTACCCGGTTGCCATAATCGGCATGACCGGCTCCGACGACCTCGGCCAGCAGCTCCGCGCTCACCTAGGCGCCGCCGGAGTCGACACCGCCGCCGTCGGCACCGCGCCCGGACCGTCCGGAGTGGCCGTCATCACGGTCGCCGCCAGCGGCGAAAACACCATCGTCCTCGACGCCGGCGCCAATCGCCAGCTCACCCCCGCCTACCTCGACCAGCACGCCCACCGGATCGCCGACGCCGGCCTCGTCCTCGCGCAGCTCGAGATCCCGCTCGAGACCACGCTCCATCTCGCCCACCTCTGCGCCGCCGCCAACGTCCCCCTCATCCTCGATCCCGCGCCCGCCTGCGACCTCCCCGAGGTCCTCTTCACCCAGACCGCCTGGTTCACCCCCAACGCCACCGAAGCCTCCTTCTACACCGGCAGCCAGATCCTCCCCACCCCAGCCGCCACCGCTCGCAACCTGCTCACCCGCGGCAGCGCCGGAGTCATCCTCAAGCTCGGCGCCGAAGGCTCCTACCTCCTCGACCACGCCGGCAACGAAGCCTCCATCCCGCCCTTCCCCGTCCACGCCGTCGACAGCACCGCCGCCGGCGACGCCTTCAACGGAGCCTTCGCCACCGCTCTCATGCTGGGCCGTTCTCCCCGCGACAGTGCAATCTTCGCCTCCGCCGCCGCAGCCCTCTCCGTCACTCGCGCCGGCGCCCAGTCCTCCATGCCCCCCCTCTCCGAGGTGGAAGCTACATTAAGCAATTAAGACTTTAAGGTTATCCATCCAACCAACACAAATAACACTACTTAGATATACGTCACACAGCCTGCCGCAAGCACCGCCTGAATCTCCCGCAACCGTCAGCGCTCAATCGCGTCTCTAACTCTATGGGGGAGCCGTTGACCATTACCCGCACCAAACCATCGACCTCCATCCTGGGCGGGCCTCTCCAGCGCCGGCCCGAGCTCGACGCCCTCCGCGGCCTCTTCCTGGTCTGGATGACCCTCACCCACCTCCCTACCCACTTCAGCGACCTGGTCAATCAGCCCTTCGGCTTCCTCTCCTCCGCCGAGGGATTCGTCTTCCTCTCCGCCCTCCTGGTCGCGCGCCTGTACATCCGTCAGGCCGCCGAGGACGAGGTCAGCCTGCGCAACAAAATCTTCAAGCGCACCTTTCGCCTTTACGTCTATCACATTGTTTTACTTACATTTGCTTTCACAGCGGCCGCCAGCTTTGGAGTCGCGGCCCATCGCCTCGCACTCACCAATCTGCTCGACTTCTACCTCGCTCACCCGCTCACCGCGATCCTCGGTTCGCTGCTTCTGGTCTATTGCCCGCCGCTGCTCGACATCCTTCCCATGTACATGATCTTCCTGCTGATGACGCCCTATCTGCTCGTGATCGCAGCACGTCGCGGATGGAAGGGGATCCTGCTCGGCAGCGGCTTCATCTGGCTGCTGGCGCAGTTCGGACTGCGCACCTGGATGCACGCCCTCGTCGTCCACCTCACCGGCCTCAGGATCCCTCTGCAGGAGACCGGCGCCTTTAATCTCTTTGCTTGGCAGGCCGTCTGGATCACTGGCATGGCCCTCGGCGCGACCTCCGCGCGTGGACCTCTTCCCTTCTCCCGGCTGCCTCGCTTCGTCTATCCACTCAGCGCCGCGATCTGCCTCTTCTTCATCGGCGTCCGTCACGACTGGCTCGGCAGCCACCTCACCCAGCAGAACCTAGGCCTCGCGCTCGACAAATGGCAGATCGGCCCCCTGCGCCTGCTCAATCTCCTCGCCTTTGGCTGCGTCCTTTACTGGGCGCGCAAGCACGTCTCCCGCCTGGTCCAGATCGAGCCCCTCCTCACCCTGGGCAAGGCCTCGCTCGAGGTCTTCTGCGCCCACATCGTCTTTGTCTTCGTCGGCCTGGCGCTGCTCAGCGGACAGGTCGATCAGCTCCACGGCGTCGACGCCGCCATCCTCATCGTGCTCACCTTCACCGGCCTCCTGCTCGTCGCCCTTCGCGAATCCTGGCGCAAGCAGCAGCTTCGCGCCGCCATTCCCCCTTGGAGACCGATCCGACCCGCATCCGCGCCGAACCCCTAGTTCGCTGATTCCAGCGCGTCCTGCCTCAAGTCTCTGCACCAGGCTCCGCAGATCCGGTGGTACTCTTCCACCTGGATCTTCCACTTGGAGACGGCTCCGCCATGCAGGATCTGCCGCCGCCCTCGCCGCCCGCGGCCGGCGCACCGCCATGGTCGAGCTTGGCCCCGTCGGCGGCACCTGCGTCAACTACGGCTGCACCCCCACTAAGACCATGGTTGCCAGCGCCGAGATCGCCCACCTCGCCCGCCGCGCTCCCGAGTTCGGCATCCACGCCGGCCCCGTCCAGGTCGACATGGCCCGCCTCCGCCAGCGCAAGCGCGACATGGTGAAGACCTGGCGCGAAGGCAGCGAAAAGCGCCTCTCCTACGGAGTCGACCTGATCCACGGCGAAGCCTCCTTCCTCCCCGCCGAGCCACAAAGCCCGAAATCCACCCCAAAATCCATTCTCGTCCGCCTCAACCAGGGCGGCGAGCTCCGCCTCACCGCCGACCTCGTCGTCATCGACACCGGCCTCACGGTCAACCCGCCCTCCATCCCCGGCCTCGCGCCCGGCCCCAGTCAGGTCCCCTTCCTCGACATCGTCTCCATCATGGAGCTCGACCACCTCCCCGAGCATCTCCTCATCCTCGGCGGCGGCCACATCGGCCTCGAGTTCGGACAGATGTTCCGCCGCTTCGGCAGCCGCGTCACCATCGTCCAACGATCCGCCCAGCTCCTTCCCCAGGAGGACGAAGACATCGCCCAGGAGACTGCGAAACTGCTGCGCGAAGACGGCATCGAGATCCTGCTCTCCACCAACGCCCACTCCGTCGCCGCCTCGCCCGGAGGAATCCAGCTCACCGTCAGCAGCGACCCCACCGGCCAGGTCACGCCAGCCACCAGCCGCACGCTCGAAGGCAGCCACCTCCTGGTCGCCACCGGCACACCGCCTGCCTCAACCTCGCCGCAGCCGGCATCGTCACCGACCACCGCGGCTTCATCCAGGTCGACGAGCACCTCCAGACCAGCATACCCGGCATCTACGCCACCGGCGACGTCAACGGCGGCCCCGCCTTCACCCACATCTCCTACGACGACTACCGCATACTCAAGGCCAATCTATGCGGCAGTCCTGACACCCCCAAGCGCAGCGCAAAGGACCGCCTCGTTCCCTACTGCGTCTTCATCGACCCTCAGCTCGGCCGCGTCGGCCTCAGCGAGCGACAGGCCGCCGCCCAGGGCATTCCTGTCCGCGTCGCCCGGCTTCCCATGACCTCCGTTGCCCGCTCGATGGAAACCAGCCAGGCCCGCGGCTTCATGAAGGCGCTCGTCGACCCCGCAACCCAGCAAATCTTAGGTGCCGCAGTCCTCGGCCAGGACGGCGGCGAGATCATGTCCATGCTCCAGATCGCCATGATGGGCAAGCTTCCCTACCCCGTCCTCGAGAACGCCGTCCTCGCCCATCCCACGCTCGCCGAATCCCTTAACAACCTCTTCGGCCACTTCGACGGCGATTGATAGCCGCGATCCTAGCTCGTCTCCAACCGTACACTCCCATCGCTGCTGCGAACCGTCAGCAGCGCTCCGCCGCCATTCAGCGTCCCATGGATCGAGTGCCCACCGCCGCGGCTATCGTACCCACCGGGCATCAGCGGAAGGTCGCTCGATAGCCTTCCATCCCTCGTCTGCACATCGAACTCCGCTGCCAGCTCCCGCGACACCCGCACCGTCAAGCTTCCATCCCGGGTCTCGATGCGCGATGCTCCATTCAGCTTCGTTCCCTTCAACAACTCCACCCTCACCGAGCCGTCGCTGCTCGATACCTGCAACGAATCGAACGCACCCGCAATCTCCTGGCTGCCATCTGAACTCCGCACCTCCAACGTTCCGCTCCCGCCCCGCAGACGCACGCTGCCATCGCTCGACCGCACCTTCAAATTCCCGGAAAGCCCCTCCAGATCCTGGCTGCCATCGCTGCTCTGCAAGGTCAGTTCGCCATGTAGCCCACTCACAGTCAACCCACCGTCGGCGGTCCGCGCGTTCAGCGTCAGATTTGCCGGGGTCTCCACCAGCACCTTCACCGAGCTCGAGTGCCAGCCAATATGGAAGCCCTGCCTCTCCTTCAGCGAAAAGCGAATCGTATTGCCGCTCTGGCTCTCCTCCAACCGATAGTCAGACAGCTTCGCGTTCTCTGTCTCGATGCGGATATGCACCTTCCCGCACGTGCCGCAGGAGCGGACACTCAGACCGCTGTCGCTTACCTCCAGCGCCACCACCGGTTGGCCGCTCAGCGCATAGCTCTTCTCCCACGCTGGATTCCCCTGCGCATAAGCGCTCGCCGCGCAGACCAACAAGCTCGACAAAGCAAATCCTGCTCGCACACCCTTCATGGCTGCATCTCCTCCCACCGCCATACGCAGCGTAGCCTGCAAAAGTTCCGGCGCCACTACCGGTAAACTAAATCCATGATCGACGAAGCCACCTTCCGCCGCGAGTCCGACCGCGCCCTCGAATCCCTCAAGCAGTCCCTCATCGCCGCCGAGGAAGACGGCGGCTTCGAGGCCGAAGACAACAACGGCGTGCTCAACGTCCTGTTCGAAGACGGCACCAGCAAGTTCGTCTTCACCCCCAATACCCCGGTCCGCCAGATCTGGATCTCCGCCCAGTCCACCAGCTTCAAGCTGGAGTGGGACGAGCCCGCTCACGCCTTCACCCTGCCCAAGACCGGCGAGAACCTCCGCGTCCTCACCCAGCGCCTACTCCGCGAACACCTCCTGGACGACGCCATCACCCTGGCCTAGTGCGGGTGCCCCATCCTCGCCACGGTCTTATCGGGGCAGGGCGGGGTATCGTTTGCGGCAGCAAACGACCGTACTCGCCACCATGACCAACGAAATCTATCCCGATCCCAACCCCGGGCCGTATACTCTCCGATCAGTGCCCAGCCTCGCTCCAAACCGCGCCCCCATCCGGGTTCTTGTCGCCAAGCCCGGCCTCGACGGCCACGACCGCGGCGCCAAGATCATCGCCCGCGCCCTGCGCGACGCTGGCATGGAGGTCATCTACACCGGCCTGCGCCAGACCCCCGAGAGCATCGTCTCCGCCGCCATCCAGGAGGACGTCGACTGCATCGGCCTCTCCATCCTCTCCGGCGCCCACACCGTCCTCGTCCCGCGCATCGCGGCCCTGCTGCGCGAGCAACACGCCCAGGACATCCTCCTGGTCCTCGGCGGCACCATCCCCGAGCAGGACGCTCCCGCCATGAAACAGAGCGGCGTCGCGGCCATCTTCGGACCGGGAACGCCGCTCGATACCACCATTCAATTCATCCGCGATCACGTCAAAGCCCGCGGCCTGCAACTCTAAATCAGCCCGGCAACATTACCAGGGCAGAGCGTCCTGCATGTGGAAGTATCCACCGGTGGGTCCGCTCTGCGGCAGCGTCGCCAGCCAGACGCTGGTCTTCGCTCCGTCCACCAGCTCCATCGGAGCCGCGTCCGTGCCCATATCCGTCTTCACCCAACCCGGATGCGCCGAGTTCACCTTGATCTTCGTCCCCGCCAGTTCGTGCGCCAGGTGGATCGTGAACGAGTTCAACGCCGCCTTCGACGTGTTGTAGGCAAAGATCTTCGCGTCATAAATTGGCGACCCCGCGGTCGCATGCAGCGTCAACGAACCCAGAATGCTCGACAGATTGACGATTCGTCCCGCCTCGCTCTTGCGCAATAGCGGCAGCAGCGTCTGCGTCAGCGCCACCACGGCGAAGAAGTTCGTGTCGAAGGTCTCGCGCAGCACCGCGTCGCTGGTCACGCTGGTCTCGTTCGGAGCGGGGAAGTTATCCCGCATCACGCCCGCATTGTTCACCAGAATGTCGAGCACGCCATATTCCTTCTCGATCAGCGCCGCAATCGCCTTATGGTCCGCCGGGTCGTCCACATTGATCTTCACCGCCCGCACCTTCAGGCCTTCGCCTTGCAGCGTCTTGGCCGCCGCCTCGCCCTTGGCCAGATCCCGCGCCCCGAGCAGCACGACGATTCCCTGCCCCGCCAACTGCCGTGCCGTCTCTAATCCGATGCCCTTGTTGGCGCCCGTAATCAACGCAATCTTCTTCTGCTCACTCATCGCAATCTCCTCGCAAACGTTTTGTCATCCTTCCGCGTAGCGGGAGGACCTGCTTCTTCTACCCGACCCGTAGCCATTCTCGCAGCTATCAGATGAGCGTCTCCCGAAAACGTTCCGCATATTTCTCCGGCAGCGCGCGTTTCTTCATATCCTTGCCCACCACCACGTGCACCGTCTGGCCCTCGCACAACACCACATCGTCAGCCGCCCGCACCACCGTATAGGCAAACTTGATCACCGCCCCGCGCGCTGCGGTCAGCTGTGTGCGTACGATCAGCTCATCGTCATAGCGCGCCGGAGCCCGGTAGCGCGCGGTCGCCTCGACCACCGCGATCCCGCACTGCTCCTCCTGCTCCATTGCCTTGTAGTTCAAGCCCAGCTGACGCATGAACTCCACCCGCCCCACCTCGAACCACACCAGGTAGTTCGCGTGATACACCACCCCCATCTGATCGGTCTCGGCATACCGCACCCGAACCCGCGCCTCCGAAACCCGCTGCACTACCATCTCCAAACCATCCCTCGAAAACTCATTCGTATCCAGCGTTCAAAAGCTTGGCGCCCCGTCCTCAAAGACCGGGTGCCCCATCTTCGCGCGGCCTTATCGGGCTAAGGCGGTTCGTGCGCAGCACGAACCGCCTTACGCAGCTACCGGGTGCCCCATGCTTCGCAGCACTATCACGAAGGGTGGGAGGGCAATCTCACTGCACCCGAGCCCCAAATTTCTTCACAATCTCCGCGTTCGCCGACACCAACCCATCCAGCGGCCGCAGCGGCGCCAACTCCGCACCCAGCTCCCGCAGCTCCGCCAGCAACAGCTCCGTCACCACATTCGACACCACCGGATCTTCGCCAAACGGGGACGTCCCCACACCGCCGATCGCACTCTCGAAGCGCCTGCACCCCGCCGCATAGGCCGCCCGGATCTTCGCCGGCGCGTCCTCCGCCCGGGTGCGCAGATGCAGCCCGATCTCCAGCTCATCATGCACCGCCGACACATCCGCAAACAGGTCCGCGATCTGCTTCGGCGTCGCCCGCCCCAGATCGTCCACCAGCGTAATCTGCGTCACCCCGGTATCGGCCAGCAGGTCGATCCCATCCACCACCTCATCGATCGACCACGCATCGCCAAATGGATTGCCAAACGCCATCGCCACCCGCGCCGACAGGTCCAGCCCCGCCTTGAACGCCGCCGTGCCCACCTCCTCCAGAGCGTCGAGCGCCTCCTCCGGCGTCTGCGCCTGGTTACGCTCGAGAAACCCGGCCGAGATCGAATACGGGAATACCAGCGTCTGCACCGCGCCCGTCTTGATCGCCCGCTCCGCGCCCTTCGCCTCCACCACCGTCCCCAGCAACTCGACGTCGTCCGGCGGATCCAGATACTCGAGCACCAGCTCCGCATCCGACATCTGTGGCACCGCCGAGCGCGACACGAAGCTCACCGCATCGATGTGCAGAAACCCCGCGGCGATCAACGTCCGCAGATAGTCCGCCTTCACCTCCGCCGGGATCGGCTTCGGCAATCCCTGCCAGCCATCCCGCGGACACTCCACCACATTCACACGACTCACGCTTGAAATTCTCCCACTACAACTCTAGCGCCTCCGCCGCGCCGAGAGTATCGGTGGCACAAAGACTACGCCGCGAACAGGACCTCCATAATATGGCGCGCCAGGTCCTCAGGCTCCGCGAACCGCCTCGGGTGCTCGTCAAACCCCTCCTCCACGGACAGCACATCATTCTGCCCGACCGCAAAGGTGAACACCGTCACCTGCCGGTCGGCCACCAGCCGCGCGTCGCCGCCCACTCCTTTGCCCTGCGCATAATCGAGCACAATCGTGGACTGTTCGTACTTCAGCACCGCGTCGAACCACGGAAACCGGCTGCGCGCCATCATCACCTGATCCACCCCGTTGGTCTCCAGGCTGGTCTCCGACGAGGTCACGTCGCCCTGCAGCAGCCCCCGCATCTCTCCGAAGTCCAGCTCCAGCGCCTGCGCCACCAGCGCAAAAAACTCATGGCCCCGAGAGTTCACCACTCCCAGCCGGTGTTGTTCCCGCCCATACGCATTGGCCGCTTCACGGTCCTTTTCCTTGATGTTTTCTGCAAGTTGTTCGATCCAGGCTTTGCTCATCGGCCACTCTCTTTCCCTATCCGCTCTCATCGGCAACAAGCGTCATCGCGAGTAGCAAACGTCCGATATGGGGCGGTTATCGACGCACTGCGCGTTTCACCTGTGCATACTGCAGCAGGATGAAGCTGTCCGTCATGCCCGCCACATAGTCCGCAACCACGCGCGCCAGCCCCTCCGACTCCACCTCTTCGAAGTAGCCCTGCGGCAGCTCCTCCGGGTTCTCAATCCAGAAGTCGAACAGCGCGGTCACGACCTCCTCCGCCTTGTCGTGTTCATTCTCCAGCGCCTCGCAGGTATAGAGCGTGTCGTACAGATATCGCTTCTCCTGCAAACGCTCCGCCTCCGCCCGCTCCGAGAAGACCGCCAGCCGTTGCGGATACCGCCGCACATCGGCCAGCGACTCCGCCCCGATCGCCATCGCGTTCCTTCGGGTCGTCGCAATCAGGTCGTCCGTCAGCCCGTGCTGCATCAACTGCAGCGCCTCGTTGAACAGATACTTCTCCTCGACCCCCACATGCTCCTGCTGGACCTGGGCATAGCACCGCCGCAGAATCGTGACATGCTCGCGAATGTGTCCCACCTCGAGCAGCCCCGACTCCACGCCATCGTCCAGATCCGCCGTCAGGTAGGCGATCTCGTCCGCCAGGTCGATCAGCTGCGCCTCCAGCGGCGGCCGCTCGCCCAGCAGATAACTCGCCAGCGCCGGATGCGCTCCAGCGTCATAGTCCCGCGAGTGCTTGATGATGCCCTCGCGCACGCCCAGCGTCAGGTTCAATCCCCGATGCGCCGCATAGCGCTGCTCGAAGTGCTCCACGATGCGCAGTGCATGCAGATTATGGTCGAAGCTCAGCCCATGCCGCCGCAGACAGACGTCCAGCGCCCGCTCCCCCGCATGCCCGAACGGAGGATGGCCGATGTCGTGCACCAGCGCCAGCGTCTCCGCCAGGTCCTCATTCAACCCCAGGGCCGCCGCCAGATCCCGCGCGATCTGCGCCACCTCGATGGTGTGCGTCAGCCGGCTGCGAAAGTGATCCGACGCCCGGCTGGTGAACACCTGCGTCTTACCCGCCAGCCGGCGAAACGACCTCGCCTGCACAATCCGGTCGCGATCGCGCTGAAACTCCGAACGATGGGGACGCGCCGGCGCCGGATACACCCGGGCGCACAGCCGGTCGTCCGGCCCACCCTCCACGGCGCAACAATGCAGGTCTTCTCCCATGCTATCGACGAGTGTAACGGAACCAGGGCAAGCCCATGGCTGCAACCCAGCTCACGTACCGTTTGTTCGAGGCTATAGCATCTCTGGTTCTTGCTTCTAGCTAGGCCAAGGCTTGAGCCTTGGCCTAGCTGACCAAGAGAACGCGGGCTTTAGCCCCTGGGGTATGCCGTTGCCGACCCTCTGCCGAAACACGCCGACGAGCTTACTTCGCCGTCTTCTCCGCGGTAGTGTTCACCCGAGCCAGCTTCACCCGGGCGCCCTCCAGCTTGTGCTGCACCTTGGCCACCTCGACCGGGTCGGCGTCGGCCGGCAGCGAGTGCGCGTACTCGGTCATCGACCGCTCCCACTGCGCCACCGCCTGCTTCAGCTTGCCCGTCTTCTCGTAGAGCTCGCCCAGGTGATCGTGCACCGTCGGATCGCTGGCGCTGCGCTCCACCGCCTTCTGCAGGTTGGTCGTCGCCTCCGAGTACTGCCCCAGCTTGAAGTACACCCAGCCCAGCGAGTCGAGAAACGCGTAGTTCTGAGGATCCAGCTCCACCGCCTTCTTGATCTGGCCCAGCGCCTCCGACAGCTTCACCCCGCGGTCCGCATTCATATACCCCAGGTAGTTCAGAATCGTCGGGTTCTGCGGGTCGATCTCCAACGCCTTCTTGAAGTCAGCCTCCGCCTCCTCATACCGCTTCTGCCGATCCGCCAGCTCTCCGCGCAGGAAGTAGAGATACAACCGGTCCTCCGAACGCGTGATCAGCGCCTCGGCCTTATCCAAATGCGCCTGGGCATCGCTCCAGCGCTTCAGCCGAAGGTCGATCGTCGCCAGTGCCTCCTCGACATCCCGGTCGTCCGGGCTGCCCTTCAACTGCGCCTTCGCCAGCGCAATCCCCTCATCCACCTTGCCCGTATCCGCAAGCTCTCCGGCATACATCAACTGCACACTCTTGTCCTGCGGCAGCGCCTTCGCCGCCTCGGCCGCCGCTGCGGTAGCCTCTTTCCACTGGTGAGCGGCGCGATACGCATCCACCTCACCCTGGTAGCCGCGGGACACAAACTCGCCACCTAGGGCAATCTCCTGCTGGCACACCTTCACCGCATCCGCCGTATCGTTCTGCTCGCCGTAGACGATGGCCAGCCGATCCAGAAAGACCGCCCGGTTCGACTTCTCGCTGTCCGAATACTTGCCATCCTGCTCCGCCGTCGAGACCAGCAGCCCCTTCAACACCGCGATCGCATCGTCGTAGCGCCCCAGCGAGTCGTCGATCAAGGCCTCGTTGTAGTCCAGCTCCGGATCGCTTCCACCCTTGGCCAGATCCTTGGCCTTCTTCAACGTCTCCAGCGCCTGATCGTAGTGCCCCTGCCGCCGCTCGATCTCCGAGACGTGGATCTGCGACTGCACGTCGTTCGGCTCCGCCGCCAACACCTCGCCGAAGACCTTCAGCGCCTCGTCAAACTGGCCCTCGGTCATCAGCGCATTCGCCAGGCCGCGCTGTCCATCCAGATTGTCCGGCTCCAGATCCAGCGACCGGCGGTACGCCGCCGCTGCCTCCTTCGGCTTCCTGACCTGATCGTAGCTGGCAGCCAGCGCAAACTCCTCCCGCGCCGTGCGGTCCGACTCCGGAATCGCATTCAGCGTATCGATCGCCCGCTGCATCTCGCCCTGAACGCTGTACAGCCGCGCCATGTTCAGGATCGCCTCCTCGGAGTTCGCGTCGATCTTCTCCGCCAGCTTAAACTGCGCCTCCGCCTTGGCCGAATCATGGTTCAGGCCATAAAGTTGCCCCAGCAGCAGGTGGGTCTCGAGGTCGTTCGGCTGAAGCTTCGCCATCGTCTCGTACTCCCCCAGCGCCAGCTGCAGCATGTCGTTCGACTGTGCCCCCTGCATGTCGCCCAGCGAGCGCAGGTACACCTTGCCCAGCAGCTTGTGCGCCTCCAGGTCATTGGGGTGCCGCGCGATCTGGTCCTTAGCCGCCGTCACCGCCTCGCGAATCCGTCCCACCTTGAAGTACAGCCCCGCCAGACCGTCCTGCAGCAGCGCCGAGTTCGGGTCCGCGTCCAGCGCCAGCTTGTACTCCTCCACCGCCTGGGTCGCGTAGTCGGGCCGTCCCGCATTTACCGCCAGGTCTTCATACAGGTGCGCCAGACCGTAGTGGTAGTAGGACGACCCATGATCCGGCGTTCCCGCAGGAGCCGGAGCCGACGAGACCGTCGCCGCCGCGCTCTGCTCCGGATGATGCTTCAGCGTCTGCGCTGCCAACATCTGGCTGGTCAGCCCCAGCATCTGGGCAGTGAGGCAAAGCCCGGCGAACGGCAGAAGACGGCGGCAGGAGGAGGTTACGGAGCTGCGGAGATGCAATGTCATTGGGATTGGTCCTGAGCCGACGGATTATAGATATGGAGACGTAACACTACGTTAGACGGAACCTGCACTCCATTGGATGCGATCCGCCCCGGCACGCGTTGGGAGCACAGCGCTTGGCGGCAATTATAGCAAGTTGGGATCGCTTTCTCCGCCTTGCTCCCGGCAATCGCCTTTATCCTGAGCGGCCTAAGGCCCGAGCCGCCAAAAGACTCGCCGCCTTAGCGACGAGTGGCCATCCCGACCAGCTGCCGTATCCGGGCTCCTGATTGCTGCAACTGCTCGACCTCGGCACCGGACAGATCGCACCGGACCATTCGCTCTACGCCAGCTCGCCCAATCACGCAGGGCACGCTCAGCACCACGCCATCGATCCCGTACTCGCCCTCGAGCAGCATCCCCACCGGCAGCACCGCCTTCTCGTCGAACACAATCGCCCGGATGATCCGGTTGACGCTTGCGCTGATGCCGTGACTCGTGTTGCCCTTCCTGTTAAAGATCCGGTGGCCGGCCTCGAGCATCTGCCGCTGCACCAGTTCCTTATCCAACAACTCCAGATCGTTCAGCCTGCAGTAGGTGTCCACATCCATGCCGCAGATTCGGCACAGGCTCCAGGGAATGAACCCGGAGGGACCGTGCTCGCCCATCACATACGCCGAGACGCTGCGCGGATCCACCCCCAGCGCATCGCTCAGGATCCGCACCAGCCGCCGCGAATCGATGATCGTCCCGGTGCTGATCAGCCGGGTCTTCGCAAAGCCCGAGTGCGCCAGCGCCACCTGCGTCACCGCATCCACCGGATTGGTCACCATCAGCACCATCGCCTGCGGCGCGTAACGCTCGATCTCCGCCGTGATCTCGCGCGCGATCTTGCAATTGGCGAAAAGAACGTCCTCGCGCGATCCGCCAATCCGCGGCTGCGCCCCGGCGGTCAGCACCACAATGTCGCTGCCCGCGAGATCCGGATAATCCCCCACCGCGGGAACCGGACCATACACCTCTGAGAACGCCGTCGTGTGGTAGAGGTCCTCGATCTCCCCCTCCACCTTGGCCCGATTGCGATTGATGGCGATAATCTCATCGATCTCCGCCATCCCCATCAGCCCGCGCACCAACTCGGCCCCAACTACACCTACCCCAACTACCGATACCTTCATCGAACCCTTGCCCTATGCCTGCCCGTCTGCTCGAGGCGCCGTTTGCGCGAACGCGCGCTGAGTCAGCGCGCGTTCGCGTTCCAGAACTTCTCTACAGCCATAGGATGCTGCAGCAGCTACGGCAGCTTCAACCCTCACCCATGCCGGAAGTGCCGTGCTCCAGTGAACACCATCGCCACGCCCAGCCGGTTGGCCGCCTCGATCACCTCGGCGTCGCGCACCGACCCGCCCGGCTGAATCACCGCCGTCGCTCCCGCATTGGCCACCGTCTCGAGCCCGTCCGGGAATGGGAAGAACGCGTCGGAGGCCGCTACCGTCCCTGCCAGCGGCAGAACCGCCTTCATCGCCCCGAAGCGCGCCGCATCCACCCGGCTCATCTGCCCCGCGCCAATCCCCACCGTCTGCCCATGTCCCTCGTTGAACCGCGCATAGACGATCGCATTCGACTTCACGTGCTTGCAAACGCTCCACGCAAACAGCAGCGCCCGCATCTCCTCGGCCGTCGGCTTGCGTTCGGTGACCGCCTTCAACTCCGCCTCGGTCACCCGCAGCAGATCGGCGTCCTGAACCAGCAGACCGCCCGAGACCTGCTTCAGCACCCGCGGATTGTGCGCCGGCGCAATCTCGATCAGCCGCAGGTTCTTCTTTGCCGCAAACCGCTCGAGCGCCCCTTCCGTGAACGAAGGCGCCACGATCGCCTCCACAAACAGCTTCGCGATCTCCTCCGCCGCCGCCGCATCCACCTCGCGGTTGATCCCGATCACCCCGCCGAAGGCCGACACCGGGTCCGCCTCGAGCGCCCGCTTGTACGCCTCGAGCACCGTCGCCCCAGTCGCCGCACCGCAAGGATTCGTATGCTTGATGATCGCCACCGCAGCATCTCGATCAGCCCCGGCGCCGGCAAACTCGCTCACCAGCTCCCAGCACGCATCCAGATCGACCAGGTTGTTGTAGCTCAGCTCCTTGCCCTGCAGCTGCCGCCCCGCGGCAATGCCCTTGCCGCTGCCATCCACATACAGCGCCGCCTTCTGGTGCGGATTCTCCCCGTAGCGCAGCGTCTTATCCAGCCGTTCGATGATCCGGATCGCCGGCGGCAGCGTCTCCCGATCGAACTTCGCCGGCTCGCCCTCCGCGCCCGGCTCCACAATCGTCTCCAGCGTCGACGCGATCCCCGCGTCATAAGCCGCCGTGGTCGCGAACGCCTGCTTCGCGAGCCGCCAGCGCGTCGCCCGGCTCAGGCTGCCCTTGTGCTCGGCCAACTCCGCGCTCAGAGCGTCATAGTCCGCCACCGCCGTCACAATCGCCACATCCTCGAAGTTCTTCGCCGCCGAGCGCACCATCGACGGCCCGCCGATATCGATGTTCTCAATAATGTCCGAGAATGCCACCCCCGCCCGCTCCGCCGTCTTCTCGAACGCGTACAGGTTCACCACCACCATGTCGATCGGCTCGATCTCATGCTCGGCGACCGCTGCCATATGCTCGGGATTATGCCGCATATGCAGGATGCCGCCATGCACCTTGGGGTGCAGCGTCTTCACCCGCCCGTCCAACATCTCCGGAAACCCGGTCAGGTCGCTGATATCCCGCACCGTCAGCCCCGCCTCGCGCAGCGCCCGCGCCGTCCCCCCGGTCGAGACCAGGTCCACGCCCAGACCAGCCAGCGTGCGCGCAAACTCGATGAGGCCCGTCTTGTCGGTCACAGACAGAAGGGCGCGGCGAATGGGACGAAGGTCCCCGGAGAGCTCAGGATTCAGGTCGGCAACACACTCAATATTCACCCCACCATTTTATCCCCGCCTCTCCGCGAAAGGAGACGTCATCTTGACCCGGTCGTTGCTTCTAGGTAGGCCAAGGCTTTAGCCTTGACATTCAGAGCCAGAAACAACGCGGGCTTCAGCCCCCGGGGTACGCCTTCCTTCCCAGCCACCCCAGGAATCGCTCTAGCTTTTCTTCCTGGCCCCACGAAGACGTCGTCCCGTCCGCCGCGCCCCACGGACGTCGCTCCATGCTGGG
>Ga0210403_10001957_pt1 | contig 19019 bp, 11 predicted proteins | sample IncBWC19MmetaG_FD_150863 | JGI IMG/M metagenome (GOLD analysis project Ga0210403, IMG submission 150863) | Forest soil microbial communities from Barre Woods Harvard Forest LTER site, Petersham, Massachusetts, United States - Inc-BW-C-19-M | ecosystem: Environmental > Terrestrial > Soil >... | reverse complement strand
GACATCAGTCTCGGCGTCGCCACCAGCAAAGTCACCGCTCTTATCGGTCCCTCCGGTTGTGGCAAGTCCACTCTTCTGCGCACCCTCGATCGCATGCACGAGACTGTGCGCAGTTCCCGCCTGGAGGGCGAAATCCTCCTCGACGGCAAAAATATTCTTGCCGAAGACGTCACCTCGCTCCGCCGCCGCGTCGGTATGGTCTTTCAGCGCCCCAATCCCTTCCCAAAATCCATCTTCGAAAACGTCGCCTACGGCCTCCGCATCAATGGCTCCAAAGTCCCCATGGCCGAAGCCGTAGAGAAAAGCCTTCGCCATGCCGCTCTCTGGGACGAAGTCAAAGATCACCTCCACAAGTCCGCCTACGAACTTTCCGGCGGCCAGCAACAGCGCCTCTGCATTGCACGCGCTCTTGCCGTCGAACCGGAAGTTCTACTCCTCGACGAGCCTTGCTCCGCCCTCGACCCCATCAGCACCGCCAAAATCGAAGAGCTCCTCGTCCAACTGAAGGATCTCTGCACCATCGTCACCGTCACCCACAACATGCAGCAGGCCGCCCGCATCAGCGATTTCACTGCCTTCCTGCTTACCGGACAGCTCATCGAGTTCAGCCCCACTCCGCAACTCTTTACCAAGCCGAGTGATCCGCGCACAGAGGCCTACATCACCGGCCGCTTTGGCTGATCCCGTGGCGGGCATTTTTCTTTTGCGGGCTATCTCTTTGCGGGCCTCTCTCGCTTAATTGTCACTCCGAGCGAAGCGAGGAATCTGCTTTTTCCGGACCCGGAGCTGTAAACTACTGAAGGGATCGATTTCATGGAACGCCACTTCGAAAAAGACCTGAACGAATTGAAAGAGCGCCTCTTGTGGATGGGCAGCCTCGCCGAGCGCGCCGTCCATCAAGCCGTTCACGCCGTGTTGGAAGCTGACGAGCAGCTTGCCAAGCGCGTCATCGATGAAGAAGACGCCATCAACGAACTGCAGCTCGAAATCGACGATCGCGTCCTCCAGCTTCTCGCTCTCCATCAATTGATGGCCGTCGATCTCCGCTTCGTGCTTGCCGTTTCCCGTATCAACAACGATCTCGAGCGTATCGGCGACCAGGCCGTCAACATCGCGCAGTCCGCCACGCGAATCCTTCGCCATCCGCGCGTCAAACCTTATGTCGATCTCCCACGCATGAGCGAACTCGCCGAGGAAATGGTCCGCAACGCCCTGAACGCCGTCGTCCGCCGCGACGTGGACCTGGCGCAAAAAGTTCTCGCCAGCGACGACCAGGTCGATCACTTCCGCGATCAGATCTTTCGCGAACTCCTCACCTACATGATGGGCGATTCCAGCGTGGTCTTTCCCGCTTTCGAGCTCATCCTCGTCGCCAAAAACCTCGAGCGCATCGGCGATCACGCCACCAACATCGCCGAAGACGTCATCTACATCGTCCAGGGCCAGGACGTTCGCCACCCCAGCGTCGACCGCCGCTAACCCACTCAATCTAAACCACTAAATGATATTGTCGATTTACTTTGACTTCCGCGACAATATGTGGTACTATCTGCGATAGGAAAATCTATCTCCCCGAACGAGCGGCAGCCACCCTGCCGCTCGTTCCTTTTTGTGGCCTCAAAGTTCGCGGGTCGACTGTCGGCCTCCCCATTCTCCGTGACCTCTGCGAACTCTGTGCCCTCTGTGTAAAAAATCCCCAGCCCCGCTCCTCAGTCCAGACCGAGTGAGCAGGATCGCCCCGAGCCACCCGAATTTGCACAATTTCAGGGCAACCCCTAACTACCTTTAGATAGAATGAAAACTTACATAAGTGTATCAAAACAAATAACTTTATCTCCCTTTAGAATGAACACTTACGCAAAACCCCAGGGGGGCCCAGATTATTGTTAACTGGCACAGACCGGGCACATTCCAGACGGAATAGCCCGGGAGCATCCGTGACTCTGCGGGTTGGCAATTGCCTCCGCGCCGATTCCGCTACGCCTCTGCCACCTCGGCCTTGCGGCGACTGCCAACGACCCGCATCCACATACAAATCAGCGCGGCGAGCAAGCTCAACACGCCGCCAAGCGTTCGGTCCCAGGTCCGCACAAAGCGCACGCTGACGTGCGACTCACCGCCTGGCACCGGCACGATCATCTCGCTGTAGTCATCGCCTCCGCGGGGCATAACCCGCGCTCCGTTCACTTCGGCTCGCCACGCGGGATAATTCAGCAAACGCAGACCGAGAAAAAATCCCTCGCGCGAGTTGACGGAAACTTCCTTGTCTTCCGGCGACCAGCGATCCACATGAATCGTAGGTTTAGAGTTCGGCCCAGGAATGGAATCCGTGTCCATCACCATCGCTTCCGCTGACTTCGCCGGGATGTTCGTGTGGTCATCTCCCGCAGGATCGTACTCGTCTGTCCCCTCAAACCCCTGCTCGTCCGCGATTGCCTCACGCAACAATGGAATATCCTGTGTGTCCCACCAGCCGCGCTGCACAAGGACAACTGCGGTGCTGGCGATCAGCGCGAACGATGCCAACGCCCACACCCATCCCCAGCGCTTGCGCCCCATCGCACTGCCCAGAAAAATGGCAAACACCACACAGAGAAGCGACATCCAGCGCCACGGAAACTGTACGAAGCGCAATTTGGGCAACACCGCCCAGAAGATCGAAGTGAATCGCAGCATCAACAACGTCGCCATTCCCGCAAGAAGCAAAAGCGCCAGCCACACCCGATTGTCGAGGACGCTTTTGCTGTTCGGTTCTTCCCGGCGCGCCGCCAGCGCCGCCAACCCCGTCAAGATCATCAGCAAAACGGCGATAGTCGATGCAATCCAATTAAAAAGCGTGTGCTCCGGATCGTTGATCACTGTAAACAAAAAATTCTCCGAAGGCAGCAGGCCGGTGGCCAGCGCCTGGGCGATGTTCACCCAGCGCTGCTCGTACGCCGCAGGAACGAGATAAAACCCTGACAGACCAAAGCCTAGGGCCAGCGCCGCTGTGCCGCGCAGAAGCGGCTGCCACGTCCTGCGCAGCAACGCCGCAAAAGCGAACAAAGCAAACAAGCTGTAGCTGGCGATCACTCCTGCCGGTGCATTCGAGAGCCAAACCGCCGCAAAAACCACGGCGAACGCAGCGATCGTCCGTGAAGACCGCCAGCGCTGAGGCGGCACCGTACACGCGAGTAGGTCGCAGACTTGCAGCGCCAGCAAAAACAGCAACGGAAAAAACGCATTCGCCAGCAACTCCGCGAAATCGCTGCGCATATAAACAATCAGCAGCGCGTACGGATTCGCCGCGTAGCACGCCGCGCCAAATAGGGCTCCCCTTTCCGAAAGGACGCGCCGGGCCAGCGCAAACGCGCTCAATCCCGCAAATGTTTGCACAAGCAAAATGAAAACCATCGGTACACGATTCCACGGCAGCACTGAACCCAGCGCCGCTCCCAGCATCCACGAATTCGGCGGATAGAAAATGAATCGCGGCTCGCCGAAACCGTAATTCGCCCACTCCGTCCACCGCGGATAAACGATTCCCTGTTTCCACTGTTCAGCCGCATCCAGCCACGATGCGGCGTGATACTGGAAATCATGCCCCGTGGCATTCCCCAACCAGAAGAAAGGAGAAATAATCGCCAATGAAATAAAAAGGGAAATGAAAATCGCCGGCAACCAGCCGCGTCGTGACGCCTGCTCGGGCTGGAGCTGCAACGGTTTTCCGGGAGATGTCATGCGATGTTCATGCCATTGTAACCGGGAACCAAACTATCCCGCGGCCCTCATCTTCTGTGCGTCCTGCGCGTACTTGAGCGATAATACACGCTCTCATGAGCACGCCTAGCACATTGCCCGACGCCGCCAACTCCGAACCAATCATCGAAGCGCGCAAGCTCGAAAAATTTTATCCTCAGCCCGACGGCGGCCGCATCCAGGTGATCGCCGCCACCGATCTCGCCATCTATCCCGGCCAGATCATCGCCATGCTTGGCGCATCTGGCTGCGGAAAATCCACACTGCTTCGCATGCTCACAGGACTTTCGCCCGCAAGCGCCGGCTCTGTCTTTTGGCACGGCGCACCGGTAGGCGATGGCGCTCCGAACGTTTCCATCGTTTTTCAGAGCTTCGCGCTCTTTCCCTGGCTCACCGTGCTGGAAAACGTGGAAGCCCCGCTCGAAGCGCGAGGCATGGTGCCCATCGAGCGCCACAAGCGCGCTCTGCGCATCATCGACGCGGTCGGTCTCGACGGTTTCGAGTCCGCGTATCCCAAGGAACTTTCCGGCGGCATGAAGCAGCGCGTCGGCGTCGCCCGCGCACTAGTCGTCGAGCCGGAAGTTCTTTTCATGGATGAGCCGTTCTCCGCGCTCGACGTGCTTACCGCAGAAACGCTACGCGGCGAACTCCTCGAACTTTGGCTCGAGCACAAGATTCCCACTCGCGCCATTTTTATCGTCACGCATAACATCGAAGAAGCTGTCGTCCTCGCTGATCGCATCGTTGTTCTCGGCCGTAACCCTGCTCACATCCACGCCGACTTTGCCGTAAACATCCCTCATCCCCGCGACCGCAAATCCTCCAGTTTCGTCGCACTGGTCGACGAAATCTATCGCGTCCTCACGCGTCCCGACCACGAACACGATTCCGTGCCCCCGAAAACCGCCGCCTCCGGCAAACTGATTCCGCGCAAAGCGATCATGCTTCCGCACACGCGCCCGGGCGGTCTGGCCGGTTTGCTGGAAATCCTCATGGATCAGGGCGGCCGCGCCGATCTGCACAAACTTGCCGACGAGCTGAGCCTCGAAGTCGACGCGCTGCTCCCCACCGTGGACACCGCCGTCCTCCTCGGCATGCTTCGCCTCGAAGAAGGCGACTCCATCATCACTCCGGAGGGGCAAGCCTACGCGCAAGCGGACATTCAGGCGCGCAAAGCAATTTTCCGCAAAGCGGCGCTCGCCAATGTTCCGCTACTCGCCCAGATGCAAAACGCGCTCAGAGCAAAATCCAACCGCACTCTCTCCGACGAATTCTTCCGCGACCTCCTCGACGAACACTTCAGCGAAGATGAATCGCGCCGCCAACTGGAAACCGCCATCCAGTGGGGACGCTACGCCGAGATTTTTGATTACGATGCGGCCACGGGCAAGCTGACCCTCACCGAGGCCTGACCTACCTGTGACGACTCCCACGATCGCTTCACAAAGCGCGTCTCCCGTTCCTCCCGCCATCCGGCGGCCTGCCGGTTCGCGCTGGTCGTGGTCTTTCCTGATCGATATTTTTGTTTTTCTTTCTGTGCTCGCAGCTATTTATGGCGTCTACGCCATTGGCCACACCTGGCTGGGCCCCGTCCCCGCGCAAGTCGAAATTTCGCAGAGCCCAAGCGCTCTGCCTCTCTATGCGGTTTATTCGGTGGTGCGGCTCGCCGTGGCGTACGGGCTGAGCATGCTCTTTGCGCTCGCGTACGGTTATGTTGCGGCGCGATCGAAGCAGGCGGAGCTCGTTCTCATCCCGCTGCTCGATATTTTGCAATCCATCCCAGTGCTGAGTTTTCTTCCTGGCGTGATGCTGGCGATGGTCGCGCTTTTTCCGCACAGCCAGCTCGGGATCGAACTCGGCTCCATTATTCTCATTTTCACCGGCCAAGTCTGGAACATCGCGTTCAGTTTTTATTCCTCGCTGAAAGGCATTCCCCGCGAACTGAGAGAAGCAGCGATCATTTACCGCTTTGGCGCCTGGCAAAAATTCATCGAGCTGGATTTGCCGTATTCGACGATCGGCCTGGTGTGGAATTCGATGATGTCCGTCGCGGGCGGCTGGTTCTTTCTGATGGCTTGCGAGATGTTCGTGCTCGGCAATCGCGACTTCCGCCTGCCGGGGCTTGGCTCTTTTCTTCAGACTGCCGCAAGCCACGGCAATACGCGCGCGATTCTCTGGGGACTCGCCGCTATGGTCACCGTCATTGTGTTGCTGGATCAACTGATCTGGCGGCCGGTGATCGCCTGGGCGGATAAATTCAAGTTCGAGCAGGTCGAGACGGCCAAAGCCGCGCCTTCTCCTTTGATCAGCCTGCTCGGGCGCGCCTCCATTGTGATTCGTTTGTTCCGTTACGTCGTGCGGCCGGTCATCGATTGGATCACGATCAATTTTGCCGTTGGCGCCCGCCGGGCAGCAGCCACCTTCCATGTCCCGAAACGCCCCAGCGTCCGCCGTTCGCTCCTCATTGTTCTCGCGTTCGTGATTCTGGTCGGCATTGGTTTCGCCGTAGTTCGCGGCGCTAACGAACTATCGAATTTGACCCGTGCGGACTATTTCACGCTTTTGCGCAGCGCGGGCTTCACGCTTCTGCGCGTCAATGCCGCTCTCCTCCTTGGCGCTCTATGGTGCGTGCCGGTGGGAGTGGCCATTGGTTTCAGTCCGCGGCTTGCGCGCATCGCCCAGCCGCTTGCGCAGATTGCCGCTTCCATTCCAGCGACGGCGCTCTTTCCCGTCATTCTTTTATTTCTGATTAAATTTCGCGGTGGTCTTGAGCTTGCCGCTTTGCTCGTGATGCTGCTTGGCACGCAGTGGTACATCCTATTCAACGTCATCGCGGGCACCATGGCCATTCCCACGGATCTCAAGGAGGCCTCCAGTATTTTCCGTTTTGATCAGTGGGACCGCTGGCGTTATTTGATTCTGCCTGGAATTTTTCCGTATTTAGTCACGGGATTGGTGACGGCCTCCGGCAACGCGTGGAACGCCAGTATCATTGCGGAGTATTTTCACTTTCAGGGAAGCATCGTCTCGACCATTGGGCTCGGAAGCGCCATCAGCAGGGCCAGCGATGCGGGCCGCTTCGATATTTTGCTGGCCTCGACGCTAATCATGGCTACGATCGTGGTGCTCATCAATCGCTTGGTGTGGCGGCGTATGTATCGACTCGCATCGACGCGCTTCAAACTCGAAACGTAGAGCGGGCTCGATTTCTTGGCTTATGGTTTCTCGGGTTTCTGCGTCTTATCGGATTTCTCCGCTGCTGGGGGCCCCCCTGCGGCTGCAGGAGGGGGCTCCTCACCCCAAATATATTTCGCGAACCATTTTTCGTTTTCTTCCATGACGGCGCGCTGCTGCTTGGGCTTGGTGATTCCGTGGCCAAAGCCCTTGTAAACCACCATTTTCACGGGCACACCGCGGTCCTCGAGCGCCTGCCGTAATTCATAGCCGTTCGGAATGGGCACGCGGCGATCGTTCTCTCCATGCTGTATCAGCGTCGGCGTTTTCGCTTTCGCGATGTACGTGATCGGCGAAGTCTTTTTGTAAATGTCCGGCTCGTCCCAGGGCGTGGCGTGCAGATACTGCCGCGTGAATGGAGTGATGTCCGTGTTTACGTAGTAGGTCATCCAGTCGGAGATGCCTGCACCGACGGAGACGGCTTTGAAGCGATCGCTCGATGCCGTGATGAACGCGGAAATGTAACCGCCTTCGCTCCAGCCCATCGAGCCGACGCGGTCTTTATCCACAAAACCTTTGGCGATAAGCGCATCGACTCCTGAAATCACATCGGCGTAGTCGCCGACGCCCAAATTTCTGACGTTCAGGGAGCGGAATTTCTCGCCATAGCCTGCCGAACCACGGTAATTGGGCCGAAGAATCAGCGCCCCCTTGGCGACAAACCGTTCGATCGGATAATAGCGGTCGGCATTCACAATCGGCTGGTCGACGCCAGTTGGTCCTCCATGAATGACGACCAACAGTGGATATTTTTTGCCAAGCTTGAAGTCCGGCGGCGTGTAGAGAACGCCTTCGATTGTGGCGCCGTCGGACGACTTCCAGGAAATTACCTCGCGCTTCGCTGGCTTGAACGGTTTCAGCTGGTCGCCCAGCGTGGTGAGTTTCTTCGCTTGCCACGGCGAGACGTTCGCCGTGAAGATTTCCGCGTATTCATTTTCCAGTGCCGCGCGATAGGCCACTTGCTTAAAATCCTTCGAGAAGGAAAAAGAAAACGCCGCGAGATGCTCCGGTGCACTGAGCTTTTGGACGGCTTTCGTATCGGGGTTTAGCCGGAACAAATGCGCGTAAGTTTTTTGTTCGGCGGCAAAGTAAATGCCGTCCGCGGCCCAGCCGATCAGCCCAGGATCTTCGTCGAACGCATCGGTCAGTACGCGAGGAGTGCCGCCGTCCGCATCCACGACAGCAATTTTCATGTTCGTATAGAAGAAATACTTTGAGGCGGCGGATGTTTCAAAGGCTATCTGCTTGCCGTCGGGCGACCATTTGGGATTTCTGTCCGGCCCTGGCGTGTTCACAATCTTTTTCACTTTTCCGTCGGCCACGGAAACCACATAGATGTCGGCCGTCTCCGCAGAAATCAGATCCGGATCGCGCTGGGCGCTGAAGGCAATGCGCGTTCCGTCGGGCGACCAGGAAAACTCGCCCACGCTAAATGTGGCACCCTCGGTAAGGCGTTTCGGTTCAGGAATCGTTGCCGACTCGCCGGCGGGGATTTCCAGCGTCCAGAGATGCGCCATGTTGTAGTCGGCATGGACGACATCGTAGTCGCCGTACTTTTCCTTGCGGTCTTTCATTGCTTTTGGCTCAGGATCGTCGGCAGAGAAGGCCAGCTTCTTCGAGTCCGGAGACCAGGCGAAAATATTCACGCCGGTTTCGACTTTTGTGAGTTGACGCGCTTCGCCGCCGTCAGCTGAGATCACGTAAATCTGTTTTTTGCCTTCGGGCGTGCCGGAAATTTGGCCCGGCCGGTCGGAGAGGAAGGCGATCCACTTGCCGTCAGACGACCATGCTGCATTCGTGCTCGATTTTTTGCCGGCGGTGAGTTGATGGCCTTCGCCTGTCGCCGTGTCCGCAATCCACAGATCACGTTCGAAGGCGTTGTCCTCCCAATTCGTACGCGTGACTTCGTAAACTACGCGTTTTCCATCCGGCGCGATTTCCGGGTTAGATGCGCTTTTCATTTCCAGCGACTGGTCGATCGTAGGCGTCGAGGAATTAGTGGCGCCGCTTGAAGGCGGTTGCTGCGCGGAAATCCGCGCGCTAGACAAGGCGATGATTGTCACTACGACGGCAGCCCAAGAGGTCTTGCGCATCCTTGATCTCCTTAAAATTCGTACGTCATGCATTCGTTCATGCTTTGCTCGACCAACGCGCGAATCCGATGGTCAGCGCGACGCCAATGAGCGCGAGCGCCAGATAGACGTGCCAGCCATGCAACTGGAGCGCGGAGATCACGGCGGCGAGTCCGGAGAGCGAGACCAAAAAAACCGCCTTGGTCTTGGACATCTCTCTGTGCTCCACATGCGCTCCAGAACTTGCGTGGTCGGCCCCGGCATACGGTGACTCTTTTTTAGGCGGAAGCCGATCGTGGCTCCGATCCTTTTGTCAGCTCTTTGATCAGGAAAATAATTTGTCCAACGTGATGGTAAGCGTGGCCCGCGCATCGGAGAAAAATCATGAAGCGTTCCGCTGCTTCAGGTTCGAGTTCGGCTGAATAAGGTGCCATCCAATCTTCGGGCTTTTGCTTTCTGACTGTCGACACAACCATCGCAATGGTCTGGTCAAAGGCTTCCAGCACTTTTGCTTTGTCTGGTTTTCCAGTCTCCGTAAATTCTCTATTCCTGTCGCGAACGTATCCTGTCTTTGCCACTCGCGCTCCGATGTAATAATTCAGATTGCCCGTCAGGTGCAGAGTCAGGTGGCCGACGCTGTTTCCGTAATTGAACGGGTTGTGCCAGAACTGCTCCTGCGTCAGCGGGTCGACCCACTTGTGAGCGTGAGCGGCAATGAATTCGTAGTACCAGGCGAAGTCTGATGCGACGGTGTTGGGAAGATCAGCCATGAAATCTCCTTCGTTCGCGGAAAGTGTAAGGCGCTCTTTAACGCTAGCGCGCCGGCGCGCCGCGATCATTTTTATAGATCACGCCTTCCTTCATGACAAAGAAGACGTGCTCGGTCTGCCGGATATTCTCCACCGGATCGCCCGGCACCGCCACTACATCCGGGAGCCGGGATCAAAGATCGGCGGAAGGAATGCGGCTGGCACCTTCGGCTGGCCGGCAAATGTAGATTTGCGGGATGAGGCCGGTTTCCCGCTGATAGGACTTGGCCATTTTTTCCTTAAATTCGCCGGCGTAGCGCGCGTCGACAAGATTGATGGTTGCGCCACCGAACCCGCCGCCGGTCATGCGCGCACCGAAAACTCCCTTTTGCTGGTAAGCGAGATCAACCATTAGATCGAGTTCGCGGCAACTGACTTCGTAGAGATCGCGGAGGCTGCGATGGGATTCGGCCATGCGCTGACCGAAGCGCACGATATCGCCGGAGCGAAGCGCTTCGGCGCTGTCGAGCACACGAGCGTTTTCCGTGACGATGTGCAGAGCGCGCTTGTAGATGACGTCGGTGAGCAAATGGCGATGCTGTTCGAGTTGATCGAGGCTGACGTCTCGCAGCGCTCGAATCCCGGGGAGAGCGGTCGAAAGGCGGCGAACGGCTTCTTCGCATTCCTCGCGGCGTCGATTATATTCGCTGGAGGCGAGTTCGTGCTTGACCATGGTGTTGCTGATCACCAGCTTCACGGAATCGGGAATCAAGAGAGATTCAAAGGTCAGCGCGCGGCAATCGAGCATCAGCGCGTGGTCCTCTTTGCCGTGCAAGGAAACGAACTGGTCCATAATGCCGACACGTGCGCCGACGAATTCGTTTTCCGCTTTCTGGCAAAGCTGCGCCAATTGCACGCGGTCAGGCGACCAGCCGGACTGATCGGCGAGAGCGAGCGCGGTGGCGACTTCAATTGCGGCAGACGAGCTAAGGCCTGCGCCCATGGGGACTTCGCTTTCGATGAGGAGATTCGCGCCGCGCAGGCGATACCCGGCTTTCTCGAGTTCTAGCGCGACTCCGATTGGATAGTCGCTCCACGTTTTCGAGGGCTGCAGCGCGGCGGAGGACAAATCCGCTTCCGCCGCGGCGGAGAACTCCTCGGAGTAGATACTGAGCTTGTGATCTTCTCTGGGGCTGACGCCGACCCAGCAATAAAACTCGATCGCCGCGGGCATGGCGAACCCATCGTTGTAGTCGGTGTGTTCTCCGATCAGATTGACGCGCCCGGGGGCGCGGTAAACGTGGGGAGCCGCGCCGAATCTTGCGCGAAACCGCTCCATGATGTTCGTCCGTCTCGTCATTAATGTTGTCTAGGCAAGACATATTCCGAAAGATAAAACACGGTGCCAATCGGTAGAAGAATATGTTGCGCCATGATTTTTTCTACCAGAAAACTACTTTCAAAAGAAGCGCCGCAGCCACAGCAATCGTCCCGAGTGATACTGGCCACGCATCTCAAGAATGCATACTCCTAAAGGGATTCCGCATCAATGAGCGGCGCGCGCCGCCACGATTCTTGACAAATTGGCGCTCGCAAGGCTGGGAGGGTACATGAGGTTGCGGCCTGCCGCAAGTGACTGTCCAGAGCAGTTTGATTGCGGGCAACTGTTGCGGGGGCTAGAATGGCCACAAGAATGAAGAATAAATTTGATTCCGCGCGGAGAGAAAGGCTGTTCGTTTCGCCATGGAGATGGCGGCAGCGAGCTTGGCGCTCTGTTGGAAGCGCGAAAAATCGAGGTTGCGCGTGTCTCGCGATTGCAGTTGCCATCCTGATGGGTTTTTCAAAGGCGGCAGCATGCGAACAGAATCTGTCGCCTCGACAATCAGACAACGTCACTATTGAAGGGACGATTCGGGACACGGCAGGCAAGCCAGTCGCAGACGCGACAGTGATTCTGGAAGAGAAGCACAACGCAAAGAGAATCGAGGCAAAGACTAACGCGGACGGGAACTTCGTCTTCACTATAGGTCAGGCCGGAACGTTCACCGTGGTGGCCAGGAAAACTGGATTCAGTGATTCCGTCGCTGACTCGCTGGTGGTGTCGCTGGGGGAGAAGAAGCGCGTTGATTTGGTGCTGGTGGCACCGCCATCTTTCACAGCTTCGCCCGGCACGATGGAATTTAAGGATGAGCCGAGTTTCACGGTGGCGGGTGTGACCGATTGGAGCAATCTTGGCCTGCATGGCTCAGCGGCAAGTTCCAAAACGAGCGAATCGCTTGCCAAGGAAACGTCCGCACTGAAATCCAGCGAGGCGGAAGCGGCGCCCGCAGGTGGCGTAAGCAAGCGGTACCAGATGGCTTTGGCTTACAGAGACAAAGGCGATTTTTCCGCGGCGCGTCAGGAAGTTCGCAAAGCGCTGGCGGTTGCAGACGACGCGGAAGGACATCGGCTGCTAGGCGAACTTGATGAGCAGTTGAACGAACCTCTGGAAGCTGTGCGGGAATACGAACATGCCGCTCGCATGGATCCCACCGAACAGAATTATTTCGAATGGGGAACGGAGCTTTTGTTGCACAAGGCGGCCGAGCCGGCAGTGGAAGTATTTACGCGCGGATCCAGCGCGCATCCGAAGTCCGCAAGAATGCGAACGGGGCTTGGCGCGGCTCTTTACGCGAGCGGCTCCTGGGAGGAGGCGGCGCGAAGCTTGTGTGCGGCATCGGACTTGCAGCCGGCGGACCCGGCCCCCTACCTCTTCCTCGGCAAAATAGAAAAGACGTCTCCCTCGCCGCTCCCTTGCAGTGAAGAGAAACTCGCGCGATTCGCGCAGGAGCAGCCTGGAAATGCTTTGGCCAATTTTTATTACGCGATAAGCGTTTGGAAACGCGAAAAGGGATCGGAAGATCCGGCGGGCCGGAAACACGCTGAGACTCTGCTGGAAAAAGCAGTGGCCATCGATCCGAAGCTCGGCGAAGCGTACCTGCAGCTCGGAATCGTACATTCCGCGGGAAGGGATTTCGAGCAAGCCATTCGCGACTACAAAAAAGCAATGGATGTTAATCCGCGACTGGGCGAAGCGCATCGCGAGCTGGGCTTGATTTATCAACGGACAGGCGATAACGCGAAATCGCAACAAGAATTCGGAGCATATCAGGAAATCGAGAAGGCAGAAGCCGCCGAGAGGGAGCGCGAGCGGCGGGAGCTTAGACAGTTCTTGATTATTTTGAAGGACCAGCCCGCAGGCACTCAACCTCGCTAAGCAAGCCGGGCCAAATTATTTGCGCTGCGCTGCTATTTGCTTTTGGGTTTGACTGCGGCGACGATGCCGCTCCCTTCGCGAATGGTAAGAATCTGGTTGACGTCGACTTGCGTAAAGCGTTCCAGCTTCTGCGTGGTGGGCCACTTCACTTCGATCAGATCCACTTTTTGCGCTTTTCCGATGCCAAAATGCAGGCGCAAGTCGCTTTGGGACATGACGCTTGTGCCGCTGTGGACTTCGTCCATTTGCGCGTGTTTGCCGGTAACAACGCGGACCCGAGCACCAATGGCGGTGCGATTACATTTCGTTCCGATCAGTTTTAGCTTGATCCAATTCTGCTTGTTGCCTCCATCATTTCGAAGAAGAGAAGGCAGATCGTTCATGTTCAAAATCAACGCATCGATGTCGCCATCGTTGTCGTAGTCGCCGAACGCGGCGCCGCGGCTTGAGAAACGCTCGCTGATGCCGGGCCCCATTTCGGCGGAAACGTCTTTGAAGCGCCCATCGCCGAGGTTTTTGTAGACGAGACGAGGATTTTTGAAAGTCTGGCCGGTCTCGTGGCCTTCAATTTCCGGGTAAACGTGTCCGTTGATCTGGATTAAATCCTGCCAGCCATCGTTATCGTAATCGACGAACCCGCAGCCCCAGGCGACATACTGATTGTTGATTCCGATTCCGGAGGAAAACGTAACGTCGCTGAAAGTGCCGTCGGCGTTGTTGTGGTAGAGGTTGCAGGTGTCGTCCGCAAAATTGGTTTTGAAGATATCGAACCAGCCGTCGCAATCGTAATCGGCAACGCCTACACCCATTCCGGCTTGTTCGTGGCCATTTTCGCTGTAAGCGCAGCCGGCGATTACGGCGACATCAGTAAACGTGCCGTCGTGATTGTTGTGAAACAAGATGCTGGGCTGCGAATCGACGGCGACATAAATATCGGGCCAGCCGTCGTTATCGAAATCGTAGGAAACGGGTGTGATGGAATAGCGCGGGCCGGGTTTCAGAATGCCAGCCTTTGCGGAGACATCGGTGAACGTGCCATCGCCGTTGTTGTGATCGCGCACGTTGGTATCACCGGGAAGGCCGCGCGGGCCGCACATGGTGGGAATGCCTTTCCACTGGCAGACGGGAGGCTCTGTTGGCGATGGAGTGTTTTTCGGATCGAGCTTGATGTAATTGCAGACGAACAGATCGAGGTAACCGTCGCGGTCGTAATCGAGCCACGTGCAACCGGCGCCCCAGCGAATTTCCTCGTTGTAGACACCCGCTTTTCGCGCGACGTCGGTAAATGTCCCGTCGCCATTGTTGTGAAACAGAATGTTGTGTCCCCAAAAGCAGCAGAAGAGATCGTCCCAGCCGTCGTTGTCGTAATCGCCTACGCAAACCCCGGTTTGCCAGCCTGTGCGGCCGATGCCGGATTTTTCCGTGACGTCAGTGAAAGTTCCGTCTCGATTGTTTTTGTACAAGTGAGAGGTGGGAGCTTTGCCCGGCGCCCAGTCGGTGTTGAAGCGCGTTCCATTCGTCAAATAAATGTCGAGCCAGCCGTCGTTGTCGTAATCGAAAAAGGCGAGGCCACTGCCTTTGGCTTCGATGATGTACTTTTTTTGATCGACGCCGCCCCAAACGTTTGGCGAATTCAGGCCGGCTTCCTTGGCCACATCGACGAACTGGACGGGCGCCGCCGCTGGCGGCGGAGCCGAAGTGCCCGGCTTCGCCCCTTGAGGAACAGAAGCCTCGGAAGTTTCGAGGAGCAGCGAGCGTTTCCATTTCCAGAGCGGACTTGTAAGCGCATCCAGAAGCGCGGTGCCGAGAAGAACCGAGGAGGAACCGAGGAAGCGGCGGCGCAAGAGATTCATGGCCGGTGATTTGTCCAGTCCAGGGATAGCCGCGGCGAAAAATGGTCCAAGGGGCAAGCTATTCTTGCGCGACAGATCGAGTTCCGCGGTTTCATTGGCCTGCCGCCTTTTGCGTTATTTTGGGAAAGGAACGCGGCACGATGCCAGCGCCTTCCTTTACGGCGATGATTCGGTCGGCGGTGAGATTCGTCAGCTTATCGATTTGGCCGCTTGGCCAAGTAATTTCCAGCGATTCAATTTTTGTGCGTTTGCCAAGGCCGAAAAAAATTCTTGGATCGCTTGCCGACATGTAGCTCATGCCACCCTTCGATTGTTCGACGTGAACGAATCCTTCCGAAGTGAGTTTGAGTGAAGCGCCGATGCCGTCGCGATTCGACTTCGTGCCAATCAGCAGAACTTCGAGCCAGTGATTCTGGTTGCCGCCGTCGTTGCGAAGCAGTTCAGGATAATCGCCGCGATTATTGATGGCGATATCGATGTCGCCGTCGTTGTCATAGTCGGCGGTAGCGATGCCGCGTCCGGCGATGGGGCGCGAGAAGTCAGGGCCGAGCGCATCGGAAACTTTTTCAAACTGGCCCTTTCCTAAATTGTGGAACATAAGCAAGGGTTCCTTGTAGCTGACTTCGCTGTGATAGAGCTGCACGTTGTCCAGCATGGCGCCATTTAATTGCACGATATCTTCCCAACCGTCGTTATCGTAATCGAGAAACTTCATGGAGACGCCGCTCAGGAGGATAGCTTTGTTGCCGATGCCCGAGCGATAGGTGTAGTCGTCGAACGTTCCATCGTGATTGTTGTGGTAGAGACGGTTCAACTCGAAATCCAAGTGCGTTATGTAAACATCGAGCCAGCCGTCACCGTCCACGTCCGCGGCATCGATCCCCATTCCCGCTTCGTAGCGGCCGTCTTCGCTGGCGGCCAAACCGGATACGAGCGAAACGTCCTGAAAAGTTCCGTCATGTTTGTTGAGGAAGAGAAAGTTGGGCCAGGTGTCGTTGGCGATGGCAATATCGGGCCAGCCGTCGTTGTTGAAGTCGGCGAGCACGACGCCCATGCCCTTCGATTCAGGTTTGCCGACGCCGGAGGATTCGCTCACGTCGGTGAAAGTGCCGTCGTGATTGTTGTGATAGAGCTTGGTTTTCTGGCCCTTGTAGTTGCCCGGATTGCAGTATGAGCGGTAGCCGGGACGACGTTCTCCGCACCAGAGATTCGTTTGAGGAGTCCACACGATGTAATTCGTGACAACGAGATCGAGCCAGCCATCTTTGTCGTAGTCAAACCATCCGGCACTGGTGGACCATCCGCCTTCGTCGGCGACACCGGCCTTTGCAGTGACGTCCGTGAACGTGCCGTCGCCGTTGTTGTGATAGAGAATGGCGCGGCCGTAGCCGGTGACGTAGAGATCGGGGAATCCGTCATTGTCGTAATCGCCGACGGCGACGCCCTGGCCGTAATGCCCGACGCCAGCCAGGCCGGCTTTTTCGGTGACGTCGGTAAACGTACCGTCGCCATTGTTTCGGTAAAGAGCGGAGCGCAAGGGATGCGCGGGCTTGTAGGCGTCGGTTTCGCCCGATTGCACGAAGAAAAGATCCATCAAGCCGTCCTGGTTGTAGTCCAGCCAGGCGACGCCGGTACCCATTGTTTCGAGATAATATTTTTCTTCGGTTTGCGTGGAGTCTTGAAGAAAAGTGATTCCCGCTTCTTTTCCGACGTCGGTGTAGCGGACGGTGATACGAGATTCCTGCGGCTTAGGAGCTTGCGAGGCAAGGGCCTTTTGAAGGAAAGCTACGCCGATCGCGGCGGCCAGCGCCAGGATTGCGCCGCACACGCTGACGAGAAACCGTTGCCTGCCTGCCTCCGGTTTGTTTCCCATTTCAAGCTTGTCTCGAAAGTTTCGTAAGCAGCGGGGCAATCACGCTCGCAAAACAGCGCAAGGATGAAGCGCTTAACGCATTCTAGCCCCGGCTATGCACGCGTTCAACCGCAAGTTTCCGCCGGCAATTTCAAAGAGTGCGGTCAGCGAGCGAAAACGCCAGTTGAAGCAGTTGCATTCTTGCCGCCATCGGCATGGGCTCACGAATTGTGGAAGGCACGTCGGGCGCGCGGGACAAGGCTTCTTCGATGCGATTTAGATCGAAGCCGCCGGTGACGGAGCTACCCTTAAAGCGATTCAGCACTTCACGCGCTTTGGCGATCTCTCCCGTTTGATAATAAAAAACGCCCAATGTCGAATAACTGCCCGGCCATTCCGGCAACAAATCCACGGCGCGTTCGAGATTTTGTTCGGCCTGCGGCGTCTTGCCTTGCAGGACGGAGACAAGTCCCAAGCCCCAAAAGATTTTTCCCGAGCCGGGAATCCGCGAGAGGCCTTTCCGCAATGTTTCTTCCGCACCGGCGGAATTGTTTTCGCGCAGCTGCACCATGGCGAGCGAAAGGTAATACTGATCGTTATCGGGATTGCGCTCGATCGCATCCTGGAAAATTTTGGAAGACCGGGCGCTCTCTCCGAGATGCGCGTAGATATCTCCAAGCAATGCGAGGAACGCGCCGTCTTGTTGGCCCTGGTGTGAGACTTGGTTGGCGGTTTCCAGCGCCAGCGGATAGGCGCCCTTGCGGAAATACGCGTCGGCCAGATCGAATTTCACGTCGTCGGAATCGGGATTCGCGGCGAGGGCGGATTGAAAATGCTGAATGGCGTCGTCATACAAACGATAGCGCGCGAGAAGCACACCCACTCCGGTGTTCGTCCGGTAGTCGCCGGTGCTCAGTTGATCGAGTTGCGCGATTGTCTTTCGGGCTTCCTCGGGTTTTCCAAGTTTCAGATACGTTTCCGCCAGCAAATAAAGATTTTGCGGCTGGTCGGGATGTTTGCTGACCTCCTCGGTCAGCTGAGTCAAGTCCAGTTGAGCGCGGTTCTGGCTGGAAAGGCTGGAGCGATTGTCCAGGTAGTCGAAAAGATGCTGATAAGGGTAGGGACCCGGGGGAGCATTTTTCGAGAGCGTTTGAAACACGCTCAGATCTCGCTGGGCCGCGTCCATCTGATGGAGGCTGCGCTCCACCATGGCAAGTTTGTAGTATCCCGCGGCAGGCTCGCGGCTCAGTTTGACGTAGCGCCGCAAAAGCTCCGCAGCTTCCGTGAATTGTTTGTTTTCGATGCGGAGATTTGCCAATTCGAGCATGGCTTCTGGAAGATCAGGGTTCGAGCGCAGAGCTGCCTGCAAGAGTTCTTCGGCCCGCGCATGATTTCCCTGGTGTTCCTCGATATAGCCCATGTTGAACAAGCAGGAAGCGTTGTGGGGGTCCTGCTTCAGGCCTGATTCAAAATACTTTCTGGCTTCATCGAATTGTCCAAGATGCCGGTAGGAGAGGCCCATGAACGTGTAGGAGCGCGGCGAGGGATCCAGTTCGATCAAAGACTTGAACTCTTCGATGGCCTTTTCTGCTTTTCCCGCCATGAAATAACTTTCGCCCAGCGCTGCGCGCAGATCGGCACGTTGCGGAGCGATCTTCAAACCGGATTCAAGGAGAGGAATGGCGTCTTCGAAATAATTCTGTGTCATGCTGACGCGCGCCAAACGAAAAATGATGTCGGTATTTTGAGGAGCCAGCTTGTGGGCAGCCACGAGCAAATCCAGAGCATCCAGCGGCCTGTTTTGCTCCTGGTAGGCCTGGGCCAGAAGGGAAAGTGTTTCGGTGGAATCAGGTTTCAGTTTCAATGCGCGATTCAATACCAGCTCCGCTTTGGCGGTGTCGCCGCTTCGGAGATAGACCAAGCCGAGATTGTGGAGGATTTCCGGAGTCTCTGGTTTGAGCGCGTTGGCCTTTTCCAGTTCGAGTTGAGCCGCGCGGTACTGTTTCTCTGAAGCGAGCAACACGCCCAGCGTGAACTGCAATTGCACGTCGTCCTTGTTTTCGGTGGAAAGATCGTTAGCCAGCTTCAACCCTTCGGCGGTTCTGCCTGCTCGCAGGTAAGCGCGAATCAAGTTGGAGCGTGTGGCGACGTCTGCGGGGTGAATGCGCTGGAAGTGCAAAATGGCCGCTGCCGGCGAACCCTTGGCCATCAAGAGAAGCCCCAAATTATAGTTGGCATCGCGATTGCCCGGTTCGAGAAGCAGGA
>Ga0210403_10001955_pt1 | contig 19030 bp, 18 predicted proteins | sample IncBWC19MmetaG_FD_150863 | JGI IMG/M metagenome (GOLD analysis project Ga0210403, IMG submission 150863) | Forest soil microbial communities from Barre Woods Harvard Forest LTER site, Petersham, Massachusetts, United States - Inc-BW-C-19-M | ecosystem: Environmental > Terrestrial > Soil >... | reverse complement strand
CCGCCGCCCGCCAAAATTCATCCCCGCTGAACCGTCGCCCCAAAACCCGCTGCAGCACCCGCTCCACATTTCCATCCACCACCGCGACTGGCTCGCCAAACGCGATGCTGGCTATCGCCGCCGCCGTGTAGCGTCCGACCCCGGGCAACTCCCGTAACGCCATGGCCGTCGTAGGAAAATTCCCGCCCAACTGCCGCACCACAACCTTCGCCGCTGCGTGCAGCATTCGCGCCCGCCGGTAGTATCCGAGGCCGCTCCACGCCGCAAGCACAGAAGCCTCACGGGCCCGCGCCAGCTTCTCCACTGACGGAAACCGCCACAGAAACTCGTGATAATGCGCAATCACCGCCGCGACGCGCGTCTGCTGCAGCATGATCTCCGACAGCCACACCCGATACGGATCGCGATCCTCGCGCCATGGCAAGTCGCGAGCGTTCACGTCATACCACGCCAGCAGTTGCGTGCGAAACGTCGCCACGGCTGAAGCGGAAAATGTTTGGACTTTGCGCGCTGACATTAAGTGGATTCCGCACAGACTCATACCCGCTGCGTCTCGCTCTACGCCAACCCCAGTTCCACGAATGGATTCCGCACCCGCACCGTCCCATACCAGCGCCCATGTTCAAAATCCTCCGAGAGAATCTCAGGAAGGCCGTAGTGCTCGGCGTAGGCCCAGAGATGAGCGTCATAGCAAGGTAATCGGTACGCTGCCATACCCAGCAGAGCGGTACGAAATACCGCCTCGCTAGGATAAAGAACCGGAAACTCGTTCAACAAATCTTCCGCTTGGCGCCACGCCTCTTCCCGCGGAAGGAGAGTTCGTCCGCCCGTTCGTCCCCTGGTGAGTGCGTTGACGAACTCAATCAGTGCCTGATGGGGAATTCTAAGATCGTTCTTCGCGGTTCCCTTTCGCAGGATGTCTCGAGCTGCTTTCTGCTTGGCTGGATCGCTCGCGTCGCAACGGTATACGAGGATGTTGGTGTCAACGAGGGAAGCCACGCGGGAGCCCCCGATCGTCGTCGTACAGGTCTTCGCGCGTCCAGCCACGAGTTTCGCGCGTGACTCGGCGGCCGACGTTCTTCTTCAGTTCGTCGGCCTGGAGCGCATCCAGACGCTTGGTGCCCTCGTCAAACAGCGCCAGGCGCTCCTCGGTCGTCAACTCGTGCCCCGTCCGCGCCTTGCGCCGGACCAGTTCTACTCGAATACTTTCGCCCGCAGGCACCCACTCCAACTCGTCCCCTGGCTTGATGCCGTACTGGTCGGCAATGGCTTTGGGGACGGTCAGTTGCAGTTTGGAAGTCACCTTCGCCATATCCTTACTTTATCAAGGATTGAATCCTTGTTGCAACCCTGGTTTTCCTTCGTGATCCCTTCGTGTCCTTAGTGGTTATCGATTTTCCCTGTTCCCTCTACCCGCAATGCTCCCCGCCCATCCCAAGCCATTGACCCAGCCTTCCGCCCGCGAAATAATGAATGAGCCTGGCAATCCGCAACCCCGCGTGAATCCATTCACGCCGAATTATCGCGAGGAGCACTATGAACGACTTCAACCGCAAGGTGGAAGACGCGTCGACACGTGTTGGCCAAACCATTGGCGAAGCCGCCGAGCGCCTGGAAAAAGAGATTCCCGAATTCATCAAGTATCTGAACGAAGAGGTAGTTCCCGCGGTGCGAACCCACTCCACCAAAGCCCTGCGCACGGCCTCGCAAAAACTTACGGAATTCGCCGACTATATGGAGCAGCACCACCAGCATCCGCCCAAGTAGTGCCGTCGCGTGCTCGATTCGCAAGCTGCTCACGCTTCGTCGCCAGCGCTATGCTTCTGCTCGTCCTGATCGCGATCCTGTTTCTGAGCGGCTGCAGCCATCCTAAAGCGCGCGTCGACGTCCCGCCGCCCCCGTCGCCGGTGGCCGCCCCCGAGCCGACAGCTTCGCGGCCCGCCGCGAATGTCCCGTCGCCGAAAGAGCGAACCCTCCCGCAGCCCGGCAAAGAAGCCGAAGCTGACACGGACGCCGACCTGGCCGAGCCCGCCCTGCCGGCCGATGCCAAGCCGATCGCTACTGAAACCGGACTCGCCAGTTGGTACGGCCCTCCTTACCACAACCGGCGCGGATCGAACGGCGAAGTCTACAACATGCACGCCATGACGGCCGCGCACCGCACTTATCCGCTGGGCTCGATCGTGCGCGTGACCAACGTCAAGACTGGACAGCACGCGCTGGTCCGCATCACCGACCGCGGTCCTTTCATTCCCGGACGCGTCCTTGATCTCTCGCTCGCCGCCGCGCAGAAGCTCGACGTCTGGAAACCCGGTGTGGCTGAAGTGAAGGTCGAGTTGATGCAGTCGGCTGCGACCGCGGGATCTTCTGGAAAATGGGCAGTGCAAATCGGTGGATTCCCCGACGAACCGGCCGCCACCAAACTCGCTGATCACCTCAAGCGGCGCTATCAGACCGCTAAAGTCCTCTGCTTCAACAGCCCCGCGGGAGACTGGTGGATCCGCGTGCGCGTGCTCGACGACGACCACGAGCGTGCTCAGAAACTCGCCGCCGAAACTGAAACCTCCGAAGGCGCCGTCTTCCTGGTCCGTTTGGATTAAGTACGTTTGGATTAGCGCTAAGGCAATGTTGGCGTTCTGCCTACTGACACGAGGGCGCTTTCTCGGGAATCCTTGCTGCGAGTACAATTCCGGCGTATTCGGGTGGAAGGCGAAATGCACTGGGCACGACTGATTGCGATCATTGTGGGCTCCGGCGTTGTGTCGTCGCTCACGGACTGGTTCTTCGCCGGCGATTGGATTCATCGGCGCTATTCCTATCCCGAAATTTGGCGGCAGGGTGCGGAAAGCAGAGCGATTGCTCTGACTAGCCCGCTGCCATTTCTGACCTGCGGAGTCTTTGCCTGTGTGGCCGCCCGCCTGGCTCTTCATTCTGCGGGCGCGCTTAAGCTGGCGGTTGCGGTTTGGCTGATGGGCCCGTTGCCGCTGATCCTCACCAATGCCGCATTCATGAAGCTGCACCGGGTTTTTGTGGTTTCTTACGCCATCGGCTGGCTCGTAAAGCTCACGATCGTGGCTTTGGCGGTTGGCTGGTTCCTTCGTTGACGCCGGTTAACGAGTGCATAGACGACGATCCAGCGTCCATCAGCGGACGCTGTGGCTATCTTTCAGATCACTTCCAGACTAGTCGTTGTATGCTATGTTCTCCGCAAGTGAACGAGCAGGTGAACCATCCATGACCGATTCCAGGTGCCTCTTCTGCCGCATCATCGCCGGCGAAATCCCCGCAAAGAAAATCTATGAAGACGAGCACGTCTTCGCCTTCGAAGACATCAACCCGCAAGCCCCTACTCACATTCTGATCATTCCCAAGAAACATTTTGCCGGATTGAAAGAAGCCGAGGCCGCCGACGCCGAGCTCATCGGCCGCTGCCACCTGGCCGCTGCCCACATCGCCCGTCAGCGCAACATCGAGCAGGGATATCGCACCGTCCTCAACGTCGGCCCCGGCGCCGGACAATCTGTCTTCCACCTCCACGTGCATCTGCTCGGCGGACGCCCGCTCGCCTGGCCGCCGGGATAGGCAATCTCAGGCGACGCGTCCTTACCGCAAAAACGGCGGAATTCGTGGCCATGTCCACTATTCCATTCTGAGCGTGACCGCCGGATCGATTCGCGTGAGCCGCAATGTGGGCAGGAAACTCGCAGCCACCGCGATGACAGCAATGATGAGTGGAACGAGGGTGAGAGTCAGCGGGTCATACTCCTGGACGCCGAAGAGTTGACTGCGCAAAACCCGCATCGCGAGAAACGACAGCCCCAGTCCTGAGATCAGGCCAAAGCCCGCTGCCACTACTCCGGCCGAACCTACATCGACCATGGCCTGCCGAATCGACGAGCCGAGCGCCATCCGGATACCGATTTCCCGTGTCCGCTGCACGATCAGGTTTGAAACCAAACCGTAGACGCCGATCGCCGACAACAAGAGCGCTAATCCTGCGAGCACTGCGAGCAGAACGACTTCAATTCGCTGGTAGGCGAGATTCTTGGCGAGCAGGTCGTCCATCGAGTGAAAACCGGAAAACGGCAAGGTCGAGTCTACTTGAGTGAGGGCGCGTTGCATCACGGTCGTCAGGCCCTGCACGGGGACTGCGGTGCGGACGATCCAGCTCGGTTCGAACCAAAGGTGGGCGACATTCACCAGGCTTTGTTCGACCTGGGTGGCCGGAAGATAGAACACGGCCTCGGTCGCCAGGGGTGCGTCGCCACTCATGCCGGGCCGCTTAGTCACGTTGGCGCAAACGCCGACGATGGTGTAGACGCGTTTCGAGTTTTGAATGTGGAGTCCAACGGGATTGGGATCGTTAAAGAACTCGCGCGCGAAGTCGACGTTGACCACGGCAACCGGCAGCGACGTTGGCGTGTCGCTTTCGGAAATGTCCCGGCCGGCGAGCAGCGGAATTCTCAGCGCCCGAAAATATTCCGGCGTGATGTAGGCCGTGCTTGCGCCCCACTCCTTGCCTGCGAGCTTGCCGTCTACGGCTTTGACTCCGTCGTTCAGGCCGCGTTCGTAGGGTACGCTGAGCCCGACCGCAGCGTTTTCGACGCCCGGTATCTGGTGCATCGCGGCCAGGCTGCGGTCGAGAAGGTTGTGGAATGCCGCGGCGTCGTGGTAGCGGGCATCATCGAGCGAAAGCTTGGCAGTCATCACATTGGTGGCATCGAATCCCGGAGGCAGCGTTTCCAGGTAGATAAGGCTTCGCACCAGCAACCCTGCTCCCGCCACCAGCACCACCGTGAGCGCGACCTGTCCGCTGATCAGTGACTGGCGCAGACGGCTCGATCCGCGGGCGACACCACGGCTACCGACGGCCATGGACGATCGCAGATCGACCCGCCGAGTTTGCAGAGCGGGCAGCCCACCAAAGAGCAGGCTGGTGAACAGCGACGCTGCGAAGGTGAAAGCCAGCACCCGAACATCGATCGGCAAGCCACCGAGGGGCAACATTTCGTCAGGCAGGAATCCGGGCAGCGCTGAGAGAATGCCCCGAGCGAATGCCAATCCGAGGGCCGCTCCAATGAAGGCCAGCACAACACTCTCCGCCCAAAGCTGGCGAAGCACGGCCCAGCGCGTGGCTCCCAAAGACAAGCGCGTGGCGATTTCCGGAACGCGCCGGCTGACCCGCACCAGCGTGAGCCCCGCGAGATTGGCGCATGCGATGAGCAGGATGAAGCTGACCGCCAGCATCAGTCCGATGACCGGCTCACGCATTCCGTTATCCAGATTGCGGCTGAGTGGCGAGGCGTAAAACCAGGCTCGTCCCTTGTCCGTCTTCGCGATCTCGTCGAACGACGTTTTATGCAGATGAGCCATTTGCGCCGAGACTTGCTGCCAAGTCGCGCCCGGCTTCAGGCGCAGGATGATCTCGCAATTGTTTCCTCCGCACTCCCCACTCTGGTGTGGCTGCAGCGGCGTGAACACATCGGCGGTGCCGGTGGGTTGCGCGCGCTGAGGCAATACTCCCACCATCGTGTAAGGCTCGCCCTTCAGGTTGACTGCCTTTCCCAAAATCTGCGGATCGCCGTGGAAAACCGACTGCCAGAGAGCGTAGGTCACGATCACGGCATTGGGCCCATTCGGACGGTCTTCCTCTTCGGAGAAGCCACGACCCAGAAACGGCGGGATGCCGAGCACGTCGAAGTAGTGCGCAGAAACCCGCATGTCCTGCACATATCTGACGCTGTTGCCGGAATCTGAAGCGGCCTGCAGATTGACTCCACTCGTTCCCCCGAAGATGGCGGCACGCACCGCTGGGACGTTGTCGCGCACCATTTCCCAGGTTTCTCCGTCCTGGCTGTTGTCATCGTCTTGCACGAACTGGCCAGACTTCGGCGACACGCCTTCCTGGTGCAGGATGAGAACCGCCAGACGATTCGGTTCCGGATAAGGCAACGGGCGCAAGAGGAATCCGTTCACCAGCGTGAAGACAGCCGTATTCACTCCAATGCCCAAGGCGAGCGTGAGAGTCACGGCCAGGGCGAACCCAGGGTTCCGGTAGAGCTGTCGCAGTGCCAGGCGAAGATCCTGAATGAACATGGCTGCATTCACCTCCCGCTAAAACCGCAGGTGCATTTCGCTGGCCAGAACAATGGCGCGGCATGTGTTTGATACAGAGATAGTTATTTTGCAGGTCTTCGATTCGGACCGTAGCGGAGTGTTCGATGTCGGAATCGGGTGTCCGGGAGTGGACAGGATCGCGCCCATGACAAGAGAGGCGATGGCCAACTGACCGCAATCGTCAAAGCGGTTGCTGCACAACTTGGACAGAGGCTGGGGAGGCTTTACTGCACCGTCGGTTCCAGATCCTCCGGCGCGCCATGGCGCCGCAACAACTGCGGCAGGTTCTGCGAGAATGCCGAGCGCGGCAGGACCATATCGCAGCCGACTTCGTGGGCCTTCTGCTTCAAATCTCCCTGCACGTGCGACAGGAATCCGATGATCGACGTGCCCTTCTTCAGCTTGCTCTTCAATTTTGGAATCAGGGTCAGGGGTTTCACGCTGGCGAGGTTGAGATCGAAAATAATCAGCGACGGTTTCTCATCGCCGTTTTGCTCCATCTTCTCCATCAGGTCTTTGTCGGTTTTGACGAACTCAACTTTCACGTTGAGCTTGCGCGCCGTTTCTTGAATCTTCGCCATAAAAAACAGATCCTCGATAAAGGCAAAGATGCGTGAGTTGGTGTCTTCGGTGATCGCCGGCAACGGCTCCGGGTCGGGCTGCGGGTATTGCGTCTGGAACCCCGGCCTCTGGCGTCCGCCGCCCTTGTGCCCGTTGTTATTGTTGCCCCCGGCCATCGCCGCCCGGTAGCTGTGGTCCATGGGCGCGGTGTAGATGCCGTCTTTGTTCTCGCGGCTCAGGCCCGGGCCTTGCCCCGGCTTCTGTCCCCGCTGATTGTGTGGACGGCGGCCGCGCCGCCTGCGTCTTCCTCCTCCACCATTGCTGCTGCCACCACCACCACCGGAGGGTCTTCCTGGTCCAGCGTTCATAGTCCTCGCAAACTTTCAGGCTCGTGTTGCTGAATTTTACAGAATTTCAAATACACCGCCAGTCGCGCCCACCCCGGTGTTTCGGAGAAGGCTCCGAACTAAGTTACGAACACGGTTCCGGGCAAGGCTCCGCCTGTTACACAGAATCGGATCTCCGCCGTTGCGGGTAGCGACTGGACACAGATGGAACGAACCCCAACTCTTAAAACAAACCGCTATTCGCGAAATGAAAAATTTTACTCTTTTAACTTCGAATCGATTTTCCGTTTATCGGATCCGTAAGGCGCCGCCTCGGATCGGCTGGCGCGGAAGGCCTGCGCGGGAACGAGGCCTACTCAATGAGAACACCTTTATCGTACTCGCCCTGGCCCAACCGCGCAAGGCCTACTCCAATCAGTTTTTGCACAGGAGGACATGAACGGCGGGCGGCCCGTCCAAGTCCGAGCCCCAAAAGTCCTCGGCCGGAATCCGGCATTACTCTCCGGTCGAGACTTCCCGGGCCCACTGCTGCGCCTGCCAGTAGAGTAAGGCAACTTCCTCGGCATTCAGATGCATGCTGGCACCCACTTCCCTCGCCGCTTCCCACTCTCCGCTTTCATGTGCCAGCATCAATTGGTACACCGGACGCAGCATACTCGGCTGGCCCAGCAGCACGGCCTTGGTCGCCTGGTCCAAAGGAATTTTTTCCAGCACATCCGCCATCGGCATTTCCAGCATGGCATCGATCAGCGACAACAGGCCCAGCAAGAATAAATCCGACTCTCCATGTTGCACTCGCGACGCCAGCAGTTCGCCGAACCGGCCCCGCACCAGCGCCGACAAAACCAGATCACTGGGTTTGTCCTGCCCGGCACCCACTGCCGCCACGAGCCGCACCCAGCGCCGGACGTCTCGCTCACCCAGAATCGACAACGCGTGCCGCACCGAATGGATTTCACTCTGGAAGCCAAACATCGCCGAATTCAAGTAACGCAGCAGACGATAACATACCGACGCCTCCGCCTTGATCAACCGCTCCAGCCCTGCCAAATTCAGTTCCGGCCGCGACACCTCCTGCAGCATGCGCAGATAATTCATCCGGTTCGCCGGCAGATCGCGCGTGTTCATCATCTCCGGACGGCGAAAAAAATACCCCTGGAAATATACGAACCCCTGATCGCGCGCCCGCACAAACTCGGCTTGGGTTTCGATTTTCTCGGCCAGCATGCGGGAGCGCCCTCCCAACTGCTTGATCATCACCAGGCGTTCTTCTTCCGTGGTCAACTGCATCTCGACTTTGATAATGTCCGCGATCTCTGCCAGGGCCGCGCGCCGGTCGTTGGCCACATAATCGTCGAGCGCGATTATGTACCCGGCATCTTTCAAACTCCGGCAGGCCGCCACCACATCCGGATCCGCCGGAACTGTTTCCAGAATCTCCACGACAGTGATGGTTGAGGGCAGAAGCGTGACCAATCCCTTGATCAGCGTGTCCCGCGTGCAGTTCACAAACGCCCGCCGCCCGTCGCACAAAATATCCAGCCCCATCAGCAGCGAACGATCCAGCGTCGCTCGCGTTGCTTCATCCGTGTCTCCGCTGAACGCGTTCTCCAGCCCGTCGCGAAACAGCAGTTCGTATCCGAATACTTTCTCATCCCGGTCAACGATAGGTTGCCGCGCCACATAGCGCAGCGGCTTCACATCCAGCGCCCGGGCGGGCGCAGCAGCTCGTCCAGCAGAGTTGTTTCCCACGTTCTCTACTATCGGCAGGAAATCCGAAAACGTGAAACCAAAGTAAGAGCGCGCTTAATGAATGAAGCCCTTGTTTTTTTCCTCTGTGTATTCCTCAGTGTCCCTCTGTGGTAAAAGCTTTTCCGACGCGATCGGAAAGCTCCCGTCATTCGAGGCCGCCCCAATATAGAATGATCCCCGCGCGAAAGCCCCGCTCACCGAGGAAGGTCCGATGCCCGATTCCCCCAACTCCGTCTCCAATGTCGCCGCCAACCTCGGCATGCGGCGCCAGTTCGAAATCTACCAGCTCGGTCTGGGCGGGAAGAAACTCTCCGTCCCGATTCCGCTGGCCGAGCTAGAAAGGAAGGCTGCGGAGGTTCTCTCGGCTCCGGCCTACGATTACGTGGCTGGAAGCGCCTCCGGCGAGCGCACCGCGCAGGCCAATCTCGCCGCGTTTGACCGCTGGCGGATTGTCCCCCGCATGTTGCGCGATGTTTCCCAGCGCGACCTCACCGTCGAACTCCTCGGCCATACGCTGCCCGCGCCGGTTCTGCTCGGCCCCATTGGCGTGCAAGGCATCCTGCATCCGGAGTCGGATGTTGCTACCGGTCGCGCCGCGGCATCGCTCGGAGTCCCGTTCGTCCTCAGCACGGTGTCTTCACGGCCGATGGAAGAAGTCGCTCAGGCCATGGGGTCCGCCGCGCGTTGGTTCCAACTTTACTGGGGCAAGGACCACGAACTCACCACCAGCTTTCTGCAGCGCGCCGAACAATCCGGCTACTCCGCGCTCGTCGTCACCCTCGACACCTCCATGCTGGGATGGCGCGAACGCGACCTGCGGCATCCTCACCTCCCGTTTCTCCTCGGCCACGGACTCGCAAACTACTTTACCGATCCCATTTTCTGCTCACGTCTTGCGCAACCACCGCTGGCCGATCCCGCGTCCGCCATTCGCCTGTGGGCATCGCTGTTTTCAAACACCGCTCTTACGTGGACCGATCTCGCCTGGCTGCGCCAGCAGACGCGTTTGCCGATTTTGCTGAAGGGCATTCTGCATCCCGACGACGCCCGTCTCGCGCTTGAACACGGCGCCGACGCTATCATCGTTTCCAACCACGGCGGCCGCCAGGTCGACGGCGCCATCGCCGCACTCGACGCGCTCCCCGCCGTCGTCGCCGCCATCGAAAACAAAATCCCCATCCTGTTCGACAGCGGAATTCGCTACGGCGCCGACGCCATCAAAGCTCTAGCCCTGGGCGCGCGCGCCGTGCTGCTGGGCCGTCTTTATGTGTGGGGTCTCGCCATCGGCGGCGAGCAGGGCGTGCGGGATGTAGTTCAGAATTTTCTGGCAGATTTTGACTTGACGATGGGCCTGAGTGGATTGCGCTCGCTGAAAGAACTAGCCCCGTCGATCCTGATGGAATTTCCCGACCGGAAAAGCGAGAGCAAAAAATAAAAGCAAGAAGTAAAAGAGGGGTTGCCCCACCCTTCTCGCGCTTTTCGCGAGAGGGTGGGGATTTTGACTTAGGTCCCGTCATTCGGGGGTGCCCCATTTCTCGCGTCCTTTGCAAGAAAGCCTGCCCTGAGCCTGTCGAAGGGTGGGGATTTCGCTACACCCGCTGCACGCCACCCAGTCCAGCGAGCGCCGCCACAATCTTCCCCGACCACTGCGCCACTTCATCTTCTCGCAGCGTCCTCTCGGCGGACTGAAACCGCACCCGCAACAGCACGGAATACTTGCCCGCGGCAATCGACCCGCCGCGAAAAATCTCCACCGGACGAAACTCCCTCAACTCGGCGATACTCGAACCCGCGACGCTGTTCCGCATCTGCTCAAACGAAATCTGGTCGGCAAACACAAACGAAAAATCTCGTTCAACCGCCGGATACTTTCCCAGCGGCAAAAACTTCACCGCCCGCAACCCAAGCTTGTACAACTGCTCCATGTCAAACTCCGCCAGAAAAACATCCTGCCGCAGCTTGCGCTCCGCAGCCACTTCCGGATGAATCTGCCCAAACTGCGCCACCAGCGCGCCCTTCACCAGCGCCCTTGCTGACCGCCCCGGATGAAAATATTCCGCCGTCTCCCGGTCGTAACTTACTTCTCCGGCAAAAGCCGCCAGCAGATTCTCCACATCGCCTTTGAATCCCCGGAACGTTTCCGCCGCTAGCGCGTGCTCGCCCTTGCTGACATCAAGCGCCTGGCCAACTGGCAATGCACTCCGCACCGCTGCCGCCGTCGCGCCCAGGCAAGCGCGTCGCGGCTCAATGGGCGTTTCGCTCGAAAACTCATACACGCTGCCCATTTCAAACAGCCGCGCCTCGGCCACATCGCGATTCAGATTCCGCGCCAGCATGTCGAGCATCCCCGGCGCCAGCGAAGTGCGCATCACCGATGCTTCCTCGCTCAGCGGATTCTCCAACTCGAGCACCTTCGTCCCGGCAGAAAATTTCTCCGCATCCGCGTGCGAAATAAAAGTCAGCGAGAGCGCCTCGTTATATCCCAGGGCCAGCGCCCGCTCGAGCCAAGTCGCATCCAGTGCGGCGTGCGGCAGTTCGGCCACTGCGCCGCTATAAGCCGGCAGCGTGTTTTCAAACTTGTCGTAGCCGTGCAGCCGCGCGATTTCTTCGATCACGTCGATCTCGCGCTCCACATCTAAACGCCAGCTCGGAATGTGCACGCGGAATTGCGCGTCTTCCTGTCCGTCAGGGACGAGCGTAAAACCCAACCTCTTGAGCAACTGGAAGACCAGCCCTGAGTCGAGGCTGCCGCCGAGGATGCGCCGGACTTCGCTCATGCGCAGCACGACCGGAGCGGTGTCGATCACTTTCGAAACCACGTCGACCACTCCGCCGATCAGTTCGCCGCCGCCCGACTCCAAGATCATCGCGGCCACCAGATCGCACGATGGCACGGTCGATTCGAAATCCGCACCGCGCTCGAAACGGTGCGAGGCGTCGGTGTGCAGCCCATGCCGTCGCGACATCTTGCGCACGATCCCCGGATCCCACCACGCCGATTCAATCACGATGTTCCGCGTCTTCTCGGTAATCATCGTGTCGTACCCGCCCATGACTCCTGCGAGCCCGACGGGTTTTTTCGCATCGCATACCACAAGATCGTCTGGAGTAAGTTTGCGTTCGACACCGTCGAGAGTCTTCAGCCGCTCGCCAGCACGCGCCTTGCGCACCACAATCTTCCCGCCCTCAAGCAAGTCCATGTCGAACACATGCGTAGGCTTTCCCATCTCCCACAAAACATAATTGGTCGCATCGACGGCGTTCGAGATCGGCCGCTGATCCAACGTTTGCAGCCGCTGCGCAATCTTGTCCGGAGAAGCTTTGATCCGAGTCCCCCGAATCACCCGCGCCGAAAATCGCGGACAAAGCGCAGGCTCCTCGACGGTAATTGGGAATGGCGCTTCGTGCGACGCCCCGGGTGCCCCATTTCTCGCGTCCTTTGCGAGAAGTGGGGATTTGTCGCCGTCACCTGACAACGGCTTCAGCGGTGACTCATAAACCGCGGCCGCCTCCCGCGCGACGCCGTAATGATTCATCGCATCCGGACGGTTCGTCCCTATCTCCATCTCAAACACAGCATCGGCGCCCGCACCGCTGATGCCCTCGACCGAAATACCGACGTTGGTCAAATCCGCAGCCAGACGCCGGTCGTCGACCGTGAGATCAACGAAGTCGCGAATCCATTGTGGAGACAATTTCATTGTTCTTAAGTATGTTGCTGGTCGGCTTCCGCCTTCGTCTCAAACTTTTTCAGCCGCTTCAGTGATGTCCAGAATACGACTACCAGAAGAACATCCACTGTTAACCCCGGAATCGCATAGGCCCATGGAATCTCATGTTGCGCGACGAGTCGGATCCCATTCAATAGAATCAATCCCCAGACGACGAGTCCTGCCTTCAAACCTTTCACAGCACGAGCCCGCCTGAGCTTGCCCTCCTCGGCGGTTTCAATCCTCGCTTGTTTCCTGGCCATGCGGGAAACGATCATGGCCCCGCCAATAATGGTGAGAAGGAAAAAACAAAATAAGGGAACCGAGATTGAGCGAGGCACAGGGCCGGGATGCTTCGTTATATAGAAGCCAAACGCAACGACCGCGCACATGTACGGAAGCGTAATGCCGACCAGGATAAGTGCGATTTTGCCTTGCAGCTTCATTGGATCATTTACTCTCGTACTGGCGATGAGTTCAACCGAACTGCTGCAGGAACCGCACATCCCCCTGAAAAAAATACTGCAAATCATCCACCCCATACTTCAACAGCGCCAGCCGGTCGACACCCATACCAAACGCAAAGCCGGAAACTTTTTTCGGGTCGTAGCCGTTGTCTTTCACGAACTCAAACACATTCGGATCGACCATCCCGCACCCGAGCACTTCAATCCATCCCGTCTGTTTGCATGGGCGGCAAGCGTCCGCGCCACGCTTTCCACTTCCGCCGCAGATGAAGCACGTGACATACAACTCCGCGCTGGGCTCGGTGAAGGGAAAGAATGACGGGCGGAAGTGCGTCTTCACCGACGAACCGAACAGCGCCTTCATGGCGTGATCGAGCGTGCCCTTCAAATCTCCGAAAGTGATATTGGTGTCGACCGCCAGCCCTTCGATCTGATTAAACATGGGCGAATGGCTCGCGTCCGGTGGATCATTGCGATGGACCGTCCCTGGAATCACGATGCGCAGCGGCGGCTGCATCTTCTCCATGGTGCGAATCTGCACGGGAGACGTATGCGTGCGCAGCAGCAGGCGCTCGCGCTGCGGCTTCGACTGCTGGCCTGCGATGAACAGCGTGTCCTGCGTGTCCCGCGCCGGATGGTTCGGGGGAAAATTCAGCGCCTCGAAGTTGTAGTAATCCGTCTCGACGACCGGGCCTTCGGCGACGGAATAGCCCAGCCTCTGAAACACGTCAACGATCTCGCGCCAGGTCCGCATGATGGGATGCTCGGCGCCAATGGGACGGCGCACGCCGGGGAGAGTGATGTCGACGCAGTCGGTCGCAAGTGAGGTGTCGTCGCTCGCCACATGCGCGCCCTCGACCAGTTCCTGAATGCGCGCCTTCAATTCATTCACACGGATGCCGGCCTCGCGCTTGCCATCCTTCGGCGCGCCCTTCAGCCACACTTCGTTAATCTGAGTGAGGATACCGTTCTTGCGCGCCAGCCAGCGGTCGCGAAACGACTTCAGGTCCGCTTCGTTGCGAACGGCAGCGGCTTCCGCCGTGCACGCAGCCATGCATTCGTCCGCAGCCTTTGCCAGCGCCGCCGGCGAATAGTCGGTGAGTTTAGGAACGGTGTAAGACATTTCGCGATGAACTTACAGACTTGTCATTCCGAACCGCGTCAGCGGTGAGGAACCTGCTGTTCTCTGGCCACGAGCAGAAAAGCAGCTTCCTCGGCGCTCTCTCCGCGCTTCGCGCGGCTGCGAGCGCTCGGAATGACAATAACTTTGGGTTTAAAGCTGAACGCTGATATGTGAACGCTGATATCTGACGGCTGAAAGCTGACAGCCACCCTACGCTGCCCCGATTGCGCCCTTGGCCTGTGTCGTCAGACTGGCAAACCCCGCCGGATCTTTCACCGCCAGGTCCGCCAGAATCTTGCGGTCCAGTTCGATGCCGGCCAGCTTCAAGCCGTGGATGAACTGGTTGTAGCTCATCCCATTCAGCTTGGCGGCGGCGCCGATGCGCACGATCCACAGCGAGCGGTACTGGCGCTTGCGCTGCTTGCGGCCGGAGTAGGCAAACTTCAGTCCGCGCTCTACCGCTTCTTTGGCCGAGCGGTATAGCTTTGATTTAGTGAGGAAATATCCGCTGGCGCGCTCTAATATTTTCTTGCGCTTGGCGCGGCGTTTGGTTCCGCGTTTTACACGAGGCATGGGTGTTCTCCTTTTTTATTTTCAAGTACTGGCGGCTGGAGGTAAGGACGAATGGTCGTGACCTCTTCACGCGCCCGAGGTAATTGTGCGATTGCGTGATCAGGCGATTGTGCGATTTCTCAATCGCTCAACGACTCAATCGCAAAATCGCTCAATCCCTCTACTGATACGGAATCATGCGCTTTACTTTGCGCTTGTCGCCGTCGCTGACCAGCGCCGGAGATCCCAGGTTCCGTTTCCGTTTCTTGCTCTTCGACGTCAGAATGTGACGCAGGTGCGAACGACCCCGCTTCACTTTCCCCGTCCCGGTTAGTTTGAAGCGCTTGGCAGCGCCCTTGTGCGTTTTCAATTTCGGCATAAACCCTCAGCTCTTAGCATTTAGCACTTAGCCAAACAAAGTTTAGCCCCGGCATCTCTCGACTGGCTAAATACCAAATGCTAAGTGCCAATTGCATGATTTTGAATCGAATAAACCCTCTGCTCTTAGCATTTAGCAATTAGCACTCAGCCAAACAAAGTTTAGCCCGGCATCTCTCGACTGGCTAAATGCCAAATGCTAAGCGCCAATTGCTTGATTTTGAATCGACCGCGAAAGCCCAACCCGCTACGACGCGGGCTTGGCGACCTGCGCCGGAGGATCGCTGGGGCTGGGCGCACTTTGTGCGGCAGCCTTGTGCTTTACTTCCCGTTGCTTCTCTTTCTCTCGTTCCTTCTCCGTCTTCTTCGGAGCCAGGATCGCGTGCAGCGTGTTGCCTTCCTGCCTGGGACGGAATTCCACGATGCTGTGCGGCTCCACATCTTTAATCAACCGCTCCAGAATCTGGCGGCCGAGCCCCGTACGCGTCATTTCGCGTCCCCGGAAAAAGATGGTCGCCTTTACCTTGTCGCCTTCATCCAGAAAGCGCAGCACGTGATTCTTTTTCGTCTCGTAATCGTGGTCGTCCACATTGATGCGGAACTTGACCTCTTTTACGGTGATCGTCTTCTGGTGCTTCTTGGCTTCGCGCTCTTTCTTTTCCTGCTGGTAGAGATACTTCCCGTAGTCCATGATGCGGCACACGGGAGGCTGCGCGGTAGGCGAAATCTCAACCAGGTCCAGATTCTGTTCGCGGGCTTTTTTGATGGCTTCGAAAGGCGGCATGATGCCAAGCTGCTGCCCATCGTCGTCAATCACGCGGATTTCGCGCGCCCGAATACGATCGTTGGTGCGGATAAAACGCTTATCGATACTGTCCTCCGTGCTCTAACCGACTGAGAATAAAGAATTATAGCATGAGGATTCCACGCCCGCGCGTCGACCCGTCCGAGGTATGTCCACTCTCGGACAATGTTTTCGAAATCCGGACACCTTCACCGACAACAGGTTCCTCCGTGACCCGGAAGGCTTCGGAGGAACAATCACTTAACTACAACCGTATTTGGGCACGTGGGTGCTACTTAACTTATTCACCTCAAATCGCAAGGAGCCGGCGCCGATGCCCCAACAGAATCTACGGATCGCAATCCGCCATTTGTTAAAGTCTCCTGGCTTCACCGCCACGGCTGTGTTGATGCTCGCGCTCGGCATCGGAGCCACGACTGCTATCTTCTCCATTGTCGAAGGAGTACTGCTGCGGCCGCTGCCTTTTCCGCATCCCGAGAGCCTGGTGCAGGTGGCGGATATTTTGCAAGGGGCCGATGTGGGAGGAAACGGCGAGGCCGGGGTGACTGCTCCGGACATTCAGGCCTACACCCGCGATACGCACACCTTCGAGAGCGTAGGCGGGTATACGCAAAACGGTTATGAACTCTCCGGAATCGGCGACCCAGCACAGGTGAATGGAGCCCGGCTTTCGGGCGGAGTGCTTCCGGCGCTGGGGGTCGAGCCGCTGATGGGCCGCATCTTTACGCTGCAGGAAGATGACCAAAAAGAACAGGTAACCGTAGTCAGCTACGCGCTCTGGCAAAATCGCCTGCACGGCGATCCGCACGTGCTGGGAACCAAGATCCTGCTCGACCGCAAGCCCTATGTGGTAATCGGCGTGATGCCACGCAACTTTGAGTTTCCGCTGGTGCCGGGACACCTGAACAGCAGCGAGCTTTGGGTTCCGATGAGCTTCACGCCGGCGGAACTGAGCCCGGGCGCAGCAGCGAATTGGAACTTCAACATGGTCGGAAGGCTGAAGCCGGGAATCACCGCGGCTCAAGCGGAGAGCGATGCGCAGCGCGTGGCCCAGGAGATCATGCGCAACTATCCCGCGTTTATGGCGAGTATGCACATACGCGCGGTGGTGCGCTCGCTGCATGAGGAAACCGTTGAGCAGGCTCGTCAACTGGTGCGCACTCTGTTTCTGGCGATCATGGTTGTGCTGCTGATCGCCTGCGCCAATCTTGCGGGATTGCTGCTGGTCCGCGCCATTCGCCGCCGCCGCGAAATCGCGGTACGCCTGGCCCTGGGGGCGCGCGCCGGGGCGCTGCTGCGACAAGCGATTCTGGAAAGTCTCGTCCTGAGCGTGAGTGGAGGACTGCTCGGTCTGGCTCTGGCCGCGGTCGCGTTGCGGATGGGCATCAGCCGGTTACCGGAGACTCTACCTCGCCTCGATGAAATCGGCCTCGACTGGCAGGTAGTGTCGTTCGCGATCATCCTCGCCGTGCTCACGGGCGTGGTTTGCGGGCTGGCTCCGGCTTTTGCCGCTCTGCGAACCAGCGTGAATGACACGCTCAAGGAAGGTGGACGCAGCGGCAGCGCCGGCAGCGGCCATGCGCGGCTGCGTTCCGCATTAGTGGTGGGTGAGATCGCCGTCGCTCTGGTGCTGCTGGTGGCTTCTGGTTTGCTGCTGCGGAGTTTTGAGAAGATGCGTGCCGTCGATCTCGGCTTCCGTCCGGACCATGTTCTTGCTGCCGCTTACTCGCTGCCGCAGAGGCAATATGCTACCCAACCGGCGATCAATGAATTCAATGACGAATTGATTCGCCGTTTGCAGCAGCTTCCCGGCGTGAAGTCCGTGGGTCTTACGTCGTTTCTGCCGGCTTCGGGCAGCAATAGCAACAGCACGTTCGTCGCGGAAGGCTACGTGCCGCCCCAAGGCGCAGGCATGAACCTCGCCACGTGGGTGCAGGTGCAGGGCGATTACCTGCAAGCGATGGGGATTCCATTGCTCGGGGGCCGTTTTTTCACCCCGGCGGACACCGAGAACACGCAGCTAGTAGTCATCGTCAACCACAAACTCGCCGAGCACTACTGGCCCGGTGCGAATCCCATTGGGAAACGCCTGCGTATAGGCACACCTGAAACGCCCACACCGTGGGTGACCATTGTTGGGGTAGTCGCCGACGTGAAGGAGAACTCGCCCGACGCTCCCAACAAGGAACAGTGGTATCAGCCGGTCGAACAGGTTGAAAAGTCCGTAGGCTCCATGGGTTTGCCCACAGATCTCAATGGCAACGGAGGCTTTGTCTCTCTGCGCACGGCGATGGAGCCGGAACAGATGGAAAGCCTTCTCCGCGCGACAGTGCGCGCCATTGATCCTCAGTTGCCGCTTACCCAGGTGCAAAGCATGGAGCACGCGGTTTCCGATAGCGAAGCCCCTCGCCGCTTCAACACCGCGATCATTACCTCCTTTGCTCTCGCGGCGGTGCTGCTGTCACTCCTCGGTATCTACAGCGTGATTGCGTTCTCGGCCGCTCTTCGTGAACAGGAGATGGCCATCCGGATTGCTTTAGGCTCGCAACGCTCTGGAATTCTGAGCCTCGTATTCACCTCGGCGGCCAAGCTGGCTATCGCGGGTTGTGCGCTGGGGTTGCTGGGTGCTGTCGCAGCTTCGCGCTTGCTGCGATCGCTCGTGTTCGACGTCAGCCCCTTCGATCCCCTGGTGCTGGCGCTGGCCGCAATCTTCGTGGTGTTATTGTCGTTGGCGGCTTCATGGCTGCCCGCCAGACGCGCAGCATCGATCGACCCCATGAAGGCTCTACGCTCCGATTGACGGTAGTCGCCTGCCCGCCGTCCGGATGACTTGGACTAAGTTTGAACGTTTGACTCTCAAGCCAAGCCGGGTAAACTAGCGGCACGGGGCGGCTACCCGTTGTGGAACTCCAGAACGCGCGAGGTAATACTGCGATGTGCAGAAATATCAAAACTCTCTTCAACTTCGATCCGCCCGTTACTGACGACGAAGTCCGCGCCGCTTCTCTGCAGTTCGTCCGCAAGATTACCGGCTTCAACAAACCGTCCAAAGGCAACGAAGCCGCATTCTTGGCCGCAATCGACGAAGTCGCCGCGATCTCGATCCGTCTGCTGCGCTCCCTCGAAACCACCGCGCCGCCCAAGAATCGCGAAGAGGAAGCCGCTAAGGCCAAAGCCCGCGCCGCCGTACGATTCGGGACATAACCCCCGCCGTCTGT
>Ga0210403_10001953_pt1 | contig 19047 bp, 12 predicted proteins | sample IncBWC19MmetaG_FD_150863 | JGI IMG/M metagenome (GOLD analysis project Ga0210403, IMG submission 150863) | Forest soil microbial communities from Barre Woods Harvard Forest LTER site, Petersham, Massachusetts, United States - Inc-BW-C-19-M | ecosystem: Environmental > Terrestrial > Soil >... | reverse complement strand
AATATTACTCACGAGACGACCGACGCAGTGGTAAACGCAGCCAACTCGTCTCTTCTGGGGGGAGGCGGGGTGGACGGCGCCATTCACGAAGCCGGTGGACCTGCGATACTGGCCGAGTGCAAGCGAATTGCGGGTCAGATTGGAAGCCTGACTGCGGGGCAGGCGGTGATCACCACGGGCGGACGCCTGACTGCGAAACACGTGATTCACACCGTGGGTCCGGTCTATCGCGATGGAGAAAGCGGAGAAGCTGAAAAGCTGGCAAGTTGTCACCGCGAGTCCATCCGTCTAGCCGATCAGCACTCTATCAAGTCTCTGTCTTTTCCTGCAATCTCGACTGGGGCTTTCGGATACCCCTCTTCTGAAGCCGCAACTATCGCGATTTCTTCCACAGTTGAGGCTCTGGCCTCGACGAACCATGTAAGTCTGGTTCGATTTGTTCTCTTCGACATCGCGACTTTGCGAACGTACACGCGCGCCGCCGAACAATTGCAGAATCTGAACCCCGTTCTTTCATTCCGAATCGAAAAGGGATCCCCATGAGAAAGAAGCTCATCGCTGCCAACTGGAAGATGTATAAAACGCCTGACGAAGCAATCGATTTCTTTCGCGAATTTCTTCCCTTGGTAGCGAACCACGATCGCGATGAAATCGTCGTCTGTCCGCCTTACATTGATCTCTGTGCTGCAGTGGATGCTGTCAAGGGATCGAATGTGGCAATCGGCGCCCAGAATCTATACTGGGAAAAGCAAGGCGCTTATACCGGCGAAGTCTGCCCCAGCATGCTGCTCGCGGTCGGCTGTACTCAGGCGATTATTGGTCATTCCGAACGCCGCCAGTATTTCGGTGAGAGTGATGACATGGTGAATTTCAAGCTCAAAGCCGCTCTTGAAGCTGGACTGACCCCAATCGTTTGCGTCGGCGAGGTTCTGGAAGAACGCGAAGCTGGGCTTACTGAAGATGTGCTCCGCCGCCAATGCCTTCGTGCCTTCCACGCCATCTCCGCCAAGAAAGCCGGCAAACTTGTTGTCGCGTACGAGCCGGTCTGGGCCATTGGAACCGGCAAGACAGCCACGCCGCAGCTCGCCGCCGAGTCCCATAGCTTGATCCGCGGAGAAGCAGCCAAAGCTTTCGGGCAGGAGTTCGCGGACAACCTCCGCATCCTCTACGGTGGCTCCGTCAAGCCGGAGAATGCCAAGGCGCTTATGGCAGAAGAAGAAATCGACGGCGCCCTGGTCGGCGGCGCCAGCCTTGATCCGAAATCGTTTACTGCAATCGTGAAGTATTAGGCGTATTTCACCACAGAGTCACAGAGAAACCCGGGCTTCTAGAAAAAGAATCGCATTTATTTCCAAGATCCTGCATTCTCTGTGACTCTGTGTCCCTGTGGTACATCGAGTTGACTATTTCGAGGAGAGCTGTCTGACCGTCGCGATGAATGTAGTTGTGGGACGGGTGTGGGTTCGATCCCTCCGGTAAGCCAACCCCAGTTCCCGCCACAACTCCACGCCTTGAAGAGGAATCAGCTTCACTCGTTCCGCCAGCACCTGGTCCCGAGCGAAGCTTGAACTGATCAGCGAGACGCCAAGCCCGGCGGCGACAAAGCTCTTGATCATCCCAATGCTGGGTAATTCCATTCTGACTTGCAAGTGAGCACGGTACGGCCGGAAAAGCTTGTCCATGACCCGCCGACTGTAGCCGGTTCTTGGTAACAGCAACGGTTGAGTCACGATGTCCGCGACGGATACGTGTTTATGCTTGGCGAGAGGATTCTGCGGATTGACCATCAGCATCAGCTGGTCGCGAAAAATAGAGTGCACTTTCAGGCTCGGCGATTTGACGGGCAAGGTTACAATGCCCACGTCAATCGATCCGTTCTCCAGCTTCTCTATAATCTTGTAGCTGAAGTTGCGGTAGATGCTGATTTGAACACCTGGATAGAGCTGGCAATACTCAGCGAACACCTCCGGCAAGACGTAAAGACATGTAGCTTCGTTGGCGCCGATCAAGAGAGTTCCACGAGGCGTTGCGCCTTGGTCGGCTACGGCCAGGAGGGACTCATCTCGCATCCTCAAAAGCCGCTCTGAATATGCAAACAATACTCGTCCTGCTGGCGTGAGCCGCACAGACTTTCCCGAGCGGTCGAGAAGCTTGTCCCCGTATTCCTGTTCGAGCAACCGGATCTGACTGCTCACCGCCGATTGCGAGCGAAAGACTTTTTCTCCTGCTCGCGAGAAACTGCCAAGCTTGGCGACTTGTAGAAATGTCACTAGTTGGTCAAAGTCCATAATGAGTGTGCGATTATAGCTGGACGGAAGGGTCGCCTATGAAGAAAACGTCATTGATTTCCCTGGAGCGCTCGCTGTTTACGATACGACGCCAAGCCGTCAAGCGGGACTAGCCGTGAGACATCGAAAACGGGAGTCTTGCGTCTCCCGAAGCGATTCAGTATCGCTTCCCAAGTCTCGGCGATCGAACAGGACGGGGAAAGAGGCTCGACGCGACTAAACGGCAGCGGTCGTTCGCTCCGCAACAAGCGCGCAGCGCGCGGACTTCCGGTGAGCCGTTCGTGTTTGCGGAGCACCCGGCGCAGCCACAGCTCTTCTTTGAGTTCAATCGGGACCATCCTAACGGACTGCTCGTTGTGTACGGGTCGTCCAGTGGAGTCGCGGAGCAGGTAGGCGAGGCCGCCCGTCAGTCCGGCCCCGACGTTAATTCCGGCAGGCCCGAGAATGACCGTCACACCCGCTGTCATGTATTCGCACGCATGTTGGCCCACGCCTTCAACTACAGCCAGCGCGCCGCTGTTGCGTACGGCAAATCGTTCTCCGGCTCGTCCGGAAATGTACAATTCTCCGCTCGTCGCACCGTACAGTACGGTGTTACCGGCTAATACATCTCCGCGCAGAGAAGCTTCTTCGCCCCCCGTAATTGCGATGTTGCCGCCCGATAAACCCTTGCCTACATAGTCGTTGGCCTCGCCGAACAGCCGCAGGGTAATTCCAGGGATCAAGAATGCACCGAAACTTTGACCGGCCGTACCCACGAAATCGTAGTCAACCGGCGTAATGATTTCGGCGCGTTGGCGCAAGATCTCGCCCGAGAGATGGGTTCCCACGGCACGGTCAGCGTTCGTAATACGCAAACTTTGCGAACGATTCGCGTTCCGCTCCGCCAGCCTCCGACTCATGGCAAGCTGCAGAGCGCCAGCGGGCTCACGCAGGCAAGCCGTTTGTGGCGGCGTGACGATCGGCTCGAGCAGTTCCGCCAAAGCGCGAGCAGCCTGCGGGTTACGGGGCCGAAGTCGATCGACGGCGCCCACGATCGCATCGATCGAGTGGGATCCCATAGCGGCGAGCAGTTCCCGAACCTCCCTAGCCACTGCGCGAAAGTAACCTTCCACCATTTCGGGCTTTCCCGTAAAACGCATCCGCAGCTTTTCGTCTTGAGTCGCAATTCCGACCGGACACGTGTTCAGGTGGCATTGGCGGGCCATAACACAGCCCAGGGCGAGCAAAGCTGCCGTACCGAAACCAAATTCGTCAGCCCCCAAGAGCGCGCCCACGATGACATCCCGTCCAAATTTGAATCCACCATCCACGCGCAAGCGAACCCGGCGACGTAAACCGGCACGCACCAAGGCGCCGTGCGCATCACGCAGTCCAATTTCCCAGGGCATTCCGGTGTTCTTGATAGAAGTCAGAGGCGACGCGCCCGTGCCGCCGTCGTAGCCGCTGATCGTAATAACGTCCGCACCAGCCTTGGCGACGCCCGTGGCGACGATGCCTACCCCAGTGCTTGAGACCAGTTTGACTCCAATACGTGCACGTGGATTCACCGCTCGCAGATCGTAGATCAGCTGCTCTAGATCCTCGATGCTGTAAATGTCGTGATGCGGCGGCGGGGAGATCAGCATTGTGTTCGGCACCGAATGCCTCAGCCGCGCGATGTATGCCGTCACTTTACCTGCGGGCAGTTGGCCACCTTCGCCGGGCTTTGCTCCCTGCGCGATTTTGATCTCCAACTCGTCGGCGTGGACGAGGTATTCAGTGGTTACACCAAATCGCGCCGAGGCGACTTGCTTAACCCGGTTGTTGGCCTCAGGTTGCTGATCGTACACTGCCGGATCTTCGCCACCTTCCCCTGTATTGCTGCGCGCGCCCAGCCGATTCATGGCGATCGCCAAGGTGCGATGGGTTTCAGGAGAGATCGCTCCCAGCGACATCGCCTGAGTGCTAAAACGGCTCAGTATTGAGGCGTCCGATTCAACCTCCTGCAGAGGCACTGGGACGCCGGGTGCGATCTCCAAGAGATCGCGAATGGCGACTGGCTCTCTTTCTCCGGCAATCTCGGTGAACGCCCGGTAATTCTCCTGGGTAGGCGACTTGATGTAGTGATGCATTCGCCGCACCAGATCCGGCGAGGTAGCGTGGCGTTCTCCTTCGCGCCGGAAGCGGTATAGCCCGAGATCGCGCAGTTGAGAATTTTCGGATCTAAACGCCGCGGCGTGACGCTCAATGCAATCTTCGAGGAGTTCGTCGAGCCCTTTGCCGCCGAGAGCACCACCCGCATCTTCAAAGAAGCTTGCCCGAAGGTCTTCGTCCAGACCGATGGTTTCAAAGAGCTGGCTGTTGCGGTAGCTTGCAATTGTAGAAATGCCCATGCGCGCCATTGCCTTGCGCAGGCCTTTTTCCACTGCGAGTCGAAATGCAGCCACGCCGTCCGGACGCAACCTCGCGGCCTGCTCCATGGCAGCATAGGGCAGAACTGCGCTGGCACCCGCCGCAATCAGCAACGCAATATGGTGTGTATCGACAACCTGCCCCGTTTCGATGATCAGCGGAACATTCCAGTCTCCCGCCTTTACCATCGACCTCCAAAGCGCCGCTAAAGAGAGCAGTGCGGGCAAAGCTGCATCGTTCGCATTCACGCCACGATCACTTAGCAGGACCATGCGGAGGCGAGAATCTGCCGTGATCACCAGCTCGAGAGTCTGCAAAATTCGCTTTGCGCCTTCAATTCCAGCGGCGATCGGAAACGTGAAGTCGATATCTTTAACCGGCTGTAGCTTCTCCCGTATCAATTGCAGTTGGCCAGAGTCCAGCAGCGGAGAGGAGAGCAGCAGAGTATCGCCCAGATGAACATCCAGCGACATCACGTGCGCTTCCCGTAAGGGATCGATTGGCGGATTTGTTACTTGCGCGAAACGCTGCTTGCAATGTTCCCACAGCGGACGCCGCATGCTCGACAAAAACGCCGAGGGTGCGTCGTCACCCATGCTCCACACAGCTTCTTGCCCATTTTGAATGAGCGGCTGAAACAACAATCGAAACTGATCTTCGCTCCAGCCAAGCGCCGCTAAGACCTTCGTCGGCTCGGGTGTCGAAGCGATAGAAACTTCGTTAGACGGATTGATCCTCACCGCAGTAGCTTCGGAAACAAACGGCCGCCATTCGCCAAGTTCAGGGACACTTCCAGGACGAAGAAACTTGCCCTTCGCGGGATCGACCACCAGCATTTCACCCGGACCTAATCGCTGCCGTTCGATCACATGCTTGTCGTGCAAGTCGGCAATCCCCACCTCCGAACCGGCAACGAGCAAGCCATCCGAGGTGAGCGTATAACGCAGCGGACGCAAGCCGTTGCGGTCGAGCTTGGCGCCCACCGTGAAACCATCAGTAAAGATCAGCGCAGCCGGACCATCCCATGGCTCTTGCTCGCGGGCGTGTGCTTGCAGAAAAGACTCAAAGTCCGAATGCAGGCCGCATTCACGTTCGCGCGCGGGCGGAACCATGCACCACATCGCGGCGGCCAGACTGTAGCCCTTGCGCAGAAAGACTTCCAGCCCATTGTCGAAGCTCGCAGAGTCGCTCACCTTCTGCTCAAGCAATCTCACTGTCGCGGGCAGCGCGAGCGTCTGGCGCAACGACGATTCTTTGGCTCGAAGCCATCGGCGGTTCGCGCTGATCGTATTGATTTCGCCATTGTGGGCGACGAAGCGGAACGGTTGCGCCAGCGACCAACTGGGATTCGTGTTGGTCGAGTAACGCTGATGAAAGATTGCGAAAGGACTGGCAAAATCCGGATCCGCCAGATCGGAATAAAACACCGGCAATTGCTCCGGAGTCAATAATCCCTTGTAGACGACGGTTCGCGAAGAAAGAGAACAGAAATAAGTTCCGTCCGGCGCCTGGGATTCCACTTCTTTGCGCAGCCTAAAGAGGCCTGATTCCAAATCGACGGATTCGTCCACGGGAGCGAAAAAGCATTGCTGGATGACAGGAAGCGTTTCCAGCGCACGTGGGCCAACAATCGAAGAATCAGTTGGCACGATACGCCATCCCAATAATCGAAGCCCACGACCGCGTGCGAGCTTGGAGATCAACTCGCGCGCGGCGCTTTCTTCCTCGCGAGGCAAGAAAGCCATCCCTAGCGCATACAAAGACGGCAATTCGATTCCGACCTCGCGGGCGCGCCGTCGAATAAATTTGTCGGGAATGCGCGTGAGCAAACCGGCGCCGTCGCCGCTCCGTCCGTCCGCATCCAGCCCGCCGCGGTGGCCGAGCCGGCGCAGCGCCTCCAGCGCCCGCTCCACCACCTCGCGCGAACCTGGGCCGCCAAGTTGCGCCACGAAGCCCACACCGCAGGCATCGTGATCGACGGAAGCGAAACTGCGAGTCATGTTACATTGTGTACCCTCTCGCAGGCAGGTAAGTACAATCAAGAATTTCGATGGTGGCAATGGATTTTTCGGGGAGGGCCAGGCGCTCTCGCATCACTCGCCGGAAAGGCTGTCCCCTTAGCGACTCACTGGCTTCAACGTGGAGGGCGGTCCTTGCGAGTGTCCGCTCCGCAACGCTTCGCCCAGAGCGGGCTCCATTTCTTTCAGGTGGTCGCCTGTCAATTTCTTCCGGTCAGCGGTGAGATAAAAAACATCGATCGCCATTTGCCCTTCGGTGTCAATCAGAGCAATTTCAATGTTGCACTTGTGCTGGGAGAAACACGAGGCAATCGTGTACAGAAGACCCGGTCGGTCCTGTGTCACCACCTGTACTAGCGTACTGTTTGAAGAGCACTTCTCGTCAAACTCAATCGAAGTCTTTATCTTTAACTTGGGCGTGTTTTTCCTCTCCTCTGTCTGCATGCGGCTCTTCAGCATGCGCTCGAGATCCGTCTCTCCCGTCAAGACGTCGCTGACTCCGCGCTTGAAGCGCTCCCATTCCGAGAGGTTCAGTTCCAGGGTCCGAAAACGATCCGTAAAATAGAATGTGTCGACGACTGTTCCGGCCTGGTTCGAGAAAGCCGTAGCCTTCACAATATTCATGCCCCATGCCGCCAGGGCTCCCGCAACCTTGCCGAAAAGGAATGGGCGGTCGGTCGTAACCAGCGTTATTTCGAACCAGTGGCGGCCCCGCTTTAGATCAAGCTGGATGGGATTCTTCCCCAGACTTTCCGACATTTCCAGATGATGGAACACTTCGTTCGCCGCATAAGTTCTCAAGTAGCGCTGCGGCAACCCTTCCAAAAAAGCCTTCACTTTCTTGCCTGCGCCAGGAGCCAGAACGTGCAGGCGGGAGACTTTCTCGTCATCGAAATCGGCGCCCGAGTGTAGTCGCTGATCCACATTGCGATTAAGTTGATTTGCGGCCGCAATGTAAAGTTGCCAAACGTTCTCCGCTTTCCAGGGAGTCAACGCGTCGGGATTAACCGCCTTTATGTCCGCGTAGGTGAACAGGCAAAGCATCTTCAGCCGCTCTGGAGTCCCTACTTTCTCGGCGAACGCAGCGACCGTCGCGGAATCGAAAATATCGCGGCGCATTGCGGCCGACATTTCCAGGTGATTGCCAATCAGAAAGAGCACAGTTTCGCGCTCCGACGACTCCAGATCCAAGCGCTCCAGGCATTGTTCCGCGATGGCTAAGCTGCCTTCAACGTGATTCTCGGAAGGTGCCCCCTTGCCGGTGTCGTGCAACAAAAGAGAGAGGTAGAGCAATTCCGGCTGTTCGAGTTCGTCCAGGATTCCGGCGTATTGTTTCTCCCACTCCGAATGAGACTGCCGCAGCCGGTGCAGGCTCTCAATCGCCAGGAAAGAATGCTCGTCCACCGTGAAGCGATGATAGAAATCGCGCACCACCAAAGCGTCGATCACCCTCAACTCCGGCAACAGTAGAGTCAGCAAGCGCAGGGAGTGCATGGCGCGTAGAGCGTCTGCGGCATGGGGCTGGGTCAGAATTTCTCCCAAATAGAGCCACAGCTCCGCTCCCTTGGGCGGCGTTGCTGCCAGCGACGGCAACACTTGCTCAATCTTGAATTCCGTAGTCGTGCTCAGCCGCACGTCATGATGCGCCACGAAATGGAAAAGACGGAGCAACACTTCCGGATCCTGCAGGGCCGACGACTGGCGCAAGAAAACCAAGCCATCGACCACCGAGAAGTCGGCATCGGAAACTCGCGCCCGCAAATTGTGAAAGTGCCGGGAAAGCGAAGACCACGCTGCCGGAATTTCTTCCAGCAACTGCGTCGCGGTACGATGAATCGAGCGGGCGTGGCCGAAATAAATGCGCATCCAGTCGGCCGGAGCAAGTTCGTGACCGTCATACACTCCGATGCCGCGCTTGGCCGCTTCTTCCTGCGCTTCCCAGGACAGCATATTGTCGTCGCGCCCGGAGCGAAGATGCAGGAAGCACCGCACCGACATCAGAAAATCGAGCGCGGGCTCGAATTGCTTTCGTGCCGAAGATGACAGAAGCGACTTGGGATCGGGCCAGTCGTGCAGCTTCTCCATGGACGAGAGCAGGCTGAGCCAAAGCGCCAAGTTGCAATCCCGCAGGCCACCGGGAGTGTCCTTGACGTCCGGTTCGAGATGAAAGATTATGTTGCCGAATTTCCCATAACGCTTGCGCGTGACGTCGGCCAGCCTCTGCACCAGAGGCTGCGTCTCCGTGATCATTAACTTTGGGATAACTTTGTCGTGCAACCGCGCGAACAGATCGCGATCCCCGGCAAGATAGCGGCAGTCGAGCAGCGAAATTGCAAACTCGACATTGGCAGGATCGAAGCGGTCGCATTCCTGAAGAACGCGCGTGGCCGGACTTACCTTCAGGCGCAGGTCCCACAAACCCTGCGAAAACCCTCGAACCTGATCCTTGAAAGCTTCTTCGGTTTCGTGATCGGCGTGAAGAAAAAGAAGATCGATATCGGAGTGCGGAAAAAGCCAGCTGCGTCCGAATCCGCCCAAGGCGACAAGGGCAAACTTTTGTGGACCTTGCTCCTCCGGACAGATCATTTCTCTCCAGAGGTAAAGAGCAATTTTTTCTACCAGCGCCGTCCGCTGTGAGATGGCGGCCCAGCCATTGCCCGTAGCAGCAAAGTCCTCGCGGATACGCGTCGATTCTACCGTGTAGAGATCCCGTAGTTCGCTGCTTAATGAGCCTGCCGTGGTCATTCTGTTTGATTCGGGCCGAACCTCACGCACTTAGCAGCGTTCTTGTTGCTGGGGATGTTGGGTCGATCTATGTTCCTCGCGCTTGCCGCTTCACAGAGCATCCTCTCCGCGCTCATCATTGCGAATGCGAATGATCTCATCGATGTGCGAAAGAAAAATTTTCCCGTCACCGATTTTGCCGGTGCGCGCGGCCGCAGAAATTGCTTGCACCACTTTTTCGACCATGGTGTCGGCGACGACCAACTCGAGCTTGATCTTAGGGATAAGATCGACGGTGTATTCCCGTCCGCGATAGAACTCGGTGTGTCCCTTCTGTCTTCCATGGCCGCGAGCCTCAAGTACGGTCATGCCTTCGATGCCAATCTCGTGCAGCGAATTCTTCACGCTTTCCAGCTTGGAGACTTGGATGATTGCTTCGACTTTGGTCATCGCGATTCGTACCAATCCTACGCCAAACTCTCCAAAGCCGGAATCGTCGTTATTAGTTCTCGTTCTGTTGCAGTACTGCGGACTCAAATTTCATCGCACTCGTTGACCGGCTAACGGGTTCGTCCTCCACACCAACCGGCGTCCCGGCGGAGGAAATGACATATTCCGGATACGCGGAAATCCCATGTTCATGCAAGTCTAAGCCGTAAAGCTCTCCCTCGCGTGACACCCGCAGTGTGCCGGTTGCATTGACCAGGTACATGACGGCGTAGGCAACCGCGAAAGTCGTCGTCGTGATAATCAGACTCCCAAGCGCCTGCGCCGTCAGCACCTGCGTGCCGCCTCCGTAAAGCAGTCCTTTGAGCCCCGCCGAATTGTCCGGCGCGACGGGACCAGTCGATCCGTATTTGCCGCAGGCAAACAGGCCAAGCGAGAGCGTTCCCCAAATGCCGCACATCCCGTGCACCGGAACCGCGCCGATGGGATCATCAATGCGCAGCCACTCCAGTAACTCGACGCCCGCAACCACCAGAACGCCAGCCACGCCCCCGAGAAGAATCGCCCCTGTTGGGCTGACCCAATAACAAGGGCAAGTGATGGCTACCAGCCCTGCAAGAAATCCATTAATCGTAAAACTCACATCCCACTTTTTATTCGGGATGTAAGCGTAAAGCATTGCGGTCAGCCCAGCCGCGCACGCAGCCAGTGTGGTGTTCGTCGCAACGCGTCCGATCCCTTCGAAATCCATCGCGGAAAGTGTGCTTCCGGGATTGAAGCCGTACCAGCCGAACCAGAGCAGCAAGCCGCCCGTGGCGGCGATCGTCAAATCATGAGGCAGCATTGGACCGCCGCCGTCGCGCTTGAATTTGCGTCCCAGACGTGGCCCAAGAACGATGGAGCCAGCCAGCGCGATGACGCCTCCAATTGTGTGCACGACGGTGGATCCGGCAAAATCGTGAAAGCCCGTGCCCAGCGATGGAAAGAAATGACCGTCGCTCCCCATCAGGGCCAGGAAACCGTCAGGGCCCCACGCCCAGTGACCAATGATCGGATAGATGAAACCGGAAACCGCGACGCTATACAGCAAGTCGCCGACGAATCCGGTGCGCCCGATCATTGCCCCCGAAGTGATCGTCGAGCAGGTGTCGGCGAAGGCAAACTGAAACAGCCAGAATGCCAGAAATGCGACGCCGGTACTTTCGTAAGTTGCCGGAACGTCTTTCAGGAAAAACCAGTGGTATCCGATGAAGCCATTGCCGTGGCTGAACATGAACGAGAAGCCGAAGGCCCAGAAGAGCAAGCCGCACAGGCAGGTGTCGACGATGCACTCCATCAAGACATTCACCGTCTCGCGGGAACGGCAGAAACCAGCCTCCAGCATGGTGAATCCGACCTGCATTCCGAACACGAGGAATGCCGCGATCAGCGTCCAGACGGTATTAATCGGATTGACGATGTCCGCAGCTTTGACTTCAGCATCGGCTGCATAGACGCGTCCGAAGAGCAGGCCTGAAACGACGGTGATGAACAGCAGGACCACAGCAACGCCGCCGGCCTTACCGAGAAGCAACAGCTTTCCGTAGCGCTGCCATTCCGGGTCGCGCAACCGGACGGCCAAACGGGAGAATCTCTCGGGTAGAGACAATTTCTTCCGGCTCTGCGGAAAAGCACGCATCGCATCGCTCCTTCACAGGTCTATTGGGGGAACTACATTTCACAAAATTGCTCACGTTCTACCCGAACCGCTTATCTGCGGGTAAACTCGGCGAATCCATAGCTACTCAGCACGACAGTAAAAGACCAATCCAACTGTCGTCCAATGCATAGTTCTTATCACAAGCATCGGAAATATCTCTCCAATTTAAATTTATGGAGGACATAAACGAGATTTATACAGCCGACGCGGATCAAAATCCCGGAGCTGAGATATTCAATGCGGAAGCATCGCTTACAGCTTTGAGAGCGCCCGGGTTAAGCTTTCCCTGAAGACAACCAGTTCTCGAGTTGGTCGGCGTGAGTACGGCTGGAGCGGTGTTCGGAACCGCTCCGGCGCAATTCCAGCATTGGGCGGACTTCAGCGACCGCAACATCCATCTGAAACCGTCAAGCGGAGTGTTTTACGATGTTATGGGCGGTCTACACTGTGGTTGACAGTTGGACACCGCCTAAGAGTTGCCAAACGAGGAGGGCAAGTGGCTTTGTTCACACCGCAGCCCATTGGGTATGTCAGAAGCGCGTACAAGGACACTCGCGAGATTCCCAAAGGATTGGGCGCAAAACACGACGTGGAAGGTGTTCTCGAAGTATTACCGGAATTCGGGCTCGGACTCACTGATATCGAGGGTTTCTCTCACCTCATCGTCATCTGGGTATTCGATCACTCGCAAGGATTCGAATTGCTGGGCACGCCACCGAGCGACAATCGAGCGCACGGCGTGTTCGCCACGCGGTCCCCAAGACGTCCCAACCCTGTCGGCCTGACGATTGTCGAGCTTCTTAGTCGAGACGGCACACGGCTGCACGTCCGCGGCGTAGACATGCTTGATGGGACCCCGATTCTTGACATCAAGCCCTACCTGTCAAGCATCCCGACAGAGAAGTTGCGTCGCGGCTGGCTCGCAGAAGCTGAAGCGCGTCGAAACAAATGATCCGCGACTTCGTTAACCTGATCTTCGGTACAAGCAAGCCAATTTTCTAAGTACCGGTATAAAGTTGAAACGGCGCCCAGTAGAACGGCTTGCGAAAGACACCTTCAGAGTGGAGTAAGGAAAGCTTCGCGGAGCGGAGAGCCGCTTCCGGGCTTCGGCCCTTCTTCAGTTCGTCGTAGAGTTGGTCCATGAGGCGGGGCGTCGAGGCATCGCTGACCTCCCAAAGCGCTCCGATCACGTTGTGGGCGCCTGCGCGGCGAAACGCCCACGAGAGGCCTACTAATCCCTCCCCCGTGTAGGCACGGGCACCTGCACCGTAGCATGTCGAAATAGTCACCAACTCCGCATGTATAGGGTGCTGAATGATGTCCCGTGCGTACAGCTTAAAGGAATCTTCTTCGGGAGATGCTTTTGACAATATGACGGCGGAGTCCAGAGGACTCGATCGGCTGGCTGTGCCATGGGCTACAAAATGGATATACGCGAACTGTTCCGGCGCGCTTGCGAGGTAGGCTGGAGCAGTGGCTTGAGCTCGGGTAAGAACCTCGCGCCCCGCGGGAGCAAAATGTTTTTCGATATTTTCGATTTCTGCATCAGCCTTAGGCAACTCGGCATAGTCGGCATTGGGGGAGACGGCATCCCCGATGAGCAGAAGTTTGCCCGGGCCAGTCTTTGAGTCATGCTGCGAGTTATGTGACGCTGCAAGGAGCCGGAGTGAGCTGGCATCGGCAATAGTCGCATCTTCAATCCAATAATGCAGTTTGGGTTCTGGCACGAGCAAGGTCTCGAAATTGAGGCTATTCAAGGTGCCATCCGGGATTACGAAGACTTGAGTGTCCTTCGTCAGCAGAGGTTGCGCGGGGGCGACGAGCATTTGGTACAGCCCGGTCCCGTCAGGGCTGGCGGTTTCGAGAATATCCTGTGGCCCAACCAAAGCTTTGCGATACCGCTGCACAGCGGCATCGATTTCAGGTCCGGCTGGGAGAGTAAACAAGCTGGTTTTCTGCGGCGTGATCGCCCACAGATAGGATTGCTTCTCGCCCAGCCAATAAAAAAGAATCGTGCCGCCCGCTTGCCGTGCGATTTGTTGAGGCTTCAACGGCGGAGGCCCAGAGGAAGCCACCTTCGCCAAGAGTCCCAAGCCCTCAGCCAGCGTGCGTGCACGGCTGTAGTCGGCCCAGCGCAAGGCATCGTCCGTCTTGCCCCGCGCCACCAGAAAATGCACGTAGTCGTCGTAAATGCGGGAGGCGTTGGTAGAAAACGGCAGCTTCGAATCGCTGCGCTGCAGCGACGATCGAGCCGCTTCGAAAGTCGCCAGTGCCGCCCGATATTCACGATCTGCATCATCTGAGCGACCTCCGCTTTCATAGAGTCGCGCGAGCGCATGCTGGGCGCGCCACGTCAGTGATCGATTCGCGTTCGGGTCCTGCTCAACCTCGCGGAATATTCGCTCTGCTCCCGCTGTATCATTCGACCGGGCAGCGATCAGCCCCTTGACCAAGAGCGGGTAGAGTTCGTCCAACCGGTTGTTGTCGGCCCGCGCAATCGCGATGGCCTGATCGGAGTATTTGCGAGCCTCCTCCAATTCGCCGCTATCGAGTGATACAAGCGCTAACGCCCGCAAGGCATTGTAGATATCTTCTCTGCCGTTGATCGCGGTAGCGAGATCAAGCGCCTTGAGATACGACTGTTTGGCGCGGCCAAGGTCGCCAAGGCGCGCGTAGACATATCCGGCATTCGTAATCCAAGACAACTGTAGGATTACGTTCCCTACCTCACTGGCACGCTTTTCGGCTTTGAGGGACAACTCCAATGATCTTTCAGAGTCGCCAAGCTTGTAGTAGGCCCAACCAAGATTACCGAGAGCCGTTTGTGTAATGTTACCGGCACCCATGGCCGTTGACGCTTTAGAAGCGGCATCGGTCCAATCGATAGCTTCGTCAAAATGTTCTTGTTGTAGTGCTGTCAACCCAAGGTTGAGTAGAGCCGTCGCTTCCAGAAAACCCTCGCTGCGAGAACGAGCGAATTCTAACGATTGCTCAAACGATTGCTTCGCGGCGCCAAGCTGCCCACGTTGTACGGCCAGAACGCCGCGAGCCAGTGTCACATCACCGCATGTAGCGGCTGAGGACACCAGGCAGATTTGCTCTGCTTGTCCCAGCTTTCCCTCCGCTTCCTGGAACTGGTGCAGACGGGCATGGGCAACGCCCTCGATTGTTAAAATCCCAATCACCGAATCTACATCGTCGGGTCTAGACGGCGGAGAATTAAGAAGGGTTAACGCCTGCTCGTACATCCCGCGCCATAGGAGGGATTTGGCTTGCAGAATTCTGAACTTCCAAGCCCATTCTGGATTTGAATCGTGGAGCCGCTGGCACTCTCGACTAGCTTCTTCTTGACTTTTCTTTAGATCTCCGTGACGAAAAGCCTTGTAGGTATCTTCAAATGTGGCCTGCGGGTTTTCGCGATGACTACACGCCAGCCCGCAGGCGATGATCACGCATAGAAGAAAAGAAGAACCTAAGGATTTGTTTGACCGTTGGTCTTTGCGCTGCCGGCCTTTACGTCCCCGCCGCCGATACACCCCAGATGCATGTGCAGCATGTCCAGCGCGAAGTAGTTGCTGTCGTTTGGCCCCTGTGGAGAACCAGTTCCTGACTTCTCCGAATAGCCGTCGTACGCGGCTTCGATTCCTACCTCGACTTCGGCTAACGCCACGGTCCCAAAGTCCGGGATGAAAATGATATTCCCAAACGTCTTGACTCCGGGAATCGGAATCGGCCCGATGCTCTTGACCAGCGAACATTGCAGCTTAGGATACCCGTTCCGCTCCCCTTTCGCGCGCCCATTGGAACGTTTCTTGAGATCGTCGATGTAGGCGATCTTGGCATCGTACTTTTTCTCCAGGTCGCCAGGAAGACCCTTGGCGCCGGCGATGTCATTGAATTGACGCTGGACGCGATCGAGGAAACCGCGGTCTTCCAGATAGGGCCGGTCGCCGTCCGGTTTGCTACCGCAAATTCCGAGGTCGAGCTCTACCTCCACGGGATACCCGCCGATCCGGAAGTTTTCGAAGCGCGTGCCCAAGAAGGTGACTCGAGGAACGTGGCCGTCGGTGACGGGATGCTCGGTCGAAACCTGCGCCACCACGCGATCGACCGTGATCACTTCGAACACGTTCAAGCCTTCAAGTACCGACGTCGAGAGTGTCACCCAGCCAGAATGATCGTTGCCCCAAAGATCTTTTTTCTCGATCTTGGTGCCCGACGCCCGAGTGTGTCCCGCCTTGAAGGAAATGAGGCCCTCCATGGTATCCTCTGCGACCGACTGGCTGACGTGGCCGTCGCGGCGTGTCTTCTCTAATACAACCCGGGCCTTGTGTTCGATCGGTTGTTCAACAGGATGTTTCAAGTTGCCACTGAGCACGTGGGCTTCGGCGTGATACACGTGATACTGCGACCTGACAGATTGCGACACGACTGGTGATTTCGGATTTGTGGCCATATTTAGCTCCTCCCCTTTTGAGCTATCTCTGAATTTGCACTTCAATCGAATAATGACCGAGGTCTGAACTCTGGTTGGTGGCCGTTTTGCCGCGTACCGCCAGCCTGTACACGCCTTGCTCCTGATTCGCTCCCGGAACATAAATCGACCGTGCCTCGTCGGATGAGGCCGCAGGAATCGTGCGCGACCATTCTAGTCTTCCTGATGGGCTCGACAAGTCGAAAGTGTAAGAAGTGTAGCGGCTCTCAGGAGGAATGTTCACGAGCAGATGGAAGCCTTGACCAGGATGTGGCGAGATCTGCGTCGTAGTCGCCCCACGAGTGCTGACGTTGATCGAGGCCCACGGCAAAATCTGCGGGCTACTGGCCATTTGCTTCAATTGCGGGTACGTCACCAGGTTCTGATAGCCAATCACTAGCAGCAGAGCCGCCAGAACCGGGACGACCAAGGCGGGGCGCAACCATGCCAGCCAGCCCGCTTTCGCGCGGGCCGGGACCGGTGCCCTGGCCGGAGATACGGCGACTGGCTCCGACAACACCACCTTGCTGTGCTCTACCAACGCGGCGCCGGCCCGGACATCCAGAGCGCACTCCTGGCAGTCAAAGAAATGCTCCTCGAATTGTTCGCGCAGCTCAGGGGCAAGCTCGCCGAGCAGGTACTTCTCGGCAGCCATTAAGCGAATTGATTCGCTATGGTCCATGTCCAGATATGTCCTTCGTATTGATAGTGAGAGAGCAAGACAAATCGTTTCATAGTGTTAATCCGCAGCCGTGTCCCTTATGCCAGCGGGTAACTTCTTCAGATAGACGGCCTTAAAGGCCTGCTTGGCGCGATGAAGCAGGACTCTGAGATAATCCCGGTCCACGCCAAAGTCATGACAGACCGCGTCTTTGTCACGTTCTTCCAGGAAGATTTCCCGCAGCAGGCGTCGGTCCCGCTCGGACAGTTCGTCCAGAACTTGACGAACGTTCTGTTGCATTTCCTTGTGCGACAGAATCGATACCACGTCCAGCGACGGATCGGGAATGTTTGTACTCTCGTCGTCTTCGATCGGATCCTCCCGGGAAGACGCACGATAGTGCTCGAGCAATACATTGTTGCAAACGGAATTCACAAAGGCTCCTAATCGTTCCGGGCTTCTCAATTTTCCCTCACTACGCAAGGCAACGAAGACCCGCGCAAAGGTTTCCTGCCGCAGATCCTCGACGGCTTGGGGAGAATTTACCCGCGAACGGAGTTTCAATTGAATCAATTCACTGAAATAGGAGACAAAATGGCTCTCTGTCCGGAAATCCCCCGAACATAGCCGTTCCAGGTAAGACTGGTTGAATTCTTGGAATTGCAAGGCTCTGGCCTCAACGTGCGAGCAAGTGGCAGCTATTCTACACCCGTCCCCCGTGAAACGATTGCCAGGCAGGCGTTGAAGGATTCTCCCCCGCACTATTTCATATGAAACGAAAATCGCTCTGGACGCACCATGACTATGAGCATCTGATCGGGACCACCGTAACTGATGGGCCTCGGTGCTTGTTCGCGGGTCCGCCCAGGGAGCAAACCGCTTCGTAGGGTTACCAGCATCCCGATGGAGAACGATGGCCGCCGGGGGGAGAGGCGTCGTTTTTCAGCTTCGCCGGAGCCGTTCTTGACGGCTTCGGCGTCAGTCGGGACATTTTCCCGTGGGCGTAACAGAAGCGCATGGCGTCGGTCTTGCGCCAGGAAACAGAGGTAGCCAGTAACCGGGATGTCGAGCTTAACGTCAACTTTAACTATGACCGAGCCACTCCAGGTAAAGGGCTTTCGGGAGCGTTTGTCGACTGAGCAGCCAAGTGTTCCGTCGGGAGTGATGCAGGCCGTGCTGATGCATGCCTTGCAGTTACGTCGGAGTTGTCGAGAGGTATTTCTCCTCTGCGACATCCAGCGACACAGCGTTACGGAAGCGGCGGCGATTCTTGGAATCAGCCGGGGCGCCGCAAAGCGAAGGCTCCTTGTGGCTCGCCGACGAATGGACGAGGTGATCGAACGTCTGTGTGGAACGACGCACAGGCCGCCAAGCTGAACATCCATCACCGCAGGGCTCGGTATGTCCACAAGTGTTTATTCCCCAAGTTAGGGTTCACACGCTAGACGATCAGGCGGTCGGCCGAACCACGGTGGACATAGACGGTACGATGTCACAGGTCAACAGCTACAAGGGGGCTTACCTTTTATGCGCCGCCCCTAAAGATAGGTTTCCCATACACTTTCGATGTCGTTGGTTGGGTCATCGTCGACCCTTGTGCCCTTGGACGCGGGCGCGTCTATTTGCCTGATCCGGACGCAGAGCCGGTCTCACTTCGCGTCGCTCGTCCAGGCGACAACAAACTTTTTGACAGGGAATTCGATCAGCTGCCTTGTCGAACAAAAAGTCTCTCGATTCGGAACCAAGCTCGATTCGGCAAAACATTCAAGGGGCGTCGGACCATCCAGTATGGTCGTACCCATCGCAGCGAAGGCTCTTGCTTGGAATTCGCGAAAGATCGAGTTTAATGTTGCCGGAGCCGTAGAGTACACAAGGCCACATTTGACTGAGGTTTCAGCGGCTCAAGCTAACATTGATGACACGCCGTGGCCTTTCTAAGGGCCAAATCTTGGCAAGTCTGTCCGATCGGGTGGCCGCAATCAAGTGCGCACTTTAGACAGTCTCAGGTTTCGCTGGTCATGATAAATAGGGGTTTCATTTCGAAGCTGCTGAAATGCGGCCGGAGCCGCGCGGTGTTGTAGTTCTCCTTCACATTGACCACTTTCTTCGAGGCGATGACGGCATCGACTGGCATGTTATCGTAGCGGCCGTTCTTCAGCACCACGAGCCGGCCGTGAATCTTGTTGAGCAGCAAATCGAGGGCGAGGTTGCCGTAGGCCATGGGCACGATCGAATCGATGGCATCCGGATCGCCGCAGCGGACGAGATATCCCAGCTTCTGATTGATGACTTCGATAGTCTTGCCATTGTTGTATCTGGGCGAAAGCTCTTTCAGTTTTTCG
>Ga0210403_10001952_pt1 | contig 19052 bp, 18 predicted proteins | sample IncBWC19MmetaG_FD_150863 | JGI IMG/M metagenome (GOLD analysis project Ga0210403, IMG submission 150863) | Forest soil microbial communities from Barre Woods Harvard Forest LTER site, Petersham, Massachusetts, United States - Inc-BW-C-19-M | ecosystem: Environmental > Terrestrial > Soil >... | reverse complement strand
CGCGAGGAATTACATTCTGATCGGTAGATCTGCAGCCGTCGGCCTCAGCTGTCGATGAAGATTTTATACATTCTCTTTCTCGTAATCCTCTTTTGGAGCTATTGGAAGGCCTTATCTTGTCTTCGAAGTGAGCCGGATCCGCTGTCGCCAATTCTTGGCTGGATGGCAGGACTAGGATACTTCGTACTGGCTCCCCTCACGCTGCTTGTCTTGAACGGCGGCTACACGATTCCCGCCTTTCTTGGAGCCAACGACAGCTATTCTTCGGTGGATCTTTCGAGTGGAAAGTATCTCATTCCAATGATCGTTATCTTTCTCGCGCTGCTGTTGACGTTTCAATCAATTGTTGTGTTCGCCTCGAGGGCGAAATCCGGATCTCCAGTTGGACTCGCCCTCAACGAACAGAAGCTCAAGAGGGTTCTCCTCAGTACCTTTGCTCTCGCGCTCTGCGATTATGCTATTGAGATCTGGGTTTTTGGCGGCTTCGCATCGTTCTTTGTCTCACACTGGCAGGCACGACAGACGGAGATGGTCGAGCGAGCGGGGGACCTGTGGGTTCTGTATATGCGTTTCGGAGCAGCTAACCAAATCGTGTTCACTGCGGCTGCCGCGCTCTACGTCGCCTCGCAACTCCGGCGTGGAAAGTTGGAGTGGCGATTCTCTGTATTTGTCGTTTTCGCTTTACTGATACAAATGATCATGTCCGGCAATCGAATTTTTATTGCGCTGTTCGGATTGTGCTTCCTTGTTTCCTGTTGGTTCTACCGAAGAAGAAAAGTGATTGCCTTGCTCCTTCTGGCATCTCCGCTGCTTTTTCTCTTGTTCAGTGCATGGGCTTACGTGCGGGGTAACGTTAGCGCCATTTCCAACAACATTCCGACATACGTCGACGCAGACCTCGGCAATCGGGTGACTACCACTCTGGTAGACTCGACTGAAGCCACGTCCGTAATGTTATTTCTTCACCTGGTCAACGATTTTGGTAGCAAGTTCGACTACATGGATGGCATAACTTACTCCAAGGTTTTTACTTTTCTGGTGCCCCGGAAATGGTACCCGGGTAAGTCGGAGAATTTTCCAGTTCTGCTCGCGGATTTATATGAACCCGGAGAACTCACTAGTCTTGGCGCGACGCAGTTGGGAGAGCTCTACGCCAATTTTGGCCCCGTTAGTATCTTGCTCCTTCCTTTCATGACCGTTCTGATTTTATTGCTTTCTCTGAAGTTGGGAAGCGTGATTGAAAAACACATGCTGCTTTCCGCAACGATTTCTATCCTCCTGATTTGGGCAGCTCTTGCGAGCTTCGAAGATAGCTTTATCACTTTCTTTTTCGCGGCCCTTCTGATTTGGGGGTTGCGCATGGACAGGGGGCTTTGCGCTTCTAATCCACTAGCGCAGGCTCTTCCTCTTGCGACTTTATGAATCCCACCTACAAAACTGGCGGCACAGGCTTGCGGAAAGGATACGTATGGCGACGGCAGTTGCGAAGAGCGAATCCCAGCCTACGACCAATAGGACAGTAGCCATCGCCGGGTTGCAGCGAGTGGCTTGGGCTGATCTGGCGACCTATTCCACACCCGTGCGTGGCAGCCTGACAATCGTCCAGTCCGGGCAAGGTATTCCTTTCGCGATTGCCCGGATTTTCTATATTTACGGTGCGACAAAGGATTGTGAACGCGGTGCCCATGCCCACTACGATACCCAGCAGGCATTCGTAGCAATCAGAGGAAGTTTCTCGCTGGAGTTAACTGATGGCGACAGAAGCCAGACCTACATGCTCGAAAAGCCAGATCGTGTGCTTTACGTGCCTCCGATGATTTGGGCTCGGCTTTATGATTTCAGCCCTGATGCGGTTTGTTTGGTGCTCGCCAGTTCGCTTTATGATCCAGGCGACTACATCCGCGAATGGGACGATTATTTGGCTGCTCTGGGTAAGGGGTCCGCTCCGAAGTAAGTGCCTGATGAATGTCATCGATGCTTCTCTGCACTGGTTTGGCGGCGAGTGCTTCCCTCACCGCTGAAGATTTCCTGCAATACGGCTTCTCCATGCTAATCGCCGGCTGTATTCGAAAACTTTCTGGTGACCTGATTTTCCATGACTTGCGAGAACGCTGTTTTTCCGCGATCCCGCGATCTTATTTCAAGCAGGCGATTTACTTTAACCTCACCGGGAGGCTGATTGCCAAGCTGAGGAGACAGGACTGAACGTGAGTCTTTCCGTTGGAACTGGCATACGACCCGGTGCTGAAATTGCGCAGGTCCTGCTTCCGGCCAACCCGCATGCAAGTTATTTGGCGCACAAGGATGAGATTGATCACGCAGTTAAGACTGTCCTGGAGGGTGGTTGGTACATTCTCGGCCACGAAGTCGCAGGGTTTGAGACTGAGTTTGCGGCTTATATTGGCGTGGCGGAGGGCATCGGCGTTGGCAACGGCACCGATGCGTTGCAACTTGCGCTTCGCTCATGCGGGATTGGCGAGGGTGATGCCGTTATCACCGTTTCGCATACCGCAGTGGCGACTGTATGTGCAATCGAGCTTTCCGGCGCCACTCCCGTTCTGGTTGATATCAACCCCGCGACCTTCACCATTGACCTCAACCGAGTCGAAGACGCCCTGCGAACTGGGGTGGCGTCTCATGTTAGAGCTATTGTGCCGGTTCATCTGTACGGCCACCCGGCCGACATGTCCGGCATTATGGAAATTGCGGGACGTCATAATTTGTACGTGATCGAGGACTGTGCGCAAGCGCACGGTGCAACATGGGAGCAGAAGAAGGTTGGTTCTTTCGGACACTTTGGCGCATTCAGTTTCTATCCCACAAAGAACGTCGGAGCGCTGGGCGACGGTGGAGCGTTGGTCACAAATCACGCAGACTTAGCAAAAAAGGCTCGAGAGTTACGCCAATATGGATGGAAGGACCGGTATATCAGCGACGCACATGGTATGAACACGCGTCTCGATGAGCTACAAGCTGCGATCTTACGGGTCAAATTGCGCTATCTGGATCAGGAAAACGGCAGACGGAAGCAGATCGCCGGGCTCTACAGTCGGCTGCTTTCTGGGACAGAACTACGGTTGCCCGGCGAGTCAGCGTGTGCTGGGCATGTTCACCATCAATATGTTGTACGCAGCCAGAAGAGGGACGCTCTCAAAGTGCTGTTGAAGGATCACTCGGTGGAAACTGCAATCCTCTACCCGATTCCGGTTCATCTTCAGCATGGATATATCGATACTGCGAAGGTCGGGGCGGGAGGGTTGTCCGAAACCGAGAAAGTCTGCCGGGAGATTCTGAGTCTCCCCATATACCCGGAACTGACTGACGAACAGATTTCCCGAGTCTCTGAAATTATCGTCGAGGGAATCCAGTAGCACTGCCGGCATTGGGACAACGAGCCGGGAGGCTGTATTGCAAATGAAGGAACAGTTAAAGCTAGCCCGCAATCTACTGCGCCCATTTGCACCCGTGTTGATCTTTACCCTTGATTTGGCAGCACGATGCTGCCTTGCGCTCAACAGAGTCGTTGGATGGAGCTATTTAAGACTGTGGCCGATCTTTGGAATTTATTGGTTCGACCATGCCTTCGATCACTTACTTGCGCCGGGATGTAATAGATCGACGGAGCGTGGAACTCTTGCGAATCGGTACATTAAACCCGGCGATGCTGTGCTGGATGTTGCTTGCGGAGACGGCAGTCTTTCAGGTGACTATTATTCCCGCGAAGCTTCGCATGTGGACGCTTTTGATTATGATGAGAGAGCGATCCGACATGCCAGGAAAAAACACGCGAAGCACAACGTAACCTTCTTCGTAGCCGATGCCACTGTTATAGAACTTCTTCCTGAAAAGTATGATGTGATCGCATTCTTCGCAGTTCTTGAACACCTTTCAGAAGAGGAGGGCACGAAGCTGCTTCGAAAATTAACCGGAACCCTCAAGCCGGAAGGGGTTTTAATTGGTTCCACTCTGCTTACGAAGGATGGTGAGAGCAACGGAGTTCATCGCAACAAATTCTCGTCGGTTCAGAAGGTTGAGAAGCTCGTCGCTCCCCATTTCAACCAAGTGGACCTTTGGTGTTCAAGGTGGCCGAAGAGGATTGACTGCTATTTTGAATGTCGTTTACCGAACGGCAAACGTGACACCGACGCGCACGAATTAGGCAAGACCGGCGCTATCTATTGCTAGGCGGTGGAAACCTGGCCGGTCGTCAACTGAATCTGAGGTGGGAGAGGGTCAAGTTCGGAAGGTCAAAGAGGGGTTAAAAAATGTACTACTTTTGTACGTATTTCGACCAGTGTTACCTTCCCCGCGCTCTGGCGCTGTACTACTCTCTGAAGTCCTCCGGCGCCGACTTTCACCTTTATGCGCTGTGTATGGACGATGAGAGTCATCAGTCATTGGACGATCTAGCCCTGCCAGGCATCACGCTTCTTCGTTTGCGGGAACTTGAGAACTTCAATCAATCTTTACTAAGTACGAAAGGGAGCCGGTCAAAAGTCGAGTACTATTACACTTGCGGTCCTTCTTACATACTGTTCCTATTACAACATTCTCCAGAGATCGATCTTCTCACTTATCTCGATGCTGATTTATTCTTCTTTTCTAACCCGAAGCCCATTCTTGAGGAGATGCAGGGCTTTTCTGTGGGTATTATCGAGCATCGCTTCACTAAGAAGCAGGAAAGGCTTAAGCGCTTTGGAATCTTCAATGTTGGTTGGATGTCGTTTCGGCGGGACGAAGACGGCTTGGCTTGTCTTCGATGGTGGGCTGATCGATGCATCGAATGGTGTTACGACCGGCTTGATGGAAACAGATATGCCGACCAGAAGTATCTCGATGAGTTTCCCACCCGTTTTAATTCGGTGCGCGTAATCCAGCGGAAAGGCGCCAACCTCGCCCCCTGGAACCTTGCCAATTATTCGATAACGGAACGGGGGGGGCAGATTTGTGTGGATGGCGAGCCCCTCATTTTCTTTCACTTCCATGGATTCAGAGCGCTAAATACCTGGTTGTTCGATACAAATCTTGGGGGCTATCACGCCAGCCCTTCAAAAGTAGTTCGGCAAAAGATTTTTCGCCCTTACATATCCAAGCTACGGGACCTACGTAGATATTCTGGACATCTTCGGAGTCTGCGAGAGAGCAGCCGAAATGAAAGCCGCGGTCATGGAGCAGTGATTCGCATCGCACGGCTGAGTGCGCGGGTTGGTTTTGGAATTGTCCGAAGGGCTTACATCATTGATTTTTCCGGCACCGTGCCCTAATCGGAATTGCCGAGCTCGAACTAGTCAAGTTCCCGACAAGCTTTGTAAGAACCGAAGGAAGTGAACCGAACGCCTGTTTTCGGACAGAACTACCGTACACAAAGTTTCCGGGTTTCGAAAAGATGGTCGCAGCTACGACCGGCGGAAAATCCTACAGATCGGCTCGGGAAGGGTACGTTTGTTGAAGTGGATGGGCGGGAGCATCTTGCTGGAGCGCGCTCTATTTAGGAGACTTCTGTGCCGGTGCTAAGGTACTCGGGCTCCGCTCATTAATGGAATCCCGTTTTTCGATGGATACGCAGCACCCTTAATCGCAGTGAGGAGGAGAGCTGATGTTTTCTGTTGAATTCGAGAATTTCTCGTCAGAATCGATCGTCGATCGGATCAAGGCTGAAGGATACTTCGCGTTGGCCGGTGCGCTTACAGCGGAATTCGTGGAAAAAATGAATCAGGATGTGGGACCACTTGATGTGTCTGTGAACAAGAATCACGTGCCAGCGGTCGTGTACAAAAATCAGCGGTATCTGACGCACTGTTTGGCTCACTCCAGAAGTATCTTCGATCTCATGACGAGCGAACCCTTGCTGGGGGTGATGCGTGGGTACTTTGGCGACCAATTCCGGCTCACTGACCAGAGAGTGTACGTGACCGAGGCCGGTGAGAAGATGCAGTGGCACGTTGATAACAAGCTGGACTCTGGCCTTAAGACTAACTATTCGGGGTTGATTTTTATTTTCTATCTCTCCGACGTGACCCAGGGCCAACTCCAGATTGTCAAGTCTTCGCACCTATGGAGTAGAACCCACGCGGAACCCGATTTTCTCGATTCCTTCATTGCGGGGTCGCGGCAGGGTGAGGTTGTCGACTTTAAAATGCCGAAAGGGAGCGTTATTGTTTACACAACAGATTTGATACACCGGGCAGCCCCTATCAAGGACAAGCAATGGGAGCGTACGTCATTATTCTTCCAGGTTGAGCGCAAACAGCAAGGCGGGGAACCAATCCTGTTGAATACATCGTTCTTGCGCGACCTCACTGAAGAAAAGAAGACGTTCTTGGGCTTTGGGGCGGACCCGGAGTACGGGATTTTCCCACCGACTGACATTAACACGATGCGAATCAAACACTTGCTCAGGATCGCTAGCATCTGTCTTGTGCACTCGTTTCGCGCAGCCATAATGAATCGGCTTTGGAAGATGAGTCCGGACAGCCGCGTCCGCCTAAAGCATATATTAAGAAAGAATCGTCCCATATCGACGGGATCGGAACTTCAGCCAAAACAATGAAAATAGTGTTGACTGCCTGGTGTTCACCCATCGCAGAAGGGCCTAATTTTCAATGGGATTAGATCATGCGATTCGGCGGATAATTCCCACGACAGCGGCGCTCACCTACAACCCGGTCTGCAAGATCCTGTTTGACTCCTTCGATCTTTTGCCGAAACTCATGTACCGTGAGATTCGGAAAATTCCGCCCAACCACCTTCGAATTCGTATCGGTGTTGGGAATCGGATTTTTTCGAATCATATTTCCTACATTGCCGGCGCGAAAAACTTCTGGATTTATGCTTTCCAGTCGGGCCTTTGCCGGCTCGATTCAACCATTGTTGATATCGGATGCGGGTGCGGACGATACACGCATCACTTAAGAGATCACAAGTTCAAGGACCAGACCTTTACCGGAAAATATATTGGCATTGATATAGACGACGAGATGCTGGAGTGGTGCAGGCGGAACTTTGACGTCGAACGTTTTGAATTCCACAAGTCGACCCACGGCAGCACGAGTTATCAGGCGGGAGGCATAGAAAATTCCTTTTATACGCTACCCGCTTCGATTTGTAGTGTCGATTTTGTTTTCTCCACGTCTCTGCTGACACATTTGTTGGAAAATGAGTTACGAAATTATTTTGTCGAGGCGTATCGCGTGCTTAAGGTCGGCTCGTCGATGGCGATGTTTTGCTTCTCAATGGATCATCTTCCGCCCACATATGGTGATCGGCACACCTTCAAACATCGCGTCGGAAATGCGTACGTTGAATCACTTACCAGTCCCGAGGCGGCAGTCGCCTACGAAGAGTCGTTTCTGTTCGAGGCGGCTCATCGAGCCGGTTTTCGGACAGCAGACATTGTCACAGCACCAGGAGATTCGCAGCCCATGTTGCTGTGCCGAAAATAGAAATGCGTCGTACCTTATGTTCCGCGCAAGAATTTGGTGCCCTGCCAAGAAAGCATTTTCCCTCGCGTCGCATCATTGAACTCCAATGGCCGTGAAAAAAGCCCTCATCACTGGCGTCACCGGACAAGACGGTTCCTATCTAGCAGAATTTCTGTTGGAAAAGGGATATGAAGTGCACGGAATCAAGCGGCGTTCGTCTTTGCTGAACACTGAACGGGTCGATCACCTGTACCAGGATCCGCATATTCCGGAGCGGCGATTTTTCCTGCATTACGGAGATATGACGGATGCGAACAGTCTTATCCGGATCATCCAGATGGTGGAGCCGGACGAGATATATAATCTTGCGGCTCAAAGTCACGTCGCTGTGTCATTCGAACAGCCGGAGTATACGGCCAATGTCGATGGACTCGGTACCTTGCGATTGCTCGACGCAATTCGGGTTTTGGGTCTGCAGAATCATGTGCGCTTTTATCAGGCTTCGAGCTCGGAGCTATACGGTCTGGTTGCGGAAACTCCTCAAACTGAGCGCACCCCTTTTCATCCGCGTTCACCCTACGGAGTCGCTAAGCTCTTTGCCTTTTGGATCACGGTGAACTACCGAGAGGCTTACGGCATGTACGCGTGCAACGGCGTGCTCTTTAATCATGAATCTCCGGTGCGGGGAGAAACGTTCGTTACCCGGAAAATTACACGAGCTTTAAGCCGCATAAAGCTCGGGCTTCAAGATTGTCTCTACTTGGGAAACTTGAATGCTCGAAGAGATTGGGGACATGCAAAGGACTATGTTGAAATGCAGTGGTTGATGCTGCAACAGGAGAAACCCGACGATTTTGTAATTGCTACCGGGGAACAGCACTCAATTCGGGACTTCGTAAATGCGGCGGCTTGTGAGTTGGAAATCCTCTTGGAGTGGCGCGGCACTGGAATGGACGAGAAGGCCTACGATGAGCGAGGGAACTGCGTTGTGAGTATCGATCCGCGATACTTGCGGCCATCAGAGGTGGATACGCTTGTTGGGGACGCCGGTAAGGCGCGAGTGAAGCTCGGATGGCGTCCTCGCGTCACCTTCACGGAAATGGTCCGGGAAATGGTAGCTGCCGATCTGCGTGTCTCCGAGCGTGACGCATTAGTCAAGAGATCCGGTTACGCAGTATTAGCGAACCACGAGTAGGCACGTAATTTTGACAGAATCTGGAATTGTGAATTTTACGGACAAAATTTACGTGGCCGGGCATAAGGGTTTGGTGGGTTCTGCGATAGTGAAAGGTTTGCGGCAACTGGGGTACAGCAACCTTATATTAAGGACCCATGGTGAGCTCGATCTAACAGATAGGAACGCGGTCGAAGACTTCTTTTCCCGGGAGCGTCCTCAATACGTGTTCTTAACAGCCGCCAAAGTCGGTGGCATCCTTGCCAATTCTTCCTACCCAGCGGATTTTATTTTCGAAAACTTGAGCATTGAGACCAATGTCATCCACGAGTGTTGGCGGAGTGGAGTTGACCGTCTGCTGTTCCTTGGTTCGAGTTGTATCTATCCCAAAATGGCGCCGCAACCGATAAAAGAGGAGGCATTGCTCGGAGGGCCCTTGGAGTTCACGAATCGACCCTACGCAGTCGCGAAAATTGCCGGCATCGAGATGTGCTGGGCCTATAACCGCCAGCATGGCGCGAGATTCCTGGCGGCAATGCCTACCAATCTCTATGGCCCGGGCGATAACTACGATTCCAAGAACTCTCATCTGATTCCCGCCCTGATTCGAAGGGTGCACGAGGCCAAGCTGGCGCGTGCAAAACAAGTAGTGGTTTGGGGAACCGGTGCTCCTCGGCGAGAATTTCTTTACAGTGAAGACGCAGCCGACGCGTGTATTTTTCTGATGAGGTTGCCGCCGAAACAATTTGACGCACTCGTTCAAGATCAGGACAACCCGCCTCTGATCAACATTGGTAGCGGAGAGGATCTTGCCGTTCGTGAGATTGCGGAACTTGTGTCTGAAGTCTTGGGCTCCGAGTGCCCACTGGTGTTTGATCCGACAAAACCGGATGGTACTCCACGCAAGCTCCTGGACACCACGCGCTTGACTGCGTTGGGCTGGAAGCCGCGAATTGGCCTGCGGGAAGGTCTTTCCCGCACCTGCCAGGATTTCTGCTCCACTGTAGCGATGACCCCCTTGGCTATTTCAACTGGACAGGAAAATTGAGTTTGCGAATCCTAATCCAATCGGAAGGTTTTTCCCCCGAACTAATTAGCACCGGCAAATACACTGGAGAAATGGCGGATTGGTTGGCGACCCAAGGCCATGAGGTCAGGGTTGTTACTACCGCTCCGCATTATCCGAAGTGGCAGGTCTTCGACGGATATTCTTCGTGGAGGTACACCAGCGAGAACCGGTTTCCCGCTGGTCTATCTGGAGGCAGTCTTAGAGTATTTCGCTGCCCATCTTGGATTCCTCGATTACCCAGAGGCTGGAGGCGGATTCTATACCTATCAAGTTTTGCGATCAGCAGTTGGCCGGTGATGCTGCTCCAAGCTTTTTGGAAGCCTGACATTGTCCTGCTAATTGAACCAACGTTCTTCGGTTCACCTCATGTCCTCTCGGTAGCCGCCTTATGCGGCGGAATTGCGTGGCTTCACATTCAGGATTTCGAAGTGGATGTAGCGTTCCAGTTGGGGGATTTTTCGTCTTCATATTTGCGACGACAGGCGCAGACCGTGGAGAGGCTTCTATTGCGAAGGTTCAATCGCGTCTCCGCTATCTCGGAGCGCATGGTCGAGCGTCTAGCGGCGAAGGGCATCGCTCACGACCGAAGTTCTCTTTTCCCGAATTGGGTGGACACGTCAACAATCTATCCGCTCCCGGCCCCAAGCGCTTTTCGCAAACAGCTTGGAATTGCCGAACACGCGATTGTTGCTCTCTATTCGGGGAACATGGGATTGAAACAGGGCCTCCAACTATTGGGGGATGTGGCTCGTGAATTTGCGGGTCGTCTCGATGTACAGTTTGTGTTCTGCGGCGACGGGCCCTATCGTGACGTGTTGGCCAGACTTGCAAACGGAGCCGGCAACGTCACGGTTCTTCGGCTCCAACCCTCCGAAAAGTTAAATGAATTGTTGAATTTGGCAGATATCCATCTATTACCCCAAGTGGCGAACGCCGCCGATCTGGTCATGCCTTCTAAGCTTACTGGGATGATGGCCAGCGGGCGGCCGGTAATAGCGACTGCTCATGCCGGCAGCCAGTTGTCCGAAGTGCTTAGAGGGCGGGGAATCGTAACCCCTCCGGAAGACGTTAACCAATTCGTTTCAGCCGTGAGCTGCCTCGCCGCGGACGCAGAGCAACGGCATAAGATGGGCGAGAACGCGAGGAAATACGCGGTCGAGCATATGGATCGCGACCAGATCTTGCGACAATTCGAGGCTTCGTTGATGCAAGCTTGTGGTCATTCATCCCTCCCTATTCATGAAGGCCTGTCTGCGACCCGGTAGAGTAGCCCAAGAAATCGACCTCTGCCATGAATTACCAATGGATTACCAATTCCCGAAGAAAATAACGGATGAGGTGCAAGATCGCGCATCCGTGTTCCTGAACAGTACACAGCATTGCGTATACTTGTTGCCTTTCGCAGTACAATACCACTTTGAATCTTCATGGATCGGTTTCAAGCTGCGGCGCTGACGATGGGCCGTCATTCCGGATTTAATGTCACTTTCGCATTCATACGGGAGGATTGGAAGTATGCAGATTTTTATCGATTCGGCGAACGAGCGAGAGATCATTCACTGGCTCCGTCAAGGAGTGGTCGATGGTGTGACCACCAATCCAACGGTCATGTACAAAGATGGGGTATATGACTTGGAAGAAGGTGGCAAGAGACTTTGCCGACTGGTTGGAGATCGCCCGGTAAGTCTTGAAGTGACGTGCAACGACCACGCGGAAATGATTGTTCAGGCTCGCGGATTCGCGAGTTGGGCGAGGAACGTAGTTGTTAAAATTCCAATCGTAAATGAAAGTGGCGAGTCTTGCCTTGGAGTAATTCATACCCTTAGCTCGGAAGGCGTCGCAGTCAACGCGACCGCCGTGCTTTCGTTTAACCAGGCGTTATTAGCGGCTAAAGCTGGTGCAACCTATGTGAGTATTTTTGCTGGCCGTATCGCAGATGAAGGGAATGATCCCGGCCTGACCATTCGCAATGTGCGCCAATGGATCGATTCCTGGGAATACTCGGCTAAAATTATCGTTGGTAGTGTTCGCTCTGTAATCGATGTGCAGATTGCGGCTCTCGCAGGTGCGCATATTGTGACTATTCCTCCTCAGTTTTTGCCCAAGATGGTGGACCATAAGTATACGCGGGAAACGGTTGCGCAATTCAATCGGGATGCGGAAAAGGCGTTGAGGGAAATCGCGGATGCGCGGGCCATCGCAGCTAAAGCATAGCTGGATTTTAGCGCAATCGACGATATTGCAAGCTTTTCACGGTTCAAAGGAAATCGTTATTCTATCCGTCTTTTTGCTATGAATACTTCATTGGGCGGTATTAACCCGACTTCGCAGTCGAGTTATCAGGCGGGAATTACGATGCCGATCATCGGTTCCACGGAAGAGGGCAAATTTGCGGGGTCTGAGCCTGTCTTAGCTGAGCACGACGCCTCCAGCTCCACAGACCAAACGCCGGCTGCCGTAACCCTCTCAGGGGGCGCGAGCTTTTGGCGTTTCATCAGTCGCCCCTCGTTCCAAAAATCTCTGTTCCTCGCCGGCGATCTTCTAGCTTTATCAGCGGCTCATCGAGTTTCTGAAATTCTTATTGTCCAACTGTTGGGCGTGCCACGAAGTTACCTGGATCCGTCGAGTTATTACCTATTTTATGTACCGTTCTTTACGTTTTTTCTGTATTTTTTCGGGGCTTATAAAACTCTGGGGCTACGACGGCCCGAGAAGGAGCTCGAAGTCCTGGTTAAGGGGCTGTCCTTATTCTTTGTAGCGTTGGTTTGCGCCAACTTTGTCTTGTTTAAGTTGGAGGGGTTTTCTCGATATCTGGTTGTAGCTTGGTTTGGTTTGGCGCAGATTTTCGTGCTGGGGGTTCGTTTCTCTCTTCGATCTATCTATGGCCGACTGTGGCGACGGGGGCTGGCCCGGCAAACAGCATTGCTCATTGGTCCACGAGACAGGTTTGCTGCTTTCGAACAAGGACTTGCGGTTCAACGTTATCAAGGATATGAGATTTTGGGAATTTTGAGCGAACCTGGGCGGCAGAAGAATTTCTTGGTCCCCGGAGAGAAGTTACGCAATACTGTTCTCGGCGTCTTCGATGATTGGGAGAAGATCGCGGTTCACAATCATGTCCAATTGGTTTTGTTCAGCCTAGCCGCCGATTCGTTAGCCGATTACCCTCAAGTCCTCGATGTTATCCGTAGGTGCCAGGAAAAGGGAATTGAGGTTGAAGTGTATTCGGATTTTTTCAGCTCGGCGGAGTTTGAGTACGAACGAAACGAATTCTCAGGTTTCTTTCGTTTCTATGCGACCCCGCATTGGTCGCGAGCTGTCCAAATTGCGAGTAAGGCAGTTCTTGACCGAGTGATCGGAATCGTCGGGAGCGCGATCACGCTCCTCATGACTCCTTTTATTGGTCTCCTACTCAAGTGGGAAGACGGCGGGCCGGTCTTCCATCGCCGTGAATATGTAGCTTGCGACGGCAGCGTACGCTACTACCGGAAATTCCGCACTATGATAAGAAATGCCGATCAGATACTCGAGAGCGATTGTAATCTCAAGCAACAATACAAGGAAAAGCATAAGCTTGAGCGAGATCCTCGAGTGCTTCGGTCGGGGCGCATTCTTCGTAAATACAGTATCGATGAATTTCCGCAGTTTTTCAGTCTTCTAGTTGGCGACCTGACCTTTGTCGGACCCCGCGTAGTCTCGCGAGAGGAAATCAGCCGATACGGCGATTCTCTCTCAAAGCTGCTCTCAGTGAAACCCGGAATGACGGGTTTCTGGCAAGTCATGGGGCGGCAGAATACAAGCTACGAAGAGAGAGTACAGATGGATATGTTCTACATCGACCACTGGTCGATTTGGATGGATTTAGTCATCATGCTGAAGACCTTCTGGAAAGTTGTCAGGGCGGACGGCGCGCACTGAACTCGAGTCCAAACAGATGAGGATTTTAGTCACTGGCGCGGCCGGATTTATCGCATCTCACGTCGCAGATGCGTACATCAATCAGGGCCACGAAGTCGCAGTTCTGGATGATCTGTCGCGTGGTTTCCGGGGCAATGTAAATCCCGCCGCGGAGTTTTATCATGGCGACATCCAGAATCGTGAATTCGTGAGGCGAGTGTTTTCCGAGTTCCAACCCGAGGTGCTAAATCACCATGCCGCTCAAATGGATGTACGTCGGGGAGTACGCGAACCGGTGTTTGACGTGCAAGTGAATATCCTAGGATCTCTAAACTTGCTTGAAGAGGCAGTGGCTCATAAAACCCGGCACATTGTTTATATCGCCAGTGCAGGAGCCGGATACGGCGAACCTAAACAGATGCCAGTTCGGGAGGATTATCCGATCAACCCCATTACTCCATACGGCATTAGTAAACACACTGTGGAGCACTATCTTTTTACCTTCTCCCATCTGTATGGCATCAGCTACGTCGTATTGCGTTACGGAAACGTATACGGTCCCCGGCAGAGTTCACAAGGCGAAGCGGGAGTCTTCGCTGTTTTTAGCGAACAAATACTCAGCGGCATTCAACCCGTCATCTATGGCGATGGGAGCAAAACCAGGGACTACGTTTATATAGACGATGTTGTGGAAGCGAATGTTGCAACTCTCAGCCACGGTTATGGCGAGATTTTCAACATCAGCAGCGGAATTGCTACCACTGACGAGCAAATTTTCTCCCTCGTCTGTAAACTGTTGGGTAAGCCTGACCTGCGGCCCCGCTTCGTGGCAGTGCGCCCCGGCGAGATCCAAGACATACGCCTCGACATCAGCAAAGCCGCCGACATGCTTGGCTGGACCCCGAAGGTGCAGCTCGCGGAAGGCGCCCGCCGAACCGCCGAATTCTTCCAGCAGACCAGTCAGATCCTGGCACGAACATCAACAGGATAAGGTTTCAACCATTTTCCGAGCTGGAAGTTAGATCCTCGCAGCCTAATTCCCCCCAAATTGCTATTAGAAAACAAGGTATGTCTTATCGCGGGTGGTTCTGGCACCCTTGGTCTAGCTGTCGCCAAGCGGTTCCAAAACGAAGGTGCGAGTGTAGTAATAACTTACCATTCGCAAAACCCGCTAACGCATGGCTGGCAACCCGGGGCGGGCGAGAGAGAATCACTGGCGCTTCGTCTCGATATTCGCGATCATCAGCAAGTGCAGGATGTGGTTCAGAGAGTCATCTCGCGTTTCGGAACCATTCATGTTTTGGTGAATTGCACCGGCGTCTTGGGACCCGTCGGCGCGACCTCTGAAGTTCCGGCAGACGAATGGGCGCAGGCGGTAGAAATCAATCTTATCGGCAGTTTTTACCTTACGCGGGCGGTGCTGCCTGCGATGCTGGCCCAGTTGGGCGGTAAGATCATTCACTTTTCCGGCGGCGGAGCCGCCTATGGGCGTCCTTTCTACACCGCGTACAGTTCAAGTAAAGCAGCCCTGGTACGGTTTAGCGAGAGTTTGGCGGACGAGTTACGCGAGACTCATATTGATGTCAATACGATCGCGCCAGGACCCGTGAACAGTCGTATGTGGGAACAGGTGCGAGCAGTTAAACAGCCCGACTCGAAGACTGTGGCTGAATTGAGGAAGATGGATGAAACGGGAGGAGTACCGGCGGATCGCGCCGCAGAATTGGCATTGTTTCTGGCCTCCGATCGGTCCAATGGGCTTACGGGACGCCTGATCAGTGCTATCTGGGATAAGTGGGACACGTTTCATGACCGCATCGAAGAAATCATGGGTTCAGAGGCAGGCACGTTGCGCCGACTACCACTAGAATAGACGATGCTGAACGTTGCCATCGTCGGCGCTGGGAATGTTGGTAAGATCCGGTCGGATGTAATTCGACGGTCTTCGCTATCTCGCGTCCAGATAGTGACAGATGTGGACGAGGCCCGCGCAAGCGCGTTGGCTTCATCGGTTGGCGCCAATGCGACCACAGACTGGAGTGCTGCCGTGCGTTCGCCGAAGATTGATGTTGTTGTCGTGAGCACGCCTACGAAGTTTCATGCTCAGATTGTCAAAGGTGCCTTAGAGGCTGGGAAGCACGTCTTATGCGAAAAGCCTCTCGCACGTTCTGCGACCGAAGCGCGGGAAGTGATTGCGCTTGCAAAAGAAAACGGGCTGGTCCTCAAGACGGGCTTTAATTACCGATATATGGATCATGTTAGCAAGGCCAAAGAGCTTCTCGAAAGCGAATTGTTGGGTCCGCTCTATTTTCTCCGCTGCAGGTACGGACATGGTGGCAAGCCGGGTTACGAGAATCACTGGTGCACGGATTTGGACCTGTCAGGCGGAGGAGCTCTTCTCGAACAGGGGATTCATATTGTCGACCTGGTTCGGTATCTGCTTGGGGAGCCGACGCAAGTATTGGCGTTCGCCGGTCGCTTCTTCTGGAATTTTGCTGCCGTGGAAGATAACTGTTTCCTACTCTTGAAGACAAAGTCTTCGCAGACCGCACAAATTCACGTCAGTTGGACGCAGTGGATCAATATCTTTTCGCTTGAACTCTTTGGACGCGATGGCTATCTGGAGTTAAGCGGGCGAGACGGTCACTATGGCCCGCAGCGCGTGCTTTGGGGCAAACGACGTCCCGATCATGGCCGCCCCGAGGAACAGGTTTTCGAGTTCACCGCACCTGATCTCTCTTGGGAACGGGAGTGGACTGAATTTCTGGATGTGATCGGGGGCCATGGGCGGCCTATGGGCACTCCTGCAGACAGCCTTCGGGCGCTTCAACTCGTGGAGGCTGCATACCAGAGCTCACGCGACGAGGCATGGGTACAAGTGCAAGAATGAAAGGGAACGCAAGGAGCCAATTTTGATCATTACGAAAACACCTTTCCGCGTCACCTTGGGTGGCGGAGGTACAGATCTCCCCTCCTTTTATCGTGAGCACGGAGGGTTTGTGCTTGCCGTCGCAATCGATAAATACATGTATCTGAATGTGAATACGCCGATTCTAGAGGACAGCATCCGCGTTCAATACAGCCGGACTGAAGTGGTCCACCACGTGGACGACTTGCAGCACACCCTGGCCCGCGAGGCTCTGCGCTTCTTTCACGTCGATAACGGCGTGGAAATCGTCTCTATTGCCGACATCCCATCTGGCACTGGCCTGGGTTCGTCTAGCTGCTACCTCGTAGGACTGCTCAATGCCTTGCACACTCTGACACAGACCCCGATAAGCCCCGCCGCATTGGCCGAAGAGGCCTGTCACATCGAGTTGGAGCGCCTTAATAAGCCAATCGGTAAGCAGGATCAATACATGGCTGCCTTTGGCGGGCTCACCGCCTTGGAAATCTCAAGATGCGGGGAAGTGAAGGCGACACGGCTGTGCTTGGGTGCGGAACTCTTAGAAGATCTGGAAGGAAATATTTTGTTGTTTTACACCGGCGCTGCCCGGGACGCTAGCGGCATTCTGGAGAAGCAGGATACTGCCACCAAACAAAAATCGGTCGCAGTAGTTGGGAGCCTCTGCGAGATCCGGGATATTGGTATCGAAATTCATGATGCCATCGTAAGCGGAAACCTCCGGCGGTTTGGCGAGTTGCTCGATGTTCACTGGACGACCAAGAAGAGGTTATCCGGCGGCATCAGCAGTCCACAGATCGATCGATGGTATGAAATAGCCAAACAGAATGGCGCAATCGGCGGCAAGATATGCGGAGCTGGTGGAGGCGGATTTCTGTTGCTTTATTGCGAAGAAGGCAAAGCGCGGTTGCGACAAGCAATGCGAGGTACCGGCCTCCGCGAGCTTAATTTCCGCTTTGAGTTCGAAGGTAGCAAAGTGGTTTTTGATATGATCTCTCGCGACGGACGGTTGGCCCATATTCAGCGACAAGAAAGAAACAATGGCCGGAAAATGTCCGCCGCTACACACGCATAATGTGAGTAAGAATGCGAACAGACACCGCCGTTCGAATCGAACCGTGCCGAAGAAGCGTGCGGTTTTTCTCGACAGAGATGGCGTAATTAACGCCCTCATCTACCACCGGGATGCCGGGATTGTCGATTCCCCGTTTACGTTAACTCAATTCTCGGTCCTGCCTGGGGTGCCGCGAGCCATTCGATCTCTGAATGACTTGGACTTAGCGGTAGTGATCGTGTCCAACCAACCGGGAATCGCGAAGCGACACTTTGCCCCCAGCTTGCTGAAGGAGTTTGATCGAAAATTGACTTCAGCCCTCAAAACCGCCGGAGCTCGCGTTGATGCGATTTACTATTGCCTTCACCACCCAGATTCCGTGGTTAGGGGGCTGCGCAAGCGCTGCTCTTGCCGGAAACCCGGTATCGGCATGCTCACACGTGCGGCTCTGGATTTGGGATTATCCTTGTCGCAATCGTATATGGTGGGAGATGGACTTTCTGATATTGAAGCAGGGAACCGCGCGGGATGCCGCACCGTTTTCGTCGGCCGGTGGAAGTGTGAACATTGCCAGTTCATTCGGCCGAAGACGCTGCGTCCCGATCTCATCGCCAAAGATTTGATGGCAGCGGTGCAACTTATCAAGGCCGATCTCCACCGGTGTCGGAGCGGCAGCCGTTTAGGAACTGATCGCAGAAAGTCGACGTAAGGTTGCCATCAGCACATCTCGAAAAATTCGCACAGCTGTAATTCCAGCAGCCGGCTTGGGGACCCGCTCTCTTCCTGCAACCAAGGTTATTCCCAAGGAGATGCTTCCGATTGTTGACCGGCCACTGGTTCAGTTCGCGGTGGAAGAGGCTTCGGCGAGCGCGCTTGACCGAGTGATTTTTGTTATCCCGGCGGAGAACAGTCTGGTCTCCGAGCACTTTCGCCGCGATTTGAATCTAGAGAACACGCTTCGGGCGCGTGGCAAGGGCGGCGAGGCAGATTTGATTTGCCGCCTCTCGAAGCTCGCGGACATCTGCACCGTTACACAGGAGTCTCCGTTGGGTTTAGCTGACGCTATCCGCTGCGCACGGCCGTTGCTGGCAGATGAGACTTTTGCCGTTATTTTGCCGGATGCTTTGATTGATTCATCCTTGCCATGCATCCGACAACTGATGGACTGTTATGAAAAGTACCCCGGCTGCTTGGTTGCCACTCAAATGGTGGATCCTTCCGAAGTAGAACGATTTGGCATGTTGGATGTCACTCCTGTTTCTGATTCATGGTACGGTGATCGAATCATGCGAGTGGATTCATTGACCGAGCGTCCCAAGCCGGGATCAGTATCCCTGCGCTTTGGGATTTTCGGTCGCTACATCCTGGAGCCAGAGATATTTTCCTGTATTGACGAACTGAAACCCGGATTCGGCGGCGAGCTTCAACTCACCGACGCCCTAAGATCTTATTCTGAGCGTTTCCCGCTTTACGCCTATCGTTTTGAAGGAGAGCATTATGATGCCGGTAGCAAGCTGGGTTTTTTAAAAGCA
>Ga0210403_10001950_pt1 | contig 19053 bp, 13 predicted proteins | sample IncBWC19MmetaG_FD_150863 | JGI IMG/M metagenome (GOLD analysis project Ga0210403, IMG submission 150863) | Forest soil microbial communities from Barre Woods Harvard Forest LTER site, Petersham, Massachusetts, United States - Inc-BW-C-19-M | ecosystem: Environmental > Terrestrial > Soil >... | reverse complement strand
CCCCGAGGAGCAGGTAGTGAATGGGGTAGGGCACTACGCATTCCTTCCTCCCTGCGGCGAGGCACTGGCAAAACAAGTTCCGCAAATCTGTACCGACGACCCGGGCTTCGATCGACAAGCGTTTCATCGCGACTTCAACACAGCAGTCGTCGGCTTTTTCCAAAAAGCGCTTGGTCCGTACCGCTGAGTATCCGATCTCGGGCCTCACGGGCTACTCTTATCTAACCCGGTAAGGTAAGGTTTGCCAACGATCCGGGAGTTGAGGTCAGCGAAGACACGTCGTAGTGCCGGACGCCGGCCTCCTTTTCGATCAGGTAGTCGGAGTCGAAGTCGTAGTACTTGGCCATTCTGAAATCGTCCCCAGCGAAACGCTTGATGGCGTCGGTGTCGTCCCAGAACGTCAGCATCTCGAAATGCGTTACATCTGCTTCTTTGCGGTACAAACACCACGCTCCTCGATTTCCACGCGTAGCCAGATACTCGGGCAGCGCAATCCTGCGCATGAGGTCCAGGTATTCGTTAGCCTTCGAAACGGGAACCATCCCGTGCCATATTCGAGCGATCATGCAGCCTCCCATCAAGCGTGCGAACTCCGAGGAGAACATTCTCCAGCAACGACACAAGCCGAGTGGCGCATGATCGGTCAGGGTCAAGTCCGGGATCATAGATAGTGAGTTCAAGGCCGAGCGCTCGTGGATAGCGGACGAGCGGAGTCAAAAGATCCACAAGTTCCTTGATTGTGGGCCCACCCGGTTCGGGAGAATCCACGGCCGCCATGACGGCCGGGTTGATGACATCGGCATCCAAGTGAATCCAAAACCCACGCGGTTCCTCGCTCGATCCAGGTGATGTGAGCCGTTTGAGGGCTGCTGCCGCAACGTCGACCACGCCACGATCACTGAGCGCAGCACCGGGAATGTCGAGAATCGGAGACGTGGCAAGCGCCGCATGACCGTACCATGGTTCGGTAGCGTCGCGACGACCGATCAAAACAACATCCTTGCCGTGTACGAGAGGCGCATCCCCGGTGAGCCGAGCCAAAGGTGTCTCGCCGCGACCGACGGCAAGGGCGAGGCACATGCTGGCCGCAGAACCGGTGCGAGACTCTTCGGGTGTCCCGAAGTCAGCGTGGGCGTCGACGTAAACCAGACCCACCGATCCTTGTGCGGACTTCCGCGCACCCAAAAGGGATCCCAACACGATGCTGCAATCGCCGCCCAGAACGACTGCAAAACGGCCGTCACTGGTTGCCTCCTTCACCCGCTCGCCGAGCGCCCGGCAATAGGCGCCGACTTCGGCTTCGTTCCTCACCCGGCCCGCCGGACGTACGTAGTCTCGGTACGCGCTCGGGATAACATCGCCCAGATCGGTGGCACCCAAACGTTCGACTAGGCCAAGCTCGCGGAGAACTCCCGGGGCACGATCAAGCTGCCTGGGTTCGCCGTTGTCGTAAGGACGGATGCCGATACTCGATGGTGCGCCCACAATGGCGATGGTACGGTTCATGGATAAATTCCTGCCATCACCATCAAAATACGTTTAGATGGTGATACGCTTGAACTGTAACAGCAACCATACAACCTGTCAAATGGCGTTTGATGGTGATAAGCTCTTGGGGTGGCTCCAATCACGCAGCATCAGTTCAAGCTTGTCGGAGGGCATCCAGCCCTCGACTTCATCAACACCGTGCGCGACTGGACCGCAGCCGAGCCACACGACTACCTCGGTGAGTTCAGCGATGCAATTCGCTTCGGCCAAAGGGCCGGTTTCCTGACTCGGGCGGACGTCTTGGGCCTCCGACGCCGGACGCCAGACATTGAACTAACGCGACTAAGAAAGCTCCGCGCATTGCTGAAGCGAATCTTCCAGATGCGGCTCTCGGGCGAAACCCCTAGCAGCACGGACCTCGCGAAACTTAGCGCAATCCTTGCCGAAGCTGCTCGAGCAACTCGGCTTGTGGTTGTGCCTCAGACTCACCGATCCTCACAGGTTCGGATGAGACGTGAGATCAATGTAGAAAAGGCTGACGATGCACTCCTGCGTCTCAGAATCGTAGAAGCGGCAGTTGCGCTGCTGGTGTCCGATGCGATGTTGCGCGTCAAGTCATGCCCGACCTGCGGTTGGTTCTTCCTCGATGTCAGCAAGAACGGGTCGCGCCGCTGGTGCAGCATGGACGCATGTGGTTCGGTCGCGAAGGCGCGACGCTACTATCGGCGCTTGAAAGAGCGTGGTGATCACTGACGTGGGCTGCCGCTCTCACCTCGAATCCTGACAACAATCGTCACTGGCCGAACTTCTACTCTGGTCCGGACTTAATCGCCAGACCATATCAGTACCCGGGAATCCGTTGCGAGAGTTCGAAGCTCCATTGGCGCATTCCGCCGATTCCTGGCAGATTGCGGGCCAACCGGAAATTATTCCGGGCCAGAAGTCAGCCTCTGGGAAGTCTACCTTTAGCACCTTCCTTGCAGTATCAAAGGGTGCTAGTCAGCGGCAGTCTACCTATTTGATTATTCGATCTTCTGTCGCGCAGAAAAGACCTGTATCAAACGAGGTGATTTGGTACGGATGCAGCGAGCCGCCCTCCAGATGGACGGCTCGTTCCATTTAGGCGTGTCATTCATCTGCTGAAGAACAAGTTCGAACGCCTGCCTCGCTATTTCAGCGGGAAGGTCCGAACCTGCCATGACGCCGGGACGTGGTAGAGCGAATCTGTGATGGCTGTCCGGCCGTGGACAATTTGGCCGGATTCGCGGACGATTGCAGGATTTTGGTTGATGGAACCGGAGTGGCTGTGCCCTCTTCGACAGGCTCGTAGACGCAACCCTGGATGTCTGCATGATTTTCGTCGCAGGGGATGAGGATGACCGCGTGCACGTCACCATTGGGAAGCACGGCGCGGCCGGCGATTTCCCCACCGTCATTGATGAAGTCACCTTCTCGCACCGTAAGGCCAGAGGCGTTTACAATCAGACTATTCAGGTCGACCAGCGGACCTCCGTTTTCCCACAGAAACGCACGCGTAAATTCTCCGCCGCATGGGGAGGTTGCGCCTACAATCTGACCGTCTTCATTTATCGATAACGCGCGACTGCACGGATCCGCCAGAGTTCCCAGGTCCGTCATCACGCCATCTTTCCAGAGAAACCCGTGGTGTATGCAGCTCAGGCCTGAACAACCGCGAGGATTGGGTGCCAGATCGGCATATCCGACGGTTTCCCCGGCATCATTGAGCATGAATGCGACGCCCGTGTACCCTCCCAGAGTTCCTAGGTCATTCAGCTTGCCGCCATCCCAGAGGAATGGATGGAACGTTTGATCACCGGCCAGGTTGGATGCGCCCACCACCTGTCCCCGGTTGTTGAGCCAGAATGGAGTTCCAAACGTCCCGCCAAGGCTACCCAAGTCCCTCATCTTGCCGTCCTCTGGGCTCCAAAGGAAGGGATCCACGTTTGGCGTTCCGGTCGACGGATTCGCGACGAAACTGGTGTAGGACCAGCCCGCAACCTCTCCGTGATCATTGTTGACCTCCGGAGCGCTGTCGGGGCCCCCGAGGGTACCCAAATCACGCGTGAAGCCGTCCTGCCAAACGAAGGCATGCGTCTCGGTCGTAGTAGCGGAAAAAAGAGAATTGAACGCGAACGCGAAACCAGAACATGGGTTATTGGTCGGCAACACCAGGCACGCACCCTGGGGGGCGTTTGCGAAAGGATCGAGAGTGGCATTCGTTGCAGATCCCAACACTTGGCCGCGATCATTGATCGAAATGGTGTTACTCGCATTTCCACCAAGCGTGCCGAGATCGAGAACCTGCCCCTTCCGCCAAAGAACGCCACGCACTTCCGGGGCGCCGGTTAGCGGATCGATCGTTCCGTTTTGTGACTGACCGACAATCAACCCACGATCGTTGACCCAATATGCAAAGCTGCTCTGCCCTCCTGGCAGTGTACCGAGATCGGTGATTACACCGTTCTTCCACACGAAAGCGTGATCAACCGAGCAATCAAAAAAGCAATTTGGATCGGGTATGGGTGTATCGGCCACCCCGGTGGCCGTACCGTGATTATTTATGACCCTGGAGTCAGGGTTGCTAAACAAGCTGGTTGGTCCGCCAAACGTACCCATGTCAATGAGCTTGTAATGCTGGTGCTCGTTCTTCTCTTCCTTCTGCTCCTGCGCGGCCAGCCGAAACGACAACGTCAACGCAGCACAGAGACTTGCGGATACAACGAGTGCAGTCAGGTTTTTTCTCATAATCTCTCCTGAAATCGCCTAGCTGGAGCAACCGGAGTTTTGAGATCCCCGCGTGCCCATTGCTGTGCTTCCTACCTACACAAGCGCGAACCGAAGCCGAAAACGAGCATGGTTGTCGACTTTATTTCGCCAGCCGCGAGGGACCGAAGTGGAGGCGCGAATGTGGGACTGGTGTATACTCCGCGCACGACGGCAGTTGAGGGTCTTGGTCTCGGCGGTATGTCTGACACCTACGAAGTGACGTTGTTGCTTGCGGAATGGGCCAAGGGGAACCAGAAGGCGCTTGATGATCTCACGCCCCTGGTGTATCGCGAACTGCGCCAGCTTGCCGCCGGCTACCTGCGCAAAGAACGTCAGGGACACACATTGCAGCCGACGGCGCTGGTCCACGAGGCCTACGTGCGGCTGGTGGATCAAACGAATCCGACATGGCAGAGCCGTTCGCATTTCTTCGGCGTGGCGGCGCGGTTGATGCGACAAATATTGGTGGACCACGCGCGCCGCAAACATGCGGGCAAACGTGCGGGGATTGAAGTGCCGCTGGATGAGGCGGTTAGTTTTCGGGAGGAACGCAGCCGGGATCTTGTTGCCCTCGACAGCAGCCTCACCGAACTTGAAAAAATTGATCCGCGAAAATGCAAAGCCGTTGAGCTCCGCTATTTCGGTGGACTCTCCATGGATGAGATTGCTCAAACATTGGAAGTGTCCGAAATTACCGTACGTCGCGATTTGAGAATGGCGGAAGCGTGGCTTCGCCAGGAAATGAAAAAGGAGTAGGTGCCACTTGACCCCGGAACGCTGGGAGCAGATCGAAGAGTTGTTTCATCGCGCGACGGAGTGCGCGCCTGAAGAGCGTAAGGCATTGCTCGACAGAGTTTGCGGCGAAGATTCCGAGTTGCGGCGGGAAGTAGAAGCGCTGCTTTCCTCCGATGCCAGTGCCGGCGATTCCGTGCAGGATGCCGTGCGTGGCGGACTTGAGGATGCGGGCTTTCCGCTGACCGGCGAGACGATTTCTCACTATCACATTCTGGATGGGCTCGGCGGCGGTGGCATGGGGCTGGTGTACCGCGCGGAAGACATCAAGTTGGGGCGCAAAGTCGCGCTCAAGTTTCTGCCGGAAGAATCCGTCAAGGATCCCGCCGCACTCGGGCGATTCGAGCGCGAAGCACGATCGGCCTCCGCGCTGGAGCATCCCAACATCTGTCCCATCTACGAATTTGGCGAGCATGATGGCCAGCCATTCCTCGTAATGCAGTTGCTCGAAGGCCAGACGCTTCGAGAATTGATCGCTGCAGCAGTTCCAGGAAAGCCACAGCTGGAACTGAACAAACTGCTTGATCTGGCGGTTCAGATTCTTGACGGCCTGGACGCAGCGCACCAGAAAGGCATCATTCATCGCGACATAAAGCCGGCAAATATTTTTGTAACGCACGAAGGCCAAGCCAAGATCCTGGATTTCGGTTTGGCGAAACTGGTCAGCCTTTTATTAGCCGAGGCCGATGACTTCTCTCTTAATCCTCACAACGACGCTGTGGGAATCGCGGTCACTCGCGGGAATTTGACCGTCTCCACTCCCGATAGGTTTCTGAGCAGGACCGGAGTTGCGATGGGTACGGCAGGATACATGTCGCCGGAACAAGTACGCGGTGAAAAGCTGGATGCACGGACAGATCTGTTCTCGTTTGGCTTGGTGCTTTACGAGCTGGCCACCGGCAAACGCGCATTCGAAGGCGACACTGGGCCAGAGCTTCAGGAAGCAATCCTCACCAAGGTTCCCCGTCCCGCGCGTGAAGTGAATCCTGAGCTTCCCACAAAGCTCGAACAGATTATACGCAGAGCGCTCGAAAAAGATCGCGAAGCGAGATACCAGTCCGCTTCGGAGATCCGCATTGATCTGGAAACTTTGCAACGGGAGATTGAACGGAGGCCTCGCGCTCGGTGGCGGTGGATGGCGGCAGTAGGCGTCGTGGTTATATCCCTCGCCATTACGGCTTTCTGGTTCGCCAAACGCCAGCTACGGTTTCCTACGGCTTTGTCAGAGATCAAGTGGAAGCAGATCAGCAGCAGCGTGGGCGGCGGTGCCATCTCGCCCGATGGGAAATATCTAGGCTACTCAGATTCGCTGGGCTTCCACGTCAAGCAACTCGAAACAGGCGAGACACAAACGATTCCTCCACCTCCGGAGGTCAAGAGTAATACGCTCGCCTGGGTGGTTGGCCCCTGGTTTCCTGACGGCAGAAGGCTCCTCGTCAATGGCTTTCCGTTAGGGGGTGACACCACCTATCGGACTTCCCAGGGCAGCAGCGTTTGGATTGTCTCCTTATCGGGTGGACCTCCCCAGAAACTTCGCGATGAGGCCTTCCTGGATTCCATATCTCCGGATGGTTCTTTGATCTCTTTTGAAACAAATGTGGGAAGGGTTAACGATCGCGAAATCTGGGTGATGCGGCCTGATGGGGGAGAGGCACGGAAGCTCTTTGACGTCGATGAGAACAGTACGATTTATGGGGTCGGATGGTCGCAGGATGGACAGCGCGTTATCTACGTCAGGCAGGATGGGCCTGACATTGCTAACACCTACTTCGTAAGCGGCGACCTAAAAGGGGGACCTCTCACTAAGATCCTTCCTCCGTTTGACACGAAAGGACTGGGTAACTACATCTGGTTGCCCGATGGCCGACTGATTGTCAGACTGGATGAACCGGGCTTCAAGGTGAAAACCTGCAATCTCTGGCAGATAGGCATGAACCCACAAGGTACTGAATTCATCGGCAAGCCCCAGCGCCTCACGAACTTCGCGGAAATATGCGTTAACCCCATGAACGCGACGGCGGATAGCAAGCGTGTCCTAGCCTCTCAATGGAGACCCCATAGCAGCGTGTATCTGGCTGACCTTCAAGCTGGCGGGACGCGCATCACCACTCCCACGAGGCTGACGATGGAGGAGAGCTGGAATCATCCGTTGGCGTGGACGGGGGATAGCAAGACCATTCTTTTTAGTTCCAGCCGTACCGGGGTGGATGCAATTTTCAAACAGACTCTTGGCAAGGACACCGCAGAACCATTGATCGCCTTAAGCAAAAGCGAAGGCTTGGCAGGCGCTTGCCTCAGTCCGGAAGGTTCCTGGGTTTATTACACGATGAAGTCATACGAAGAAGGTCCGATGGAATCCACCAAAATCATGCGCGACCCGGTGACCGGCATATTTCCTGCGCAAACGAGTAAAATCATGCGGGTTCCGCTCAATGGAGGATCTCCCCAATTGGTGTTGACGGCAAACATCGAAGAGTGGCCACGATGCGCCCGGTCTCCGTCGTCTTTGTGTGCGATCGCCGAGCGCACTCCGGATCGCAAACAGCTTGTCTTTACGGCCTTCGACCCTGTGAAAGGCCGCGGGCGCGAACTCGCCAGATCCGAGAGCGACGCGACGAGGGCCTATCATTGGGACCTTTCTCCTGATGGCACCAGCATCGCTCTCCTCAAGCACCGCAGTGCAAGCGTACATATTCTTTCGCTGAATGGCGTCGCGCCGCGGCAAATCGTTTCAAAAGAATGGAATATGTTATCCAGCGTGGTTTGGACGGCGGACGGGAAGGGATTGTTCGTCTCCAGCTACACGGCGCGAGGGGCCGACATGCTGCACATGGATCTCCAAGGCAATACGCGACTTTTGTGGGAACACCCGGGTGGCGTGGAACTCTACGGAGTTCCGTCCTCCGACGGACGCCACTTGGCGATGCGTGGCTGGAACGTGGAAAGCAACTTGTGGATGATGGAAAACTTCTGAGCGACGCTCCTTCGTCCTCGGGGCGTTACGTGAACTCCCCCATCATCCACATTGGCCGCCACTAGCAGCGGAGTTAGTTGTTCGGCGCTGCTCCGAAGCGGCGGTTGCGACTCACCATCAAGGAACGGAATCGCGCCATCACTTCGGCTGGGGATAACTTGGCCTTGGTAGCTGCCGCTACGGAGACCTGGGTTGATAGTGCCGGACGAATAACAGAGGTGATGGCGGCGTCCACAGGCTCGTAGTCGCAGCTCTCAACGTCTGAATGATTTTCGTCGCAGGGGATCAGCAGGACGGCATGCACGTCGCCATTGGGAAGTACTCCCTGTCCAGCAATCTCTCCACGATCATTGATATTGAACTCGCTTATCACTTCGATGTCTGATACGGGAACGATCAGAGTGTTCACGTCAACCATGGGTTCGCCTTGCTCCGAAAAGAAAGCCGGCCCACCGCCCACCCCGCAAATCCCCGTTTCGCCCACCACTTGGCCTTGGTTGTTGACGCTGAGGGCCGTGCTGCATGGCCACGGCGTTACGGTTCCGAGGTCGGTCATCACTCCGTCCGTCCATCGATACCCGTGGTGCGACTGAGATCCCGGTACGTCAGCCCTTCCGACGACATAGCCAGAGTCACTCATCCAATCGCCCTCCGAATTGTTACCTCCGAGGGTACCCACGTCGGTCATCTTCCCGTCGCCCCAAACGAAGGCGTGGTGCGAAGCGTCTCCCGCCAAGTTCGACGTGCCGACGACTTGGCCACGCTGGTTGATCCACAAGGCATACCCGCAAGTACCGCCGAGCGTGCCAAGGTCGTGCATTTTGTCGTTCTCCCATAAGAACGGGGCTGTGGTTAGTGGCCAGGCACAATTCGTACTGGCGCTTGTATTCGTGTAAGAGAAGCCAGCTATTTGGCCCCGCTCGTTCATGGCGTTGGGAACTGCGTCGGGACCACCCAACGTGCCCAAGTCTTTCATCACGCCGTTCTGCCACAGAAATGTTCTTGTTTGCGTGGGGAAGCCAACAATGGAGAAGGGATCGGACACATCGTTGTTGGAAAATCCCGTTACTTGGCCACGGCTATTGAGATTGGTAGCGAGGCTCTCCGTTCCTCCTTGCAAGGTCCCAAGATCGATCGTCTTATGGCCCTCAAAAAGTACCGCAACAATTTCCTGCTGGCCTGTTTGCGGATCGATAAGACCGTTCTCTGAAAACCCATCGATGAGCCCGCTTGCGCTGATCGAAGTGGTCTGACTGTTCGCACCGCCAGGAAGCACGCCAAGGTCAGTGAGGGTGGCGTTGTCCCATACAGCGGCGTGTTCGACAAAGCAGTCTGGTGGATTCAATCCGAGGAAACAGCCCGGATTGGGATTGGTAGTGGGTGTATTCGCGATTATCGCGAACGTTCCCCGGTTATTCAGGATTGGGAGTTCCGGGCCTGAAAAAAAACTATTGGGACCACCGAGCGTGCCTATGTCTACGAGCTTGTAATGATGGTGTTCTTTCTTTTCCTCCTGCGCGGACGATGCTAACGGCATCGCCATCGCAGCAAATAGGGACATCGCAATAATGTTTGTGATCAGGCTGAATTTGTTGGTGCCATGAGGTTTCATCTTCAATCTCCTGTTTGTGTCTTTTGTTGCCTTGCAGGGCGCACTCTGGCGCGGCGCGCAGAAACACTCAATGCAGCGGGAATCACATACTTCTAACAAAACTCTCACACGGCTAAGTCGTTGAGCATGGGTTTGTTATCAGCGCCCCGCGTGCGCCGGCACCGACTGAACAATTGAGGAACTAGCTGGCGTAGTGGTAGAGTCTCCGCTGGATAACCGCATGAATTCGCCCCAGCCTCCCCTTCTCATTCGTTTTGCCGCGTTTGAGCTCGATCTCCGCGCCAGAGAATTGCGGAGGGGAGGCCGAGGCACGGGGCTACCGGATCAATCCATCACCATACTGGCCATGCTGTTGGAGCAGCCCGGCGAGTTAGTTTTGCGTGAGGAAATCCGCACTAAACTCTGGCCCAATGACACGGTGGTCGAATTTGATCACAGCATCAATACTGCTATTGGCAGGCTGCGACAGGCCTTGGCCGACTCCGCAGAAAGTCCTCAGTACATCGAAACTCTCCCGCGCCGCGGCTATCGCTGGATCGGGCCGGCCGTGTCCAGGGAAAATCGAGAGCAAATTAAAATTACTCCGACGGCGGTAGTTGAAGCGAGTCCGGAGCGCATCTCCAACAGCAACTTGATTGGCAAGAAAGTGTCACACTACCGAGTCCTCGAAGTTCTGGGCGGCGGCGGAATGGGAGTCGTGTACAAAGCGGAAGACTTGAAGCTGGGCCGCCGGGTCGCGCTGAAATTTCTGCCCGAAGAATTGGTCAGCGATTCAGGAGCACGACAACGCTTTGATTACGAGGCACGTTCGGCTTCGGCGCTGAACCATCCCAACATTTGCACGATTCACAGCGTGGAAGAATTCGAAGGACAACCGTTCCTGGCCATGGAACTTTTGCACGGCCAGACACTGCGCGACTTGATCGTCACAGTGCCTCCGGGAAAGCCGCAGTTGGGACTGACCAGGTTGCTGGACTTCGCCGTTCAGATCACGCAGGGACTGGAGGCGGCCCATCGCCGGGGCATCATTCATCGCGACATCAAACCTGCAAATATTTTCGTCACCAGCGAAGGCCAGGTTAAAATTCTGGATTTCGGCTTAGCCAAATTGTCGCTTGCCGGACCCGCCGCATCCGATTTCTCCTCCGCGGTTCAACGTGACGACGGTCCGCCCGAAACAAAGCACGAATCCGAGTCGCTCACTGCTTCGAGTCCTTTCCTGAGCCGAACCGGCGTAGCCATGGGCACGGCGGGCTACATGTCTCCGGAACAAATACGCGGCGAGAAATTGGATCTGCGGACGGATCTGTTTTCGTTTGGCCTGGTGCTGTACGAAATGGCCACGGGTAAACGGGCATTCGCGGGCGATACCGCAGCTGAGCTGCAGAACGCCATTCTAACCAGCAAGTCGGACCCAGCGCGTGAATTAAACCCGAAGCTTCCGGCGGACCTCGAAAGGATTATTGGCAAAGCGCTCGAAAAAAATCGCGAAGCGAGATACCAGTCCGCTGCGGAGATGCGAGCGGATTTGCAGAGTTTACAACAGGAGTTGGAGCCGAGACATCGCGCTCGATGGGGAGCAATCGCGGCGTCAGCCGTCGTCGTACTTTTTATCGCTAGCCTAGCGATTTGGTTCTACAAGTTCCAGCTGCAATCGGCTACAGCTCTGCCACAGCTGAAATGGAGGCAACTCACCAGTGTCTCGAGCGAGAATGGTCCGGCGGGCGGCAAGATCTCGCCAGACGGAAAATACCTGGCTTACGGCGATCGAACTGGTCTGCACCTGCAACTTGTGGAAACCGGCAAAACACAGGCGATTCCACCGGCGGAGGGTATCAACAGCAATATGCTCAGCTTCGGGGTTGGCGCCTGGCTCCCCGACAACAGGGGTTTCCTGGCTAATGCCTGTTTTCGGGGCGGTGATACCACCGTTGGGACTTCCCGTGGCTGCAGCATTTGGATCGTCAATATCTCCGGCGGCCCTCCCCACAAGATTCGGGATGAGGCCGCCGGCGAATCCTTTTCGCCAGACGGCACCCTCCTCTCTTTTGAAACAAATGTGGGTAAGTATGGCGATCGCGAAATCTGGGTGATGCGGCCTGACGGGCAGGAAGCCCGGAAAGTATTCGAGGTAGGTGATAACGACACGATTGGGGGGCTTACCTGGTCGCCGGATGGACAACGCGTTATCTACGTCAGGCAAGACGGACCCGACACCGCTAACATCTACTTCGTAAGCGGCGATCTAAAGGGAGGACCTCTCACTAAAATCCTTCCACCCTTTGACCCGAAGATGGTCGGTGATCTTAATTGGTGGTCCGATGGCCGGTTGATGTACAGGCTGGATGAACCGGGTTTTAAAGTGAAAACCTGCAACCTCTGGCAGATACACATGGACCCACGACTAACTGAATTCATTGGGAAGCCCCAGCGCCTCACCAACTTCGCCGAACTATGCGTGACTGCCACGAGCATGACGTTAGACGGCAAGCGGTTCGGCGTATTTGAATGGAGACCCCATAGCAGCGTCTATGTTGCCGACCTTCAGGCTGGCGGGGAGCGATCCACCAGTCCCTTTCGTCTCACGCTGGACGAAAGTTGGAATCATCCTTTGGCCTGGACGGCGGATAGCAAGACCATACTTTTCAATTCCAGTCGGACCGGGGTCGACGCAATTTTCGAACAGACTCTTGGCCAGGACACTGCCGAATCATTGATTGCCTTTAGCAAAGGCGAAGGCTTGACTGGCGCTTGCCTGAGCCCGGAAGGCTCCTGGATTTATTACGCGCTGACGTCATACGAAGAAGGCCCGGCGGAATCAAGCAAGATCATGCGAGCCGAGCAGACGGCGATACTATCTGCGGCAACAACCAAGATCATGCGGGTTGCCATCACGGGTGGCGCTCCGCAATTGGTCTTGACGGCCAGCATCGAAGAGTGGCCGCGATGCGCCCGGTCTCCGTCGTCTTTGTGTGCGATCGCCGAGCGCACTCCAGATCGCAAACAGATCGTCTTTACGGCGCTCGACCCAGTGAATGGCCGCGGGCGCGAACTCGCCAGATCCAATACGGAACCAAGGAAGGAGTATCATTGGGATCTTTCCCCCGATGGCTCCCGCATTGCCCTCCTGATGCACCGGGCCGAGAGAGTGCAAATTCTTTCGCTGAACGGCGCCGCGCCGCTGGAGATCACCTCTAAAGGATGGAACACACTGTCTAGCGTGGTTTGGACAGCGGACGGGAAGGGGCTGTTCGTCTCCAGCTATACGGCCCGAGGGGCTGACATGCTGCACATGGATTCCCATGGCAATATGCGACTTTTGTGGGAACATCCCGGCGGCGTCGATGTCTACGGGGTACCTTCCCCCGATGGCCGCTATTTGGCGATGCGCGCCTGGAATGTGGAAGGCAACATGTGGATAATGGAAAATCTCTGAAAATGGGCGAGCTGTGACATCTGCAAAATCGGATCGCGGGAAGACTTTCTTGAACTCTTAGAATTGGAGTTGGACCTTCAACTGGATCATGCGCCTGGCTACATTTGCCTGTAGTGTTGAGCCGAGGATGCTGGTGGGCGACTGCTCCAGGTAGCCAATCTGGCCGAAGATAGAGTCTGAGCTGGAATTATCGGGAAAGCCAAAATTAGCGTGGTTCAGGAAATTGAAAAACTGAAAACCAATGCTAAGCGATGCATTCTCCCAATGCGGAATTTTTGTATTTTTCATGACCGCAAAATCCAAATTGACGAAGCCCGGACCGCGATAACGGTTGCGGCCTTGAGCAATGCTCACTAAGCGACCAGCGCACGCAGGGGCAGCTCCCAGATTTCCAGTGTTGAATCCCGTCTCGCACCCCGTTTGAAGAAAGAGTGCACCGGGAGCGGGCGAACCGTCGTTCAGAGTTTGAGGTGGCAGACACGGGACCGGTGAAGTTGGCTGAGCCGCGCCCTTTCCGCAGGGTCCCGCAGGGCCAAGAGGTGCAACCGGCACAGAATAGAGCGGGCCAAAGAAATTGTTTTTAGCTAAGTTGTTGGCAGTCATAAGGTCCAGCACCGTGTACGGATTTCCCGTGCGCGCCAAAATTGTTCCTGAGATTTGCCAGCCATTCACCAGTGAATCCGGACCGTGCCCCCGGAGAGCCTGTTTGAAGGGGATTGCCCATACGAAATTCCCCGTCAGGGAATGGCGAGTGTCGTACTCCGCTGGCCCGTAGCTCTGGCGAATATTTCTGGCATCCTGGGGATAGACCGGATCGGCGGTCGTGAATACAGATACCCCGCCGTTCGAGACTTCATCCAACGCATGTCCATACGTATAATTGACCTGGACCATGCCGCCGCCCCACTCGGTCAATCTTTGCTCGAAGGAAACGACCATGCCGTGGTAGTTGGAAATGGCATTCGTCTGATATTCCGTTACCCCGCCAAATCGCGGATCTGCGCAGGGAGCGACCACGGGAGTTGTACACACTGCGGTGGGGTAGGATCCGAATCCAAATGCATTGGCGTTTGGATTTTGAACAAATTCATGGAGGCCATGATTTCCAAAATAGGCAACCGTCACTGAAGTTGAGGCACCGAATCTTTGCTGCGCCTGCAGACTCCATTTTTGATACTGCGGCGAATGCATCCAATTTGCCGGATTTGTAAAAGTTGGTGGAGTGAAGTTCGGGTCGTCTAACTTGATCCGAGCAATGCTTTGCCCGGTCTTGTAGGCATTCATGAATATAAGATTGGAGCTTTTTGCATTTTGCAAAAGGCTGTTCATATCACCCGGCGCGAGATTGTAACCGCTAATGTCAAAAAAAGTGCTGGATGGCGGGTTGTAGGCCAAGTTTGCCGCCAGGCTTGCCGGAACTTGATCATAGAAGAAACCAAAGCCTCCGCGGATCACCAAATTGCGGGCGACGCCGAGAGGTTGCCAGGCAAAGCTGAAGCGTGGGGACCACGCGATGCTGTCTGTGTTCGCAAATGCTTGTCTCTGATGATTGAGTATCCCGGTGTCGTAGGGCTTGCCCGGATCATGGCTGAGAGAATTGAACGGTCCGGAAAACCGGGAGAAGCAACTATTCGCACAAACCGGATTGGACTGGTGATCTGCCCGCAACGCCACCGTCAGAGTCAAATTGGAACGTGCCTTCCACTCCTCTTGGCCATACAGACCGAGGGTGTAGAACGCAAAACGATTCGAAGTCGACATAGGAAATGCCTGCTCCAGAAATGTGAAATCCGTGGCTGGGTGGGCTTGATCCACGCGGCAGGGATCAGTCGGCGATATCTTGTGAGGATCTTGCGAAGGCGAGATTCCACCGCAGAAAAATGCGCTCATGGTGAGAGGAAGCAACAGCCCCGAGCCGTAACGATTGTAGCCGCCGAGCGTCGCATCGGTTCGCAGGAAGCTTATTCCCAGCGAAAACTTATGCCGGCCACGCGTTTTGACCAAATCGTCTGCTATTTGGTACGTGGTGGGTCGCGTAGCGATCGGCTGCAGATAGTGGAGGTTAAACCCTCCCAACAAACTCGCGCCCTCCCAGCCCACTTCCGTCGAAAAAGCAGCGATGGTTTGCGCGGGATTCGCGACAGCGCACGTCCGGTTGAGGAAAGTCCCCGCGATCAGAAACTGGTTCGCCGCTGTGGGACCGATGGTGTGGGTTTCGCTCAGTTGTCCTTGCCATGTGGATTGTTGGCAGTAGTCATTAAATAACGGGCTGATTACGTCGACGTGAACGGGTGTTTTCCCGTTCCCATGCTGCACCAGCAGGAACATACGGTCCGTGGCCTTTAGATCCCAATCCAGGCGGCCGGACACGATGGAATCGTTGGAGGGCGCACCCACGTTATCAAGAAAATGTACGCCACAGGGTACGTTTACCCCCAGCCGGTTGGGAGCATTGGGATCGGTCGGATCCTTCCAGCCATGACAACCTAAGGACGGACCGAAGTCGCCCGGAGTCGCCGCGCTTGCACCGGGTGCAGCGTTCCACAATTTAAACATTTGCTGGTAAAACGTATCGGAGGGAGAGCCGGAACGAAAGATTTTTTCGATATTGGTCGAGGTTGCAAGTTCGAATTGCGGGCTCGGCAGCACTACCGGAAAGCTGGTTGGAATTACGATGCGAACGCCCTCGGTATCGAAAAAGAAAAACAGCTTGTCCTTTTTAATTGGGCCGCCAAGAGAGCCTGCCCATTGATTTGCATTATTGAATGGGCGCGCAGCGAGGAAGGCGTTGCTGAACCAATCGTTGGCATTCAAGGCGCTTCCGTTCCAGTAGTACTGCGCGTTGCCGTGGAAAGTATTGCTGCCGGATTTGGTCAGAAAGTTGACGCTCGATCCCGCGGCCCCGCCGTATTGCCCGGAATAGCCATTGCTGACGACTGTCGCCTCCTGAATTTCGTTCTGGCCCAGCATCATCCCGAGGACTCCGCTGTTGTTCGTGTTCGATACGATGCTGTCTCCCGTTACGTGGTGTTCGATTTGATTGTTATCATTCATTCCGTTCAGGGTGAACAAATTGGAAGAGCCCGGCATCCCCAGGATGGAAACATTTCCTGCCCCGGTGAAGCCAATCCCGTCCGTGTTCATGATCGCACCCGGGACGGTCTGGGCTATATAGGTGAGATCATTTCCGGGGTTGGGCACTTCGGAAATCTGCTTCTGGCTGATGGTCGTGGAGAAGTCGCCGTTTTCCGTTTGCAGCAACGGAATCTCACCCGCCACATTTACGGTGGTGCTTGTGCCCGCAAGTCTTAGAGTGATATTCCGTGTCCCCGCTGGCCCGAGGAGCACATTGATCTTCTGGCTCTCTTCTCGAAAGCCGGGGTGAGAAACGGTGAGTGTGTAGCCTCCCGGCGCGACAAAGAAAAATCGGTACACGCCGTCACTATCGGTTTTTGTCGCTTCCGTCGTTCCTTTGGTGTTGTCTCGGATCTCCACATTGGCATTGGGCACTGCCGCTTGGCTAGGATCAGTGACAACACCCGTCAATCCACCGGAAGTGGTTGTTTGCGCACTTAGATTGTGTAAGCAAGGAAACAGAAAAGACACGGCCGAACATAAAAAAAGGAGAGGCCTGAAGAACATCGAAGCACTCCCAACTTTCCAATCGAGCCGTTAACCTCACCTCAATGCAGGTTCGTACCTGATTTTCCGGCCAAAGCCGCTAATCTGATCTCTCGAAGGCAATCGGGAACGGTACTCCGCCATATAGATCAGACACGTGGAAGATGGTGGATGAAAGCCTATGTCACACCTAGGGCCAAGTCAATGAACAGGAGACATGAACAGGAGACGAACCATATTACTCGCGTGATTCGAGCAGCCTTCCTTTGCGCACTCGGCGCGGCCGATCTGGTCGCAGTTGAAACAGCCAGGCCAGACCGTCGCTAACGCCATTCAAAGTGACAGTGGCCGTATCAAACGAAATCCTTTGGTACAGAACGAATGCACGGCGGTTCGGTACACAGAATGTTCAGGTTACGGGATGGCGAATCAGAACCATTTGGTACGGATTTGCTCATTGACCGCTCCGTCCGTCACGCGCAAAAGTAAAGTGATCCTTTCAATTCGACATTGAGTTACGTTAACTTCCCCGCAGCAGTGGATCGTTTTATCCGAGGAGAAATCCATGCCAACTGAAATCATTGGCGAATTTGGCACACCCGGGGCTACTTCGGAGTGGATTGAGGCCCAGGGAAAACTCGCGATTAGGCACCTCAAGAAAATCTGCGGTGATCCTCCCCCCGAGATGGAATTAGAAATCGTCTGGCAGGGACACGAACTCGGGCAATATCCTGTCATTGGCCTGGTCTGGGATGATCCGATGCGCGGGACGCCCTGAAATTACATTTCCAGATGCGAAGCAGCCCTTACAACTTTCGAGAATGACGGCGAATTGCCTCCCGGGTGGACGATGCCACCAGTTCGTTCGGAGGACGAGTTGGACCAACCGTTCGATCCGGACAAGCCACCACCCCAGCCGCCAGAAATCCTCGACCTTTTCGAGGTCCAGCGCTATACGAGCAAATTGATGCAGTGGGGGCTCGCAGCCTCTCAGCGCAAACTAAGCCGGCCGCATTTGGTCGAACACGATAACGACCCCGAAGATAAGTCCTAACGGCTTTCAGGTATGCCGGTGTCTCTCCGGACATGGTTCATAGACAATCGAACTCAAACGGACCCACTACCCGGAAATCTCAGTGCGACCCCTTCAACTGCGTCTCAAGAAAGGCCAGTACATCGTTTCCCCACACATCGGTTGCCGAGGAGCAAAATCCCCAGTGTCCGTCCTGATGTGTGCTGCCGAAGGCCGGATAGATCCTTGATTGAAAGTCCTTCTTCTTTTTGTTTGCTTCCTTGGTCAAGACACGGCTTGGAGCCAGGCTGTAATCGTTCTCTGCCTGGATCAGAAAAACGGGTGCCTTGGCGAAATCCACTGCAAGAATTAGGCGATCTTGAAGTGGCATATTTTGCTCCCACGCCATTGCACCGGGAGCGAAGGCACCAGGGCCCTTACGCCCAGGTCGCGTTCACCGATGAGCAGCGTTTGGATGCCACCGTAAGAGCAACCCGAAATGACGATGCGGGCAGAGTCAACGAAGGGCTGAGACCTCAGAAAATTCAGGCCCGCAATCGCATCGTCAACCTCGGCTTGCTGAAGGTCCACCATGCGTCGAGTACGCTCGCCCGGAGGCGCCTGGGCGACCAAATCTTGAATGTAATCGCCCGGTGAGCGGCCTTGTCCTCGGCGATGCGGAACAAAGAAGACATAAGAATGCGCGGTGTAGAACTTGGCTAACGCCGGCTGAGAGCCCGGCAATTTTTCGCTGCCACGATTCCACACGATGGCCGGAAAAGGGCCAGTATGAGCCGGTCACTGCATTCACGTTTGTTGTTTTCGCAGCACTCTTGGGTCTGCATTCATTCGAATGCGATTGCGCACCGTCTGCGATCAATGCTGGTTAGTGATTGACTTCCACTTGCCTGGTTAATCGTGCTAACCGGACATCGTACTATAGCTTGTAGCGTCGGTTCTGTGTCCAAGTCACAAAAACTGAACAGCAACGCCCCGTTTTTCAGTCGTGTTGTGTTCGACACGGATGACTTGGCCAAAGTATTCCCGACTTTTGGAATTATCCGAGGAGGAGTAAGGCAATGTCACGTAGACTCGCATGCCCACGAAATAGCGCGTAACTTCTGTTAGAAAAAAGATTCCGCGCTTGGAAGCATTCTCAGTCTCCCTAATTTCCTCAAATTCGCCGTCCTTCGGGCTGGCGGGCCGCACCTTGATAGTTTGGCGTAGCTTGACTCTGCGGACGTGGCGACGGTCTATGAGCGGCATGGAATTATCGAACCACACTGGGAAGGTGGAAGCTAGGTATTATTACTGAAAGAGTACCCTTCAGT
>Ga0210403_10001947_pt1 | contig 19064 bp, 14 predicted proteins | sample IncBWC19MmetaG_FD_150863 | JGI IMG/M metagenome (GOLD analysis project Ga0210403, IMG submission 150863) | Forest soil microbial communities from Barre Woods Harvard Forest LTER site, Petersham, Massachusetts, United States - Inc-BW-C-19-M | ecosystem: Environmental > Terrestrial > Soil >... | reverse complement strand
TGGATCGGCCACTTCCAGGGCCCAGGTCAGGGCCGTGATCTCGCCCACACCAGGAATGCTGGCCAGCCGCTCGACCCGTTGTCCCAGTTGGGCGTCGGCCAGCAACCACTGCACCAGCCGTTTCTGCGTACTCTGGAACATCTCCATCGCGCCACGACTCATGCGCAACAATTCTTTCACCGACTCGGGTACTTCCTCTAAGGTTTGAATCAGATGGGTGAAGTATTTTTTCCCGTGCAATTTCTGCTTGTTGAAGGCGGCCCCGGTCTCCATCAGCAGGCCGGCCATCTTGTTCTGCATGCGCACCGATTCTCGTACCACCAGGTTGCGATAACGAAGCAGCCGGCGCAGATCGCGCATCTCTGGCGACAGCACGTAACAGGCCGGCAACAAGTTGCAACGCAGCAGATCGGTAATGGTGCGCGCATCGAGCTTGTCGCTTTTCTTCTTGCCGGCCGTGATGGCTTTCATCTTGGCCGGGTGTCCCATGTCCAGTTGCTGGGCGTAGGGCTTCAAAGTGTCGTAGATCCAGGCGCTGAACAGCGTCGCCTCCATGGCGCCCCGCCACGGCTGCGTCCGTGCCCCAGCCCATTTCTGTAACACCGCGCGCTGTGCCGCCAGCTTGCCCTCCTCGACAATCGCGCCATCGGCGGTCTTGACGCAGTAACTGATGCTTTTCTTGTGGACATCGAATCCGATATAGTGAGTAATGTTCATGGGGTTCTCCTGTTTGAGATTTCTGAGCCGGCCGCTGGCAGCCGCCGGTCTCAGCAGTGTAATCTTTGGGAGAACCCTTCCTCATAATTCCTATACATTCAAACAGCCTGATCTGCGCAATTGTTTTTTGTGCCAGCAAGTAAAATCCCGATTCTAAACAGGCCAGAGCAGCCCACAGATGACCCCGGCTGACGCTGCAGTCAACACATTTTGCGCAATCGAGAGTCGTACCCCGTCAGGTCGCTTCAACGTGAAAAGCACTGCACGAGTCTACGGGGGTGCGCCAGGATTTTTGCTGTCGCTCTGACAGTTCAGTGACAGCAAAGTCTTGACCGGCAGCGATTCTGTGGTCACACTCAAGGATGAAATGGCTCCGGCCCCAGGGCCGGCAGCCAGCAGCACCGCTCATTGAAAATTGAATGACCGATGGGGCCAGCGCCATACAGCATTCGGCGTTCGGGTCATGGCCTGCCCGAGCGCCAACTTGCAAAAAGAGCTCTCCGTTGCGCAACGAAAATCTCATGGCAACGGGCATCCGCAACGAGTTTTTCTCGAGTTTTCAATGGCTTGCGCGGATGTGCGGATTGAGGCCTGATTTCTAAAACACCTTCTGTATCCGTATATTCACCAGATACGGACTGCCAAACTCTGTCATCTCACCGGCGCGCTTGCCGGCCACCGGCATCATGCGCACGGAGAGTGGCTTGTGCCACTTCACGGCCAGGCTGGCCATATCGGCGATGATGTTTTCCAGGTCGTGTTCTGTCACATCTCCGGGCAGCGGAATCGCGTCGAGGCCCGTACTGCAGACTGAGGAATAGGACATCAAAGAATCGCGGTTGATGGTCCCCGCCTCCCATCGTTGGGCCAGCACCGAGTCTTCGAGCACCGGCAACATCAGTCCGCTATAGCCGGCTTGCTTCACTCTCACCTTGCGCACGGCGCTGGTAATGACCAGTGCGGCCGACAGGCTGCCGGGCGACCCGATGGGGCCGCCAATCAGCGACTCCATGGCGGCGCCAATGGAGATTTCCTTGAGCGGAACGGGCGTCAGGTCGATGCCCTCGTACTTCCAGGCGCTGTGGGCTTCAATGCGATGGGCAATGGACTCCACCTTGGCGGCTTCGCTTTCGAGCGCTGCAGCCAAGCGGTCGCCGGCCGCGGCCAGACCTCCCTGCGCGGAAGCGAATGCCATCTGCGCGATATTGGCTGATTCCATACCGATGGCGAATTGATGGCCGGCGCCGGAAGTGTGTGAGACTGGAAAGAAAGGCGCAATGGCCGGAGGAAACGCGCCCGCGGCGAAACGGAAATTGCCTTCGCTGCGCGCGGTATGGTCTTCAAGATACTTGATCACGCGCGCGGCCGCCCGCGCGGCCTTCCAATGGATTCCCGTATCGTCGGCCACCAGAATGAATCCGTTGACGGTTTCGGTGGTGGCGATGATCTGGGCCAGTAAATTGGCCTGCGCAGGATCGTCGGAGTCTTTCATCATGGCTGCGCCGATATCCGGGGTAAAGCCTTCTTTCTGCGCCAGCCGGTCGTATTCATGGAAGAAGTCAAGCGCCTGTTGCGCGCTGAGACCGCGGGTGATTTCCGGGAAAGGCTGTGTAGTGATGCGGATGGTTTCCACTTCATAGCCGGCATCGACGAATTCCGCCCTTGCTGCCTTGAGCATCTTCAAAGCGTCGGCTACCTGTTCACGATAAGTCTGGCGGTCCATGCGGATGAAGGCGGTGACGGTCCTGATTTTCGGGGCCGCGCCACGCCCCAAACCGGATTGCTGGGCGCAGAGCAACAGCGGCAGAAACAGCGTGGCCATGAGGATGGCCCTCCGCAACGGGCGACGATTTGGCATTTTCCCTCCGGAACGCAGAAACTTGCAACGATCAATATACAAACAAACCCTCTTGCCCGTAATATTCATCTGCCATGACACTGTTGCCATTGCGAGGAACAAAAATGGTCACCCTGGCCCTCAACATTCCGGGGCCGGTAGCGGTGGCCCGCCTGGTTGCGCTGGGAGCGGAGTGTACCAAGGTTGAACCACCGGCCGGAGATCCGCTGCGGCAAGCAGCGCCGGCATATTATGAGTCCCTGAAGGAGGGCCAGACCGTAGTCACACTGGACCTCAAAAAAGACGAAGGGCGGAAGGCACTTGATGAGCGGCTGGCCGTGGCTGATCTCTTCCTTACGTCGTTCCGTCCGTCGGCGCTGGAACGCCTGGGTCTTGACTGGGTACGGCTGCACCGGGATTACCCGCGCCTGTGCGTGGTCAACATCATCGGCTATCCTTCACCGCGCGAGGAGACTCCCGGACACGATCTCAACTATCAGGCCCATTTGGGCCTGCTGCAGCCGCCACACATGCCGATGACGCTGCACGCTGACATGGCCGGGGCCGAACGCGCGGTCAGCACGTCCCTGGCGCTGCTGCTCAACAAAGCGCGTACCGGCCATGTCGACTGCGCCCATGTCTCGCTCTTCCAGGCGATCAGCGATCTTGCCATGCCTCGCACGGTAGGTCTCACCGTTCCCGGCGCAGCCCTAGGTGGCGGTTTTGCGTTCTACTCTCTTTACCAAACCGGCGATGGCTGGATCTCCCTGGGAGCGCTGGAGCCGGTCTTCATCAGCCGCCTGGCCGCGGCCCTGGGTATGACTTCAGCCTTCGGCCAGAAAGACGCACGGCCCGAACTCGAGCGCATCTTCCTGACTCGCAGCGCGGAAGAATGGGAACAATGGGCCGCTGAACACGACCTGCCGATTGCGAAAGTCAAAGACTGAAAAACAATTTCACCGCCAAGGACGCAAAGAGCGCAAAGGAAAAACAGGGGGCCGCAGATTTACGCAGATGAACAACGCGGATCGAGAACTTGTTATTCAGGTTCCTTGGATTGAAATTCCTTCGCGTCCTTAGCGCCCTTTGCGGTTAATGCTCTTACTTTCCGGTGAACGAAGGCTTTCTCCGTTCCACGAACGCCTTCACCCCTTCGGCGAAATCGGGGCCGGAGGCGCAGTCGGCAAAGCTTTCTGTCTCCGCGTCCATTTGCTGGGAGAGTCCCCGATCAAATGATGCAAGCAGCAATGCTTTGGTGTTGGCATACGCATGGGTTGGCCCCGCTGCGAGGCGCGCAGACAGCGCTTTGGTTTCGGCCTCCAGGCTGGCCGGCGGCACCGCCTTGTACGCCAGACCCAGCCGCACGGCTTCTTCAGCGGGAATGCGATCGCCCAGCAAGGCGATCTCTTTGGCGCGTCGCAGACCTACGAGGCGCGGAAGAAAATAGGTTGAAGAGCCGTCCGGTGAGGTCCCCAGGTGGACATAGGCCAGCGTGAAAAAGCTGTCATTGGCAACCAGCACGAAATCACACAGCATGGTCAGGCTGACACCGAAGCCGGCCACCGCCCCATGGACGGCCGCCACCACCGGCACACGCAGGTTGGCCAGCTTTTCGATCAGCGGATGCAGGTTCCCGACGAATTGCTTGAAGGTCGAGCGAAGCTGCTCGGGCGACTGCCCCAGTTGCTGGTGAAACATCTTGATGTCGCCACCCGCCATGAAGGCCGGTCCCGCACCCTTGATCACTACGCACCGGATGCCTGTATCTTTTTCAATCTGTTCAATGGCGTCGGTGAAATCCTGCATCAATTCATCATTGAAAGCATTCAGGCTCTGAGGACGGTTAAGGGTAAGTTCGCAGACTGCGCCTTCTTTTCTCATGAGTACGGTGTTCATGATGGCGAGAATTATAATCTCAACCGGCCCTTCAGTGGATGGTCTTCATCTTGCGCGACATGTAATCCATCAGCAGATATTGGCCGAGGGTCTGGGGCGTGGTGAAGTAGGCTTTGCCGCGGCACATGTGGCTGACCTTCTGCACAAACTGGATCAGTCCATAATCGGAGGCCAGCATGAAGGTGTTGATCATGATGCCGGCGCGCTTGCAGCGGGAAACTTCTTCCAGTGTCTGGGTAACGACCAGGGGATCGAGACCGAAGGCATTCTTGTAGATGCGGCCGTCTTCGAGGGTGAGCGCCGAAGGTTTGCCGTCGGTGATCATGATGATCTGCTTCATGTCTTTCCGCTGGCGCTGCAGGATGCGCTGGGACAGACGCAGGCCTTCGCGGGTGTTGGTGTAGTAGGGGCCGACCTTTACCCGCGCCAACTGCGAAATCGGCAGCTCTTCGGCGGAATCGTGAAACAGCACCAGCGACAGCGAATCCCCCGGATACTGCGTCCTGATCAACTGCGACAGCGCCATGGCCACTTTCTTGGCCGGGGTAAAGCGGTCTTCCCCGTAGAGAATCATGCTGTGCGAGCAATCGAGCATCACCACGGTGGCGCAGGATGATTGGTACTCGCACTGATGCACATGCAAGTCGCGGTACTCAATTTCGAGCGGCAGATGCAGTCCCTCGCGCTGGATGGCCGATGACAGCGTGGCCGTGATGTCGAGATTCAGTGTATCGCCAAACTCATAGGCCTTCGACGCCCCGCTGCTTTCGATGCCGGTGGCCAGATCGCGGGTGTCGTGACGGCCGAAGCTGGAGCGTCCCAGCGACCCCAGCAGGTCACGCAGCGTCTTGTAACCCAGAAAGTCGAGGCCCTTGTCGGTGATCTCGAAGCGCACCTGCGATTGGTTGTCTCCCACCTGCCCGGGCGTGGTTGACTGGCGCGCGCTGTCAAAGGGCTGGTCGACGGAAATAAAATCTTCCTGCTGCATGCGCTGCATCAGTTGATCGACCAACTGGTCAAGCGTGCCTTCCATCTGCATCTGCTCGATTTTTTCCCGCAGTTCGTCGCTGAGAAAATCGCCGCGCTCCAGCGCCTGCTGAATCGCTTCGCGCAGGGCCTCAAGCGAGTGCTCATCCATCTGCTGGAAATACATAGACTCATTCTGAAATCCGGATTCCAGCAGGTAGTCCGACATGGCCGCCAGCAGGTCTTCAAGACTCATCTCGTCGGCCAGGCTAGCTACGTATTTGGAATATTTGGTGTATTTCACGGGTGTCCCTGTTGTTGAATCTTTCTTACTTCTGGCTGCTAGCTGCTGGCGACTGGTATTTGGTATTCGGTACTTGGTACTTGGTATTTGCTGCTTGTTGACGCTAACTCGGCGCTGACAAGTTCCAAATACCAAGTACTAAATACCCTGCTTCCTGGGTCCAGACTGTCCGCTCTCCGACGCTAGCAGCCAGTAGCTAACAGCCAGCAGCTAGTTGTACGGTCTCCGCCCCCGCACTGGCGGCTCTTCCGGTTCGAATTGTTGTTTTTCTGAGCGCTTTTGTTTTTCCGCGCTGAAGACCCGCTCTTCACTGCGGCCGATGCGACGGTGGGCGTGCAGGCCTTCGAGCACAAATTCCGCCGCGGAAACCAGTGTTTCATCCCGTTCTTTTGGTTTGATGCCGAGAGGCGCCAGCTTCTCTGTCAAGCCTTGAATATTTTTGAGGCCCTCCAGGATTTCCTGGGCGCCGGCCGCTTCCGACAGTTTGATTTCTCCACCCAGGTCAAACCACTGCACCACCTGCTGCAGGTTCAGGTCTTTGAAATAATCGTCATAGGTCCGGGCCACCGCCACCCGCACCAGTTCCCGGGCCACAGTGTCGGCGCCCTTCATTTCGCCTTCGTATTCCAATTCAATCTTGCCAGTGATGGAGGGCAGCGCGGCGTAGATGTCGCCAACCCGGGGCACGATGATTTTTTCTGCGTTACGCAGGGCGCGGCGCTCGGCGTTGGAAACCACGTTCTCAAGCACGCTGATAGGCAAACGCTGGCTGACGCCGGAACGCTTGTCAATCTTCTTGTCTTCACGGGCCAGAAATGCAATGCGCTCCACCACTTCACGGACATACCTCGGAACATGCAGTTCCAGGCCGTCACGGCCTGCCCAAGCTTCCTGCTCGGTGATGGCCATGCCTTCTTCCAGGGTCGCCGGATAATGCGTGCGAATCTCCGAACCGATACGGTCTTTGAGCGGGGTTACGATCTTTCCCCGGGCCGTGTAGTCCTCGGGGTTGGCGCTGAAGACCAAAGCGACATCCAGCGGCAGACGTAACGGATATCCCTTAATCTGCACATCGCCTTCCTGCATGATGTTGAACAGGCCGACTTGTATCTTGCCCGCTAAATCGGGCAGCTCATTGATCGCGAAGATCCCGCGATTGGCCCGCGGCAGCAGCCCGTAATGTACAGTCAGCTCGCTCGAAAGATCATGCCCGCCGCGCGCCGCCTTGATTGGGTCAATGTCGCCGATCAGATCGGCAATGGTCACATCGGGAGTGGCCAGCTTTTCCACGTAGCGATCATCGGGCTTGAGATACGCGATGGGCGTCTCGTCTTTCTCGCGGGCCACCAGTTCGCGGCAGCGCCGGCAGATGGGCGCGTAGGGGTTGTCGTGGATCTCGCAACCGGCGATATACGGCGCCTGGGGATCGAGCAGGCTGGTAAGGGCGCGCAGGATGCGGCTCTTGGCCTGTCCCCGCAGCCCCAGCAGGATGAAATTGTGCCGGGACAGCACCGCGTTGATCAATTGCGGCACCACCGTATCCTCATAGCCGACGATGCCCGGAAAAATCATCTCTCCGGTGCGGACTTTAGCGATCAGGTTGTCCCTTAGTTCATCTTTGACTCTACGGGTGCGCAGCTTCGACTCGGAAAAATTACTCTTTCGGAGTTCGCCCAACGTCGCAGGATGGTTCATGCAGGGCCCTCTGCGGCGATTATACGCCGCCTGTTAATGGACATGACCGTTGCCGCCGGCTTTCACCCGCGCGCGCAACGATCTCTCAACTCTCGGTATCGTGGCCTGGTAATACTCGACCAGGGTGGTCACCCGCTGGGTCTCGGTCTTCATTTCCAGCAACGATTGCTTGAAGTCGAGGTCCGTGGGCAGGTCCTGCGCAAGCTGGAAGGAGAGCAGCGGATGATCAGGTTCCACCTGCGGGTCCTGTCCCAGCATTTCAAAAAGCTGCCGATGCAACTGGACCAGGGTCTCCAGTTCCGCCGGCCGGGGAACGCCCGGATCATCATCGAAATAAATGACCTCGCCGCGCAGGAACGACCGCTCCTGGTTTAGCTGGACGATCTCGAAACGCTGACGGCCTTCGGCATGAATATCAAGCCTTCCGTCGTCGTATTTCTTGGAAACATTCACGATGGCCGCGGTGCAGCCTACTTCAGCCAGAGACTCCTGTTTGGCCCGCACCAGGCCAAACAGCCGCTTCTGTTCCAGACATTCACTGATCATTTCCTTGTAGCGAGGCTCAAAGATATGCAGCGGCAAGGGCGCACCCGGAAATAGAACAACATCGAGCGGGAAAATGGGCAGCAAGCTCACTTGGTTATTCTATCCCGCCGATAGGCATTTAGGCACACACATGCAATCAAATCGGCAGGAAGCCCAACGTGTTCTCATTTGCGTCGTACCGGCGCCTGCGGCGCTACTCCTGCTTCTTCGGGTCCGCCGGCAATTCCGGCTGCGGATAATACACCTTGCTGCCGCCGATCTTCTCCACCTCTTCCCGGAAAGTTGTGCCGTAATCTTTCTTTGAATCGGACAGGGCCCATGCCTGCCGCTTGTAGTTCCAACTCTTGGGGTTCAGCCGCTGGGCTTCCTTGAAATGAGGAATGGCTTCGGCCAGGTGGCCGCCCTTATAAAGATGTTCGCCCAGCCCAAACTCGGCGGAAGCCAGAACCATATTCGGGTCCGACGACGCCAGCTTCTCGCGCATGTGCTCTTCGCTCATGGCGTAGATGCTCCGCTCGCCTTTCTCCACCCAGTCTTTGAGGGCGTTGATGTAGGGAGCCGCAGCGATGCCGGTGAATTGCTTGAAGCGGTCATCGACAAAGGCCACTTCGCCCGGCCTTACGATTCTTCCCTTTTCATTGATCCATATCCCGGTGGGCACATTCACCATGTTGTACAGCTTCGAGACCACATGCTTCTCGTCGATCAGGACTGTATACGTGGGATGAGCGGCGGTGATGGCCGGTCCGGCATCTTTGACCCCGCCGGTATCCTGGGCAACGGAGATGATCTCAAAGTTCTTGTCTTTCATTTGCTGATAGAAAGCCTGCCAGCCTGGCAGGTCGAGATGGCACCCTCACCAGGAAGCCCAGGTGACCAGCAGCACCTTCTTTCCGTTGAAATCTGAGAGCGAGTGCAGATTGCCCTGCATGTCGGGCAGCGTGAAATTCGGCGCCTGCAGCGAACTCAGCGTGTCCCGCTGGTCGGCGCGCAGGCCGAAATACCATGTGGCCAGCGCCTCATCGTGGACCACCGGCTGCCGCACCAGCTTGGCGAAGGCCGTCAGGTTAAACCAGTCTTTGCCGGAACTATGGTTTTCGAATTCTGCCTTCCGCCCCGAGGGCAATGGAAAACACAGTTCGTCACGGCAGACACCCTGGGGCTTCAATTCAAAGCGTGTGGCGAGCTTCAGATCGGTCTTGGTTATCCATAACTGGCCTGCCTCTTCACGGGCCGGGCTGATCGGGGTTGCGGCATCGTCATACACGATGATGGCGGTCGAGTCTTTGGCGGCAGCCATCACGGTGACCGCCAGCATGAACTGAAAAATTATGGCAAGGAATCGGGAATGCATAGGTGCTGCCCTCCATCTTACGTTCCGCATTATACCGGGGACCGCTTTCAACAGCCGGCAATGCTTAACAATTATTGACATTTCCCGAAACCGATCGCCGAGCCAAACCAAAGTACAATATCGGGCGCGTGTTCGAGAGACTATGACGCATTGAAAACAGTAGAGTTATGACGAATTCCTGTCTCCTTTTGACAGTGGAAAGCAGAGTTCAACCACCAAAAGCCAAGAAGGAATGCTCCTCCGTAACTTCATGCCGGCGCCAGGGTTTGACTAAAGTATAGGCAGGCCGATTCCACCCTTGACTGACGGGAATATGAACCGCATCCAATGGCAACTCGCACTGTTCGCTGCTGTCGTTTGTACCCAGCTATCGGCACAGTCGATGCTGGCCACCAACAGTTCGCCCACTCCCAGAACGGCCATGCTCACGCCGTCGCCCACAATCCAGCCGGTGATCACGCCCTGCGCCCAGCCGGCGGAGTTGATGGAGATCGGCGATTACACCGGCCCATTCAGTAGTCTGGTCACGGGATTCGCCGGGAAGCTGGAACGTAAGACCGTCCACCCGCCGTCACAGCCATCGCGCGTACACCTCTGTTCTCTGACCGCCCGCGATAAGTTCAGCCTGTTCGCGCGAAACAGCACGGAGCCAGTCAACTTTCTGGGCGCAGGATGGGACGCCGCCTGGGCCCAACTTGATGGTGACGACCAGGCGTTGGGCAAGGGCGCGCTCGGCTACCTGCAACGTTATAACGCCGCGCTCGTGGACAATGTCTCCGGAGAGTTTTTCAATACTTTTCTCTATCCCGCCATCTTTCACCAGGACCCGCGTTACTACCGCCTCGGACAAGGCCCCGTAACTCACCGGCTAGCCCATGCAATGCGCCACGTATTCGTGGCCCACGATGACCAGGGCCATCTGATGTTTAATTATTCGGAATGGATGGGAACCGCCAGTTCCAAGGCGCTTGGCAACCTTTATCATCCTGGAAACGAACGCGGTTTCGGGGAAACCACCCAACGAGTGGGCATGAGCGTCACTTCCGATATGGCCTACGATGTGCTCAAAGAGTTCTGGCCGGAAATCAGCCACAAATTCCGTCTGCCCTTTAAGCGGCATGAACAGGCGGCCGTCCCAACGGCGCCCGCCGCGGTTGTTGCCCAGCCAACGGCGACGATGTAAGTTGGCCTGACCACGCCCAAATAACAGCACTTCAGGTGTCGCAGGAACCATTTCTTCTCAAGCGGATCCGATAGTGGTGGTTTAGGTGGCGCTGGAACCGGTTGTGGCGCCGGCGGATATTTGTCTGTGGTTTCTTGCTCATGGTCTTGACGGAGGCGGAGGCGGAGGTGGTGGTTTGGGTGGTGGGGGAATTGGTTTTGGCATGGGAGGATAGTTCCCAGTTTTCCTAAAAGGATCGCCAGCCATCATGCTGCAGGCACTCCGTGCTGCCGCAAAACATGATCTTCCCATTTCAGTAGCATTCTCTTCTTGTTCGCAATCCACATCCCCGTCTTTGACAGGTCCGCCCCTTTATCATTCAATCTCGCCAGTATTGCAGCCGAGTCATCCGCATACGTTTCGTTCCAAAGAGTTTTGTATTCACCGGCCAGCCGGTTCCACTTGAAGTGAAGGTCGGCACAATCAGCATATTTTTTCGGGTTCTGCATGACGATCGACAGAAAGCTCAGAGCGGCGGTGAGCGCAGTAAGCGCAGGCTTAATCCAGGCATACTCCTTCGGAAGCCAATCGGAAATGAGGGTAACCGTAGCGCCGGAAGCCAGCAATAGCGTCGTCCAAATCAGCGCATTTTGCCAGAGGCTGTACCGTCTTCCCATTTCAGCGAAATACAGGCTACGGGTTTCCGCAGAAATCCACTGCTCCCAAAGATCGTTGATTTGAAAATCGGACAACATAATGCTCTATTATAAACTCTTCTCACAAGCCTCTAATCCTTTTAAAAACTGAACTTCGCCCCGAACTGCAACTGCCGGGGGTTGAACGCCGTCCGCGGCGTTCCGAAGAATGGATTGGGCCCGGTGACACCGTCGCCGAAGCGGACCGGCTTGGCCCCTACGAACACCGGCGCTCCGTACACGGAAAACACTTCATCCACATTGGTGCGGTTGAACAGGTTAAAGGCATCGAGTGAAAGATTGAGCTGGCGTTTTTCCTTGAGGTTGAACGCGCGGGAAAGCCGCACATCCACCGCCTGTAGAGTATCGCCCCGGTAACTGTTGCGTGGCTCTTCGCCTACGCGGTCGGTGACCGGATTGCCGTCGTTATTGGCGTCAAACCCCACGAACTGTGTAAACGGACGCGCCGATTGAAGAGTAACAATGCTGCTCAACTGGAAGTTCCGCAGGAAGGTCTCCTTGGGAGCGTCCACCACGAAGTTGGCCACGAAGCGGTGGCGCGCGTCCTGGTTGGAATTGGCCCGCTCCAGGTTGCGCTGGGCGTTCGATTGGGGCGTGCTTACGAAGGTCACGAAGGTGCCGTCGTCGAGCGTGTGTGAAAGCGTGTAGTTGGCGTTGAGCTGAAAATATTTTCCGGCCTTTTCGATCACCTGCAGCGTGAAGCCGTGGTAGGCCGAATTCCCGGTGGAGTCGGTGAAGTAGAAGATGCCATTGGTGCCCGGCGAGCCGGCAGGCGGCGCCGGGATATTAGGATCGCGAATGGCAAACGCGTAGATATCTTTGTTGGTGCCGGTCACCTTGCCTATCGGCGGCCCCACGTTCAAGTCGATGGGCCTGACCAGTTTGTGTCCGGCCACGAACAGATAACCCAAGCCGATGGTAAGCCCTTTGCCAAGGGTACGATCGATTTCCAGGCTGTTCTGAATGGTATAGGGCGTGCGCAGGTTCGGATCAACCGCGGTGCCGCCTTGGGCGAATCCCGAGTTATTCGGGAACGAGCCGTTGTTGATCAGGTTTTCAAAGGCCGAGGTCAGCAGTGGCGGCGGGACCGTGCCCGGAGGCAACGGCAACGGCGGCACCACAGGGCAACCGGGCAATACGCACGGCGTGGGCAGGAAGAAGCTATTCAGCAGCCAGGTCCCGGTGATCTGGTTGTTTACCCTGGGCAATCCTGCGATGATCGGCGGTCTCTGGGGCGCAGGCACGAAGAAGAACGTCAGATTGTATTTATCTCTGAAGATTCCTGAACCGGCGCGGATCACGGTCTTGGAATCCGGCGCATAGGCCAGACCGAGGCGCGGCTGGAAGTTGTTGTGATCGCCTTTGATGAAGAAACCGAGTCCGGCTTCGACGTCGTAGCGCAAGCCGTAGTTCACGCTCAGTTTGGGCGTCAACCGCCACTGGTCCTGGGCAAAGAAGCCAAAGTAACTGTGGTTCAGATGGACGAAGAAGTTCGGCGCCTGAGAAGGCAGAAAAGCTTGGTTAAACGTCGTGGGGATCGAAGGCGAGGCAGCGTTGGTATTGATCGGCCCCGGGCCTACCGGCGCACCCCAGAAGAATGCCGCCAGACAGGGGGCGGTCAGGCCGACCAACGGCGGCGGACAAGGAGCGGAACCCCAGTTGGCCTTTCCCGAAACCAGCAGATCGTCGAGGCTGGGGAAGATGACGCGCGCCGGCGTGAAGCCCGGCCAGATCACGAAATTCCGGATGAAGTTGCTGTCAAATCCGAATTTGGAATAATGCTTTCCCTTGGTCACCGAGAACGTATCGGAAAACTGGTAGCGGGTCTCATCGTAGCGGTCAAACGCGCCGAAGTTATGGCCCAGCAGCAGCAGATTGGGTACATCCAGATTCGGCTGGCCAGTGACGCCGGTAAAGCCATAGTTGCGGCGGGCCCACTGCATCAGCACGGAATTGACCTTATTTTCGCTGAACTCTGTAGTCAGCGTGCCCACCAGGTCCTGGTCGCGCAGGTCGCCGTTGCGCCCGCTGCTGGGCGCGCCCACGCCACCGCCGTCGAGGGTTTCGCCCACCAGCATGTTCAGGTTGTTGGCGCCCTGTATCGAATAGCGGAGAGAGAGACGGTTCTTGTCGTTGAACTGGTGATCGGCCTTGATAAAGCCGTTATCCACATCAGCGGTCTTGAGAACACTAAGATTTTCCGGGGCCAACCCCAGACTGGTCTTCAGGGCGTTGATGGCCGTGAGGTTGTTCACCAGCAGAGCCGGATAACTCGGCGACTGGGCGCGGCGCTGGCCTTCGTAGTTCACGAAGTAGAACGTTTTATCTTTCTTGATCGCGCCGCCCAGCGTGGCGCCGAACTGGCCCTGGCGCAACGTGTTAAAGCCCGGCTGGGTCAGCAGCGGGGTGGCGTTGAACTTGTTGTTTTCGAGGTAACCGTAAATCGAGCCATGCAGATCGTTGGCGCCGGATTTCGTGACGATGTTGACGATGCCGCCCAGCGCCCGCCCATACTCCGCGGCGAAGCTGTTGTTGACCACGCGGAATTCACTGACCGCGTCCTGTGAGGGTGTCGCCCGCTGGGAGCCGGTGGCGGTGCTGATGTTGTCGGCCCCATCCACGGTAACGCTGTTGTTGAGATCGCGCTGGCCGGCGAACGAAATGCGCGTGACCGATGGATCGGTGAACGTCGACTGCAAGCCAATGCGGCCCGTGGTCACCCCCGGACTGAGCAGCGCAAAATCCGTAAACAACCGCCCGCTGATAGGCAGGGACTGAATCTGCTCGGTAGCAATCACCGAGCTGATTTCCGTGCGGGTCGGTTCGATGACCGGGGCTTCCGTGGAAACTACCACCTGTTCGGTGGCCGCCGCTACCTTCATCGCGATATCCACGGTGGCCGACTGGGCCACGCGTAACACCAATCCTTTCTGCGAGTATTTGGCGAAGCTGGCCGCCTCAGACGAAAACTCATAGGTGCCCGGGGCCACGTTCGTCACAATGTAGTAGCCTTCGCTGTTGGAGGAAGCCGTGTAAGTCTGATTGGTATCCACGTTGCGCAGGGTAATTACGGCCTTCACGACCACACTGCCGGTCTGGTCGCGGACCACGCCATTCAATTGCGCCTGGGCGGCGCCTACTTGGGCCAACAGGGATTGAGAGCCGAGCAGCACGATCAGAACTGCCGCCATCCAATATATGTATATGCGTTGACTACTCTTCATCGCGACTTCCTTTCGAAAGAAGCTGTCATGCCGGGCCTTAAAGGCAGTATGACAGGAGCCTGGTGAATTTCAGTGCTGATGCGGGCTTGCTTCCGCTGGATCAGCGTATCCCTCGTCACAAAAAATCCTACAAATGACCTCCAGCAACAGGACACAGAGACAGAACTCCTGAAGAGCCAAATAAATTCTCTATAAGCAAGATTGAATGTCAAGTTCAAACTTAACGTTATAAGGGTGTTGCCATGGAGTCCTTAAGGAACACCGGCAAGAATGGCGCGGGAACACCTAATTGATTCGCGGAAGGCCGACGATAGGACTCTACTGCGTGATCACCATCTTGGGTGGTTACCTTGGTAATCATATCGTCGGCGCTGGGCTTTGACCGGTCTTCCAATCGCGGCACTTGTGCCCTGACCGGTTGAATTGGTAACGCCGCCAAATAAAGCAGACTGGCATTTCCGATTTCCCGATTACCCGATGTCCAGATGTCCCGATCTACCGGAATTATCTTTCCACCTGGTCACCGTATTTAGACTGCGGCCAGCACTTCGCGACCGCGCCGCATGATGCCGGCAAACTTGGCGACCGGCAACGTATTCAATACGTCATGCTTCGTCAACCAGGCGCGGCGGAGTTGCAACACGCCATAGCACATCTTTTCCATGTGCGACGTGTGGTGGGAATCGGTGTTGATCACAAACTTTACACCCTTGGATTTGGCCAGGCGCAGATGCTGATCGCAAAGATCGAGACGGTCCGGATAGGCATTCTGTTCCATCGCCACCCCGGCTTGGGCAGCCGCCGTAAATACTTTTTCAAAATCGAAGGTGTAGCCCTCACGCCGCAGCAGCAGACGGCCTGTCGGATGTCCAAGGACCGATACGTAAGGGTTGCCGAGAACGCGCAACAGGCGGTCGGTGACCTGCTGAGAATCTTGCTGGAAGTGGGAGTGGATGCTGGCAATCACCAGGTCCATCTGCGCGAGGACGGAATCGGAAAGATCCAGCTCCCCATCCGCCAGGATATCCACTTCAATTCCGGCAAACACGGTAATGCCTTCAATCTTCTTCGCCGCCTTGCGGATCTTCTTGATGTGTTCTTCGGCCCGCTGGTCATCGAGTCCGTTGGCAAAAGCCAGGTTCTTGGAATGGTCGGTGATGGCCATGTATTTATAACCGCGGTCGCGGGCCGCCATGGCCATTTCTTCGATGGTGCATTTACCGTCGGTGGCCACCGTATGCATATGGACATCGCCTTGGACGTCATCCTGTGTAATCAGGTCAGGCAGTCCACCTTCTTCGGCGGCCTCAATCTCGCCCAGATTCTCACGCAACTCCGGCGGAATGTAGGCGAGCCCCAGCTTCTTATAAATCTCTTCTTCCGTCTTGCCCGCAACGCGCTTCTCGTCTTTCATGCTGACCAGACCATATTCGTTCAGGGTGTAGCCCTGCTTGAGGGCGCGCTGGCGTAGCGAAACGTTGTGACTCTTGGAGCCGGTAAAGTACTGCAGGGCCGCGCCGAAAGATTCCGGCGGCAGCAGCCGGACATCCACCTGCATCCCGCTCAGCAATTTGAAGCTGACCTTGTTCTCGCCTTTGGCCAGCACTTCCTTGATTCCGGCAAAGCCCAGAATCTTCTCAATCACCTGGTTGCGCAGCGCTTCGTTGGAACCGCATTTCCCCGTGACCAGCAGGTCGAGATCGCCCACCGTCTCGCGGCCACGGCGCAGCGAACCGGCGGGAGTGATTCTATCCACACCCGGCATTCCGGTGAGCATCTGCGTGATCTGCGCGGCAACCTCGGCGGCCACGTCGATCAGGAAACGTCCGGTCACCTGCCGGTAGCTCTCGATGGCCTTGAGGATTTTCTGTTCCGACTTCTCGCTCTGGCGCGGCAGAGTACGGAGTTGGCCCTCCTTCGCAAGTTTTTCCAGCCCATCAATGTCGCTGACCTGGAACGCGTCCCAGATGAGGGCGATGGTCTTCGGGCCCAGTCCTTGCAGTTTGAGCAGGTCCAGGATGCCGGCGCCGTATTTCATCAACAGTTCCTGATGAAGCTCCAACTTTCCGGAGGTGCATATCTCCCGTATGTTGGCTGCCATGCCCTTGCCGATGCCTGGGATTGCGAGCAGGGCCTTTTCATCCTGATGAATGGCCGCCACCTGCTCCGCCAGACTCTCCAGGGTCTCGGCCGCCCGCCGGTAAGAACGAATCCGAAAGGAATCCGCCCCCTGCACTTCCATCAGGTCGGCCGTCTCGCTGAAGACACTTGCAATGGATTTGTTGTCGGTCTGCACAGGAAGATTTTAGCAAGCAATTAGCAGTTAGCCATTAGCACTTAGCAATTAGCACTCAGCACTCAGCACTCAGCATTCAGCCCTGACGCAGATTGGTAATTGCCAAAATTGGGAATCGGGCAATTGAAACTCAGGTGATATCGATCTCATGGTGATCGGCTTAGTGCCTTGACCGCCTGATTACTACACATTGAATCAGAGAGCATCGCGTCCCACCCTTCGCAAAAAGCGCGAAGGATGGGGCACCCATCCCTGGAAGGTGTTCGATTTTCAATTCCCCGATTACCAAGTTTGGCAATTACCAATCTGCGTCAGGGCTGAATGCTGAGTGCTAATTGCTAATTGCTTTCTTCCAAAAAAATCCCGGCTGTTTTGCCAGCCGGGTGATCGAATGAAACTTGTTAAGGGGAAAGTTAATCAGGCTGTTTGAGTCTGCAGTTTGGTTACGTTTTCAGCCTGTGGGCCTTTTTGGCCCTGGACAATTTCAAACTCGACGTCATCACCCTCTTGCAGGCTCTTGTAGCCTTCCGACTGGATGGCGCTGTAGTGGACAAACACATCGGGACCATCATCCCGGCCGATGAAGCCGAAACCCTTTGCGTTGTTAAACCATTTGACTTTACCTTTATTTCGAGCCACGTTCCTTACTCCACGGACTTGAGCACGCGATCACATGCGCACCTTATGCCCTCTTCTGTTTGATTTAGATTCACTGGGACTTGCCACCTGCATGACGGGGACTCCGTAAGCCCGAAACAAAAACGTCCCCAAACTCCATCGTCTCCATCAATCTTGCTTGCTACTTTGGCTTGAGGATATTTTCCTGCCATTGATCTCTGTTGTCAATTTATGTTTATAATGCAAAAATACGATTTTGCATTACTAATCATTGCAGAAATGATTAGCAAATGCTAATAATTAATTAGGTACACAAAGGCGCCTGAAAACTCACGCCACACTGGATAATTTCTTTTCCAACCAGAGAATCGAAGCCAAAGTTTTGGCATCGATAATGCTCCCCGACATCGCCATCTTCACCGCTTGAGGCAGCGGAAAGAACCGCACCGCGATACGTTCATCTTCTTCGGGATGGGCTGGACCGCTCTGCAAGCCGCGTGCAAGATACACGTGCATGCGCTCATCGAGAAAACCGGGGCTCACGTAAAAGGAAAGGGCGCGCTGCCACTTGCGGGCGGTGTAGCCGGTCTCTTCGAGCAGTTCCCTCTTGGCCGCCGGCAGTGGTTCTTCACCGGGATCAATTCTGCCCGCCGGCAACTCCCACAGGCGCGCGTCCGCTGCGTAGCGGTATTGGCGTTCGAGCAAGACGCTGGGAACGCGTCCGCTGTCATCCACGGCAATCACCACCACCGAGCCGGAATGGCGTATGACATCCCGCCGCGCCCGGACGTTGTCAGGCTCCTGCACGTGATCGGTAAACACGCTGAATACCGGCCCTTTAAAAGCGACCTTGGACGAAACAACACGAGACAGTCTGCTGGCTTTGGGTTTGGTTTTGGTTGGCATGGGAACAATATATAACGGCCCCATGCAGCGCAGGCATCCAGGAATGAGCGCGTGGGTATGTTAAGGATACAGTGGCTCTGGCGGCGTTAGAATGAATTGCGAGCATCCGCTCATGGCGAAAAGACCATCCACCAAAAGGCACCACATTACGCTGATCGGCGCCGGCAATCTGGCCACAGCCATCGGACCGGCGTTGCGTTCCGCCGGCTACAACATCGACGCAGTCGCCGGACGCGCTCTGCCGGCTTCCCGCAAGCGCGCCACTGCCTTGGCCAGAAAGCTGGGTGCTCGCCTCCAACGGCTGGATGAGGTCCAGCCGCTTTCTGGGATTCTCTGGCTCTGCCATACCGACGATGCCCTGTCTGAAACCGCCGCCCTGCTGGCCCGGCGTTCCGGATGGCGGGGAAAGATCGTGCTGCATTCCAGCGGCGCGCTGAGCAGCGATGTGCTCGCTCCGCTGCAGCGGGCGGGCGCGCATGCGGCTTCCGTCCATCCTATGATGACGTTTGTGGCCGGCGTTACGCCGCGTCTCCACGGAGTTCCATTTGGCATCGAAGGCGATCGGGCAGCGGTGGCGGCGGCCCGCAGAATTGTCCGCGATCTGGGCGCGGCGCCCTTCGCAGTCAAAAAAGAAACCAAGGTGCTTTATCACGCGCTGGGCTCTTTTTCTTCGCCGTTGCTGGTAGCCACGCTGGCCACGGCCGAGCGCGTCGGCAGGGCCGCCGGGTTGTCGCACCATCAGGTCCGCAAAATCATCGGGCCCATTCTTCAGCAGACCCTCGACAACTATCTCGAAAAAGGCGCAGCCGCGTCCTTCAGTGGGCCCG